>Ga0075026_100001198_pt1 | contig 10951 bp, 8 predicted proteins | sample Str012_2_FD_71392 | JGI IMG/M metagenome (GOLD analysis project Ga0075026, IMG submission 71392) | Freshwater sediment microbial communities in response to fracking from Pennsylvania, USA - Straight Creek_MetaG_SC_2012 | ecosystem: Environmental > Aquatic > Freshwater > Creek > Sediment...
GCCCACCACCGTCGCGCCGCCGCCACCGACGACCGCTCCGCCGACCGCTCCACCGACCACGAAGCCGGTGACGCCGACAACGAAACCCGACGCGGCCAAGGCGGCCGAGGTCCAGACGAAGCTGGTGAAGAAGGTGGGCGCGAGCAACCGCGGCGTGCCGGCGAACGAACGATTCGTCGTGAGTTACACGCCGGGCAAGGATCTCCTGGTCACGTGGGCGGTCAACAACGGCTCGGTCGGTACACACCCCACCGGCACCCCCGACTGCACCGCGCCGCCGACCGATCCGGCCACGACCACGACGACGAGCACGAGCACCTCGACATCGACGACGACGACCACCACGGTCACCACCGTGCCCGGCGTCACCACGACCACGACGGTCACCGGCGGGCGCACGACGCAGCAGCAGGCGCGCTACGAAGCGAAGCAGATCCTGTTGTCGATCAAGCCGCAGCTCACATCGCTCGGGCTCGACGTGCCGGGCGTGCAGCTCGTCGGTACGTACCCGATCAGCGGCACCGGTGAGTCCGACGTCGTGCAGGTGCTCTATTCGAAGGCGACGGTGCAGTCGACGTTGCCCGACTACAAGAAGATGTTCGACGTACCCCCGGCGGAGGTCGTGCAGTGCCTCAACCCGGCGTTCCAGTGAGCTGAGGCGTCGCGGGTTACGAGAGTCGCTCGACCACCATGGCCATGCCCTGGCCACCACCGACGCACATGCTCTCGAGCCCGTAACGCGCGCCGGCGTCGTCGAGGCCGTTGAGCAGCGTGGTCATGATGCGGGCGCCGGTCATGCCGAACGGATGACCGAGCGCGATCGCGCCGCCGTGCACGTTGAGCTTCTCCCACGGGATACCCAGCTCGCGCGCCGAGGGCACCACTTGCGCAGCGAACGCCTCGTTGATCTCGACGAGATCGATGTCGTCGATCGACAGCCCGGCGCGCCCGAGCGCTTGGCGGCACGCGTCGATGGGTCCGAGACCCATGATCTCGGGATCGAGCGCCGACACGCCACTGGCGACGATGCGCGCTAGCGGTTCGACGCCCAACGCCGCGGCACGGGCCTCGCTCATCACGAGTACCGCCGCGGCACCGTCGTTGAGCGGACACGCGTTGCCGGCAGTGATGGTGCCGTCGGGGCGGAACACGGGCTTCAGTTGCGCGAGCCCCTCGGCGGTCGTGCCGGGGCGGGGGCCGTCGTCCTTCGTGACGACGGTGCCGTCGGGCGTGGTGACCGGCGTGATCTCCCGCTCGAAGAACCCGTTCTCTTGCGACGCGACGGCGCGCTGCTGGGAGAGCGCGGCGAACGCATCCATCTCCTCGCGCGTCACCTTTGCGTGCTCGGCGACGTTCTCCGCGGTCTGGCCCATCGCGATGTAGATGTCGGGCAGCCCGGCCAACGGCGACCACGAGTTTTCGCCGCCGGTGGTGCGCGCCACGGTGCGGGCTTCGGCGTCGGCGAAGCGCGCGTTGTGGGTGCCGGGCGCACCGTCGGACATTCCCGATGCGAAGCGGCTCACCGTTTCGACGCCACCGGCGACGAACACGTCGCCCTCACCGGCCTTGATCGCGTGCGCGGCCATGCGGATGGTCTGCAGCGACGACGAGCAGTAACGGTTGACGGTGACCCCGGGTGCGCCGTCGAGCCCGGCGAGTAGCGCGGTGACCCGGGCGACGTTGTACCCCGCCTCACCCGCCGGTTGTGCGCACCCCCAGATCACGTCCTCGACCTCGCCGGGATCGACCGCGGGTGCTTTGGCGAGCAGCGCCTGCACGATCGTGGCGCCGAGATCGTCGGGGCGCAGGTCGACCAACGACCCCTTGTTGGCGCGCCCGATCGGGCTGCGAGCGGTGGCGACGATGACGGCTTCCATGCGGATCTCCTGATCGCGGTTGGGCCGCGGCATCCTACTTCCGGCGCTCGTCGCGGGCTCCGGCGCCGCGGGAACGGTGCGCAGCGGGATCATTGCCCGCACCTAGCATCGACCAGATGTCCGACGGCACCGAGCCAACCGACGATCAGCCGTCGTCCGACGCGCCGGCCGAGACCGCGCGCCGCCTCGCCGATCTCGACGCCTTGCGGGCGCGCGGGGTCGATCCGTACCCCGTGCGATTCGACCGCGACCGTACGCTCGGCGAACTTCGTGCCGAGTTCGGTCACCTGGAAGCGGGTACCGAAACTGACGTCGCGGTGCGGGTCGCCGGCCGCATCCTGCTCCTGCGGCGCCAGGGCAAGTTGACGTTCGCGACCGTACGCGACCAGACCGACGCGGTGCAGCTCTTCGTGTCGCGCGGCGTGTTGGGCGACGAGACCCACGACGCGTTCGATGCGCTCGATCTCGGCGACTGGATCGGTGTCGACGGCACGGTGATGACCACCAGGAAGGGCGAGCTTTCGGTGAAGGTCACCGGCTTCGAGCTCTTGGCGAAAGCACTGCGCCCCCTTCCCGACAAGTGGCATGGTCTCTCCGACGTCGACACCCGCTTCCGGCGGCGTTACGTCGATCTCATCGTGAACGACGACGCCCGTCGGGTGTTCGAGGTCCGCTTCGCCGCGGTGGCTGCCATCCGGCGCGAGCTCGCCGACCTCGGCTTCGTGGAAGTCGAGACCCCGGTGCTCAGCCACGAACTCGGTGGCGCGACCGCGCGCCCCTTCGTCACCCACCACAACGCGCTCGACGTCGATCTGTATCTGCGGATCGCGCTCGAGCTGCACCTCAAGCGACTGGTCGTCGGTGGTTTCGAGCGGGTGTTCGAGATCGGCCGGGTGTTCCGCAACGAGGGCATCGACACCAGCCACAATCCCGAGTTCACGATGCTCGAGGCGTACCAGGCGTTCGCCGACTACCACGACATGATGGACCTCACCGAGCGACTCGTCGTCGCTGCGGCGCGCGCGGCGCGCGGCGGCAGCACGGTGATCGATCTCGGCGATCATTCGATCGATCTTGCCGAGCCGTGGCCCCGCGTCACCATGGTGGAGCTCATCCGCGAGCACGCCGGTGTCGAGCTGCGACCGTCGATGAGTGTGGACGGCGCGCGGGCGGTGCTCGACCAACTCGGGCTCACCTACCGCGACGAATGGGGTGCGGGCCGGCTCACCCACGAGGTCTACGACCAGCTGGTCGAACCGAAGCTGATCCGCCCGACGTTCGTCGTCGATCATCCGCGGGAGACGTCGCCGCTCGCGCGCGCGCACCGGAACGACGACACGCTCGTCGAGCGATTCGAGGTCGTGGTGAACGGCTCCGAACTCGCCAATGCCTACAGCGAGCTGAACGATCCGGTCGATCAGCGTGCCCGCTTCGAAGTCGAAGCCCGTGCGCGCGCGGCGGGCGACGCCGAGGCGGGGACCGTCGACGAGGATTACTTGCGTGCGCTCGAGTACGGAATGCCACCCACCGGCGGTCTCGGTATTGGCATCGACCGCCTCGTGATGTTGCTCGCCGGGGTCACGAGCATCCGCGAGGTGATCCTGTTCCCGACCCTCCGTCCTGAAGCCTGAGTATCCGTTCCCCGACATCGAGGAGTTCCATGTTCCGTCGCCTGTTCGTCATCGCCGGTCTCGCGGCCCTGCTCAGCGCGGCCCTGGCGCTTCCCGCCGGCGCGGCCACCGTGTCGCCGTCGAAGTGGGCGCCGAAGTTCTGCAACGCGCTCACGCAGTGGGAGTCGACGCTCAAGACCGAAGGTGCGGCGGCGTCGTCGGCGATCAGCGGTCACGCTGCCGACCTCAGCGCCGCGCGCGACGAGTTGGTCTCGTATCTCGGCAAGAGCGTCGACGCGACCCAGGTCGCGATCCGCAAGGTCAAGCAAGCGGGAACCCCGTCGAGCACCAACGGCGCCAAGATCGTGACCAAGCTCGTTGCTGGCTTCCAGGGAGCCGCCGGCGTCTTCTCCGAGGCGAAGGTGAACGCAGCCGCGCTGTCCACCACGGATGCGGCAGCCTTCGCCAGCGCCGGTACGCAGATCCAGACCGACCTCAGCGCCGCGAGCGACAAGATCACGGCCAGCTTCAACAACCTCCCGAAGCTCGACGCCAAGAACGAGCTCAGCCGCGCGCTGGATAAGGCGGCCGCGTGCAAGGCCGTGAGCGGGTAGCCGCTACGCGCCGACGAGCTGCTCGCTGACCTCCCACAACCGCGCTGCGGCCGCGTCGTCCTGCGCGGCCGCGCTCGGCGTGGCCGGCGCCGACTTGACCCAGTAGCCGCCGGTGATCCCGTCGAGCTCCGGGGCCGACGCGACGTACACCTGGGTGCGCGCTCCTTGTTCGGCGTTGAGGGCGAGCGGCTTCGCCAGTCGCATCACGATGTCGCCGAGACGGCCGGCGTCGCCGTCGCGTCCGAAGCTGCTGGCCACGAAGCCCGGGTGCACTGCGTTTGCGGTGATGCCGGTGTCGTCCCAGCGGCGGGCCAGCTCGCGCGTGAACAAGATGTTGGCCAACTTGGTCTTGCCGTAGACCCTGAACGAACGGTAACGGCGCGCCGACTGGAGGTCGTCGAAGTCGAGGCCGCGGCGGGCGCTCTTGTGCGCATCCGACGCCACGTTCACGACCCGGGCCGAAGTCCCGGCGACGAGCTGGTCGCGCAGGAGCGTGGTGAGGAGGAATGGGCCGAGGTGGTTCACCTGGAACGTCATCTCGTAGCCGTCGCCGGTCTCCCGGCGGTCGCCGAGCACGAGCCCAGCATTGTTGACGAGCACGTCGAGGTGGTCGTGCTCGCTGGCCCACTGCGCTGCGAAGTCGCGGACCGATGCGAAGCTGGCGAGATCGAGCGCCATCACCGCGACGGCATCGTGGCCGCTGCGAGTACGGATCTCGTCGAGCGCGTCGGCGCCGCGGGTTGCATCACGCGACGTGAACACGACGTCGGCGCCGGCCGCGGCCAGCGCGACCGCGGTTTCCTTGCCGATCCCGGTGTTGCCGCCGGTGATCAGCACGGTCCGCCCGGTCATGGTCTCGGTCATGGCGCGGAATCTACCCCGCGTATGATCCGCCGGTGCCTGACCTGCCTCTCGACGGTGTGCGCGTCGTCGATCTCACCACTGTCGTGTCGGGGCCCTACGGCACGCTGCTGCTGGCCGACTTCGGGGCCGACGTCGTGAAGGTGGAGTCACCCGGCGGCGATCTCGCACGCGATCTCGGCCCGCGCGTGCACGACGACATGGGCGCGGTGTTCCTCAACTGCAACCGCGGGAAGCGCAGCATCGTCCTCGACCTGAAGAAGGCCGAAGCGCGCGTGCAGCTCCGCGACCTGGCGCGCGACGCCGACGTCGTGGTGCACAACATGCGGCGGGAGGCAGCCGTGCGCTGTGGCGCCGATCCGGCCACGCTCACCGCCGATCACCCGCGCCTGGTGCACTGCGCGATCGTGGGGTTCGGCGCCGATGGGCCCTACGCCGATCTCCCCGCCTACGACGACACCGTGCAGGCGGTGTCCGGGATCGCCGGTGCGCAGGAATGGATGAGCGGCGAGCCGACCTACGCCGCCAACGCGATGGCCGACAAGATCGCCGGGCTCACCGCAGCGTTCGCGATCGCGGCGGCGCTCCGCAAGCGTGAGGTCGACGGCCGGGGCTCGGTGATCGAGGTGCCGATGGCCGAGCTGTTGGCGTCGTTCGGCCTGGTCGAGCACCTGTGGGGGCGGACCTTCGTGCCGCCGCGCGGTGAGGCGCGCTACCCGCGCATCTCCTCGCCGGTGCGGCGGCCGTTCCCGACCTCCGACGGTCACCTCGCCGCCGTCGTCTACAGCGACCGCGATTGGTCGCGGTTCTTCGCACTGATCGGCCGCCCGGAGCTGGCGGCTGATCCGCGATACGCGACGTTGCGCGACCGTACCGAACACATGGAGGAGCTCTACGGGCTGGTCGCAGAGCACCTGGCCGGCGACACCACCGCGGCATGGTTCGACCGCTTCACCGCCGCCGGAATCCCCTCGGTGCCCTACAACCGGATCGATGATCTCTTCGAGGATCCGCACTTCCGCGCCGTCGGGCTGTTCGAGGAGGTCGACCATCCGACCGAGGGCCGATTGCTGCAGTGTCCCACGCCGGTGACGATCGACGGCGTGCGGCTGGGGCACACGCGCGGCGCGCCGCGGCTCGGAGCCGACACCGAGGCGGTGTTGGCCGAACTCAACCAGCCCCGCTGAAGCGGTCGCCGTCGACCGCGATCTCGCGCCCGCACCACTCGTCGGCAACCATCGCGGACGCGAGCGTGATGTCGTCGCACCGCGCGACCACGCGTCGATCGTCGTCGGTGCGCGCGAGCACCGCGGCGTAGCGCGGCTCACCGTGATCGTGGGCCACGGTGTAGCCGTCGACCCGCGCCCGGCCGTGGAAGTCGCCGACGACGTCGAGGACCGGCGTCTTCGCCTCCGCCACGGCTGAGACGTCACCGAAGCGGAACCCGCGGTCCGACGGCGCGGTCGACCACAGACCCATGCCGTGCTTGGTGATCATCCCGCTGATCGACGTGAGCAACCCGATCGTCCCGGGGTCGGCCCGCAGCTGCTCGACCATGCGCGCCAGCGCTTGGAAGGTCGCGTTGTTCAGCGGCCCACCGCCGAAGGTCATGCCGCCGCCGACGGTCAGTGGTCGCGTGTCGGGCTGATCGAGGGGCAGGCCGAGCTCCTGGGCCTGGATGCGCACCGCAGCAGGAAAGCAGCTGTACAGGTCGATGATGTCGGCGGTGCTGGCGTCGATCCCCGCCAGCTCCGCGAGCCGATCGGCACCGGCGCGCACGGCGGGCGCGCGGTGGAGAAGAGCGCGGCGGGAGATCGGCACCATGTGGTTCGACTCGACCGCCGCGAGTGGGTAGACGCGCCGATCCGCGGCCACCCCGGCGCGGTCGGCGGCCTCGGTGGAGCAGAGCACGAACGCGGCTGCTTGGTCGACGTTCCACTGCGAGCAGTGCCACTTGGTGTACGGCGCCGCGAGCATCGGGTTGGCGGCGGGTGGATGTTCGAGGAATGCCGCGTTGATGGGATCGCGCCGCCACGCGTCCGAATTGTTCGCCGCGACCCGACTGAACGCGGCCCAGAGCTCCGCGGTGGCACGCGCGTTGTCGGGGACCGATTCGTGGCGCGCCGCACGAATCGCGGTCTCGAGCACCGAGTATTGCAACGGTGCGCTGATCATGCCTGCATCGCGTTCGGGCTTCGGCATGATCTCGTAGGCGGGTGCGACGATCTCATCGGGCACCGTGCCGTCGGGTTGGCCGGTGTCGAGGAGCTCGACGCGGCCGATCCTTGCGCGCAGGTCGCGGTACTTCGCCTCGCCGCCCACGACGAGCGCGACGTCGAGACCTTCCTCGGCAATCGCGAGACACGCGCGCGTGAACAGGGTTTGCTGCAGGACGCCGAGCTCCGCCACCAGCGTCCGTGCCGTCGCACCGACGCGCTCGGCGACGATTCGCCCGGGATCCGGGTAGCGCCAGGTGCCGCGCGGCACGAACACGCCGCCGACGTCGGCCAAGAGCCGCGGCGCGCCGGCGTCGATCCCGGCACGCTCGGCGGCGGCCGTCATGAGCGCGACGGCCTCGACCGCGGCTGTCGGGTCGTCGACGCGCTGATGAGCAACCCCGGCGCCGACCAGCACGGGCGTGCGCGGATCCACCGTCATCGACTCGCCTACTTCCGCTGGAAGTTGGGGGTGCGCTTCTCGGCGAACGCCTTCGGCCCCTCCTTCGAGTCGGCCGACGCCATCACCGCCATGCCGATCGGTTGCTCGAACGCGAACGCGTCCTCCTCGCTCATGTGCTCGGTGGCGCGCAAGGTGCGCAAGATCGCCTCCACCGCGAGCGGACCGTTCGCGGCCACCTGGGCTGCGACCTCGCGTGCCTTGTCGAGCGCGGTACCGTCGGGCACGACGTAGCTCACTAGGCCCAGCTCCTTGGCCTCGGGCGCGAGGATGTGCTTGCCGGTGAGGAGAATGTCGGCCGCGGCCGCGTAGGGGATCTGGCGGCGCAGCCGCACCGCCGACCCGCCCATCGGATACAACGACCACCGCGCTTCCGACACGCCGAAGCGCGCACTCTCCGCCGCGACGCGGATGTCGGTACCTTGCAGGATCTCGGTGCCGCCCGCGATGGCGACGCCTTCGACCGCGGCGATGACCGGCTTGGTCGGACGGTAGGTCTTCAACAGGCCGCGGTAGATGAAACCGGGATCTGCTTTCATGCGCGCGTCGGTGTCGATGGCGTCGGGTTCGGCGACGTCACCTGCGAGAGCCCGGAGGTCCATCCCCGACGAGAAGTCGCCTTCGGCCCCGGTCAAGATCACGCAACGTATGTCGTCGTTGGCGGTGACCTCTTCCCACGCGTCGGCGAGTAACGCGAACATCGTGAGGGTCATCGCGTTCTTGCGGTGCGGTCGGTTCAGCGTGACGACCATCACCGCACCATCGCGTTCGATCTCTACCTGGGCCACCGCACACTCCTCGGGTCGACGGATCGCCCGGGAGCTTGCCACTTGGCTCCCGGGCGTCGCTCATCACGAGATTGCGACGGTGAGGTCAGTCCTCGAGCTGATCGATGGGAATGGAGCGTTCCATCATCCCGTAGGTCACTTCGCCGTCCCACCGGTAGCGCACCCCTGCCTGTTGCAGCGCGGGCGCGAACTCGTGGTGCGTGCCGCCGGCCATGCACGCCGACACGATGGTCTCGGCTTCGATGTGCACGTCACCGTTCGCGGTACGCAGCGTGACCGCGACATCTTCACCGAACGGTTGGAGTCGCCGCAGCCACGGCGCGTCGACCAAGGTCGCCGGGATCATGCGCTCACCGTCGAAGATGTAGGCCTCGTTGTAGGTGGGCTCGCCATCGGGCCGCTCGGGGAACGCGAGACCACCGAAGCCTTTGCCGCTCGGGAACAACGCGCTCGGCCAGCAGTGGCCCCAGAACCCACCGACGTCGCGAGTGCCCTGGCGGTGGATGCGGAGGCCGGTGCCGGTGAATGACCATTCGTCATTGCCCACGCGCACGGTGCCGCGCGACGTGCACAACTGTTCGTAACGTGGGCTGATGAACGCACCCGCGAATCCTTGGTGGAACACCTCAGCCGCTTCCTCGCTGAGCGTGCCGGGCACCCAGGGCGGCGCGGCGCACGTCATCTCGACTTCGACCTGCAGCGCCACGCGCGGAGCACCGAGGTCGCCGCGCGCGAGCGCAGCCGCGGTGGTGTCGATCGCGGTGCCGTCGTAGGTCATGGTGATCGTCCGGAACGGTTCGACGTGGCGGAACTCGAGCCCGCCCGCGGCGAACGTGCGGCACACGCCGTCGTCGTCGACGGGCGACCGACCGACGCCCGCTTCGCGCACGACAACGGTGCGCCCGTCGGGGAAGCCGAGGTTCACCTGGAGGTCGCGCTTGTCCCACGACTCCGACAACGCCTCGATACCGACACGCGGGAGCCCGATCACGCCCGCGTCGTCGGAGATCCACATCGACGCGCTCTCGCGGAACTGCGGATCGTCGGGTTGTGCAGCGAGGAAGTGGTCGCTCGACGGATCGACGCCACCAGTGAGGTCAACGGTCATGCGCGGACCTTAACGCTCCGGGCAATCACTCGCACGGGCTCGATCCACCGCGGAGTGCCGCTAAGTTACGCAGAGCAGGTACGGGGGGACACATGGACACGCGCACGGAGTCGTACTGGCCGGCTGACACTTCGATCGCGCTGCGGGATCTCACCGTCGGCGACCTGTTGCGCGAGGCCGCCGCCGATTCACCCGACGTCGTCGGCCTGGTGGCCGGGGTGCCCGGCGTCGACCGTCGCTGGACGTTTGCCGAGATGCTGTCGGAAGCCGAGCAGGTTGCCCGCGCGCTCCTTGCTCGCTTCTCGCCCGGCGAACGCGTGGCGGTGTGGGCGCCGAACGTACCGGAGTGGACCTTGCTCGAGTTCGGGGCAGGACTCGCGGGTGTCGTCCTCGTCACCGTGAATCCCGCGTACCAGCCCCACGAGCTCGCGTACGTGCTGAAGCAGTCGGGCGCGGCGGGCGTGGTGCTCGTGAACGAATGGCGCGGCAACCCGATGCGCGCGTCGCTCGAGTCGGTACGCGGCGAGCTCGAGCAGCTGCGCGACGTGATCATGTTCGAGGAGTGGGCCGAGTTCCTGGCGTCGGCCGCGCCCGTCGACCTTCCATCGGTCGGTCCTCACGACCCTGCGCAGATCCAGTACACGTCGGGAACGACCGGATTTCCGAAAGGTGCGTTGCTCCGTCACGGCGCGCTCACTGACAACGCGGCATTGTTCGCGGCCGTGGCCAAGGTCGGGACCGGCGACGTCTACGTGAACCCGATGCCCTTGTTCCACACGGCCGGCTGTGTTCTCGGCACGTTGGGCACGCTGAGTGCGCGCGCCGTCCACGTGCCGGTGCTGGCATTCGATCCCGCCTACGTGCTCGAGCTCATCGAGCGAGAACGTGGCACCGCATTGCTCGGCGTCCCCACCATGCAGATTGCGTTGTTGGAACATCCCGATGTCGCGACGCGTGATCTGTCGAGCCTGCGGTCGTCGCTGTCGGGCGGCAGCCTCGTGCCGGGCGAACTGGTCCGCCGCATCGAGGTGAACCTCGGCGTGGAATTCTGCATCGTGTACGGCACCACCGAGTGCTCGCCCGTCGTCACCATGACGCGCCTCGACGACACCCCCGAAGACAAGGCGGCCACGATCGGTCGGGCGATGCCGCACACGGAGGTGAAGGTCATTGATCCCGGCACCGGCGAGATCGTGCCGACCGGTGTGGTCGGCGAGCTCTGCACACGCGGCTACCTCGTGATGCCCGGTTACTTCGAAAACCCCGAAGCCACCGCGGAGGCGATCGACGCCGAAGGCTGGTACCACACCGGCGATCTGGCATCGATGGATGAACGGGGCTACTGCCGCATCGAAGGCCGGCTCAAGGACATGATCATCCGCGGCGGCGAGAACATCTACCCGCGCGAGATCGAAGA
>Ga0075026_100001199_pt1 | contig 10950 bp, 10 predicted proteins | sample Str012_2_FD_71392 | JGI IMG/M metagenome (GOLD analysis project Ga0075026, IMG submission 71392) | Freshwater sediment microbial communities in response to fracking from Pennsylvania, USA - Straight Creek_MetaG_SC_2012 | ecosystem: Environmental > Aquatic > Freshwater > Creek > Sediment...
CAGCGTGTAGCTGAGAGACCGCACCACATGCGGTCTCGGCAGGTGAAACTCCTGCCCTCCTCGCCATCTCTTTGAAAACTCACATGCACTGGTAGCTCAACGCTAGAGCGCCGGTGATCACAGAAGGTCGGTGGTTCGATTCCATCCTTCCCCGCCACTTGGGGAAGTAGCTCAGTGTCAGAGCGTCTGTGATCGTCGGAGACGGTGGTTCAACTCCATCCCGGTGCGCCATTCTTTCATGCGCGCGTAGCTCAACGGCAGAGCGATCGGTTCTAACCCGATGTCGTCGTGGGTTCGATTCCCACCGTGCGTACCACATGCGCTTGTAGCTCAATTGGCAGAGCAGCTGGTTCTAACCCAGCGTGTCGCAGGTTCGACTCCTGCCAGGCGCGCCAAACGAAGAAACCCGGGTCTCACGACCCGGGTTTCTTTTTCCTTAGCTCGAGCGGCCTAGATCAGGCCGTGTCGCCGACGCTGGCGATGATCGCGCCGCTGTCGGTCGAGAATTCCATCGGCACGCAGGCGTCGCACTGCCAGTTCACGGCTTCCGTGATCAGCGTGCTGCTCGAGCTGATGCCGAGCGAGTGCGAGGTGATCATGGTGTCTTCGCAGTAGAACGCGCCGTAGTTGCGGTTGCGGTTGTCGCGCATGATCACGCCCAGGCCGAACGGCTGGCTGAACAGTTCCGACATCAGGTTGATGAAGAAGCTGAACGGCTGGCCGCTGGCGATCTCGGGATCCGGGGCAGCGAGCGAGCCGGCTTCGAAGAAGATCGGCGGGAAGGTATCGAGCAGGCCCTGGCCGGTGGTCAGCATCGAGTTCGAGACGCTGTCGTTCTGGCCGCCGGGTCCGATAGCCTTGCCATTCGCCATGCGAATGGTGTTCGGGTAGTAGGCGTAGAGGGCGCGCAGCAGCGACGGGCCGTTGAAGAGCACGCGGCCGATGGAGCCAACCACCTGGACGCGGCCGCCAGCCTGGTACGAGCGGCGAGCGCCGATCTCGTACATCTTCTGGACGTTCTGGACCTGTTGCAGGCCGAACTGCTCGAGCATGCCGACTGGGTAGAGCGCATCGCTACCTGCACCACCGTTCAAGCCAGCGTTCTGGCTTGAGATGTTCAGGTTCATGTTGATGCCACCGATGTCGGTGATCCGCGGCGGACCCACGAAGACGAGGCACGTCTCCGCGTTCACGTAGCGGCCGCTGCGCATGTCGGCTTCGACGTGCTTTGTGGCGCGGTTCCAGCTGGCGATCGAGGTGGTTGCTTGGGGAGCAGGCATGGTGGTTCCTTAGCCGAGCATGGCGAAATAGGCGAGAGCGTTGAACTCGGCGACCTTGGCCATCGGCCGCGAGATCCCAGGGTTCATCAGACCAGCTGACGGATCGGCCGCGAACTGCGGCTTGATGTTGGGCGTCTTCAGGGTGCCGCCGGCAGGAGCCGGTGTGCCCATCATGTTACTCAACACCTTCTGCTTCGGCGGAGGCAGAACGAGACCGCGCGTGTTGATGTTGGGCATGCCCGGCATCATCGCGGCGGTCTTGAAGTATTCGGTGGCGAAGAAGAGCATGGTGCGTTCCCAGGGTTCCAGTGATCAGATCTGCAGAGTCACATAGATCTTGTTGCACGGGAACGGAACCTTGAGAGCCACGACCACATCGACGGCGTCAGGCGAATCTGGGTTCTGGTTGAGGCTGACCAGCTGGGTGCCGGGCAGCATCGACTCAGACTGGATCAGGCCGCGGATGACCATCTCGGCGACGCCACGCAGCTGGGTCAAGAACTCACTGGTGATGTTCTTGTTGCCGACGTACGGGCGCATCGAGTTGCGGAAATACTTCGCAGCGAAGTCGACGTCCTTCGTGATCGAGAGCGTCTTGGTGATGATCGACGACATGTCCGTCGAGATCGCTTCACGAGCATACGGAGCGCTCGATGGGCTGGTCTGGACGAAGATGCAGTTACCACCTTCGGCGATGGTGTTCAGCTGGTCTGGGTTGAAGTAGGCGTTCGAGTGGAACAGCTGATCGACGCCAGGCAGCGGAACGTTGGTCATCGGCTGCTGCGGAGGCAGCGAGCTGCAGAGGCCGGCGAAGGCTGCTGCCAGGTAGTACGTCGGCACCACCACCTGCTTGTCGACGTGGCTTGGGCCAGTCGTGTCAGTGTAGGTGATCGAGACCGACTCGGGGCGGATCACGAAGATGCGGAAGTCTTCGAGGCTGGCGGCGTAGTCGCGCCAGTCGATGGCTTGCTGGTCCTTCGTGAACGGGTAGCTGTCGATACGGAAGATCTGCGGGGTGCCGAAGGTCGCTGCGCTGAAGGCGTCGAGCGTGGTGGCGTTGAGGCCGCTCACGTTGACGGTCTTGATACGATGACTCTCGAGCACTGCCGCGTTGGCTGCGCTGGACGCCAGGATCTTGATGACGTCACCAGGCTTGACCTGGGTCCAGTCGATCGAAGTCGATCCGAACACAGTCGGGGTGACGTTCGAGATCGCGCCGTCAGTCGGCCATGCAGCACCGTCTGTGACCGGGATGATCTGGTCGAACGTGGTGATGCCGGTCGAGAAGAAGCCGATGCGCTCGTGCTTCTGCTTGGGCTGGCTCTGCGCATCGATGTGCGCCTGGAACACGTCGAGGATCGCCTTCTCCTGCGTCGCGGGCACGAGGTAGTAGACGTCGAAGCTGGTCAGGGTATCCAGCGCGAGCTGGTAGCTCTCGATGGTCTGGTCGTCGGTGGCGAGCGCGTAGAACGAGCTGCCAGCTGCCGTCAGACCACTGCGGATGACCATGTCGCACATCAGTGCGATGGGGTTGTCTGGGTGGATCACGCCGAAGTTCGCGGTGATGTCTGCTTCGCTGCCGATCAGGATCGGGCCGTTGATGCTGACATCGCTGCGCGCCGCTTCGTAGCTCACCAGCACGGAGCCGGTGAAGCCCGAGGTCAGGCGCTTGACCAGGTCGAAGCTGGCGATGGTGCTGCGGAACGGGATACCGCGGCGCGCGATGACACCGGTGGCACCGGTCAGACCGGTGACCACTGAGGTGAGCACGAGCTGCTTCGGCGAGGCGCTTGCCACTTCGAAGTCAGTCTCGACGCCAGCGATCACCATGGTGACGAAGTCACCAGCACCGTTGGTCTGATCGGTTGAACCGCGGAGCACGCGCAGGAGCTTCATCGTCGCCGTTCCGCCACCGGCAGCGGCGATCGAACCGGTGCCGCTCTGGCCCAGGCGCTGGATAGTGATGCTCGGCGTGGTGGTGTTGCGGGCGACGATCTTGTAGTCGCCGTTGGCAGCCGAAGTGGCATCAGATGCGATGCGGAGGAAGTCACCGATCTTTGAAGCCGTGACCAACGCAGCGAAGGCCGCGTAGACGTTGGGTGGCTGCGCCAGAGGCATGGTGACCACAACCTGATCAGCCGAAGTTGCCGCGGGCACGTTGAAGCCGCCCAGAGCAGGATAGTCAGCAGTGCCGGTGGTGATCACCGTGCCGCCTGGATTGATCAGACCGACATCCGCGTTGGCCACGTCGGTGGACGAGCCATTGATGATCGCGGTGCCATTCACGGTGCCGAAGCCACCGCCGGTGATATTGAAGGTCTTCTGCAGAACCAGCGCGCCCGTGCTGACGTCAGCGAGCTGCTGAACCTTCACTTCGTTCACTTGGCTGCCGTTGCCAACCAGTTCATAGATGCGGTAGGTTCCAGCGATCGACGCCGGGCTGTTGATCACGACGTCGGTATCGTTGATCGTTGCACCGAGCGACAGGAAATCGATCGCGTCGTCGGTGAAGCGGATGCCGTCAGGAACGCCCGAGCCGAAGTCATCGAATTGGCTGGTGCCTGGACCCTGGTTGTTGCGGGCCGAGATCAGGCTGTAGGCCAGCGCGATGTTCGCGTCGACCGTGACCGAGACGTTGTCGACGCCGAGCTGGGCATCACCAGGGATGTCGAGCTTGAAGAGGCCGAGATCAGCACCGGCGGCCGAGCGCGCCTGGAGCAACACCTCGAGCGACGGTACGAGCACCGTTGCGCCAGAAGGCAGGCCGGGCAGAGCCGCCTGGAAGGCGTCTCCTGCGACGTAGTCGCCGGCCTTCTGCCGCGTCACGATAGCGACGCAGGGGGCGACGATGCACACGGGCAGCGGCGGGGCCTGAGTCGTGCTCTGAGCGCTGAGGCGCTGCTGAGTAACGATGACATCCGGGGGCGTGTATGGGGACGGCATTTTGGTGAACCTCGGAATGGTGACCGTAGCGGCTTAGATGATGAGGATACGCATGGCAAGTTGGTCAGCAACATCTCGGAGAGTGATGAATTTACTGGACCGCACTTTGGTAGCCGTGCGTGACTGCGTAGATCGCTGGAGACTTGAGCGGGATAGGAGTTACCTCGCTCCAGAAGGTCAGCGGGATACTACGGCCGCGCATGACGTCAGCGGTCAAAAGATCGTCCGAGAGAATTCGTTCACCGTTCTTGAGATACGTCACAGCAGGATTCGAGACGTACTTGTTGCTTGAGAAATCTTCGAGAACTAAACGAGCGACGTTCACTGACGTCGCTTTGCAACCACCATGAACGTACTCGCCCTTCGGACAGTCCGTAAGGTATCCGGCGTAATCGCCTGGAGGATCAATTTTGAACGCTCGCCACATGTACGAGTCAGGGTCCATCTTGATGATGGTGTCACCAACTTCGCGCAGCGCTTCAGTGTACATGCGCTTCGTCCAAGAACCGCTGCAGGCAGGCACCTTCAGACGTGATCCGATGACCAGACGCGCTTTCACCTCGAACGCTATGTCCGAGTAGAGCATATTCTGGTTGCCGTCAGAGATCATCACGAGCGGAGCGGTGGGATAAAAAGCACGAATGCTTTTCAGGCACTGACGCAGGAGTGCCTCGTCTTCCTGGTAGACGTTGACTACAAAGATCGGAATCACGACGAGCCTCCACCAGCAACGAAGATGAAGAAAGATCCAGTCGTCGGTACTGGGTTACCAACTGAGGTAACACTCCAGAATATCTGAAGCGATCCTGAAGTGTTGACGTTCGAGAAGGGTATGTTGTGTGCGAGGTACCAGTTGCTCGTGTCGGCAGTGTACGGATTACCGGAGGCACCCGTGATTGAAGGCGGAAGTGTGAGCGTGATGGTACAGAGGCCGATGGCACCCGGATCGCTGTTGAGAGCGACACGAATTGTGCCTGGGCTTCCCTGTGAGAACGCATCGCCAGATTGCGGAACATAGACGACACCCGGATTCGGTCCCGCCACTGGCGCGCTCACAACCACCTGCATGTCATCGTGCGCGCTGTGCACGCCGTTCGAAACAGTGAGGCGGAAGACAAATGTACCGGCAACACCGTGGAAGGTGATCGTTGGATGTAGAACTGTGGCGCTCGAGAACGTCGGGCCAGATGGCCCACTGATCTTGGTCCACGCGTAGGTAAGAGGTGCGCCTTCAGGATCGCTCGCTGACGAACCGGAGACGACAACGAAGTCAGTGGGTTCAGTGATGTTGAGATCAGGCCCGGCATTCACGGTTGGCGTAGCGCCCAGCGCGACCAAGACCGTTGCATCATCATGCGTCTCGAACGTACCGTCTGTGGCAGTGACGCGGATGACGTAGGTGCCGACGACAGAGAATCCGACGTTGCAGTTCGGCAACGTTGGTGTCGCAAACGACACAGCGCCTGGGCCAGAGACTTTTGACCACTGGTACGTGATGGGTTTCTTCCAGGTATCAGCCTGAACTGAAAGTTTGCTGGTAAAGATCATATCACGACCACCGTCGTCTTCGGCGAGATCTCAATCCATGGGTTGAGCGCCGTCTGCTCGATGAGCAGCTTGCTCTTGTGAATCTCGGTGCGGATGCGCACCTTGTTGAGCTGATTGGCGAACTCGGTGATCTGGAAGGTCTCCTGCGTCTGCACGGTGACGCTGACAGTGGTCTGCCATGGCTCACCGGCGACGCCGCCGAGCTGACCAGGCGTGCTGATCGCATTGACCTTGAGTTCGTGGATGTCGAACTCGGCCATGATGTCTTCGCGGAAATACTTCAACACCTGGTCGCAGATCGACGCGAGCGTTTCGCTCTGCAACTTGCTGCCTGCTTCGCACCGCACGTACACCGGCGTTTGGTACAGATCGCTGTACGCCTTGGGATCATTCCAGCTCGATTGCGCACGGTTGTGCAGATGCAGATTCATCGGCTGGCAATCGCCGCGAGCCACCATGATCATCATGCGGCCGCCGCTGCGATCGTAGCCTTCGCGGCCGTCAGGATCACAAATCCACAACCGCGAGTTCTGCGGATCGTTCGCTGTGAAGCGATACGGATTGCCAGTGCCCAGGAGATTTTCCTGAGAGAACGTAGCCTGCAGCGCAGCAGTGATTCCATCGACAGCCCGCATCGAGTAGAGGCGGCCGTCGAGGCGAAGTGGTTCGTTCAGGCGCGACCTCGTGTTGCGATGGAGCGTGCGAAAGCTGGAAGCTCGCCATGAATGAGCATGCCGAGTCCACCGACCTCGGCGAGATCCTTGGTGTCATCACTCGCTTCGTTGCCAGTGGCCATGTGATAGAGCGACGGACCAGCGAGCGCGGCGAGCGCGATGGGGCTGGTGATGTTCGCGTTGAACATGCCAGTGTAGCCGCCTGCCGCGGTCTTCTCGCGCAGGTACTCGATGACTTCGACTGCAGTAGGCTTGCTCATTGGAGATTCCATCCTCGCGGACCTGGGTCAGCAGCTCGCGGATTGTAGAGGTCTGGTCCTTGCTCTTCTTCAGCTGGACCTTCGTTCACTGACTTCAGTGTCTGGGCGATCGCAGCGCCGAGTGCGGCGTCACGGAGCATCGGGTTCGACAACAGATCGCGTAGACCTGGGACGCTCGTTGCAGCACGGCCGAAGAGCAGGCCGAGCACTGCACCGAGCGCCGGGTTCGCCAACGCGCCAGCAGCGATGTTTGGCATCGCGATCTTCATCGAGATCTTGCCGGGAAACTTCACGCCACCCACCTGCTGTGGCTTCACGCCACCTGGCGGTGTTGGTGCAGCTTTTGGTTTGAATGCGCTCGTCGCGCCGGGAGTGATGCTCATGCGTCTGACCTCGCCAAGTCGTAGCTCTTGCCCTGCGTCGAGGGCAGATCTTCGGGGATCGGGAACTTGTAGATCACGCTGTTGTCGTCCATGCGGACAACCTTCACGTTCTGGCACACGATCACCATGCGGTGCGTGAACGGCGTGATCTCTTTCACAATATAGCGTGTGTTCATCACGCGGTCGACGATCACGTCGTCAGGTGACACCTCGGGAAGGTTTGCCAGCTCGAGGTTCGAGTTCGCCGCGTCATAGCGCGCGTCATTGAAGCTGATGTACGCCTTGAGCGCCTGGTTGAAAAGCGCAGCGTGCACGAAGACCGGGTTGAGGTAGCCACCGGTGAAGCCAGTGCCGTAGCACTCCTTGCAGTCGGCGTCCTTGGGCAGCATGCGCACGCTGTCCCAGCAGCGGCTGCACTTTGGTCCCCAGCGCTTGCGCAGCAACACGGCCGCCGAGACGCCGCCGCGGCAGCGCAGGAAGACGTTCTTCTTCCGCACCATACCGAGGGCGATGTGGTCAGCATCATGGCCCAGCGACTTCACTTCGCTGTCGCGGTAGCCCTTGCCGGTCTTATCAGCAGCGCGCACACGGTAGTAGTACGCGCGCATTGACTGCAGGCCCATCGGCACGTAGTCGACGAAATGGAACGCACCCTCGTCGGCAGTGCCGGCGACAACCCAGGGACCGGATGGTCCGTTGGAGCGCAGCACCTCGAAGGCGATGTCCTTCATGTCGTAGGCAGTCGGCACAATCGCCCAGCGCACCAGCAGGCTATCTGCAGTGGGACAACGCACGGTGACCATGCGGAAGTCTGGGAACGTGGCGGCCGGAGCGGACATGATGCGAGTTTACCCCTGGGTTGGTGTGGGGATAGACGCGAGGGCCGGGAACGGCGACTTGGTTCGCTTGTAGAGCGAGATGGTCTTCTGCGAGCCATTGTCGCGCACATGGATGAGGTTCATCGACGGGCTGAAGTAGGCCGTGCTGCACTGCGGGATCTGACTGACCACGCTGGTGCTGCAGCGCTGATTGATCGTCTTGAAGTCAGCCGGCGGGTTCTTGCTGATCTCGGCTTCGAGTTCGATGTACGGACCCTGTCCACCGAATTCGTCGCCGTGCTTCTGGGCGTGCACAGCCAGGTTCGCTGGTGATGTCCACTCGGCGGCCTTGGCAGGTTTCGCTGCGCCGGTAGCGCCCAGAGCAGGCACCTTGGGTGCCTCAGCGACGGTAGGACCAGGCAGCTTCAGCGCAGCGTCGAGCTGCTTCTGAGCAATCTCAACGCCCTTGGATGCCAGCTCGACGTCATTCGCAGCCTGCTCATGGATCTTGAGGATGCGCTCCTGCTCGCGGTCCTGCATTTTCTGCTCGCGTTCCTGAGCCTTGAAGACGCGCTCGTCGGCTTTGAACGCGCGCTCTTTTTCCTTCTCTTCACGATCGAGCTGGTCATCGATAGCCTTCTGCTTGTCGTCTTCGACTTTCTGTTGGCGCTCGATTTCTTTTTGCTGCGCTTCGATCTTCTTGGTTTCGGCATCAGCCGCGCGATCAGCAGGCATGCGCTCGAGTTCTTTGATCTCGTGCGAGTAGTCGAACTTCTTCGTCGGATCGTCGGGGAACAGCTGCGACATGATCGAGCCGATCTTGTTGACGCCAGTGAGAGCTGGGAACTTGGGAGGTGATCCGAAGTTTGGCATGTTGACCGTCTTCTGTTTGGTGCGCTGAGCCATGCTGTCAGCCCACTGCCACTGGCCGACTTCGTCACCATCGTGTTGTTCTGGCACCTGCAGTTTGCCTGAGTGCACTTGATCCATGATGCCTTTGACACGTGGGTGCTCGAAGTCAGGGAGACCGTCAACGTGAGGCACGCCAGTCTTCTTCGTCAGCAGAGCGTTGTGCGCTGTGAGGTCGGCGTCGGTGTGACCCATGTACTGAGCGTTCGGATTCGCACGTGACGGGAATATACTCTGGATAGTACCCATGACGCGCTTGCCAAAGCGCGTGACACCACGATCGATGGCGCGTGCCGGCACTTCGAGCTTGTCGGCGAAACCGTGCAGCGCGTCGTCGACGCGCGTGCCGTGCTGTGAGGTGAGCATGCGCGGCAGATTCGCCATCGTCTGCATCGTCGAGATAGCCTGCTTCTCAAACTCAACGTGCAGGAAGCTCTCGACCTCGGCTGCCTTGTCTTCTTCCTTGCCGCCATCTCCACCTTCGCGGCGAAGCACATCGAGGAAGGGCTGATTCAAATCCTGCTTTTCTTTGGCGACGTTGTGAATGTATTCGTCAGCGCCATGCCCGTAGGGAGCCTTGGCAGTGAGACGGCCGAGCCATCCCATCACTGGCACTGCATGGAAGCGTTGGACTTCAACGTGACGTTCTTCTTCAGGAAGATGTGCATGTGAGCGATAGCGGATTGCACGGCCGCGCACCTGGTTGATTTTCTCTTCGTTCCAGTGTGGCTCCATGATCTGCATGAGCTTGGTGCCCTTGAGATCGAGGCCCTCTGCACCGGCACCAGAGATGAGCAGCACTGGTACGTCGCCACCGTTGTACTTCTTGACGGATTCAGCTTTCTCTTTGTCGTCCATATCGCCGTTGAATTTCAGATACGGTACGCCACGACGCTCTAACTCGCGCGCCATGGGATCCATGCCGGCTTCGATGAAGTTGCTGTAGACGACGCCGCGGAAGTTCTTGTCCACCTTCATGCGCTTGTCGATCTCGTCGGCAGCAGCTTTGAACTTCGGCGCGTCATCGTCGGTTGCCGATGCGTTGAATTCGCCGGGGTGGTTTGAGATCTGTCGTGGCCCACTGAAGAACGCCGTCATGTTCTTCGACTCAGTCTTGCTCGGTGGGATTCCGTGGCGGACCTTGTAGGCCATCGCCGGATATTTCCCGAGCACGAACTCGTAGGTGGCCTGCTGCTTCGGTGTCATCGGCACTTCCATGATCGATTCATGGAAGGTCGGGAAGTTGGAGCGGTCGAGGTTCTCGTGGAAATCAACCTTGCCACGGATCGCTCGAGCAAAGTCATCGAGGTTGGTTGGCACGTGCACGATGCCAGCCTTAGCACCGCGCAGACGGCCCCAGAAACCAACGGGGACTTCGCGTGTATGAACGTACTTGTTGTCGAACTCCGCCTGACCTTCAGGCAGCGAACCTGGTGCCGCTGCATTGATGAGCGGCGAGATCTCATGCGGCGCATTGCGCACTGGCGTTCCGCTGAGCAGCAGCTTCCGCCCGGGGAGCATTGATGGCAGCTTGCTGCGCGCCGAATCGTCTTGGCCCATGTTGTGTGCTTCGTCCATCACGACGAGGCTGCGCTGAGCGAGTGCGCGGAATTCTGGGTTGTTGATGCGGTTGAGCGCTTCCTGGTACGACACGACCTGGTGCTTCACCGGATTGTCGGCCGCGTCCATCTCCTTCGTGAAGTTGGTGCGCAGCGAAGCTGGAGTGATCGCGAGGATCGGGAGCTTGAGACGACGCGCTGCGTTGATCGCGGTGTACGTCTTGCCCGAGCCCGTGCTGTGATCAGCGAGAAGGCCCTGTCCGTTTGGAGCATTCTCCAATTTGTCAGCGACGCGCTCCTGATGCGGGAGCGCGGTCATTGGCGGCTGGCCCGCTCCCGGAGGATGTGCGTCAGTGACGGACATGTTAGGTCTGGGGGACAGCTTCTCCGCCGATGATGCCTTCTGTCGAGTTGGCACGCAGCGGAGTCGTGGGTGGGAGGTCAGGTGCTTGGTCGCTGGTGGCGCGGCGACGCTTGGCTTCTTCGATGAGCTTGCTGACGCCACTGTAGCCGCTGAGCGCCGGAGCGGCGTAGCTGCCAGCAACGCTGCCGACTGTCGCACCGGCACCGAGATTG
>Ga0075026_100001201_pt1 | contig 10945 bp, 8 predicted proteins | sample Str012_2_FD_71392 | JGI IMG/M metagenome (GOLD analysis project Ga0075026, IMG submission 71392) | Freshwater sediment microbial communities in response to fracking from Pennsylvania, USA - Straight Creek_MetaG_SC_2012 | ecosystem: Environmental > Aquatic > Freshwater > Creek > Sediment...
CTGTAAATCCGCCCGAGCCCACGGCGATCAGCGATTGCAGCAACTGGAATCCATGCCCCTGCGGATCCGCATTGGGATTCAGAAATGCCATCATTCGCTCGTAGCGGTACGGCACGCGCATGATCAACAAATAGACGACGGGCAGAGCGGCCAGGCCCGCTCCGACAATATATTTTCCATTGAGGCCCGCGACGTACATCATCGCCACCGCAATTACAAAAATTTCCACGGCCGTGCCCAGGTCCGGCTCAATCACGATCAATCCGGCAAGCGCCAGAACAGGGCCCAGCGCCGGCAGGATCGTGTGCTTCCAATCGTTGATGCCAAAACTGTCCGGACGTCGGCGGCGTTCCAGGAACCATGCCAGATAAAAAATTACAGCAAGCTTGGCGAGTTCGGAAGGCTGCAAACTGGCCGGACCCAGGCGAATCCAGCGGTGCGTGGCATGCGATTTATCCAGGAAAAACGCGCCCACCAGCATCACCAAAACTCCGAACAGCGCGGTAAAAATTACTTCCGGACGGCGCAATTTACGGTAATCCATGTTCATGACGGCCATCATTGCGCCCAGTCCCAGGGCCAGCCACACGAGCTGGCGAAGCAGGAAGTGGGAACCATTCCCGTATTCGTCGCGCGCCATCACAGCCGATGCGCTGAACACCATGATGGCGCCGACCAGGCACAATGCCACGGTCGAGCCAAACATCCATCGGTCGGTTTGCAAATGCCGGGGCATAATCAGGCCTTTCGCGCGGATAGGTGCGCCGCGTTTTTTTGCGCGAGTTCGCGAACGAGTTGTTTGAACACGCGCCCGCGGTGCTCGTAATTCTCAAACTGGTCAAAGCTGGCGCAGGCTGGCGCAAGCAGCACCGTGTCGCCAGGCTGCGCGCGCTGGGCCGCGATTTCCACGGCGCGCGCCATCGTGCCCGCGCGTTCCACGGGAACGACGCCGGCAAGCTGCGCTTCGATTTTATCGGCGGCCGTGCCGATCAACAGCGCCATGCGGGCGTGCCGCGCAAGCGCGTCGCGTAGAATTGTGTAGTCGCTGCCCTTGTCCTTGCCACCCAGGATCACCAGCACGTTGCCGGGAAACGCGTCCAGCGCTTTCAGCGTGGCGTCCACGTTGGTGGCCTTGGAATCGTTAAAATAGTCCACGCCTAGGACAGTTTCCACAAACTCGATGCGATGCTCGACCCCCGCGAACGTCTTTACTCCTTCGGCGATTGCCGCCGGTTCAGCGCCCACAAGCTTGGCGGCAGCCGCGGCGGCCAGCACGTTTTCAACATTGTGATTGCCACGAAGCCCGATGTCTCGGCGATGCAGCAGCACGGTTTCCGAGCCTTCTTCACGCGGGCTCCAAGTAGTGCCTGCACCCGCGTCACGCGCACTCCAAGTAGTGCCCGCATTGCGGAAAACGATTTCTTCACCACGCAAAAAACATCCGCTCGAGACTCTCTTGCTCAGGCTGAACCAAAAAATACGCGGAATCGTTGGCGCGTTTTGTGCGGCGGCCGCGTCGTCGGCGTTTATGACGGCGGCATCGTGCTCGGTCTGATTTTGAAAAAGTCGCGCCTTGGCCCGAACGTATCCCTCGAACGATCCATGACGATCCAAATGGTCCGGCGTCAGGTTGAGCATCACAGCAACGTCCGGCCGAAACGCGGAAATGGATTCCAGCTGGAAGCTGCTGGCCTCGACCACGGTAAATCCCGAATCGCTGGACACATCCACGCGCGAGATCAGCGGTGTGCCGATGTTTCCCGCAATCTGCACCGGCAAACCCGCGGTTTCGAGGATATGACCGATGAGCGATGTCGTGGTGGTCTTGCCGTTCGAGCCGGTAACGCAAATCAGCCGCCCACGCAGGAATCTCCAGGCCAGCTCAATTTCGCTCCACACCGGAATTCCAATGGCCCGCGCCGCGGCCAGCGCCGGCATCGTTGGCGGCACTCCGGGACTTGGCACAATCAAATCCTGTTCGACAAATGTGCCCGGGCGGTGACCACCCAATTCAAGCGTGACGCCTGCGGCGCGCAGCTTCGCGGCGGTCTCGGCGATTTCCGGCTCGGAGCGTTCCTCTGTGGCGGTGACGCGTGCGCCGCGCTCGGCGCAAAATAGCGCCGTGGCGATGCCTGTGCGGGCCAGTCCCACAACCAGCACCTGCTTGCCCGAGAGATTGATTGCCGGCTTCAAATCCTGTTCCTCGACTTCCTAGCGCAACTTCAAAGTGGTCAGCGAAAACAGCGCAAACACCAGCGCCGCAATCCAGAAACGCACGATAATTTTAGATTCACTCCATCCCGCCAGCTCGAAATGATGGTGCAGCGGCGACATGCGGAAGATTCGCTTGCCTGTCAACTGAAACGACGCGACCTGCAGAATCACCGACAGCGCCTCGATCACGAATACGCCGCCCACAAAAAACAACAGAATCTCCTGCTTGATTACCACCGCGATCATTCCAATCGTGCCGCCCAGCGCCAGCGAACCGACATCTCCCATGAAGACTTCGGCGGGATGCGCGTTGTACCAGAGAAACCCGAGTGCGGAACCGACCAGGGCGCCGCAAAAAACGGTGAGTTCGCCGACCTGCGGAATATGCTGCAAGTCCAGGTACGCGGAAAAGCGCGCGTGGCTGGTCACATACGTGAGTATGGTGAGCGCTCCCGCGGCGACCACCACGCATCCGATCGCCAGCCCGTCCAGCCCATCCGTAAGATTCACGGCGTTGGAAGACCCCACGATAACAAGCGCGATAAAAATCAGAAACGGCACAAATCCGATCCACCAAAAATAGGGAACCGCGAGCAGCGAATGTATGACCATGTCCGGATGAAAATTCTTAAAGAAGGGCACGCTTAACTGCGTCGAATAAGTGCCTGCCGCTGTAAGCGTCAGCAGTGTGATGGCGACAACCGTGCTCGCAAAAATTTGCATCGCGAATTTGCGTTTGGTGGTCAGACCCAGGTTTCTTTTCTTCGCCACCTTGGCGTAATCGTCTATGAATCCGACGGTGCCGAACACCAGCATGGTGAACACCGCCAGCCAAACGTATTCATTTTCGAGATCTCCCCACAGCAGCGTTGGCACGATGGTCGATCCGACAATCAGCACGCCGCCCATGGTCGGCGTTCCAGCCTTGGCTTGATGGCTTTTCGGGCCTTCTTCGCGGATAAACTGCCCAATTTGCAGGTCGCGCAGCTTCTGAATTACCCAAGGGCCAAGGACCAATGTAGTGAGCAGCGCGGTGATACTGGCCAGCGCCGTGCGAACGGTGATGTAGCGGAACACGTTGAGCGCGTGAAAATAGCGCAAGAGCACGTGATAAAAAAGATAGAGCAGCATCTAGCCGCGCTCCTTCACCGGGCCGCGCGCAACTGCGGCGGATTCAGGCTTGGATCGCGCGAAACGCGCGTCAAGTGCTTCCACGATGCGCTCCATTTTTACGCCGCGCGAGCCTTTCACCAGCACAATGTCTCCGCGCTCCAGCAAATCGCCCACGAAACCGGCGGCCTCCGCCGACGACGCAAAAAATCTCGCGCGAGACTCCGGATGGCCCGCTTCCACGGCACCATCAACAATATTTTCCGCGGCTCCCTGCACTCCAATAATCCATTCAATCTTCCCCGTAGCCGCGGCTGCGCGCCCCGCCTCGCGATGCAGCTCCGGCGAAGTGGCGCCGAGTTCCAGCATTTCTCCCTCGGCTAAAATGCGGCGGCCACGCGCGGGAGTGTGCGCGAGCAGGTCCACCATCGCGATGAGAGCCACGGGATTCGAGTTGTAACAATCGTTGATCACGGTAAATCCAGCATCGTAGTGCAGGATGCGGCCGCGCATGCCCGTCGCCTGCAATCCGGGAAATACTTCTTCCGCTTCGGTGGCTCCGACGCCCCAAACGCTCGCCGCAGCCAGTGCCGCCAGCGCATTGGAAATATTGTGACGCCCGGCGAGCGGCAAACGGAGGCGCACGCGGCCATCCGGCCCGACAAAATCAAATTCGCTGCCGTCCATTCCGCGGTCGTCGATATTTTCCGCCCGGAAATCCGCGCTGTTTTCGATCCCGTACGTCAATACGCGCCCCGGCGCAACATCGCGAAAGCGCGCCACGCGCGAGTCATCCGCATTTAAAACAGAAACACTCTCGCTCCCCGCAAGCCCTTCGATCAACTCGCGTTTTGCCATCGCAATTTCATCCAGCGAAGCAAAAAATTCCAGATGCACCGGAGCTACGCGCGTGACCACACCCACGTCGGGACGCGCAATTTCCGCAAGGCATTTCAACTCGCCCGCGTGGGACATTCCCAGTTCCACCACGGCTGTTTCGTCCGCATTTTCCAGACGCAACAATTGCAGCGGCAGCCCAAATTCATTGTTCAGATTGCCCTCGGATTTCAACACGCGGAACCGCGCGCCCAGGAGCGCCGCCAGAATTTCCTTTGTGGTGGTCTTCCCGGCTGAACCTGTAACGGCCGCAAGCCGCCGCCCCCATTGAATTCGGACGGCTCGCGCCAGCCCTTGCAGCGCTGCCAGCGTGTCCGGAACGGGGAAGAGTTTGGCGCGGACAGCCTCGTCAAACTCGAAAAGTCGGTCCTTCGCCACGACGCACGCCAGCGCCCCTGCGCCCAAGGCCGTGACGACATAATTGTGTCCATCGTGACGCGGTCCGTGTATCGCGACGAATAGTTCGCCGCGACCCATGGTGCGAGAATCAATCGAGACACCGGCCAACCGGGCCACGGCGTCAAGGCCTCCGGGCCGCGTAACCCCCAGAGCGCGAGCCACTTCTTCAACCGTCCACCGCATAGCGTCCTCAAGGGGCTGGGTTTCACTTTTAGTTTTACCCTTGGTTCAGCGTCCCTTTACCTGGTTATAGTGCATGTTCCGTGCCCTGCCGTTCCCAAGGCCAGTGCAAGGGCACGTCAGTGCCGTGCCCCTACAAATGCTAGATCCCCTCAATCCCCGCCGTAGCCGCGCTTGCCCAGAATGCTTCTGGCCACTTCGCGATCGTCGAACGTAATCGTGCGGTCACGCATCACTTGCTGGGTCTCATGCCCTTTTCCAGCGAGCAGCACGATGTCTCCGGAACGCGCCTGGTCCAAAGCAATCTCGATGGCCCGCTGGCGATCCGGCTCAATCAGGCATTTTGCCTTGGTGCGCTGCAATCCCACGATGGCGTCATTAATGATGAGCAGCGGATCTTCGCTGCGCGGATTGTCCGACGTCAGCACCACGACATCGCTTCCCCGGCCCGCCGCTTCGCCCATCAGCGGACGCTTGGTGCGGTCACGATCGCCGCCGCATCCAAAAAGAGTAATGATGCGGCCCGCGGGATTCAAATCTTTCGCGGTGTCCAGCAAGTTGCGCAGCGCGTCATCGGTGTGCGCGTAATCCACCACAACCAAAAACGGCTGGCCCATATCAATGCGCTCGAAGCGGCCGGGCACAGCCGCAAGGTTCGCAATCCCGGCGGCAATAATTTCGCGGGACAACCCCAGCGCCACCCCCGCCGCGATGGCGGCAAGAATATTGTAAACATTGGTGCGCCCTACAAGCTTCGAGCGAATTTCGATTTTTCCGATGGGCGTTTCCACGGTGCATTCAATTCCGGAAAACGTGAGCGAGGGCTTGCGCGTCGAGACGTCCGCGCCGGGTTCCAGGCCATACGTCAGCGTCCGCTCCGCCAAGCCGGAAAGCTGCTTGCCATATTCATCATCCCGGTTGATCACGCACGTGCGCGGCGACGATGCGCCGGTGCCGTGGAACAATCGTCGCTTGGCAGTGAAATACTCCTCCATCGTCTTGTGATAATCCAGATGATCGCGCGTGAGATTCGTGAAAATGGCCACGGCAAACGGACATCCCCACAAGCGGTCCATCGCCAACGCATGGGAACTTGCTTCGAGCACCGCGTGCGTGCCTCCGGCCAAAACCACGTCGTCCAGAATTTCCTGCAGGTCCAGCGATTCAGGAGTGGTGTTGACGGCCGGCTGCATTTCGCCCAGCAGCCGGTTGCCAATCGTGCCGATCAGAGCGGCTCTGCAACCTGCCGCGCGAAGAATGGAATCCACCAGATACGATGTGGTTGTCTTTCCGTTTGTCCCGGTCACGCCAATCAATTTCAAAACTTCCGCGGGCCGCCCAAAATAGTTTGCTCCCATCACGGCCAGAGCCTTGCGCGCATCGGCGAACTGAATCCAGGGAAATCCCCTGGGAAGCCCCGCCGGAATCGGTTGTTCGCTGGCCACGGCGATGGCCCCGCGCGCCACGGCTTCGGAAACAAATTTGTTGCCGTCGGTTTTTTCGCCGCGGATCGCCACAAATAAAGTTCCCGGAGTCACGCGACGGCTATCGTAGGCGATTTCCAGAATTTCCAGGTCTCCGTGCGCCGCGGCGTTTTTGGCGTCGAACTTTCCCTCCAGGCCTCTCAATAGTTTTGCGAGCCGCATGGGAACGCGCGCCGCCGCCGACTTTTTTCCCTGCAACAAATCTTCGCTGTGCTCCACCAAGGATTCCACCTTCACGGTCACCTGATTTTCCTCCTGGCCGCCGTGCTCACCAGGGAAACGTCCCGGGCAAATTGCACGGTGATCCGGCTGCCTCGACGGATCATGACTCCCGGCTCGGGCGATTGTTCCGAAGCAATTCCAGTGCCAACTAGAATGGGGCTCAATCCCAGCTTCATGCACTCCTCGCTCACTTCCCGCACCGTCTTTCCCGCAAAACGCGGAACGGGAATCCCCTGCCCATCCGCCAATTCCACGGTCGGGGCCGGCGAGCCGGGCATTACCAGCGGCGCGGGAGGAACATGGTCTTCCACCGCCGCACTGGTGTCCGATTGCGAGGGATCGAAATCGCTGACATCAGCCAAAATTTGGTCCGTGGGCACGCGCCTGGGGCGAAGGGTTGCCGGCGAGAGCGGCACGTCGTGCGGCACATTCAGGTAGGGCAGCACTTGCTGCGCGATCCGTTTGAAAGTGGGAGCGGCGACCGTGCCTCCCTCATGCGCGCCGGTGGGCGAATCCAGCTGCACCAGAATCGTTACGGCCGGTGAATTGATCGGCGCGAACCCGACAAAGGAAGCGATCAGATTGTGCGCGGAGTAGTGCCCGGTGTTGATATCGAATTTTTGGGCCGTGCCAGTTTTTCCCGCTGACGTATATCCATCGAGGCGCGCCAGCTTGCCCGTGCCGTTCAGGACGACTCCCTCCATCATGCGGCGCATGGTCGCCGCCGTGGTTTCTTGAATCACGCGGCGGCCCTGTTGCTCGGGAGTATCCTTAATTTCCGTGCCGCGGCGAAGTGCGCGGACCACGTGCGGCCGCACAATCAGTCCGCCATTGGCAATCGCCGATACCGCGCTGATCATTTGCAGCGGGGTCACGCCCACTTCCTGTCCCATGGAAATCGAGCCCACCGAAACCGGCGTCCAATTCTCCAGCCGCCGCAGCATTCCGCGGCTTTCTCCCGGCAGGTCCACTCCCGTTGACTGTCCGAAACCAAACGCGCGGATGTAATTGTAAAATTTGGGCGCGCCCAGCCGAAGGCCCACTTTGATCGCGCCGACATCGCTGGAATTGGCGAGGATTTGCGAAACGCTCAACAGGCCATAAGGTTTGTGATCGCGAATGCGGTGCCCGGCAATGTAGATTGCGCCGTTCTGGCAATCGATAACCTCATCTGGTTTGGTGATGCCCTGATCAATGGCCGCCGAAAGTGTCACGATCTTGAATACCGAACCGGGCTCATACAGCGCGCTCACGGCGCGATCCTGGCGCGACTCGGCGGGACTATCCTTTGCTGCGTTCGGATTGAATGTGGGCCAATTCGCCACCGCCAGCAATTCGCCGGAATTCGGGTTTTCAACAATTACACTCCCGGCAATCGCGTGCGTGTCATGAATTGCCTGCTCCAGTTCCTTCTCGGCGATGTATTGAATGTTTTCGTCCACCGTTAGAACGACGCTGGTGCCGGCGTCGGGGGCCTTATCCGCCGTGTCGTACCAGCGGCGGTGAGCGTCGGCCAGGATCAGCATTTTGCCGGGCTTGGTGCGAATATTGTCGTCCAGTGAATATTCGATTCCTCCCAGGCCTTTCCCATCGATATCCACGTAACCGAGAATGTGCGAGGCCAGGTCCCTCTTTGGATAGAATCGTCCGCCTTCGCGTTGAAAATAGATGCCTCGCAGGTTCATGGCGGCTATGCGTTCGGATTTTTCAGGTGGAATCTTGCGCGCAATCCATGCGAAGGAATGCGAAGCCGCGATCCGCGCGACAATTTCTTCGGAGGGAACGTCCAGAACTTTTCCGATCAGCCGTGCGACCATCTGCGGATCGGATATCTCCGACGGAACCGCGAACGCCGAATCCACCGGAACGCTCATGGCCAGCGGGTTCATGTTGCGGTCGAAAATTTCCGCGCGGCTCGCGCCAACGTCAACAATCAGCCGCTGCTGATGCTGGGCGCGCGAATAATAATCGCTGTAGCGGAACAGTTGCAGGTAGGCCAGGCGTCCCAGGGCGGCCCCGGTCCAGAGCACGGCCAGGGCAGCCACAATCAGTAGTCGTGTCCGTGGACTACGTGGATCCATATTGTTTTCTGAGCGGGCTCCCCATCAGGGCATTCAGCGTAAAAAAAGAAGTCTAGTTATTATTGCAGTGCCGGCTGAATGCTGGACGGTCGCGCCTGCGCCATCACTGCGTTCGGCGGCAGGTCCATCGGCGCAACTTGTCCGGGCACAGGAGCCGTAAGCCCCAGCTGACGCCGCGCGATCATGTCGATTCGCCCGGGGGCGCGCAAACCCGCCACTTCCAGCTTGAGTTCCTGATTCAGTTCGGCGGACTGGGAATGCTCGTTGCGCAGCGATTCCAGTTCATAGCGCAATTGAATTGTCTCGAAATGCTGCCAGGCATATAGCAGCGCGCACAGGGCGATCAATCCACCCAGCGACACCAGGCGCGCGCATTCGCGAATCCGGTTGGGCGCCATGGGGCGCACCAATCGTGAATTATCGATTTGTTTGACGGTATAAAATTCGCTCATTGCCGCCACTCTTCCTGATTGACGCCATCTTGCTCCCTCATCCCGTGCTGGTCGGGAGGGAGTTTTTCCGCGACGCGCATCTTCACGCTGCGCGCCCGCGGATTGGCTGCCGTTTCCGCGTCCGATGCTTGAATCACTTTTTTGGTTAATATTTTCAGGACGCCTTCCTGCGCCAGGCGCTGAAAGGCTTGCTTCACGGGCCGGTCTTCCAGCGAGTGATAACTGAGCATCACCCAACGGCCCCCCGGAGATAGTGTGGCAGGAACTCTAGAAAGAAACTGCCCGAGTTCCTCCATCTCTCGATTCACCGCAATCCGCAGCGCCAGAAACGTTTTTGTCGCGGGATGCAGCTTCTGCCTTCCCCTTACTTTTCGAGCCCCTGCCACAACCGTTGCCAGGTGTTCGGTGTCCCGTATGGGACGCGCTCGAACAATCGTCCTGGCGATTCTGCGTGAATCCCGCTCCTCAGCCAGCTGATAGAGCAGGTCGGCGAGTTGCTTCTCTTCCACCGTGTTCACAATGTCGGAAGCCGTTTCTTCCATGTCGCGGTCCATCCGCATATCAAGAGGCCCGCGCGAGCGAAACGAAAATCCGCGCTCGCCCAGGTCCAATTGCATGCTTGATACTCCCAGGTCGGCCAGCACGCCATCGGCGGGAGCGAGCCTGCGCTCCGCAAACACCTCGCCGATTTGTGAAAAATTAGCGTGCACCAAAGTCACCTTGTCCCCGAACTCCGCCAGCCTGCCGCGCGCGATTTCCAGTGCCGCTGCATCGCGATCCAGGCCAACAAACCTGCCCCCGGGCCCTAACCGCCGGACAATTTCGATTGCGTGTCCCCCGAGCCCCACGGTGGCGTCCACATACAGCCCCTCGGGCTTGATTGCCAGCCAGTCCATCGTTTCTTCCAGCAGGACCGGCGTATGTTGCGCGTTCAAGCTAAATGCCCAGGTCGTCCAACGTCTTCATATCGTCGTCGGTGATCGGACCCTTCTTCAGGTTCTCCAGCTGGCGACCGTGATTCCAAACATCCAGGTAAGTCAGATGTCCCATCACATCCACGTCGCCTTTCATCAAAGCGGCTTCGCGGAGCACCGGCGGGATCAGTATTCGCCCCTGCCCATCGATTCCCACCGCCTGGCCGTAATAGTTTGTCCAGGTCAGAAACTTTTGCTTGGTGCGGTTGTGCGACGAGAGCCGGGAGAGCTTGCTCTCGATCTCTTCCCAAACTTTCATCGGGAAGATCCGGGCGTACTCACCGGTTTCGCTCGTAACGTAGAACTGATCGCCATATCCCTTGAGCTCTTCCAGAAATGCCGCGGGAATCTTGAGACGACCCTTCTCGTCCACCTTTGCCGGATTGTTTCCCCGTAGCATGTAGTCGTCTGCCCAAAGAATACGAAGGCCGCTTTCCTCTCATGGCGAAACCCCTTCACTGCACGAACAATTGATGGCCCTACTTCTCGATCAACATTTGAATCAACTCAACCACTGCACTTCACTTATCACCACTTTGCTCCACATTTGACCACGATTCTAGACAGGTTCGAAAACTTGTCAAGCAAAAATGCGATGAATAAAAATATTTATTGTGGATATTGGTGCGGCCGGCGGACGAATTTCGAGGCACCACTACAGGTTGTGTTTAAGAATTAAAATATGTCTAGGCTTAGATGCCGCCCCTTTTATGGTGGTTTGCGATTATCCGAGCCCAAGCCTGATTGCGGTTCACTTCATCCGGATTTCCCCGAATCTATTTGAATTTTTGCGTGGATGAGAAATTAGGATGAGGGCGAATCGGGTCGGCTTCGCGCTCGCAAGGACACGGCACTGCCGTGTCCTTGCCGACGATCATCGCGCAGGAGTTCTCCTACGTGTGGCCGGTAAAGTGGGGGGTAAAGGCCATGAT
>Ga0075026_100001202_pt1 | contig 10943 bp, 10 predicted proteins | sample Str012_2_FD_71392 | JGI IMG/M metagenome (GOLD analysis project Ga0075026, IMG submission 71392) | Freshwater sediment microbial communities in response to fracking from Pennsylvania, USA - Straight Creek_MetaG_SC_2012 | ecosystem: Environmental > Aquatic > Freshwater > Creek > Sediment...
GTCTACGACCTGGCTCGCGACATCGACCTGCACGCGCGATCGATGGCCCACACGAACGAGCGCGCCGTGGCTGGACGCACGAGCGGGCGGATCGCGCTAGGCGAGACCGTCACGTGGCGGGCGCGGCACTTCGGGATCACGTGGTCGTTGACCAGTCGGATCGTCGCCGCCGAGCCACCGACCAGACTCGTGGACGAGCAGGTCCGCGGGCCGTTCCGCTCGTTCCGGCATGAGCATCGCTTCGAGGGCGTGCCGACCGGAACGCTCATGATCGATGACTGGGAGCACGTCGCCCCCTTCGGGGTCGTCGGTCGGGTGGTGGACCGGCTGGTGCTCGAGCGGTATATGAGGGGACTGCTCGAGACGCGGAACCGGACGCTCAAGGCCGAGGCCGAATACGCGTCGGCGGCCGATCAGCTCGTCGGGAGCGAGACGAACGGCCCGAGCGCAGCGGAGACCGCCACGAATAGCGGCGAACCATAGTCAACCCCGACCTCGCACGTGGCGATGCGCTGGGTGCCGGTCGGTGCGCTGAACTCGAAGATGAACTCCTGCCCATCGAATGCGGTGGGGCACTGTCCGGTGAATGCGTGGCTCTTGAGCGCCTCGAAGTCGGTCGCCTTGATCGCGGCTACCAGGGCGGTGAGCTGGTCCGGTGGGATCGTCCCAAGCGCGTTCGGTGGCTTGGCCGCCGCGTGCACCGAGCCGTCCCGTTCCACGATGACGGTCGATCCGCACGGAGCGCTGACGCACTGGCCGCCTCGGGTCTCGACGGTGAGGAGTGGGCCGCCGCCGACCACGTTCGAGGCAGGGTCGCCCGGATGGCAGGCGGCCACGATCACAACGGTGGCGACGAGGCACAGCAGGACAAGGATCCAAGTACGGCGACTCTGCATGGACGGAGGACGACAGATCCGGCCGAGCGGTTCCCAGGAGCCTTCGGCACGCCCGTCGTGCATGGGGTGACCATTCGGGACACCGAGCGCCCTGCCGTTGGCCCGATGGTGCATGTGATGACCCGTCCGACCAGGGAAGCCTCAGTGGTCGAAGTGGTCATGTGATGCACATCAGGCCCGGGCAGGCGGACCTATCATCAGGCGATGGCCGTCCTGCCCAGCCGCCTCGATCCGGGCGCCCCGGAGACCAGCGCGAACCACGACGCGATGGCGGCCCTCGTCGCCGATCTGCGCGCCCGCCAAGCCGAGGTCGCGGGTGGCGGCGCCGGCGGCGACGACCGCTCCATCGAACGACATCGAGAGCGTGGCAAGCTGCCCGTCCGCGAACGGATCGATCGCCTCCTGGACCCGGGCAGCGCCTTTCTGGAGCTGAGCCCGCTCGCGGCAACGGGCCTGTACGACGACGACGCGCCGGCCGCCGGGATCGTCACCGGCATCGGCCGCGTGGAGGGCACGATGTGCGTCATCGTGGCCAACGACGCAACGGTCAAGGGCGGCACGTACTACCCGATGACCGTCAAGAAGCACCTCCGGGCGCAGGAGATCGCGCTCGAGAACCGGCTGCCATGCATCTATCTGGTCGACAGCGGCGGGGCATTCCTTCCCCTCCAGGCCGAGGTCTTCCCGGACCGCGACCACTTCGGTCGCATCTTCTACAACCAGGCCCGGATGTCCGCCGCCGGGATCCCGCAGGTCGCGCTGGTCATGGGTTCGTGCACCGCCGGCGGCGCCTACGTCCCGGCGATGAGTGACGAGACGGTCATCGTCCGTGGCACCGGCACCATCTTCCTGGGCGGGCCGCCGCTCGTGAAGGCCGCCACCGGCGAGGACGTCACGGCCGAGGAACTCGGCGGCTCCGAGGTCCACACCCGCCGTTCCGGCGTGGCCGACCACGAAGCCCTCGACGACGAACATGCCCTCGCGCTCGGACGCTCGATCGTGGCGAACCTGAACCGCCCGACGCCGACCCTCCCCTGGGACCGGCGCACGCCCGAAGCGCCCGCGATTCCGACAGCCGGCGATGACCGTGCCGCCTCCCTGTATGCGTCCGTGTCGGCGGATGCCCGGCGTCCGGTGCCCGTCCGGGAGATCATCGCCCGACTCGTCGACGGGTCGCGGTTCCACGAGTTCAAGCCGCTCTATGGCGAGACCCTCGTCACCGGGTTCGCCCACCTCGATGGCTACCCGGTCGCGATCCTCGCCAATGACGGGATCCTGTTCAGCCAGTCCGCCCTCAAGGGCGCTCACTTCATCGAACTCGCCTGCCAGCGCAAGATCCCGCTCGTGTTCCTCCAGAACATCACGGGGTTCATGGTCGGCCGCGAATACGAGGAGGCCGGCATCGCCAAGGACGGCGCGAAGCTGGTGACGGCCGTGGCGTCCGCGGAGGTCCCGAAGTTCACGGTCCTCATCGGCGGCAGTTTCGGAGCGGGCAACTACGCGATGTCCGGCCGGGCCTACCAGCCACGATTCCTGTGGTCGTGGCCGAACTCGCGGATCTCCGTGATGGGTGGCGCCCAGGCCGCGCGTGTCCTGTCCACGGTCGGCGGCGGCTTCGCCGACGACGCCGAACGCGATGCCTTCGAAGCGCCGATCCTCGACACCTACGAGCGCGAAGGCTCGCCGTACTTCGCGACGGCACGACTCTGGGACGACGGCGTCATCGACCCGCTCGACACGCGCCGGATCCTCGCGATGGGCATCGAGGCCGCCCTCCACGCCCCGATCCCGGAGACCCGGTTCGGCGTCTTCCGGATGTAGCTCAGGCGGCCGGGCGGACGACGTAGCGGCACCCGCCGACCTCGACCGTGCGCGGTTCGATGGGTCCGCTGACGGTCAGGTGGATGGTGGCGACCGGCCAGGTCCCAGGCAGGGTCGTCGTCGCGCTACCGCGTCCGGGCCGCAGCCGGAGGGTCTGTCTGCCGACCACCGCGTCCCGGGTGCCGCCCCCCGCGAGCGACGGCCGGAACGGCCCGATCCGCACGGTCCGCATCAGGCCGGCGATCGTGCCTGGTGCGTCCGAGATGGGCAGCTCGAGCGTCTCGAGCCGCACGGATCCGCCGATCGGGTGCGTCTCGGCAGCCCGTGCCGTCCGGTCGGCAGGCGACCACTCGGCAGCGGTCGCATCGTGCTCGATCAGGAACGGCGGCCGCTCCGGACCGAGTTCGCGCGGGGTGGACAGGCGCCATCGAACGACCGCGCCATCCGGGCTGACGCGCTCGCCGGCGATCGGCTCGGCCAGTCCGGCACCACCCGCGTTCAGCCGCACGACGTCACCCTCGATGTCGTCGGTCGCGGCGGCCCACGTCGCGAGTCCACCTCCACCGTCCAGCGCCCGCACCGCAGGTCCGCCGACCCACGACCGCTCGGCGAGCGCCCGGTCGAAGACGCCGATCAGCTCAAGGTAGGTGTCGGCGAACCACACCAGCCGGTTGAAGGTCCCGAGCGCCTCGTGTCGCCCGCCGCCGCCCGCGCGCAACCCGACGTAGCGTTCCAGCTCCGCGGCCGCCGCGTCAGGATCCGCGCACGCGATCACGAGATGGTCGATCCCGAGCAGCATCGGCCAAGGATGCACGCCGCCGAACTCGCCCGTCCGGTAGCATCGCGCCATGGCATCCGTCACGCACCTCGACGTCGCTCCGGTCATGAGCCTCGGGCTGGAGCGGCGCGACGAGATCGCGGTCACAGGACTTGGGGTCGCCGAGGACCGGCGCTTCTTCATCGTGGACGACGCGGACCGGCTCATCGACCAGTTGCTCGTGGCCGACATGGTCAGGATCAGGGCCTGGACCGACCCGGCTGCCACGGTCCTGCGGTTGACGTTCCCGGACGGAGCGGTCGTCGAGGACGAGGTACGTCCAGGTCCCGCCTTCGAAGGCGTCATCCGCCGGCTCCCGACGCAGGGCCACGACATCCAGGGGCCGTGGGCCGAACCGCTGTCCGCGTTCATGGGCCGGTCCGTGCGCGTGATCCGGACGGATCGTCCGGGCGTGCTGCAGAAGGACGGCCGGCTCTCGATGGTCACGGATGCGTCGCTCGACAGGCTCAGCCATCACCTGGGCGCCGGCGGCATCGACGGTCGACGGTTCCGCATGCTCATCAACCTGACGGGCGACGCCGCGCACGAAGAAGACACGTGGATCGGCCGGCGAGTCGGCCTGGGCGACACGACGCTGCGGGTGACCGGGGCGATCCCGCGCTGCGCGATCACCACCCACGACCCCGAGAGCGGCGACCGCGACTTCGACACGCTCCGGGCGATCAAGGAATACCGCGGCTTCGCGGGGCCGGAGGGGAAGGACCTGATGTTCGGCGTCTACGGCGATGTCGAGAGCCCAGGCACGATCCGTGTCGGTGACGAGGTTCGCCTTCTCGACTGACGGCTTGGAACGGCCCTACGCTGCCGCCCAGCTGCATCTGATGGGCGCGTTTGCGAGATGAACGAGCGTGCACGTCGAGCGGATCCGACCGAATCCGCAGTCTCGTCGTCGGTCCACGAGGGGTTCGTTCCGAAACCGCATCTGGTGGGCGCAGACGCGGGGCCGGCCCCGGGGCCGAACCGCCGAACCGCTCGATCCCTACAGCTCGGTCCGGACCTGCCAGAGCTCCGGGAACAGGACGGTCGCGACCCGCTCGCGCAGGTACGGGACACCGGGCGTGCCGCCCGTCCCACGCTTGCCGCCGATGACCCGCTCGACCGTCGTCACGTGGCGGAACCGCCAGCGTCGCGTCGCTTCCTCCAGGTCCACCAGTTCCTCGGCCAGTTCGTACAGATCCCAGTGCGTCGTCGTATCGCGGTAGACGGCCTGCCACGCCGCCAGCACGGACGGATCGGCGACATACGGCTTCGTCACGTCGCGTGCCAGCACCTCGGGCGCGATCGGCAGCCCGCGCGACGCCAGCAATGCCAGCGTGTGGTCGTAGAGCGACGGCTCCTGCAGCGTTTCGAGCAGGTGGGAGTGGATCGCCGGCAGGTGCTTGAAGGGCACGAGATACACGGCGTCGCGGTTGCCGAGCAGGAACTCGAACTCGCGGTATTGATACGACTGGAAGCCGGACGACTGCCCCAGCGCATCGCGGAACGATGAGTAGTCCGACGGGGTGAGCGTCGTGAGGATGTCCCACGACTCGTTGAGGACCAGCATGATCCGCTCGATCCGTGACAGGCCCTTGAACGCCGGTCGCAACTCGCCGCCGTCCAGCTGGGTCATGACGTGCCGCAACTCGTGGAGGACGAGCTTGAACCAGACCTCGGTCGCCTGGTGCTGGATGATGAACAGCACCTCATCGTGGGCATCCGTGCGCGGATGCTGGGCACCCAGCAGGGCATCGAGATGGAGGTACTCGCCGTAGCTGAGCTGGCCCTCCATCTCCAGGTGCGCGCCCTCGAGATCGGGTCGGCGGCTCATGGCTGGTCCTTCCGGATGCGATGCAGGACGCCCGCCGAGACGGCGGCCGCGGTCGCCCCGACGGCCTTGGCCGCCTGGCGCGGATGGGAGGCTCGGCGCCGGACGTCCTTGTACGGCACGGTCGAGAACGAGACGAGTTCGTAGAGCGACACGAAGTGCTCCGGCAGCCGGCGCTCCAGCGCGTGCTCAGCGCGCTTCTGGGTGCGGAACACCGGCGACGCCACGCGATCGCGCATCTCGACGAAGTTGTCGAGCGCCAGTTCGGCGATCGCATCCGAGTTCGGGCGGCGTCGCTCGGCATAGCGCGGCAGCGCTTTCGACCAGTCGTCGCCCATCTCGTCGAGACAGCGATCCAATTCGACCACGTCCTCGAAACCGCAGTTCATGCCCTGCCCGTAGAACGGCACGATCGCATGGGCCGCGTCGCCGATCAGGGCCGTCCGGCCGCGGACCCACGGCCAACAGTGGACCGTGACCAGCGAGCCCACCGGATGTTCGCGGAACTGCGCCGGCAGGTCCGGCATGAGCGCCAGCGCATCCGGATAGTCGCGCTCGAATCGGGCGCTGATGGCGGCGTCGGAATCGAGGCCGGCGAACCCGGACGGGCCGTCGTTCGGCCAGAACAGGGTGGCCGTGAAGCTGCGGTCCATGTTCGGGAGCGCGATCATCATCGAGCCACCGCGGGGCCAGATGTGCAGCGCGCCGTCGTCCAGCGCGAAGTCGCCGTCGCGTGCCGGGATCGACAGTTCCTTGTAGCCCCACGGCAGGAACGTCTGGCTGAAGTCCGTGCCCTGCACGTGGGTGAGTCGCTCGCGAACGACGCTGAATGCCCCGTCCGCGCCGATGACGATGTCGTGCTCCGCCGTGACCGAGCCGTCCGGCGCATCGAACCGGAGCTCGCCGCTCGCGTGATCGAGACCGGTCAGCCGATGCTCGAACCGGAAGTCGACGTTCGGGTCTTCGGCGGCGGCCTCTACGAGCTGGCGATTGAGCCCGCCGCGCGACACCGAGTTGATCGCGCGCTGGCCGTCGGCGCTGTACGCCTGGAAGGCGAGGTTGGCCGAGGTGTCGTGGAGGATCCGGCCACGCATCGGGAGGGCCTGGGCGAGGACCGCGTCCGCGAGTCCGGCACGCTCCAGCGCGTCGATCCCCCGGACGGACAGCGCGAGGTTGATGGAGCGGCCGGCCTCGAGGTCGGCTCGCCGAGGGTCCGGACGGCGCTCGTAGAGCGTGACCTGGTGTCCGCGCCTGGCAAGGAAGATCGCGAGAAGGGGTCCGGTCAGGCCGGCGCCCACGATCGCGACCCGGGTGGTCGACATCGGCTCGATCGTAGCGCTTCGGGCGGTACGATGACCAGGTGAGTCCACTCGTCCGCCTCGAGCGAACCGGTCCCGATGGCGTCGTCGCGCGGGTGACCCTGTCGCGGCCCGAGGCGCACAACGCATTCAACGCATCATTGATCGCCGAGTTGCGGGTGATGTTCGCAGCACTCGCGCGCGAGCCGGCGGCGGACCTGCGGGCCGTGGTCCTGGCCGGCGACGGGCCGTCGTTCAGTGCCGGCGCGGACGTCGACTGGATGCGAGCGGCGATGTCGCTCGACGTCGAGGGCAACGAGCAGGACGCCATGGCGATGGCCGACACCTTCGAGCTGATCGACGCTTGTCCGGCGCCCGTCATCGCGCGGGTCCATGGTGCGGCCCTGGGCGGCGGATCCGGCCTGTGTGCCGTGTCCGACCTCGTGATCGCGGAGAGCGGGACGAAGTTCGGGTTCACCGAGACTCGCCTCGGGATCCTACCGGCGATCATCAGTCCGTTCGTCATCGCCAAGATCGGCGAAAGCCACGCCCGGGCGTTGTTCCCGGGAGGGCGACGATTCGATGCCACACGGGCGGCGCGGATCGGGTTGGTCCACGAGATCGTCGAGGGCGAGGTCGCCCTAGATGCGGCGGTCGATTCGGCGATCGCAGACCTGTTGGCATCGGGACCGACGGCGGCCAGGCTGGCTAAGGCGGTCGTCCGCGAGGTGCGCGGCCTCGGCCACGGATCCACGAAGTGGCACACGGCCCGGCTGATCGCCCGCCAACGCGTCAGCGCCGAGGCACAGGAAGGGTTCCAGGCCTTCACCGAGAAGCGACGGCCGTCGTGGGCCCCGCCGGACGAGTGACCGAGGAGGAGCCGGTCGGGCAGGTCCGATGCTACGGCTGCGGCGCGCTCGTGGCGGACATCACCTGGCCAGCGCACCGCTACGTCGGCGCGTCGCCCGGGTGCTGGGCGATCTATGCAGAGGTCGCCGGCGGCGGGCTGCTCCCGCCACTGCCACCGCCGTACGGCGCGCTCGTGGTGGACGCGTACATGGCGCAACATCCTGGCGTCGAGGGGCCGCAGTCCACCCAGTCCGTATGGGTCCACTTGATCGCGCTCCAGTTGGCGCTCGAGGGTGGTTGGCCCGCGAGTCAGCTGGTCCGCATCCGGAAGGCTGTGGGAGAGCTGTTCCCGGAGCTGCCGTGGCTCGCGCCGCCCTCGTTCCTGGGTGAGGTCACGTTCCCGGACCTGGACGAGGCGTCGGATGGGCCCATCGACGAGCTTGCGACGCGTTGGGTGGAGGGCGTCTGGGTCGCCTGGGCGATCCACCACGACGCCGTGCGCGCGAGGGCCGCCGAGCTGGTGGCCGCGCTGGGCTAATGCGGTGGGGCTCTGCGCGGCTGGATCGCCGATGAGTCATCTGACGAAGGTGGGCGGCCCGTCGAATGGAGTTCTGGCGTTCCGGCGCCCGCCAGTGCGTGGCGCTTGCCTTCTGTCGGCTCGGATGCGACGATCGCGACACGATGGAGAATGAACTCAGTCCAAGCCAGGCGGCGGCGCGGATCGGGACCACGACGAGGTCCGTCCAGCGCTGGATCGCGAGCGGGCAGCTACCGGCGCGACGGGTCGGCGGACGTTGGCGTGTCGCGTCTGTCGCGTTAGACGCGTTCGTGGGGACCGGTGTTGCCGGTGTCTCCGGTCGCGTCGAGGCACAAACCTCGATCCAGACGCTCTTCATCGCCAATCGGGGCGAGATCGTCACCCGCATCCAACGGACCTGTGAGCGGCTCGGGATCCGCGCGATCACCCCGGCTACCGAAGGCCCTGACGCGCTCGACCTGCTCGACATCGACGCCGTCGTCGCGGCCGCCAGGGCCTCCGGGGCGGACGCCGTCCACCCCGGATTCGGGTTCCTCGCCGAGAACGCGGACTTCGCGGCGGCCGTGGAAGCGGCCGGGATGCGTTGGGTCGGGCCACCGCCTGCGGCCATCCGGGCGATGGGCGACAAGGCCGCCGCCCGAGTCCTCGCGGAGCGACTCGGTGTCCCCGTCCTGCCCGGCTACGACGACCCGGATCAGTCGGACCGGACGCTCGAGGCCGCCGCGGACCGGATCGGCTACCCGATCGTGATCAAGCCATCGGCCGGTGGCGGCGGCAAGGGGATGCACGACGTCCGCGATCCGGATCGCCTTTTCGACGCGCTGGCCACCGCTCGCCGCGAGGCTTCGACCGCCTTCGGTGACGACCGCCTGATCCTGGAGCGTCTGGCCGAAGGCGCGCGCCACGTCGAGGTCCAGGTCCTGTTCGATGCCCACGGGAACGGCGTCCACCTGGGCGAGCGCGACTGTTCGCTCCAGCGCCGCCACCAGAAGATCCTCGAGGAGACCCCATCGCCGGCCGTGGCACCGGAGATGCGACGGCGCCTCACCGATGCCGCGCTAGCCCTGGCCGCCGCGGTCGCCTACCGGAATGCGGGCACCTGCGAGTTCCTCCTCACGGAGCGTGGCGAGCCGGCCTTCCTGGAGATGAACACCCGGCTGCAGGTGGAGCATCCGGTGACCGAAGCCGTGACCGGACGGGATCTCGTCGCCGATCAGCTCCGGATCGCCGCCGGCGAAACCATGGGCGTCTCCCAGGACGACATCCGGTGGACCGGTCACGCCGTGGAGGTCCGCCTCTACGCCGAGGATGCCGAGGATGGATTCCTGCCGGCGACGGGACGCATCGAAGCGCTGCGTTGGCCGGTCGGCGACGGGATCCGCGTCGATACCGGCATCGTGCTGGGTACCGAGATCGGTGCGCGCTTCGACCCGATGCTCGCGAAGGTCGTGGCCCACGGGGCGGATCGGGCGGAGGCCTTCGCGCGACTGACGCTGGCCCTGGACGACACTCTTGTCCTCGGCGTCGTCACGAATCTACGCTTCCTCCGCTGGCTGGTCCGGCAGCCCATGGTCCTGGCCGGCGAGGCGAGGACGGACACCCTCGATCGCCTCTGGCCACCAGACGACTGGGCGGATCGCACCGCCTTGCCCGAGGATGCCTGGCGGACGGCCGCGGCAGCCCTGGCGCAGACGGGCGATGCGGACCCATGGGCGGATGGCTGGCGCCTGAACGCCGGCGCGACGGTCCGCCTCGAGACGGGCGACCTGGCGCGAGTCGTGGACGTGACACCGCCCGGCGAACGCTTTCCCTTGGTCCTCGCGGCCGATGTCGCCCACGTCGACGTCGTGGGCCGGAGCGTCCCATTCCGGATCGCGGCTCCGCCGGATGTGGATCGTGCCGCCCGGGCCGCTGCGACGCACCTCTCCGTCGGTGGCGTGGCCGACCTGGTCGCCCCGATGCCCGGCGCCGTGCTGTCCGTGCACGTGGCGGTGGGCGCCTCCGTGGCCGCCGGGGACCCGATCGTCACGCTCGAGGCGATGAAGATGGAGCACGCCGTCGTCGCGCCGGTCGACGGGCACGTGACGGAGCTCGCGGTCCGGCCGGGTGAGCAGGTAGGCCGCGGACAACGACTCGCGACGATCGAGTCCTGACCCGCTCCATTCGGGTACGCTCAACATCGTTCGAACCGGAGGTTCCCGTGACCCATCACACCGAATCCACTCCCCTGCCCGGCACGCGCGACGAGTTGCTCGCGCTCCACCGCGAGACGCGCCGCCGGCGCAATGCCGCTGCGCACGGCAGCGCGGAGCACAAGGCCGCCATCGAGCTGATCGCGCGCATCGAAGTCGAGGTCGCCCGCATCGAACGGGCGATGGACCCGCCGCTCGTCTGACATGACCGCCAGCCCCGCGAACCGCGGCGAGCGCGTCCGGATCTACGAGGTGGGGCCGCGCGACGGCCTCCAGAACGAGGCAGTCATCGTCCCGGTCGAGACGAAGTCCGCGTTCATCGGGCTCCTGGCGGACGCCGGCCTGGCCGAGATCGAGGCCACCAGCTTCGTCGCCCCGCGCGCCATCCCGCAGCTGGCCGATGCCGACGCGCTCCTGTCCGGTCTCGAGCGCCGGCCCGGCGTCCGGTATCCGGCCCTGGTCCCGAACGTTCGCGGCCTGGCCCGAGCCGAGGCCGCGAACCTGGATGCCGTGGCCGTCTTCACGGCTGCGACGGACGCCTTCACCACGGCCAATATCGGGATGACGATCGCGGAGTCCCTGGCCGCCTTCGCCCCGGTGCTGGCGCGAGCCACGGACCTCGGCTGGTGGCGGCGAGCGTATGTCTCGACCGCCTTCGGGTGTCCGTACGAGGGTCGCGTGGACCCCCGCGTGGCGGTGGAGGT
>Ga0075026_100001203_pt1 | contig 10942 bp, 9 predicted proteins | sample Str012_2_FD_71392 | JGI IMG/M metagenome (GOLD analysis project Ga0075026, IMG submission 71392) | Freshwater sediment microbial communities in response to fracking from Pennsylvania, USA - Straight Creek_MetaG_SC_2012 | ecosystem: Environmental > Aquatic > Freshwater > Creek > Sediment...
GGGTGCGACCAATATCCGCTTCCTGTTCGGCTTTCCGTTCTCGGTGATTTTCTTCGCGGTCGTGATCGCGGTGACCGGCGACCGCGTGCCATGGCCGAGCGCGGCATTCTGGCCTTGGCTGATTCTGGGCGCGCTCAGCCAGATCGCCGGCACCGGCATGATGCTGCTCGCGATGAACGACCGTTCGTTCGTGGTAACCACGGCGTACCTGAAGACCGAGGCGATCCAGACCGCGATATTCGGCTTCGTCTTTCTCGGTGACCACCTGACGCTGCTGAAAGTGATCGCGATCCTGATCGCGACCGCGGGCGTGGTGATCGCCGCGCTGCGGCCCGGCGCCGCGAAGGGTTTCGCGGATTTGAAGCCGACGCTGCTCGGCCTTGTGGCCGCCGCGGCATTCGCGCTCTCGGCGGTCGGCTTTCGCGGTGCCGTCATCGTGGTGCCAGGTGTTTCGTTCGTGACGGCGGCGTCCTGCACGCTGGTGTTCGGGCTATTCGTGCAGACCCTGGTGCTGACAGCCTACCTGCTGGCGCGCGCTCCCGATGTGCTCCGGAAAATCCTCGGACTGTGGAAGCCCTCGATGCTCGCGGGATTCATGGGGGCGTTCGCCTCGCAGTTCTGGTTTCTCGCCTTCGCGCTGACGGCGGCCGCCAACGTTCGCACCCTGGCGCTGGTCGAGGTGCTGTTCGCGCAGGGCGTGGCGTATTATTCGTTCAAGCAGCCGCTATCGGCGCGCGAATTATCCGGCATCGTGCTGATCGTGATCGGCGTCGCGCTGCTGGTGGCGGGGTAACCATCATTCCGGGGCGGTGCGAAGCGGCCCAACCTGGACTCTCGAGATTCCGGGACCACGCTGCGCGGGTCCCGGAACGACGCTTTGCGTCAGTTCCGGTCTTCTGGCAGCACCGGCAGCGGCGAGACTTCGACGCCTTCCTCGATCAGGGAACGTGCTTCGTCCGGCGAGGCCTCGCCATAAATCGGGCGATGCTCGATATCGCCGTAGTGCATCTTGCGTGCTTCGTTGGGGAAGCGCTCGCCGACATTGTCGGCGTTCTTGACGATATGGTCGCGAAGTTCCTTGATCTTGGCGCGCAGTTCGCGCTCCTGCGCCATCATCAGCGGCGTCGATCCTGCCGTCGCCGTCTCGGGCGATGTCGATTCCGTCACCGCGGTTTCGGCGCGCGTATCCGCGGCGCCGGCGCGGCCCTTCTTGCCGACGATCCGCGGCGCCATGATGGCGCGCTCGACCTTGGCCGAACCGCAGGCGGGACAGTTCACCAGCTTGCGCTTTTCCTGGACTTCATAGGCCGACGAACTCTGAAACCAGCTTTCGAAGGCGTGGCCGCGCTCGCAGCGCAGGCTGTATCGGATCATGCCGAACCCCGGACGAGGTGCAGATGCTCAGGGCCGGCCTTGGGGTCGGCGATGCCGAAGCGCCGGCCGTGCTGCAGCGACGGCACGGTTTTTCGCGCGGTCTCGACCTTGGAGGGGTCGATCCTGGCCAGGAAAACGCCGGGCTCGACGCCGCCCTCGGCGAGAATCTCGCCCCAGGGCGCGACGATCAGCGAGTGGCCGAAGGTCTCGCGCTTGTTCTCATGCAGGCCGGCCTGCGCGGCTGCGAACACGAAACAGCCGTTCTCGATGGCGCGGGCGCGCAGCAGCGTATGCCAGTGCGCCTCGCCGGTCTTGCGGGTGAAGGCGGAGGGTACGGTGAGGAACGAGGCGCCGCTTTCGGCGAGCGCGCGATAGAGCGCCGGAAAGCGCACGTCGTAGCAGATCGTGAGACCAATGCGGCCCCATGGCAGATCCGAGATCACGGCGGTCTCGCCCGGCTGATAATTGGCCGACTCGCGGTAGCTCTCGCCTCCGGGCAGGTCGATATCGAACATGTGGATCTTGTCGTAGCTCGCCAGCACATTGCCGTCAGGCCCGATCAGGAATGAGCGGTTGACGGCGCGCTCCGGCGAAAAGCGCAGCGCCAGCGAGCCAATGTGGAGGTGAATTTTGAGTTCGGCGGCGAGCGCGCGGTACGCCTTCAGCGACCGATCGTCTTCCTCGGACGCCAGATGCTCGAACAGCGCCTTGCGATTGAACTGCATCATGTTGCTCACCTCGGGGGTGAGCACGTAGTCGGCACCCTGGGCCTTGGCCTCGCGGATCAGCTTGATGCCCTGCTCGAGACTTGGCTCCGGCAACAGCCCGGTGCGCATCTGCACCATGGCGGCGGTGAAACTGTTGTCAGCGCTCATGATGAGGCCTTTTCGCCCGCAAGCAACCCATCAAGCTTGCCCTCTCGGTCAAGCGCATACAGTTCGTCGCAGCCGCCAACATGCATCGCGTCAATGAAAATCTGCGGAAAGGTCGAGCCGGCGCCGGCGCGGTCCCACATCCGCTGACGCAGCGTCGGGTCGGTCGCGACATCATGTTCGGTGAACGCGGCCTTTTTGCGCGTCAGCAACGACTTGGCGGCGCTGCAATAGCCGCAGCCCGGTCGGGTGTAGATCTCAATGGCAGCGGTCATGGCGCGCTCGGTCTGACGGATAATCCCGGATTATATGGGAGCTTTGTGGGTGTCCACAACCCGGGCGAACACGAGAACGTCGACCTGCGCCGCCTTGGCGCGCAGCAGCGCCCGCGCGCAGGCATCCACCGTGGCTCCTGTCGTCAGGACATCGTCGACCAGGATCACGCGGCGGCCAGCAATATCGTGACTACGGTCGGCGGCGACCTTAAACGCGCCCTGCACGTTGCTGGCGCGCTGCGGCCGCGACAGGCCGATCTGCTGCTCGGTAGCCCGGATGCGCCGCAGCGCCTCGGAAGCAACCTTCACGCCGCTTTGCCGCGAAATGACACGGGCCAGCGCGCCGGACTGGTTGTAACGCCGGCTCCAGCCGCGCCGCCAGTGCAGGGGAACCGGCACCAGCACGTTGGCCTCGCCAAGCAATTCATGGCCCGCCCGTGCCATCCAGCGCCCCATCGCCGGCGCCAGGTCGGTGCGATCCTGGTATTTCAGCGCATGCACCAGCGTCCGCGCCACCTCGTCGTAGCGCACCGCGGCGCGGGCGCGTTGATAAGCCGGCGGATTGGCGATCGCTTCCATCGAGAGCAAATCGGGACCGGGATCGTAGACAAAGGGAATTCCGAGCCGTGGACAATAGGGTTGTGCGATGAACGACAATTTCGCCCAGCATTCCGCGCAGACGCCTTCGCCGTCGACCGGCTCACGGCAGGAAACGCACAGCGTCGGCAACGCGATATCGAGCGCGAGTCGCGGAAGATGCGCGAACGCACCGCGGCAGGCATTCAGCGCGCCGCGCAGATGGCCTGAGATAGAGCGTGGTGGTGATGCCTCGGCGTCCATGGTGCAAGGCTAGCGCCGCGCCCGGTGGGGCTCAAGCACGGATTGCCAGAGACCGGGCGACCGGCGTACCAACCGGCATGGCCACCGATGCTAATGCCGCCCCCGTTTTGTTCGACCGCGCGTTGTTGCTTGCGAGGAAGGCCCGTGCGTCGCGTAGCGCACCCGCCACGTTTCTGCTCGACCGCGTGACCGAGGATATCGACGAGCGCCTGCGGGCCGTGACGCGAAAGTTTTCCGACGTGGCCGATGTCTGGACGCCGGACGCGGCCCTGGCGCGATCATTGGCGCCGCGTTTCAAGTCGGTCAGGCCTGTCGCCGCAGATGAATCCGAAGCGCTGCCATTGCAGCCAGAGTCGCTGGATCTCGTCGTTTCCGCGCTGGCGTTTCAATTCGTCAACGATCTGCCGGGCGTGCTCGCTCAGATACGCCGCGCACTGAAGCCGGACGGGCTATTACTGGCGGCGATGATCGGCGGCGATACGCTCACCGAGCTCAGGCAGTCCTTTGCCGCGGCAGAAGCCGAATGCGAGGGTGGGGTGTCGCCGCGCGTCGCGCCGTTCGCCGATCTGCGCGATGTCGGCGCGCTCCTGCAACGCGCAGGCTTCGCGTTGCCGGTGACCGACGTCGATCGCATCGTGGTGCGCTATGACGGCGCGTTGGCGCTGATGCAGGATTTGCGAGAGATGGGTGCGACTAACATTCTGGCGGAGCGGCGGCGGACGCCGACCCGCCGGGCGACCATGCTGCGGATGGCGGAAATTTACGCCGAGCGTTTTTCCGATCCAGATGGGCGCATCCGCGCAACCTTCGACGTGCTGTGGCTTTCGGGCTGGGCGCCGCATGAAAGCCAGCCGAAACCGCTGAGGCCGGGGTCGGCGAAAGCGAGTCTGGAAGCGGCGGTGAAGGGGCGTAAACCTTGACGATCCATCATTGCGCGAAGCACTTGCGAGCAATCCAGCCTTCGCCGTGCGGTCCTGGACCGCGTCGCGGAATTTGTCATCGGGCGCGCGTTCGCGCGACCCGGTGGCTCGCCATGATGGATCACATCAGCAAATCGATCAAATGCGGGATCAGCGGAATGTCCGCGGGCGGCATCGGGTAGTCGCGCAGTTTGTTGGCGCGTGTCCACGCGAGTTGCTGGCCCTCGCGCGCCGTTACCGTGCCTTCCCAGCGCCGGCAGATGTAGAGCGGCATCAACAGATGAAAACTGTCATAGGCGTGGCTCGCGAACGTCAGCGGCGCCAGGCACGGTTCGCCGACGTCGATGCCGATCTCTTCATGCAGTTCGCGGATCAGCGTCTGCTCCGGTCGCTCGCCGGGCTCGACCTTGCCGCCGGGAAATTCCCACAGGCCCGCCAGCGTCTTGCCTTCAGGGCGTTGCGCGATCAGCACGCGTTTGTCGGCGTCGACCAGCGCACAGGCAACCACGAGGGTAAGTTTCACGACCGGTAGTCGCCATTGATCGCGACATATTCCTTGGTGAGGTCGCAGGTCAGCACGCGATCGCGGCCCTTGCCGAGACCGAGCGCGATCTTGATCTGGATCTTCGGATTCTTCATTGCGTTCGAGACTTCCGTCTCGTCATAGGACGGGTCGCGAGCGCCGCTTCGGGCGACGCGGATGCCGTTGAACGAAATCGAAAGCTTGTCGCGGTTGGCGGGCTCGCCGGCCTTGCCGACCGCCATCACCACGCGGCCCCAATTGGCATCCTCGCCGGCGATCGCGGTTTTGACCAGCGGCGAATTTGCCACCGACATCGCGATCCGGCGCGCGGATGCCTTGGTGGTGGCGCCATCGACGATGATCTCGACCAGCTTGCGGGCGCCTTCGCCGTCGCGGGCTATCTGTTCGGAAAGATCCGACAGCACGCCGCGGAACGCCTTGATGAAGGCTTTCAGGCGGGGATCGCCGGCCCGCGAAATTTTTGGCGCGCCGTTCGCGGCAGCAGCGCCGGTGGCGAAAGCCAGCAGGGTATCGGAGGTCGAGGTATCGCCGTCGATGGTGACGGCATTGAAGGTATCCTCGACGCCGCTCTTGAGCAGCGATTGCAGCACGGCCGACGACAGCGGCGCGTCGGTGAACACGAACGACAGCATGGTCGCCATGTCGGGCATGATCATGCCGGCGCCCTTGGCCATGCCGTTGATGGTTACTTTGGCCTTGCCGAGTTTCACCGTCGCGGTGGCGATCTTCGGAAACGTATCCGTCGTCATGATCGCCCGGGCCGCGCTCGTCCAGCCATTGGGTTCGGCGCTGGTCGCGAGCGTCGCCAGCACGCCGTCGAATTTGGTGGCGTCCAGCGGTTCGCCGATTACACCGGTCGAAGCGAGGAACACCTCATTGGCGCTGCAACCGATCGCTTTGGCGGCGATCGAAGCCGTCAGCGTGGTCGCCTGTCGCCCGGTCTTGCCGGTGAACGCGTTGGCGTTGCCGGAATTCACCACCAGCGCGCGGGCCTTACCGGAGCCGAGTTTGGCGCGACACCACTCCACCGGCGCCGACGGGCATTTCGATTTGGTGAAGACACCGGCAACCGTGGTCCCCTTGTCCATCACTGCGAGCAGCACGTCGGTGCGCCCCTTGTAGCGGATGCCGGCTGCGGCGGTCGCGAGCCTCACGCCGGTAATCGCGGGCATGTCGGGCACGTCGGTGGGGGCGAGAGGAGAGACGGTGGTGGACATGGACCAAAATCCGGAAGACTGGGAGTGGAAACAAGATCACCACGCGCGTCGTCCCGGCGAAAGCCGGGACCCATAGCTACGGTCGTCAGTTGCTTCGGGAGTTATCGACCACGGGAACGCCGCGGCGTTATCCTACTTCTTCGCCGGGGCCATCTTGGAGTCCTTGGCCGCGTCGGGCTTCGCAGCTTCCGGCTTCGCGGCGGCCTCCGCCGGTTTGTCCATGCGTTCGACCTTGGCGGCCTCGCGCAGCTTCGCCACGTAGTCGGCCTGGGTCTTGCGCGTCACATAGGTCTCGATCTGGCCCTTGACCTGCTCGAAGTCGGGCGCCTTGCGGGTGCGCTTTTCCTCAACCTTGATGATGTGCCAGCCGAACTGCGATTTCACCGGATCGGAAATTTTTCCGGGTTCCATCGTGAACGCCACGGCGGAGAATTCCGGCACCATCTGTTCCTTGGTGAAGAAGCCGAGATCGCCGCCATCGGCGGCGCCGGGGTCCTTGGATTTCTTCTTGGCGAGTTCGGCGAAATCGCCACCCTTCTTGAGCTCTTCCGCGACCGCCTTGGCCTCATCCTCGGTCTCGACCAGGATGTGCCTGGCGTGCACTTCCTGCTCGCCGGTGATCTGCTTGGACGCCTCCTCGTAGACCTTTTTCATGGCCTCGTCGGTGGTGCCGGCCTTGCCTTCGCTCGCCAGCAGGCTGTCCATCAGGAGCCGGCTGCGGGTGAACGCCATCCGCTTCTTGAAGTCGTCGCTGTTCTCGATTTTCTTGTCCTCGGCGGCCTTGGCGACGATCTTGAGATCGATCAGGAAGGACAGAACATTGTCCTTCTTGGTTGCCGGATCCATCTGCGCAAGGCTGGGGCCGAGTTCCTCCTCGGCCAAGGCCAGGTCGCTCTGGCGGATTTCCGAGCCATTGACCTTGGCAAGAACCGGATTGTCCTGGGCGCGGGCCGGAAGGCCGGCGGTCAAAACCGCGGCAAGGCAGCCCGTCGCGGCCAGGGTGGCGAGGCCGAAACGCAGGCCAGTTTTCGTTTCCGGGAACGAGAAGGTCATGCAAAATCCTTGTCTTGAAGATGGGAATGTTCGGGGCGGCGGGACACTCGCCCAATCATTCCGCCTTGGCAACGCGAAAACTCTGTCAAAATGATGAATTCTCCGACATCCGGCCCGCCTTTGTCGGAAGTCCGCCGGTCCTGCGCTTCGAGCGCCGTGGGGACCCTGAAAAGCCGGGTCAAAGCCAAGTCTGGCCGAAGTTGACATCCCCCAAGCCCAACCATATCTGTGCGCGATCGTGTCAATGGCGATAGCGCTCATTTTGCTGCGCTTTTGGCCGTTGGACCTTGGATTGCTTTAATTCCCATTCAATTGGCGGAGGACCCCCGATTGGGGCTTTTGCCGCGATGCGTCACGGTGAGTTGACAGGCAATTCGGTGGACCACGTCACGGCTGCAACGCGAAACTGCAAAGGCAGGAATTTGGCATGATCGGCGCGCTCGCCCGCAAGTTTTTCGGTTCCGCCAATGACCGGCGGGTGAAGGGATATCAATCCCGGGTCAATGACATCAACGCGCTCGAACCGGAACTGGCAGCGCTGTCGGATGAGGCGCTGAAGGCGCGTACGGCCGAATTCCGCCAGCAGCTCGCCGACGGCAAGACGCTCGACGACATTCTGGTCCCGGCGTTCGCCACCGTGCGCGAGGCGGCCAAGCGCACGCTGGGCCAGCGGCACTTCGACGTGCAGCTGATCGGCGGCATGGTGCTGCACGAAGGCGACATCGCCGAGATGAAGACCGGCGAAGGCAAGACGCTGGTCGCGACGCTTTCGGTCTATCTCAATGCGCTCGCCGGCAAGGGCGTCCATGTCGTCACCGTCAACGACTACCTCGCCAAGCGCGACTCCGAATGGATGGGCCAGATCTACGCCTTTCTCGGCATGACCACCGGCGTGATCGTCCACGGCCTCGACGATGCCGAGCGCAAGCAGGCCTATGCCCGCGACATCACCTACGGCACCAACAACGAATACGGCTTCGACTATCTGCGCGACAACATGAAGTACCGGCTGGAGGATATGGTCCAGCGCGGCCACTTCTACGCCATCGTCGACGAGGTCGACTCGATCCTGATCGACGAGGCGCGCACGCCGCTGATCATCTCCGGCCCGCTCGACGACCGTTCCGAATTCTACAACACCATCGACACCTTCTTTCCCAGGCTGGACAAGACCGATTATGACGTCGACGAGAAGCAGCGCACGGTGACGCTGACCGAAGCCGGCATGGAAAAGATCGAAACGCTGCTGCGCGACGCCGGTCAGCTCAAGGGCGATTCGCTGTACGACGTCGAGAACGTTTCCGTCGTTCATCACATCAACCAGGCGCTGCGCGCGCACTCGCTGTTCACCCGCGACAAGGATTACATCGTCCGCGACGACGAGGTCGTCATCATCGATGAATTCACCGGTCGCATGATGCAGGGCCGCCGCTATTCCGAAGGCCTGCACCAGGCGCTGGAAGCCAAGGAACACGTCCAGGTCCAGCCCGAAAACCAGACGCTGGCCTCGATCACCTTCCAGAATTATTTCCGAATGTACGAAAAGCTGGCCGGCATGACCGGCACCGCTCTGACCGAAGCCGACGAATTGTTCGATATCTACAAGCTCGAGGTCGTGGAAATCCCGACCAACGTGCAGGTGGCACGCCTCGACGAGGACGACGAGGTCTATCGCACCCAGAACGAGAAATACGCCGCGATCCTGGCCGAGATCGAGCGCGCCAATGCGCGGCTGCAACCGGTGCTGGTCGGCACCGCCTCGATCGAGAAGTCCGAGGTGCTGGCCGACTATCTGAAGAAACACGGCTACAAGCAGATCGATTTTGCCAGCGAAAACTCCATGGAAAAGCTTTATGCCGCGGCGCGGGCGGGCAAGCCGGCCAAGCTGTTCGCGGTGCTGAACGCGCGCTTCCACGAACAGGAAGCCTATATCGTCGCCGAGGCCGGTGTGCCCGGTGCGATCACCATTGCCACGAATATGGCCGGCCGAGGCACCGACATCAAACTCGGCGGTTCGCTCGACATGCGGATCCAGCAGGAAACCGCCGGGATTGCCGACGAGTCCGAAAAGGCCGCCAGGATCGAGCGCATCAAGGCCGACGTCGAACGCTTCCGCGACATCGTGCTGAAGGCAGAGGACGTGGTCGAACTCGAACCCGCCAAGGGTTCAAAGCCGGCCAGGACCGCGACGCGTCCGGGCGGGCTCTATATCGTCGGCTCCGAGCGGCATGAATCGCGGCGCATCGACAACCAGTTGCGTGGCCGCTCCGGCCGTCAGGGCGATCCCGGCCGCTCCAAATTCTTCCTGTCGCTGGAAGACGACTTGATGCGGATCTTCGGCTCCGACCGGCTCGACAGCATGTTGACCCGGCTCGGCCTGAAAGAGGGCGAGGCCATCATCCATCCCTGGATCAACAAGGCGCTGGAGAAAGCCCAGCAGAAGGTCGAGGCGCGCAACTTCGACATCCGCAAGAACCTGCTTAAATTCGACAACGTCCAGAACGACCAGCGCAAGGTGATCTTCGACCAGCGTATCGAGTTGATGAAGAGCGAGAACGTAGCCGAAACGGTCGCCGACATGCGCCGCGACTTCGTCGACGACGTCGTCACCAAGCACGTGCCCGAGCATGCCTATGCCGAGCAGTGGGATGTCGTCGGCCTCAGGGAAGAATTGAAGCGCGTGCTCGACATCGACCTGCCGGTCGATGAATGGGCCAAGGAGGAGGGTATCGCCGACGAGGAATTGTTGACGCGCATCGAGAGCCGCGTCGACGAACACATGGCGGCCAAGGTGGGGCAATGGGGCCCCGAGGTGATGCGCTATGTCGAGAAGACCATCCTGCTGCAGACGCTGGACCATCTCTGGCGTGAGCATCTGATCATGCTCGATCATTTGCGTCAGGTGATCGGCCTGCGCGGTTACGGCCAGCGCGATCCGCTTCAGGAATACAAGTCGGAAGCCTTCGGTCTGTATGAGGCGATGACCGCGCATTTGCGCGAAGCGGTGACCGCGCAATTGATGCGCGTCGAAATCGTGCCGCCCGAAGAGCAGCAGCCGATGTTGCCGCCGATGGAAGCCCACAAGCTCGATCCAAATACCGGCGAGGATGAAATGGCGTTCGCCAATGCCTCGCTGGTGCCGGCAACGGCCGCCGCCGACCGCGATCCCAAAAATCCCGCCAGTTGGGGCAAGGTCGGTCGCAACGAGGATTGCCCCTGCGGCTCCGGCAAACGCTACAAGCACTGCCACGGGAAGTACGCGTAGACGGCGAGCGTTGTCGTCCTACGTCGCGCTTCGCGTGGCCGGGACGATGGATAAGCCCTACTTCACCGCGCCGAAGCGGCTGTCGAATGAATTCGAGGACACGATCGGCGCTGAACCCGCCACCAGATTATCCCTGGTGGCCGGCGCGGCGGCGGCTTGCGCCGGGGCGTCGGCGATCGAAGGCTTCAGCGTCGGGCGGCTGGCCGCCGGCTTGGTATCCGTTTTTGGTGCGGTGGCCTTCGGCGCGGAGGCTTCCGGGCGCAGCGGCGCGTCGGTCCGCTTGGTGTCGATGACTTTCGGCTTTGCCGGTGGCGGCGTGGTTGCGGTGGCATCGGCACCGCCGCCCAAGCCGACCTTGCGGGCCAGGCTGGAGAAGAACCCGTCCGATTGGTCGCTGGATGGAGCGCTCGGCGCAGCGTTGGCGACCCGCGTCGACGGGGGTGCGGGGGCAGCGGCAAGCTTCGGCTCCTGCGGCGCGCCCTGCAGAAGTTGATCCGACGGCGAGCGCGGCGGATTGACGTGGGAGGGGATGGTGCCGGGCGCCCGCGTCAGCGACAGCAGCGACAGGCCCTGGCCCTCGCC
>Ga0075026_100001204_pt1 | contig 10938 bp, 10 predicted proteins | sample Str012_2_FD_71392 | JGI IMG/M metagenome (GOLD analysis project Ga0075026, IMG submission 71392) | Freshwater sediment microbial communities in response to fracking from Pennsylvania, USA - Straight Creek_MetaG_SC_2012 | ecosystem: Environmental > Aquatic > Freshwater > Creek > Sediment...
TTCCGCTCTTGGCGCCTTCGGCGCCGGGCCGCTAGGCCACGCTCGCTACTCGGCGGGATACCCGCCTCACGACGCTCGCTCATACGAGCAGGTATCCGCCGTCGACGTTGAGCACGGTGCCGGTGACGAACGCCGACGCGTCCGACGCGAGGAACTGGTACGCGCCGACCAGCTCGTCGGGTGCTCCCCAACGTCGCTGCGCGGTGTGCGCGAGCACGCGGTCGCCGAGCTCTGCGTTGTTCTTCCACGGCTCGACCAGCGGCGAGTCGAACCATCCGGGTGCGACCACGTTCACGGTGATGCCCTCGGGCGCGAGATCGAGCGCCAAGCTCTTGGCCAGGCCGACGAGCCCCGCCTTCGACGCGCTGTATGCCGCGAGCCCCTCGCGCGGCCGTTCCCCGAGCACCGAACCCGTGAAGATCAGTCGCCCACCCTGACCCATGACGCGCGCCGCGGCGCGGGCCCCGAGGAACGCGCCGGTCAGGTTGACGTCGAGGATCTCGCGCCACACCGACGGGGCGGTCTTGCGGGGTCCGGCGACGATTGGGGAGATCCCCGCGTTGCAGATCCACACGTCGACGCCACCCCATTCGCTGACCGTGGCGTCGGCGACTGCTTCGTTGAACTCCTCGTCGCTCACCTCACCGGCGAGCACGAGCGACGGCCCCGGAAGTTCGTCGGCCACCTCCTTGAGGTCGGCCTCGGTCCTCGCCACCAGCGCCACGCGCGCGCCGTCTCGTGAGAACGCGCTCGCGAGCACGCGACCGAGGCCGCGGCTGGCGCCGGTGACCACCACACGCTTCCCGGCGACCTGGTTCGACATCGCGCTCCTGCGTTTGTCCCCGTGTTTGTACCGGTCAGTACAATACACGGCACATGTTCAGCGACGCCGACCTCCTGGCGATGCACCGGCGGATGCTCGTGATCCGCGGCTTCGAGGAACGGGTGGCTGCGCTCTACCGCGACGGCGAGATCCCGGGGTTCGTGCACCTGTCGATCGGGCAGGAGGCGTCGGCGGTCGGCGCGTGCTGGCCGCTCGCACCGAACGACGTGATCACGTCGACCCATCGCGGTCATGGTCACTGCCTGGCCAAGGGTCTCGACCCGCCCGGCATGTTCGCCGAGCTGATGGCCAAAGACGAGGGCACGAACCGCGGCCGCGGCGGCTCGATGCACATCGCCGACCCGACCATCGGGATCTTCGGCGCCAACGGGATCGTGGGTGCGGGTCTGCCCATCGCGGTGGGCGCCGCGACTGCCGCTCACCTCCGCCGAGACGGAAGCGTCGCGGTGGCGTTCTTCGGCGACGGCGCGGTGGCCCACGGCACCTTCCACGAAGCGGTCAACCTCGCGGCGGTGTGGCAGCTCCCGGTGATCTTCTTCTGCGAGAACAACGGCTACGCCGAATTCTCGGCGGCCGCGGATCAACACGCGGCAACGCTCGAGCAGCGCGCCACTGGTTACGGCGTCGACTACGTCGCGGTCGACGGCAACGACGTCGTCGCCACCGCGACCGCGATGACCTCGGTCGTCGACGGCGTGCGCGCCGGGCGCGGGCCGGTGATCGTCGAGGCCACCACCTACCGCTGGCACGGTCACTATGAAGGCGACCCGCAGCGCTACCGATCGGCCGACGAGTTGCGGGAATGGGAAGCACGCGATCCGCTGCTCGTGAGCGCGCGCCGGCTCCGAGCGACGGGCGTCACCGACGACGCGCTCGAGGCCATGCAGTCATCGGTCGCGCGCGAGCTCGACGCTGCCGTCGACGCAGCACGCCGTTTGGCGCCGCCGACGATCGCGACACTCACCGACTTCGTCACCCGGCCGAGATCTGAACGGGCCGAGCCACCTCCACCCGCGGCCGACGCTCCGGTGTTTCGCACCATGGACGCGATCCGTACCGCGCTCGAAGCCGAGCTTGCGAGGGACGACCGCGTGTTCGTCGCCGGGATCGACGTCGCCGCCGGAGGCAACGTGTTCGGACTCACGCGTGGTCTGCACGACCAGTTCGGTGAACGCGTGCGCGACACTCCGATCTCCGAGAGCGCGATCGTCGGCCTCGGCGTGGGTGCGGCGATGGCGGGCATGCACCCGGTGGTCGAGCTGATGTACCTCGACTTCCTCGGAGTGTGCCTCGACCAATTGCTCAACCAAGCCGCCAAGCTGCCGTTCATGACCGGCGGCACCGCGCAGATGGCGTTGACCGTGCGGACGCAATTCGGTGCCGGGCGTTCGTCGGGGAGCCAACACTCGCAGAGCCTCGAGGCGCTGCTCGCGCACATCCCGGGGCTCACCGTGGTCATGCCGTCGACGCCGGCCGACACCTATGGGTTGCTCCGCGCCGCGATCCAGGACCCGAACCCGGTCGTGTTCATCGAGAATCGGCTGCTCTACGGAATGAAAGGACCGCAGCCGCCGGCCGACCACATCCTCCCAATCGGCAAGTCGGCGGTCGTTCGCCCCGGGACCGATGTCACCGTGGTGTCGGTGTCGCGGATGGTGCACGAGGCGATCGCGGCAGCCGAGCTCGTCGAGGGCGAGGGCATCTCGGTCGAGGTGGTCGACCTGCGCACGGTCGCGCCGCTCGACACCGCGACGATCCTCGACTCGGTGGCCAAGACCAGCCGGCTGTTGATCGCGCACGAAGCGGTCGTGCCGTTCGGCATCGGCGCCGAGATTGCGGCCGTCGTCGCGCGCGACGGCTTCTGGAACCTCGACGCCCCGATCGAACGCATCGGTGCCGCGCCGACACCGCCTCCCTACGCGCCCACCCTCGAACGCGCGTGGCTCCCCGATCGCGACGACATCGCGGAAGCGATCCGCAAACTGGCGCGGGCCTGACCCTTCGGGGCCACTAGCAGCCCAACGCGCGCGCGATCACGACGTGTTGGATCTCGTTGGTACCTTCGCCGATCTCGAGCACCTTGGCGTCGCAGTAGAAGCGCGCCACCGGCGAGTCGAGCATGTAGCCGAGACCACCATGGATCTGCACGGCCTCCGACGCGGCCATGACCGCCAGACGGCTCGCCTTCAACTTGGCCATGGCCGCCTCTTTGAGGAAGGGCTGCCCGGTGTCGCGCAGGGACGCGGCGCGGTACGTGAGCCACCGGGCCGCTTCGAGCTCGGTGGCGATGTCGGCGAGCTTGAACTGGATGGCCTGGAACGTGGAGATCGGTCGACCGAACTGCTCGCGCTGGCGGGCGTAGTTCAGCGCCAGGTCGAGCACCGCCTGGGTGAGGCTGAGCGACAGGGCGGCGATCGAGATCCGCCCGACCTCGAGCGTCTGGAGGAACTGGCTCAGCCCCATCGACGGATCACCAACGAGCTGATCGTCGGCGACCCAGACGTCGTCGAAGTAGAGCTCGCGCGTGTCGAGCCCCCGCCAGCCGATGCCACGCATCTTCGGACCCATGGTGAAGCCGGGCGTGTCTTTCTCCACGACGAAGCTCGCGAACGTCGGTGCCTTGCCCGCGCCCGAGTCAGTGCGGGCGAGGAGGGTGACGCCGAACGACATGTCGGTGCCGGCGTTGGAGATGAACGACTTCGCACCGTTGATCAGCCAGCCGCCGTCGCGCCGTTCGGCGCGAGTTTGGATGCCGCGCGTATCGGAGCCGGCGTTGGCCTCGGTCAAACCAAATGCGCCGAGCACGCGGCCCTCGGCCAGTGGTCGTAGCCAACGGTCGCGCTGCGTGTCGGTACCGAAGAGGAAGAGCGGCAATGAACCGATGGTCACGTGCGCTTGCCACGCCGCGGCCACCGACTGATCGGCCAGCCCGATCTGCTCCATCGCGGCGACGAAGCCGACCGTCGACATGCCGATCCCGCCCCACTCCTCGGGGATCAGCACGCCGAGCAGACCCAACGCGCCCATCTCGCGCAACAGGTCGGTCGGGCAACGCGCTTCCTCCCACGCGAGCGGCGCGCGGGTCGCGATCTCGCGCTGGGCGAACTCGCGGCAGAGCCCGACGAGATCGCGCTCGGACTCGGTGAGCGAGAAGTCCATGCGCCGAATCCTATTGGACCGATCGGTACAAGTCAGCCGCCCGACTACTGGAGGTCCGACTACTGGAGGTGTCGGCTGGCGAACTCCTCGATGGGCGCCCGGCCCGCCGCCGGCCATCCGCAGATCAGGTACTCGAAGCCCGCGTCGCGCCACTGGTCGATGCGCCGGGCGATCGTGGCGGCGTCGTCTTCCAGAGAGATCGACGCGGCCCGCAGGATCTCACCCGGATCGCGACCCGCCTCCTCGGCCATCGCCGACAGTCGCTGCGACTTCGGCGCGAGATCGCGGACACCACCGAAGCAATGCCACACGTCGGCATACTGCGCCGCGATCGGCATCATGCGCCGTTCGCCCGATGCCCCGATCCAGATCGGCGGGTGCGGCTGCTGCACCGGACGCGGCCGCAACGTCGCGTGCTCGACGGAGAAGTGCCGTCCCGCGAAGGAGAAGTCGTCGGTCGTGAGAAGGCCGCGCACGATCTGCACCGCTTCCTCAAACGCGTCGACGCGGTCTTTGAGCGCAGGAAACGGGATGCCGAGCTGGTGGTGTTCCTGGTCGAACCACGCGGCGCCGTACGACAGCTCGAGCCGACCGCCCGACGCGTGATCGATCGTGATCGCCTCGGCCGCGAACACTGCCGGGTGTCGGTAGGTCATCCCGGTGACGAGCAGTCCGAGGCGCGTGCGCTCGGTGATGCCGCTCAGCGCGGCCAGCGTAGTGTTGCCCTCGAAGCACTCACCGGGACCGTCGCCGTACATGGGTTGGAAGTGATCGAAGCCCCACACGCCGTCGAATCCGAGCGCGTCGGCGAAGCGCGCCCGATCGGCGACCTCCGTCCAGGGCACGCGTTGTTGGGCGATGTCGAGTCCGAAGCGCATTCCCCACGTCTAGCACGGAGCACCGCGTCTGCCCGTTCTAGGCTCGGCAAAATGGGACGTCGCGATGGCAGCTGACGCCGGAGCAAGCGACCTGCACGTATTGCGGAATCGCAGCGTGCTGGGCATCGGCCTCGGCAGTCTGCTGTCCGACACCGGACACGAGATGGCCACGGCCGCGCTGCCCGGATTTCTAGGGTCGATCGGCGCCCAGGCCGCCGCGCTGGGCGCCATCGAAGGGATCGCCGACGCCTCGTTGTCGGCGTCGAAGGTCGTCGGCGGGATCATCGCCGACCGCCCCGGAGTCGAACGCAAGACCGTGACTGCAGGCGGATACGCGATCACCGCGCTCGGTCACGGCGCGTTCGCACTCGCGCAATCGTGGCCCTTCGTGGCCGTGGCCCGTTCCGTGTCGTGGGTCGCCCGGGGCGGCAAAGCTCCCGCGCGCGACTCACTGCTCGCCGGCTCGGTCCCGTCACACCAACTCGGCCGAGCCTTCGGGGTCGAACGGTCGATGGATTCGCTCGGGGCTGTCGCCGGTCCCTTGCTCGCCGCGCCGCTGATCGTCGCAGTTGGCTACCGGTGGCTGTTCGCGATCAGTGCGCTTCCTGGCCTCCTCGCCGCAGTCGCGGTGCTCGTACTCGTCCGCGAAACTCCCCGCCTCCTGCGCGCCGCGCCGCACATCAACCTGTCGATCCGCTCGTTGGCGTCGGAACCAGGCCCGTACCGTCGCCTGCTCGTCGGGGTCGGTCTCTACGGCCTCGGGAACTTCTCGGCGACCTTGCTCATCCTGCGGGCCACCGACCTGCTGCACGGCGCAGGGCGATCGACGACCGACGCCGCGGCGATCGCCGTCTTGCTCTACGCGGCGCACAACGCGGCGAACAGCGTCTTCGCCTACCCGGCGGGTGCGTTCGCCGACCACTTCGGGCGCCGTCACGTGCTCGTCTTCGGCATTGGGCTCTTCGCCGCGGCGAGCATCGGCTTCGTGGCCGGATCGGACGACATCGCGGTGCTGGCGTTGCTCTTCGTGCTGGTGGGCGCGTCGACCGCGCTGGTCGAGACCGCGCAGGGTGCCTACGCGGCCGAACTGCTCCATGACTCGATCCGCGGGCGTGGGTTCGGAGCGCTCGGACTGGTCGACGGTGTCGGCGACCTCGTGTCGAGCATCGTCGTCGGGATTCTGTTCACGGTGACGGAACCGGCGTGGGGCTTCGTGTACGCCGCCATGCTCGCCCTGTCTGGTGCCGTCGTGCTCGGCTGGCGTACGCGCGCCGAGTGAGTCGCGCTCAACACTCGCCTCCGGCCTCAATCGGGATGTCGATGCCCCGCGCTCGACTGCAGGGAGAACGAAGCGTCGATGCACGGCTCCGCGTGGGCACACGCCTCGCATTCGAGCTCGAGCGTGGCGTGCGCGATGCGATACGGCTCCCCGATCGCGAGCTTGACCCGATCACCCACTTCCTGGGCCGCTTCGAGCGTCGGATGACCGTTGAGCACGAGATGCGCCGACAACGCGCGCACCTCCGACGACAAGCTCCACACGTGGAGGTCGTGCACGCCGTCCACGCCGTCGACCGCGCACATGGCTCGACTCAGCGTCTCCGGATCGAGGTCTTTCGGGGTCGACTCGAGGAGCACGTCGACGCTCTGGCGCACCAACTTCCACGCTTGGATCGCGATGAGCAGCGCGATGCCGAGCGACACCGCGGGGTCGAGCCACTCGAACTCACCGGTCACCAGGATGACGAGTCCCGCCGCCGCCACACCGAGTGAGGCCGCCGCGTCTCCGATCATGTGCAACAACGCGGCTCGCATGTTGAGATCGTCGCTGCCGTCGACGAGCACAAACGCGCAGACCGCGTTCACGAGGAACGCGATCAACGCCACGACCACCACGACGCCCGCTTCGATCGGTTCCGGGTTCGCCAATCGATCGACGGCTTCGTAGACGATGACCACCGTCACCACGAGGATCGCCCCGGCGTTGGCCAGCGCGGCGAGAATGGTGGCCCGGTGGTAGCCGAACGACCGGTTCTCCGTCGGCGGACGCGCCGCCCAGGCCACGGCGATCAGCGCGAGCAAGATGGCCGCGACATCGGTGAGATTGTGCCCGGCGTCGGCCAGCAATCCAACCGAACGCGCGACCATCCCGGCCGCGACCTGGGCCACGACGATGAGCAGGTTCAGCACCAACGCGATCTTGAGGCGGCGGGAGCGGGTCATCGGCGGACCTCGGCGGCTCGGTGCGGACACGATAACTCAGCGAACAAATCGATCGGGGGCCGCGGTGAACGCGTCGGCGCAACGGTCGGAGCAGAAGAAGTGCTCCCGTCCGTCGTGGTTCAGGTGCGCCGGTGCATTCGCGGTCTGCACCTGCATGCCGCACACTGGGTCGATGGCGTAGCCGGTGCCGCCGCCGAGACGTTCGCGATTGCGGTACAACCAGTAGAGGTAGCCGGCGAGACCGATGAATGCGAAGTTGAGGAACGTCGTGTAGTTCCAGTGGAAGCTCGTCTCGACGACGGTGGTGGCGCGGTTGTTGGGGATGAGCCCAGCGGCGTCGAAGAGCAGCTCGGTGACCAGCCCCGCCGTCGACATCACCGCCCAGAACCAGACGAGCATCCGCAGCGTGAGCTGGCCGCCGTAGTACTTGCGGTACACGAGCAGCAACGGGATGGTGATGAGGTCGCCGAAGATGAACGCGATCACCCCGCCGAAGCTGATGCCGCCGTGCCACAACGCCGCGGCCATGGGCACGTTGCCGATCGAGCACACGAAGCTGATGATGGCGATGAACGGACCGATGATGACGTTGGCCAGCGTGGTCCAGAACCCGTGGCCGGTGAAGAACACGCGGTTCCACACGTCTTGCGACACCATCACGGTGAGGAAGCCGGCCACGACATACCCGATGGCAAGTTCGCGCCGCAGCATGGTGACGTCGGCAACCGAGTAGCTCGCAGCGTCGGCCCACGCGCCGCGTGAGCGCAACTTCACCGACCAGCGCTCGCCTTCCAACTCGGCCTGGCGCGCGTCGTCGCCGCCCACCATGCTCGACTCCACGCGGCGTCGGGCGCGTGCCGCGAGTTGACCTCTGATCACCCATGAGCCGGTGAGCGCGAGCAGGACGATCATGATCGGTCCGCCGACGAACTCGGCCGCGGCGAACTGCCAACCCATGAGCACGACCAACACGATGCCGAGCTCGATCACGAGGTTCGTCGACGCGAACATGAAGATCATCGCGGTCACGAAGTCGGCGCCCTTCTGGAACAGCGACTTCCCCATCGCGGTCGCCGCATACGAGCACGACGACGACACCATCCCGAGCCCGCTCGCCCGCGCGACCGACCGCGGGCGGTGATCGCCCATGACGCGCTGCATCTGGTCGCGCGGCGCGAACGCCTGCACGGCGCCGGAGAGGGTGAAGCCGAGGATGAGCGGCCAGAGCGTCTCCCAGAACATGAAGAAGCCTACGCGCAGGCTGGCCCAGATCTGGTCGAGCAGGCTCACGACTTCACGAGGCGGGCGATGGCGGCCGATGCTTCGGCGATCTTGGCGTCGGCCTCGGGCCCGCCACCGGCGATCGCCTCGCGGACGCAGTGTTCGAGGTGCGCGTCGAGGAGCTCCAGCGCCACGCCCTGCAGAGCCCGGCTCGCCGCCGAGATCTGCGTGAGCACGTCGATGCAGTAGGCGTCGTCGTCGACCATGCGCTGCAGGCCTCGGACCTGACCCTCGATCCGCCGCAGCCGGGCGCGGATTGCATCCTTGTTCGCACGCATGACCCACCCTCCTTATGCCCTAGGGGGGTATGGTACTACAGGGAGCAGGGGAACCAGCTCACTCGGAGGATCGGGGTACGGTCATCCGGATGGCCCGATGGTCGACTTCTCGTCGTGGCGTGTTCTTCGGCCTCTGCGCCGCAGTGTCGTTCGGGGTCAGTGCACCGCTCGCGAAGGTGCTGCTGGACGATGTTCGCCCGCAGATGCTCGCAGGTCTCCTGTATGTGGGCGCGTTCGTGGGGTTGAGTCTCGTGGGCCGAAGCTCGCGCACGGAAGCCCGGCTTCGGCGCGCCGACGCACCCCGAATGACGTTGATGATCTTCACCGGTGGAGTCGTGGCGCCAGTGCTCTTGCTCTTCGGTCTCGAGCGCGTGACCGGCGTGACCGGATCACTCCTTTTGAACCTCGAGGGCCCGCTGACGATTGTGGTCGGCGTGGCGCTCTTTCGTGAACATCTCCCGAAGCAGGCACTCGCGGGTGCCATCGTGATCTTCTCCGGCGCGTTCCTGCTCGGTCTCCAGACTGGCAACACACACGCCGACTGGATCGGTGTCCTGCTCATCGCGAGCGCATGCGGGGCCTGGGCGATCGACAACAACCTCACGCAGTCACTCACCGTGCGCGATCCACGTTCCATTGTGCGAGTCAAGACGGGCGTCGCGGGCTCCGTCAACGTGTTGCTTGCCCTCGCGCTCGGCGAGCATCTTCCCGAGGTGTCGGTGCTTGGCGCGGTGCTCGTGCTCGGTGCCGTCAGCTACGGCCTCAGCATCTACTTCGATGCCCTCGCGCTCCGGAACCTCGGCGCGGCCCGAGAAGCCGCGGTCTTTGCCGTCGCACCGTTCGCGGGAGCGCTCCTCGCTCCCCTGGTGTTGCCGGAATCTTGGGATTTGCGGGATGTCGTGGCGGGCGTGCTGATGGCGTTGGGCGTCGCGCTCCTCCTCCGCGAGCGTCATCAGCACGTTCACCGACACGACCCGATGGATCATGACCACGCGCACGTCCACGACGAACACCACCAGCACGAGCACCCGCCCGAGCTGCCCGCCGACGAGCCCCACTCACATCCCCATCACCACGACGTACTCCTGCACGCGCACGCCCACGTCAGCGACGTGCATCACCGGCACGATCACTCGTTGTAGACGCTCAGGAACCGGTGAACCTCGGGGGGCGCTTCTCCGCGAACGCCGTCGCACCCTCGCGCGCGTCGTTGCTGGCGAAGATCGGGGCCGCGCGCTCGCGCCACTGCGCGATGTCGACGTGGAGGAGGCGGCCGGCGTCGTACACGATCTCCTTCACCAGCGCGATCGCCAGGGGCGCGTTGGCCGCGATCTCTTCCGCGAGCGCGATCGCGGTCGGCAGGACTTCCTCACCCGGCACCACGCGATTCACCAGGCCGTGGTGGAGCGCTCGGGGCGCGTCCATCGGGGCGCCCGTCAGCGCGAGCTCGAGCACGACCGCGGGTGGGAGTCGCAACGTGGCGCGACTGGTCGCGCCGACGCCCACGAGTCCGCGCTTCACCTCGGGGAGCCCGAACATCGCGTGGTCGGCCGCGACGACGATGTCGCATCCGAGCATGATGCCGAGGCCTCCGGCGACGGCCGCACCGTTGACCGCGGCGACGATCGGCTTCGGGAAGACCCGCTCCACGAACACTTCGGTACCGGGACCGCTCGCCGCGGGCGCGTTGCCGTCACGCCGTTCGGCGACGAAGGCCTTGAGGTCCATCCCCGAGCAGAACGCCTTGTCCCCCGCACCGGTGAGCACGACGACGCGCACGGCGTCGTCGTGTTCGGCCTCGACGAAGGCGCGACCGAGGCCGAGGAACGCCTCCGGATCGAGCGCGTTCCGGCGCTCGGGCCGGTTGATGGTGACGATCCGGACGGAACCTCGGGTGACCACATCGACGCTCATTGCTCGGTCATGATCCGATCGAACTCGGCCTGCGGGTCCTGCGACGCGTCGCCGTTGCCGTCGACGACGACCACGACCTCGTGGATGGTGCCGGTGAAACGGAACGGCGTCTCGTAGCCCTCGCCCACCGGCGGGCCGAGCTCGTAGCCACAGCTCAAACCGGCGCCGGTGTTGGTGTAGCGCGTCGGCGTGAAACGCTCGATGTCACCGCTCCCGACCTCCTCGCCGTCGACGAACAGCGTGCCGGTTCCGCCCCCATCGGTCGTCGCCCGGTAGCGGAACCCAAGCGCGTGCGTGCCGGGCCCGATGGCAACGTCGGCCGTGATCACGTCGATCTGTTTGCCGTAGAGGTTGTGCACGT
>Ga0075026_100001205_pt1 | contig 10934 bp, 10 predicted proteins | sample Str012_2_FD_71392 | JGI IMG/M metagenome (GOLD analysis project Ga0075026, IMG submission 71392) | Freshwater sediment microbial communities in response to fracking from Pennsylvania, USA - Straight Creek_MetaG_SC_2012 | ecosystem: Environmental > Aquatic > Freshwater > Creek > Sediment...
CGTCAGCTGTCGCCGTCGCTCGACGTCATCTTGCTGTCGCGCCCGCACGTGGCGCTGCCCTACATGTTCGAACTCCGTCAGCACGCACCCGACCTACCGGTCATCTACGACATGGTCGACGCCCACGGCCTGCGCGAACTCCGGCAGGCGTCGCTCGCCGACGACCGCTACCGCGCCAACGCTGCTCGAGCCAATCACGTCCTCGAACTCGGGCTGTGCGCATCGGCCGACCTCACGCTGGCCATCTCCGACACCGAGGCCGAAATGGTGCGCGAGGAAGCCAACGACCGAGCCAAGGTGATGGTGCTCGGCAACATCCACGCCGCGCTCCCCGTCGGCCCTGGCGCGCACGGACGCGACGGCATCTTGTTCGTGGGCGGCTACGGGCATCCTCCCAACGTCGACGCTGCCACCTGGCTCGTCGACGACATCCTCCCCCTGCTCCCCCGACCCATCCCCACGGTGTTGGCAGGCTCGCGGCCGCCACGCGAGGTGAAGGTGTTGGCGAGTGAATCGGTCGACGTCGCCGGCTGGATCGACGACCTCACGCCGTACTACCAGCGAGCGCGCATCGTCGTCGCTCCGCTGCGGTTCGGCGCCGGGGTGAAGGGCAAGATCGGCGAGGCGCTCTCCCATGGCGTCCCCGTGGTCACCACCACCATCGGCGCCGAGGGCATGTACCTCGTCGATGGTCACACTGCCCTCATCGCCGACACACCCGCCGAGTTCGCAGCGGCGATCGAGCGACTGCGCACCGACGACGAACTGTGGACCCACCTGTCCACCAACGGCCGCGCCCACATCGAAGCAACGTTCGGCCGTTCGGCTGCTCGCAAGCGCATCCTCGAGGTGCTCGAGGCGATCGGCGTCAGTCTGCCCGGCTGACCCGTTCCACCAGGGCACGTACCTTGGTGTCGAAGTGCTCGAGGTCGTATTCCTTCGCGCGCACGCGAGCCGCCTCGGCGAGCTGCGCCCGCCATGGCTCGTCGGCGATGAGTCGCAGCGTGTGATCCACCAGCTCGTCGAGCGTGCGGTACTTCAGGCCATCGACACCGTGGCGCACGACCGACGCCGGCCCGGCCGCATCGAACACCACCGGGACGGCGCCCGCCGACATCGCCTCGACGGGCGCGATGCCGAAGTGTTCGGCACGCTCGGGGTTCTCCTGCAGGTCGGCGCCGAAACCGGCCGCGTGCCAGTAGATCGAGGCGGCGGCGAGGTGAGCGTCGAGCACCGCACCGGGAGCACTGAGACGAAGTTCGACGGGAAGGCCCGCGGCCGCTTCGCGTACCTTCATCGCGTACTCGCGGTCGGCGGCCGAACAGCCGCCGATGAGCACCAGCCGCCAACCAGTGGCGCCACGTTCGATGAGTCGACGGAATGCCTGCACCATCTCGAGCTGCCGCTTCGAGTGGCCGCTCTGCTCGCCGAAGAAGCGACCCACCGACACGATGAGCTGCTCCTTGTGACCCGGTGATCGCAGCCGAACGGGTGGGGTGATGACCACGCTGTCGCGCTGCCACCACCGCTTCGTCCACTCCTGCGTGTACTCGCTGTTGGAGGAGATGTCGTCGTAGGTGTCGAGGAAGGATCGGTTGCTCGTTGCCACCAGTCGTTGCGTGATCGATTGCGGCGAGGCAGCGATCTTGCGGCCGTCGACCCAGAGCGCGGCGATGCGGATCGCGTCGGCGACGTCGAGCATTTCGCCCATCCGATCGATCCCGAGGATGGCAAGACGATCCTCGACCGGCACTGCGATCCGCGTGGGGCCGTCGACGACGACCTCGGTCGCCGTCGCGCCACGGTGCGCCGACACCACGGTGACCGGCTGGGGAACCACCGATCGCAACTCGAGCTCGACCGACCGGACATCGGGATGGATCTGCAGGGCCACCGGTCCCACCATGAGCGACTCGCCCTGTTTCGACAGCACACCGCCGAGCACCCGCACCGGCGCCGCCAGACGGCCGCCTGCACCGCGCAGCACACGGTTGACGGTGGACTGGAGGTCGAGCTCGTGCGGGAACATCACGAAGTAGAGGCCCCGCCGGGAGAGGTTGCGAGCGGTGCTGCGGTACGTGTGATTGATGAACAGTTCGTAGTCCATCGAGGCCAGTGAGGCCGCATATTCGTCGTGGTGCACCTGGCGGAAGCGCACACCATCGAGACGCGCGCCGAGGCGCTCGCGGGCCTCGTCGAGGTCGAGGCGGTCGGGACCGAGCAGCTCGATGTCGTGCTGCTGCGTGAGCGCGTCGACCACGCCGAACGCCTGCTGTTCGCCACCGCCGAAGGTGGTCCAGTAGAGGTTGTAGACGCCGATCTTCATTTCGTGATCGTCCACGGTTCGATGGCCGAGTGGGGCACGATGCGTCGGCGGTTCAACGCTCGTCGCTGGCGCAGCGCGTCGGGCACGGCGCCCACGAACGATGCGAACTGCCGGAGTTCGATGCGCACCACGGTGGGAGATGGCGGACGACGACGCCGGAGTTGACCACCGGTGTGCTCGGCGAGCCGACGAACGATGCGCGTGATCGCCCCGGCAGCGGCACGAACGGCCACCGACGCGGGCGCGTTCTTCATCAGGGTGAGCCGACGGTTGCGGTCGACCCAGAACTCGAAGAACGCACTGCCCGCCTTCGACGAGTAGGCGTGCTCGTGATACACGACCGAGCGCGGCTCGTAGCGGTAGGTCCAGCCCAGTGTACGACCGCGCCACGACAGGTCGAAGTCTTCGTAGTACAGGAAGTACTTGGGGTCGAAAATGCCTGCGTCACGCAGATACTCGGTGCTCAACACCACCGCACCACCACACCACGAGAACACCTCGGCGGGCTCGTCGTACTGGCCGAGATCGGGTTCGAGAAAACCGCGATCGCCGCCGAACCACCCCTTGTAGAGCCCGCCCCCGGCGCTGTTGAGAATGCGCACCGGAGTGCCGATGGAGCACTCGATCTCGGTGCCTGCCGCATGGACGCCGACCGTCTGCAGCGCACCGGCTCCGCCCACTGTCGCCTGCATCGGTTCGCAGCTGGTGAGGGTGCATCGCACGAGGGATGGCGCCGCGTCGGCCGCCACCGACCACCACACCGACGACTGGCGAGCGATGCCCTTGGTCCAGTTGCCCGCCGGGTAGGGCGGTCGAGGAGGTTCGAGCCCCCAGAAGCGTTCGTCGTAACGAACGTCGTCGCGTCGATCGTCGCCGTCGATCGTGAGCCCGCTCAGCAACACGCCCACTTCCCGCTCGTCGACGAACGTGCTGCTGTGGTCGGGTTGCACCAGCAGCGCATGCGCATGGACGTTGAGGAGCAACTTCGGTGTGACGGCACCAATGCGCGCACCCTCGGCGGCGCCCGCGTCGAACACGTCGAGCAACGGTTGCAGCCAATCGGGATCGACGATGGCGTCGTTGTTGATGAGTGCCACGTAGTCGATGCTGTCGAGGTCGCGCATGGCCAGGTTGCAGCCACGGGCGAAGCCTTCGTTGATGTTGCTCTCGATGAGCGTCACCTGCGGATACTGCTCCTTGAGCACCCAGTTGAGCCCGTCGACCGACGCGTTGTCGACCACGACGATCTCGAGCGACTCCGCGGGGTAGTGCGTGACGAGCAGTGCATCGATGCACCGACGAGTGACGGCTCCGCCGTCGAAGTTGACCACGACGACGCGCACCTTCGGCCGTGCGGTGACCACTTCTGACACCCCGCCATCGTAGCGAGCCGGATGTCTCGTAGCATCGAGACATGCCCGATCCCCAGTGCGTCCTCGTCACGGGAGGAGCCGGCTACATCGGCTCTCACACCGTGCGTCAACTCGTCGCCGCCGGCCGCGACGTCGTCGTGCTCGACTCGCTCGAGCTCGGTCATGCCAATGCAGTCATCGACGCCGAGCTCGTGCAGGGCGACATCGCCGACGAGGCGCTCGTGCGCGACGTGTGTCGTCGATTCGGTGTGTCGCAGGTGGTGCACTTCGCCGCCTACAAGAGCGTCGGCGAGTCGATGTCGTCACCGTCGAAGTACTGGCTCAACAACGTCGCCGGCACCGTGCACCTGGTGGAGGCCCTGCTGGCCGAGGGTGTCCAACAGATCGTGTTCTCGTCGTCGTGCTCGGTGTACGGCACCCCCGCGTCGGTTCCTGTCGACGAGTCGGCGCCCATCCACCCCGAGAGCATCTATGCCGAAACGAAGGCGATGAGCGAGAAGGTGCTCGGGTGGTACGGCGTCAGCCATGGCATGCGCTCGGTGTGCCTGCGCTATTTCAATGCCGCCGGCGCCAGCGCCGACGGGCGCATCGGCGAGGACTGGGCGACCTCGGCCAACCTGGTGCCGCTGGTGATGAAGGCGGCGCTGCGTCAGGGCCCGCCGGTGCAGATCTTCGGCACCGACTACCCCACCCCCGACGGCACCGGCATTCGCGACTACATCCACGTCGACGATCTGGCGCGAGCACACATCCTGTCGCTCGGCCACCTCGCCCGCGGCGGCGCGACGGTGGCGCTCAACGTCGGCACCGGCACCGGTTCGAGCGTGCGCGAGGTCATCGCGGCCACCGAGCGCATCAGCGGTGTCGATGTGCCCCACGTGGTGTCGCCGCGTCGAGCGGGCGATCCGGTGAGCTCGTTCGCCGATGCCCGGCTCACGCGTGAGGTGCTCGGCTGGGAGGCCACCCACGGGCTCGACGACATCATCGCCAGCGCGTGGGCGTGGCACTCGGCCCACCCCGCGGGCTATCCCTCGTCGAGCCGCTGACGATCCAGCCAGCCCAGCAACACCGCGACCGCACGCGGGTCGTGGCGCAGACGGTGTCCGGCGCCGTGGATGAGGTGCAGCTCGGCCGAGCCGTGCGCTTCGGCGAGCTGGCGGGCGTCGATGGTGGGGACGCTCTCGTCGTCGTCGCCGTGCATCACCAGCAGCGGCCGGGGAGCGAACCGGCGGGCCGCGTCGGCCGGACGGAAACGGCGGAGTTCACGCGCCCACTCGTCGAAGTTGCGAGGGAATCCGGGTGTGCGGATGGCTCCGATCTCGCGGGCATGTTCGAGGAATCGACGCGGTTGCGCGGCCCAGTCGTCGAAGTCGGCGCGTGGGCTGAGCAGTGCCGCGCCACGCACACGCGGGTCGCCCGCAGCGACGCAGACGGCGATGGAGCCACCGGTGTTGGTGCCCACCAGCCAGATGCCCGACGGAGACGCCTCCTCGATGAGATGGTCGATCGCGGCGCGTAGGTCGTCGACCCAGCCCTGCAGGGTGAAGTCGCCCTCGCTGTGCCCGCAGCCACGGAAGTTGAAGGTCATCCCCACCCATCCGAGCTCGTGGGCGATGCGGTCGACCAGTTCGGGGAACGTGCCACCGCTCTGACGAGCGTCGAGGGGGCCGATGGGAAAGCCGTGGCAGAGGATGATGCCGGGCAACGCTCCGTTGCGGCCGGCGGGGCGTGAGATGTAGCACCCGAGCCGTAGCCCGTTGGAGGTGAAACTGCCGTTCACGGGGCCGGCCGTGGGCACCGCGTTCAGGCGCGCGGCTTGCGGTGGCGGCGGCTCGCCCCGGGTGTGGCCAGGGTGTAGCCGCGATTGCGGGCTTCGGCGAGCGTGTCGGGGCCGAATGAGGCTCCGACATCGTGGGCGATGATGTCGTCGATGGCCGACGCATCGGACCATTCGTCGAGGTCGTAGACGAGTTGGGTGCGCTTGTCACCCAGGAAACGCGAGTGTTCGAAGCGGGAGGGCCGTTCCATGTCGTCCGACGCTAGTCGCCACGGCCCGGTGGTGCGAAGATCGCGCCATGATCCCCACCGACACGGTCGACACGCTCATCGCCTGCTTCGAAGCCCTCAGCGCGCTCGGGACCGAACTGTCGGAGGACGACTGGGACACGCCCACCGACCTTCCCGGCTGGTCGGTGAAGGACAACCTGTCGCACCTCATCGGCATCGAGCGGATGATGCAGGGGCTGCCCGGCACCACCCATCGAGCCGCACCGGTGGCGTACACGAAGAACCCCATCGGTGAGGCCAACGAGCACGAGGTCGACAGCCGACGCGGCCTCAGCGGTGCCGACGTGCTCGCCGAGTGGAACGACATCAGCGCCCAGCGCATCGCCACACTGCGGTCGGCGGGCGACGACTACTTCGATGCTCCGGCGATGACGCCCACCGGCCCTGGCACGGTTGCCGACTTCCTGCACATCCGCGTGCTCGACTGCTGGCTGCACGAACAGGACATGCGCCGCGCCGTGCACCGTCCGGGTCACCTGTCGGGCCGATGCGCCCAACACACCGTCGACCGCCTGATGCGCACCATTCCCATCGTCGTCGGAAAGCGAGCCGGCACGCCCGAGGGTGGCGCCGTCGTCGTGCGCATCACCGACGGTGTGGAGCGCACCGTCGTGTGCGAGGTGATCGCCGGGCGCGCCACGTTCGTGGATCAACCGTCGTCGGCGCCACTCGCCACCATCACACTCAGCACCGATGCCTTCGTGGTGCTCGCCGCCGGACGACGCACCGCCGATGCGGTCACCGCCACGGTGGAGGGCGATCAGGAGTTGGCGCAGCGGGTGCTGTCGAACTTCAACATGATGATCTGACGTGTCAGGACGAGGCCACGTCGGGATCGTCGGCCAGTGGCCCGACCGCCCCGATGGCCTCGAAGTACGCGAGGTGCGCATCGACCACGTTCACCACGTCGGCATCGTCGAGAATGTCGATGTCGTGACGCTCGGCCTCGCCCAGCAGATACGCGGCCACGGTGAGTTCGGAGATCACCACGGGTTCCGCGATGTCCTGTCGCCGGTCGATGACGTTCGACGGCTGCAGCCCCTTGGTGTGCATCCACTGCATGTGGAACCGCAACAGCTGCTCGAGCTCGTCGGGTGTGAGCCGCGCCTGCGTGGCCTCGGGCAGATACTCGGCGACGAACTCGAGCGCCTCTTCGGGGATGTAGACCGACCGTGGCGGGATGGCGTCGAGTCGGTGCGCCTCGCGTCCGACCACCACCGCGGCGATGACGAACACCAACAGCGCAGCGACGAGGATGTAGACGAACAGCACGGGCTCCACGTGGCCAACCTATCGGCATCGGAAAACGGCCGACGGCCCAGGTTGCCCCGGGCCGTCGATCGAGTTCCTGGTCGCGATGTCGGCGCGAATCAGATACCGATGCGCTGCGCGAGCAGCTCGCGGTGGTACGTGGGATCGCCGAACAGCAGCTCGCTGCTCTTGGCCCGCTTGAAGTAGAGGTGAGCAGGGTGTTCCCAGGTGAAGCCGATGCCACCGTGGATCTGGATGTTCTCGGCCGTGGCATGGAAGTAGGCCTCGCTGCAGTAGGCCTTGGCCAGCGATGCCACCGACGGCAGTTCGTCGTTCATCTCGGCGGCACACCACATGCCGTAGTAGGCCGCGCTCTTGGCCGACTCGACCTCGAGCAGCATGTCGGCGCACTTGTGCTTGATGGCCTGGAACGAGCCGATCGGACGACCGAACTGCACGCGCACCTTGGCGTACTCGACGGCCATCTCGAGCACCTTCTGGGCGCCACCGACCTGCTCGGCAGCGAGGCCGACGGCAGCGAGGTCGAGCACCGTGTTGAGCACGTCCCAGCCCTTGCCCTCGGCGCCGAGGAGCGTGGCGGGAGTACTGGCGAACTCGAGCTTGGCCTGCTTGCGGGTCTGGTCCATGGTGCTCAGCGAGGTGCGGGTGAGGCCGGCCGCATCGCCGGCCACCGTGAACAGGCTCACGCCACCGGGCGTGCGAGCGGCAACGATGATGAGGTTGGCCGTGGCCCCGTCGAGCACGAACATCTTCGTGCCGGTGAGGGTCCAGTCGCTACCCGAACCGGTTGCCTGCATCGTGATGCCCGACTCGTCCCACTTGCCGCTGGGCTCGGTGAACGCCAGCGTGGCGATGGTTTCGCCGGCGGCGATGCCCGGAAGGTGCGCTGCCTTGGCGGCGTCGTCACCCGAGTGGATGAGGGTGTTGGCAGCCAGCACGACGGTGCTGAAGAACGGGGCGCACAGCAGGGCGCGGCCCATCTCCTCCAGCACGATGCCGAGCTCGACGTAGCTGTAGCCGCTGCCACCGAACTCCTCGGGGACGATGAGACCCTGCAGGCCCATCTGCTCGCCCATCTGGCTCCACACGGCGGCGTCGAAACCGTTCTCGGTCTCCATCTGCTCGCGCACGGCGGCCTCGGGGCTCTTGGCGTCGAGGAACTGACGCACGGTCTTGCGCAGTTCTTCCTGTTCTTCGGTGAAGGCAAAGTTCATGGACGGCAGTGTGCTGCACCACCGTCGGGCCGTGCCAGTCGAAGTGTGTACACTGGTGTACGCATGCAGGTCGACGCGTCGTGGTAGGCATCAGAGAACTTCGCGCCGACCTGGCCGCACAGGTGCGGCGGGCCGGTGCCGGCCAGCGCATCGTCGTGTCGGTCGACGGGCGCGCCGTGGCGCAGCTGGGCCCCGTGGAACCCGAACAGGGGCAGTCGGTGATGGCCGACCTGCTGGCGTCGGGGGCCGTCGTCGCGCCCCGCCGCACCGATCCCGTCCGCCTCACTCCCCCGGTGCCCGTGTGGAGTGGCGTGCGCCTCGACCGGGCGCTCAAGGAGCTGCGCGGATGAGCGTGTTCTTCGACACCAGCGCGGCCATGGCATTGCACATCGAGTCGCCGCTGCGCCGCACGGCCATCGACGCGCTGGCACACGGCGCCGAACCGACCTGCGTGAGTGCGCTCGCCCTCACCGAGGCCCTCGCCCTCATCGCCAAGCTCACCGACGAACCCATCGTGCAGGCCGACCTCGAAGATGCGCTGCGGCTGCAGTGGGACCGCTACGCCGTCGTCCCCCTCGACCAACGCTGCCTCGACCGAGCCGCCGAGCTGCTGCGTGTGCAGCCGCTTCGTGTGGCCGACGCGCTGCACCTGGCTGCCGCCGACCGACTTCCCCGCCCGGTCACGTTCGTCACGTTCGACCCGTCGCAGATTCCCGTCGCCCTGTCGCTGGGTTTCGACGTGGTCAGCAACTGACGATCACGCGCTGGGCGTGCACGAGCCGCCGGCGCGAGCACGCACGATCACCGACAGGCCGCGATCGTCGACATCGAAACGAGCGTCGGCGGGCACGCCGGTGGCCGTGATGACCGCCCGGGCGGTGGCTCGACGGCTTGCCGAAGGCGGCCACGAGTACGCGTCCCAACGCTGATCGTATTCGGTGAGCACGAGCGCCTCGACGAGACCCGCCGAGAACAGCGAGCACGCCTGGTCGGCCGTGAACTTGCCCTTCGCATACGCCGAGCGCGCATCGTTGATGCGGCGCGGCTGGAGCGGCGCGATGCGCACGACTTCCTTGTCGAACATGATGTTCCACGCCGCGAGTCGCTGCAGCGGCGCGGTACCGGCGATCAGATAGTCGTTGGCACTCGGCAGGAACAGCACCCGCTCGCCTTGATGCAAGGCATCGTTGCCGTACTGCGCCGACATGTCGGCGGAGAACTGCTGCAGCTCGCCGTAGTCGTAGGCCGTGTACCGCCGCGCCACGGAGACGGCAGAGGAGCCGGCCTCGGCCACGAGCACGACCAGCAGCACCGCGGCCACCACGCGACCCAGCACCACCCGACGGCGCTGACGCCACAGGGCGACGACGACGGTGGCGCCAAGGAGACCCACGATCACCCTGAACCCGACCTCCCACCGGAACACCGCGCGCAGGCTGCTCGCCGGTTGACGACCGTAGAGGAACGACCACGGCATGCTGAGCGTCGCGTCGCGAGCCGGCATCAGATAGTCGAGGAACGACACCTGGCCCGGCGAGGGATCGGCGTCTCGGCGGTCGAACCACTTCAGCGACGGGCCGAGTGCCATCAACAGACAGCCGACACCTGCGAGCGTGAAGAGCAGCAGCGGGAGCCGGCGTTCGGGGCGCACCGTCCGCCAGAGCCACACGAACCCGCACACTGCGGCGACGACGGACACGACGCCCACGAACACCAGCAGGTTGCTGCCGTCGCCCCAGTACTCCGATGCGACGATGCGGGCGTGCGGCAGGTGCAGCACGGTGGCCCACCACGAGTTGCCCGGCGGTGCCAGCACCACACCGAGATCGGCGCCCATGGCCCGGTAGAAGTTCAACTGCGACGTGGTGGCCGCGTCGCTGCCGACGAACAGGGCGAAGACGACGCCGGGCAGCAGCAGCACCACGGCGCCGGCGGCCCCCAGCGCAAGGTCGACCCAGCGATGCGCAACGGCTGCTCGCACCACCGCCACCAGCGCGAACGCAGCAGCGAGCGCACTGGCCACGATCCATGCATACGGGTCGCAGAACACCACGAGCATTCCCGACACCAGCGCGAGCGCGAGCGCGATCATCGCTCGCCGGCGTCGACCACGGGCGAGCGACACCATCACGTCGGCGATGCAGGCCGCGGGCAGGGCCACCATGGCGAAGCCGAAATAGAGGCTGGGCAGCAACCGATTGCTGATCACCACGGGCGACAGGTAGTACAGCCCCGCTGCCACCACACCGACCGCGGGATGTCCGCCGAGGCATCGAGCGATCCATCCGATGGCCACGCACCCGAGCGCAATGGCGGCGAGGGCGAGCAGGTTCATCGCCAGCACCGGGCCGATGTGCAGCAGACCGAGCACGTAGGCGCCGATCTGATAGGTGGCGCCCAACGAGAGTCGCACACCCACCGGGTACCCCATGTAGGTGCAGGTCGTCATGCCGTCGCCCAGACAACGGCTCCATCCCTTCACCGCCCAGATGACGCTGAAGGGAAACGCCCGGGTGGTCGACAGCAGGCCGTACCCCCACCCGATCGCCAACACGAGCGCGCTGTACGCGCCGATCAACCACGGCCGAGTGCCACCAGGGAGGGATGTTCCGGCCGTGTCACTGGTGTCGGGGTCGCTGGTGTCGGGGTCGCTGGTGTCGGGGTCGCTGGTGTCGGGGTCGC
>Ga0075026_100001206_pt1 | contig 10928 bp, 13 predicted proteins | sample Str012_2_FD_71392 | JGI IMG/M metagenome (GOLD analysis project Ga0075026, IMG submission 71392) | Freshwater sediment microbial communities in response to fracking from Pennsylvania, USA - Straight Creek_MetaG_SC_2012 | ecosystem: Environmental > Aquatic > Freshwater > Creek > Sediment...
GTAGGAGCCCCTCCGGCCAGGGGCCACCAGACAGCATGCAGGCGGCGGCGAGCCGCAGTCGCAAAGGGCGGAAGGGTAGCGTCCGGGACGTGCGCTTCTCGTCGGAGACAGCCGGACTGCTCGTCCTGATCGGCTTCGGTGTCGGAGCGTTCGGCACGTTGATCGGCGCAGGTGGTGGCTTCATCCTGACCCCGATCTTGCTGCTGCTCTACCCGCACGACTCGGCGCAGACGCTGACAGCGATCAGCCTGGTTGCTGTCTTCTTCAACGCAGCCAGCGGCTCCTCTGCCTACGCGCGACAGAAGCGGATCGACTACCGCAGCGGCGGCGTGTTCGCGCTGGCGACGCTGCCTGGCGCCGTCGGCGGTGCACTCGTCGTCGGCAGCGTCTCACGGCACGTGTTCGACGCGATCATGGGCGCCACGCTCGCGCTGCTCGCGATCTGGTTGCTCGCCGGTGAGCGCTGGCCGCTACCGAGGCCGCGGCATCACCTCGAGCGGCGGCAACTCGTCGACCGCTCGGGCGAGCGCTACGTCTACGACGTGCCGCTGCGCCGCGGCGCGTCCTACAGCCTCATCGTCGGTTTCGTCTCCAGCTTCCTCGGCATCGGCGGAGGCGTCATCCACGTCCCGCTGCTCGTTCGTGCGCTCGGCTTCCCAACCCACATCGCCACCGCTACCTCGCACTTCGTGCTCGCGATCATGGCCGGCACAGGCAGCCTCACCCACGTCGCACTGGGCAGCTTTGCCCACGGGCACGGAATCCGACGTGCCGCGGCGCTCTCAGCCGGGGTCGTCGCAGGCGCCCAACTCGGCGCCCACATCTCACTCCGCCTACGCGGCAAGGTCATCCAGTGGCTACTCGCCGCGGCACTCCTCGCGCTCGCCGCACGACTGCTCCTCGCCGCCTGACCTGGCCATTCGTGCGCCAGCACCGAAGGCACTCATGTGCGAGTAAGCAGGTCGTGTGGGCGCCTCCCAAGGAATGACGGGCCGGGTGGATGACGCTCAATGACCGGGCGGTGGCACTCAGCTCACCGTCGCTGTCAGCGGCGAAGGATCCTCATGGCTCGCGTCCTTCTTGATCGAATCTTGACTCTGCCGGCGTCTGCGCTTGACCGGGCGGGCGTACCTTCAGGGCAGCTAACTGAAGGGAGAGATCGAGATGATGAATGGAGTCAACGATGGGATGGGCGCCGGCGGTTGGGTGTTGATGTCGGTGTTCTGGGTGGCGCTGATCGCCGTGATTGTGTGGGCGGCGGCGGCGTTCTCGTCGCGTGGTGGTGGCCGATCTGACTCGGACGGGTTGCTGGAGCGGCCGGAGGAGGTGCTCGATCGGCGGCTGGCAAATGGCGAGATCGATCCGTCGACGTACGACGCGTTGCGCGTCAAGATCCGTGACGCACGCGCAGCAAGGGTGTGATCCCGATGAGGACGAGACTGTTGCCAGCACTGGTGCTCGTTGTGGCGTTGGCGGCGCTGATCGGCAGCGCGGGCTACGCGGTAGCGAACGCGACCGGGAGCGCCGGCGGCTTCGGCTGGATGCACCGCGGCGACCATTCGATGATGGGTTCGGGCGGGAAGTCGACTGCTTGGTATGTGGACGGGTCAGGCCCGGTCGGTGACATCGCCACGGCTCGTGCGCGGGCGCAGCGGTTCGCTGACCGTCTTGGCCTCAGGACGGCCGAGGTGATGCAGTTCAGCAACAACTTCTATGTGCGCCTCGACGACATGAGCGGCCACGGTGCGACGGAGGTGCTCGTCGACGCCAAGACTGGTGCTGTGACGCTCGAGTATGGGCCGGCGATGATGTGGAACACCCGCTACGGCATGATGAACGGCACCTCAGCCGGCCATCGGGCGGGCGTTGGTTCGCAAGGCGGCATGATGGGTGGCACGGCCGGAGGCGGGATGATGGGTGGCGGCATGATGAATGGTGCTGGGATGATGGGACGCTACGGCGGCAGCCCGACCTGGTCGCCGCCAAGCGGCAGCGTGAGCGGCTCTGTTTCCGCTGTTCAGGCACGGCAGATCGCGAATGACTGGCTCGCCACGGTTCAGGGGAAGGGGCTCAGTGCGGGAGAGCCGGACGCGATGCCCGGTTACTACACGATGGAGACGCTCCAGAACGGGAAGGTCGATGGGATGCTGTCGGTCAACGCTGCAACGGGAGCGGTCTGGTACCACTGGTGGCACGGCCGCTTCGTCGCGATGGAAGCGTGAGCGGCCGAACGGCAGGTAGTTCGGCGGGCGGCAGCGGGCGCGCCCGCTTGCTTGCGCTCGTGGTCGACGACGAGCGCCCACTCGTCGACATTGTCTCGGCCTACCTCGAACGCGAGGGATTCGACGTCGTCGCAGCTTTCGATGGTGAGCGGGCCGTCGAGGTCGCGCGTACGGAGCGGCCGGACCTGGTCGTACTCGATCTGATGCTGCCGGGAACCGACGGGATCGAGGCATGCCGGCGCATCCGCGCCTTCAGCGACGCCTACATCGTGATGTTGACAGCGAAGGCAGAGGAGACCGACAAGATCATCGGCCTCTCGACTGGCGCCGACGACTACCTGACCAAACCGTTCTCGCCCGGCGAACTCGTTGCCCGTGTGCGCGCGATGCTGCGCCGCCCACGCAACGCCGATCCTGAAGGCGGCCAGGTGCGGCGCATCGGTGCGCTCGAGCTCGACGCCGCCGCACGGGAAGCGAGGATCGACGGCCGCCCGGTCGATCTGACACGCCTCGAGTTCGATCTTCTCGAAACGCTGTCAGGTGAGCCTCGCGTCGTCTTCAGCCGCGCCCAGCTGCTCGAGCGCGTCTGGGGACAACACTGGTTCGGCGATGAGCACGTCGTCGACGTTCACATCGCGAACCTGCGCCGCAAGCTCGGCGACGACCCAGCGGCCCCGAAATACGTGCACACGGTGCGCGGCGTCGGCTACCGCCTGGGTGCCGGGTGAGCCCCACCGCGTTGGCGCGGCGCAGCCTAACCTGGAAGCTCCTCGCAGCCCAGCTGGCCGTCATCCTCGCCGGCAGCGCAACCCTCGCCCTCGTCGCGCTGCTGATCGGACCGAGCATCTTCCACCGGCACCTGCAGGACGCGCTCGGCTTCGTCCCAACGGACGTCATGCATCACCTCGACATCGCCTTCGGCGATGCGCTCTGGCTTTCGCTCGCGCTCGGCATCGCCGCTGCCACTCTCACGGCCGCCGCCGTCAGCTGGATCGTGGCTACCAGGATTGCCCGTCCTCTAGGGGATCTTGCTGTTGCCGCTCGCACGATCTCGCGCGGCGACTACGGTGCGCGCGTCGATGTCGCTGGCTCCGACGAACTAGCAGTGCTTGGCCGCGCTTTCAACGAGATGGCCGCCTCCCTCGACTCGGCCGAGGAACGCCGTCGGCGACTCCTCTCGGACGTCGCCCACGAACTGCGCACACCGCTCGCCACCATCGACGCCTACCTTGAAGGACTCGCCGACGGGCTCGTCCAACCCAGCCCCGACACATGGCAGCTTCTCCGCCACGAGACCCGCCGGCTGGCCCGCCTCACCGAGGACGTCACGAAGGTCTCGAGCGCCGAGGAACGACAGCTCGACCTACGCCTCCAACGCGTCCCCGCATTGCACCTGCTCGAAGCCGCCGCCGAGGCCGCCAGACCCGCGTACACCGCCAAGGGAGTCGCACTCAAGGTCGCAGCCGAAAGCAACAGCCCGGACGTCGCAGTTGACACTGACCGCCTCGGCGAGGTGCTCGCGAACCTCCTCGACAACGCCCTCCGCCACACCCCCAGCGGAGGCACCGTCACCCTCACCGCCCGGCGCGACGGCGACCACGCGCTCCTCAGCGTTGCCGATACCGGCGAAGGGCTCGCATCCGACGACCTCGACCGAATATTCGAGCGGTTCTACCGCGTCGACCGAGCACGCAGCCGCGAACAAGGCGGCAGTGGCATCGGCCTCGCGATCGCACGCGCGCTCGTCGAAGCCCAAGGAGGACAGCTCTGGGCCGAAAGCCGCGGCCCCGGACGCGGCACCCAGCTGCTCTGCCGCCTCCCCACCGCCTAACCCAACAGCGGGACTGACGCGCGGCGACAGAAGTCTGGATTGATTAGCTCGCAGAAGCCGACTCGAGTGAAATGAGTCGGTCGGCCGTACTGTGATCGACCTGCAGCGTGGTGTGGTCGATACCGAACCGTTCCTCGAGAGTTAGTTCGAGCTGGCGGCGGATAGCGTGGCAGTCGTCGCCGGCGTGAACGAGCACGTGTGCCGAGAGCGATGGAAAGCCGCTCGAGACCTGCCAGACATGAAGATCATGAACGCTGTCGACGTGCGGGTGCGCGACGATTGCGCTCCAGACATCTGCCACGCTGATTCCTTCCGGTGCCGCCTCGAGTAGTACGCGACCGCTGTCTTGCAGGAGCCCGTAGGCGGCTCGGAGCATGATCACAGCGACGAAGAGCGCGGCGACGGCATCTGCGCGAACCCAACCGGTTGTGAGGATCACAACACCGGCGATCGCGGTGGCGATGAAGGCGATCAGGTCGGTGAGGATGTGCTGGAAAGAGCCCTCGATGTTCATCGACTCTCGGTTGGCTTTGGAGAGCTGCCAGGTAGCTGCGAGGTTCACGGCGACTCCGACGAGCGCGACGATCAGGATCGGCAGCCCTTCGGGCTTGGGCGGTGAGATCAAACGGCTGATCCCTTCGTAGACGATCAGTCCGGAGAGGACAAGCAGTGTGAACCCGTTCGCCTGCGCCGACAGAATCTCTGTGCGCTTCAAGCCGAACGTGAGATCACCTTTCGCCGGGCGGGCGACGAGGCGGATCACGACCAGCGAGAGCCCGAGAGCGCCGGCGTCGGTGAGCATGTGCGCGGCATCGGAGAGCAGCGCCAGAGAGTGAACGACGATGCCAACCACGATCTCGACGGCCATGAAGGCGAGGATCAGTCCGAGCGCGATCCCGAGCCGGCGCGTGTCGGTACCAGCGCTGATGGCCGCGTGCGAGTGTCCCGCGTGAGAACCGCCATCGCGTTCGTGTTCGCCATGGTCGTGGCTAGCAGCAGCCATCGGCACAGCCCTCGCCTCGCCAGCTTTCGCGGCCTTCCTTGAGCGCCACCCCGGCGATTGCGAGCGCCGTCAGGGGGTCGGCCCACCACCAGCCGAGCAAAGCATTGGCCCCCAGACCGAGGAGGAGTGCGATCGAGAGGTAGGCGCACAGCTGCGTCTGGGACGCCTCCTTGACCGCTGCGGACGAGTTGAGCTTGTTGCCGATGCGGCGCTTCGCTCGGGCTAGCAGCGGCATCGTCGGAGCGGTGAACGCCGCAAGACCGATCCCGACCCAGCTCGCCCGCGGATGGTCGCCGCCGAGCAACGTTCGAACCGCTTCGATACTCACGTAGGCGGCCAAGACGAAGAACGTGCCGGCGATGAGTTGCTGGGCGCGGCGCTCGGCAGCGTGTGAACCGATCCGGTTGCCGGTGAACAGCCACAACACGACGAAGCCCGCAAGCGCCTCGATCAGGCTGTCCGCGCCGAACCCGATCAGAGCGATCGAGCCGGCCGCGATCCCGGCGGCCAGAGCGATCGTAAATTCGATGAAGTGCCAACCGATGCCACTCCAGGCGAGCAGGCGCGCATGTCTTTCCAACCTCAGCCGCTCGGCAGGGGAAGGTCCGAGCCCGACCACTCGGACGTCTAGCGGGCGTGCGCTGCCGAGCGGACGCAACGGAGCGCTACGCTCAGACACGGGCTGGCTCCGTCGCAGTTGCTGTGTGGGGCGTGAGCACGGCGTTGAGAAGCGTGCGACCTTCGTCGGTGAGCGCGTACATCACCATCTTCCCCTCGCGCCGCGAGCGGACGATGCCGTGCGAGCGCAGCATGCGCACGTGATGCGAGACGAGATTCTGTGCCCGCTCGACAATCCAGGCGAGATCACAAACACACAGCTCATCCGCCCCAAGCAGCGCGGCGGCAATCGTCAGCCGGGTTGGATCGGCGAGCGAGTGCGCTTGGCCGGCGGCGAGTTCGGCCGATGCGCGATCAAGCCGCTGTACACGTAGCTGCTCCGCCGTGAGGAGGTCGAGACAGAGCAGATCGCAGTGATCATCGGCCATGCACGCACATACTAACGCACGTTGAAACGAACTCCCGAGTTCCATCGCCGAACTCGTCGTACGCGCCAGGAGCTACCCGGCTAGTGGTCATTCGGCTCGGTCATCTCGCCGGGTTCGGTCGTAGACACGGTCCGCCAGGACTGCCAGGTGATGCGCAGGATGACCAGGGTGATCGCGAGGCCGATGATCGGGTCACCGATTTGCAGTCCGAGTGCGACGACGATGGCGCTGGCGACGACGCCCAGTGAGACGAAGCCGTCGATGCGAGCGTGGTTGCCGTCGGCAATCAGAGCTGGGCTGGACAGCCGTTGCCCGGCGTGCAGTCGGACTTGCGCAGCGATTTCGTTGCCGACGAACCCGATCACCCCGGCGGCGGCCAGGACCCAGAGGTGCGAGAGGTGCTGCGGGTGGATGAACCGCTGGATCGTCTCGTAGAGAGCGACGCAGGCTGAGACGAAGATCGCGAGGACGACAGCGAGTCCCGCGAGCTTCTCTCCCCGGTAGGAGCGCAAAAAAAAGGCGATGCCGAGCGGTATCGCGGTCAGGGCGTCACCGAAGTTGTGGATCAGATCGGCAAGGAGCGCCACGGAGCCCGAGAGCAAGAAGATCGCCACCTGCGCGGCGGCCGCGATCCCGAGTACGGCCAAGCTGATCGAGACCGCCTTGACGCCCTCGTGGGAGCGGACGATCGAGCGGTCAACGAGTCCGTGCGAGTGGCCGTGACCGTGATCGTGCGAATGGCCGTGACGATGTTGGTGGTCGTGGTCGTGGTCGTGGTCGTGGTCGCCGGAGTCTGGGAGTGGCTGGGACCGTTGCGGCAGCACAAGGTGACGGTGTGGGCCGCGGTCGGCATGGCCATGGACGTGGCGCCCATGCCGGTGAAGGACGACGCTCGGACCGTTCACGAACGCGTCCCTCCCGCCTCGGCGTCGCGTGGCGTGTTGACCATTGCGGCGGCAGCCGATTCGAAGTAGCTCCACAGGAGCGCATCGAGCTCAGGTGTGAGCGCCTGCTCGTCCAGTGCACTGCGCATGTGTGCGAGCCAGTGCTCGTGGGCGGCGGCGTCGACTGCGAAAGGTCGGTGGCGCATGCGCAGCCGCGGGTCCCCGCGCTGCTCCGAGTAGGTCGTCGGCCCGCCCCAGTACTGCTCGAGGAAGAGGCGGAGCCGCTCCGCGGCAGGCCCCAGATCGGAGCCCGGGTAGAGCGGACGCAGCACTGGATCGTCTTGGACACGTCCGTAGAAGGCGTCGACGAGCCGGGCGAAGAAGGGGCTGCCGCCAAGTTGCTCGTACGGTGTCTGCTCGAGGGAGCTCACGAGAGCATTGTCGTGGTTACCCGCAGGATGGAGTCGGTTCCCGGATGTTCAGATGAAGAACGGGACTGAACCGCTTCGGTGCTCATCGGGCTGGTGAGAGCAGGATGGCGAGGTCGGCGACGAAGAGCAGAATGGTGAGGTCATTGAGCAGTCCCGCGCCGGAGAAGGCCGGGGCGATCTGAACGATCGCCCAGAGGGCGAATGCGATCACCAGGATCAGCCGGGTGACGACCTCGCCGACTTGGCTGTGATGGGCGAGTAGGTAGAACAGGTAGGCGAGCGCGGCGAGAAGCAGAGTCGCGCCTTCCAAGAGTCGGACGGCGAGTGAGCCGCCGCTCGCGATCCGGACAGCGACGGTGCTGAGCCCAACGAAAATGCTTCCGGCTATCACCCCGCCGGCGAGGTGTCGAAGCGCGGGCCGATGCGCTCTCACTCGCGGTAGCCGGGGATCTGCGGCGGCGGTGCCTCTGCAACCCTGGCAGCGACGAGCTGGTTGATCGCATCCGCGCCCTGGGGGAAGGCATAGTTGATCTTCACGAACGGCTCCCATTTGTCGGGGAGTGCGTCCTCGGGGAAGATCGCCTCGACAGGGCACTCTGGCTCGCAGGCGCCGCAGTCGATGCACTCCTCCGGGTCGATCACGAGCATCCGTTCGAACTCGTGGATGCAGTCGACGGGACAGACATCGACGCAGGACTTGTCCTTCACGTCGATGCAGGGCTCGGCGATGATGTAGGTCACGGTGGGGTCCTTCCTTCGCGTGTGGCGGCGGCGTGCGGTGGAACGGAGGACGGCGTTTCGGGCTAGGGCTCGTTCGTCGCCGCCCGCTAGCCGGTAGTAGACGTGGCGGCCGTCTCGGCGTCTGCGGACGACACCCGCGTCGCGGAGGACGCGTAGCTGCTGGCTGACCGCTGTGATCGACAGCGAGGCGAGCCTGGCCAGGTCGGTCACCGGTAGCTCCCGGTCTTCCAGCAAGGCGATGATCAACCTCAGACGGCCTGGGTCTGAGAGGAGCCGGAACGCGTTTGTCAGTCGCTCGAGTTCCGCTGCCCCTGGGATCGGCCCTTCGTCATCCATTTGCACGGCTACGCAACTATACTCGTGAGCACCCGAGCCAAAGGAGCCTCTGATGGGCTGTTGCTGCCGGACCCGTACTGCGACACCACCGCCCGCGCAGCGTGATCGGCAGCCAGATGCGCTCCCCGCCAGCCAGAAAACGGCCGCCGAATGTGGCTGCGACAAGGCGGGCTGCGATTGCGGCTGCGCCAAGGGCTGGGAGTGCCGCTGCGAGTGCCGCGCGGCCGCGTAACGGGATGAGGCCAGCCGCGGTCGCCGACACGCTGGGACGGCCGCTGCGCGACCTGCGCATCTCCGTCACTGACCGGTGCAACTTCCGCTGCACCTACTGCATGCCAAAGGACGTGTTCGGCCACGACTACGCCTTCTTGCCACGCGAGCAACTGCTGACCTTCGAGGAGATCAGCCGCGTCGTCCGCGCAGCCGCCCGGCTCGGCGTGGAGAAGATCAGGCTCACCGGTGGCGAGCCGCTCCTCCGGCGCGACCTCGACCAACTCGTCCGCCAACTCGCCTCCATACGCGGCATCCACGACCTGGCGCTGACGACGAACGGTGCACTGCTCGCGCGGCAGGCCGAGGCGCTCGCCCGGGCCGGACTGCGCCGCGTCACCGTCAGCCTCGACTCCCTCGACGACACCGTGTTCGCCGCCATGAACGACGTTAGCTTCCCCGTCGACTGCGTCCTCGAAGGAATCGAGGCCGCCGCGGCCGCAGGCCTTGCCCCCGTAAAGATCAACATGGTTGTCAAACGCGGTATCAACGACGGCGACGTGCTCGCAATGGCTGAGCGATTCCGCGGCAGCGGCCACCTGCTCCGCTTCATTGAGTACATGGACGTCGGTACGACCAACGGCTGGCGCCTCCACGAGGTCGTAGCGGCACACGAGATCGTCCAACGGATCAGTGCCCGCTGGCCGCTAGAGCCGCTGGAGCCGAACTACCCGGGCGAGGTCGCCTCCCGCTACCGCTACACCGACGGCAGCGGCGAGATCGGCCTGATCGCCTCCGTCACACAACCCTTCTGCCAAGGATGCACCCGCCAACGCCTCTCCGCCGAAGGCAAACTCCACACCTGCCTCTTCGCCACGACAGGCCACGACATCCGAACCATCCTTCGCACCGGAGTCGACGACGACACCCTCGGCAACCGACTCGCAGAAATCTGGACGCAACGCCGCGACCGCTACTCCGAACAACGAACCCACGCCACAACACGACAGCAGCGGATCGAAATGTCTTACATCGGCGGGTAGCAGGTCAAGATCCTGCGACCTTCGCTCCAGCGCCCAACCTCTTTCGCAGGTACACCGGAGCCTACTAGCGTGGTGACGTGGACGGGCGCAGGCGACATCAGTGTCCGATGACGAATCTAGCCCGTTCGGCCCGTAGCATCTCGAACGGGCTGACGCATTTCACGGTCATGCCGAGGCAGGCGTTGGGGATCTTGATTCGCTTGGTGGAGTGGGCGACGACCTCATGTGTGACGACGATGTGACCGTGGGCGTGTGCGTGGGCGACGAGGTAGTAGTCGGCGCTCTGCAGGAAGGTTCCGACCGCTGCGGGTTCATAGCCGCCACCGTTGGCCCATGCGCTCGTGGCTTGGAGGCTTGGCACTATCGTTGGGTCGGGTTGGACGAAGAACGCCGTGCTCCGGTGTTTCGCCCAGGTGGCGAGATCGTCGGCGCCAGCCGCGAGTTCGTCCCCGACTTTCTCGACGCTGAACACGCTCCCAGCGGTGTGCGAGACGTCGAGCCAGTCCCAGAAGGCGGGGCAGAAGTCGAAGCCGTAGTAGCGGTTCTTGGCCTCGATGAAGACGTTCGCGTCGAGCAGGTAGGGCATCAGCGAACCCCGAGCCGCGTCGCGAGCTCTTGGAAGGTGGAGAGCTTCTTGAAGCCGAGCATCTGGAACGCGTCCCGGTGGAGGGTCTGGCCCTCAAGCGTGCTCGTGATGACTGCCCGAGCGAAGCGCTTGCTCACCCGGACGGGCTGCGTGTTGTAGAAGTTGCCGCCGCCACCGCCGCGCTCGCCAAGCAGCTCGAGGATCCGTTCGAGTTCGGTCTCGTAGGCGGCCCGGTAGGTGTTCCAGTCCAGGTGGCCGGCATCGTGGATGCGACGCAGGACCACCAGCGTGCTGACCTTGTAGCGCCTGGCGAGGCGCTCGAGCTCCTCAGCGAGTGGACGATCGTCGTTGAACTCGGCGGTGAGCGAGGCGAGTGGGAGGAGGAACTCGGCGGCGACCTGATTGCACCAGCGCTCGGCCGCGATCGCAGGCGCGGCTGCGAGGTTGGCGTCCGAGAGGGCGGACTCGCCGAGCCAGAGGTGTGCGAGCTCGTGGGCGAGCGTGAAGATCTGCGCCGCCTTGGTGTCGGCCGCGTTGACGAACACCAGTGGTGCGAGCGGGTCGACGAGGGCGAAGCCGCGGAACTCGCGCGGAT
>Ga0075026_100001208_pt1 | contig 10910 bp, 10 predicted proteins | sample Str012_2_FD_71392 | JGI IMG/M metagenome (GOLD analysis project Ga0075026, IMG submission 71392) | Freshwater sediment microbial communities in response to fracking from Pennsylvania, USA - Straight Creek_MetaG_SC_2012 | ecosystem: Environmental > Aquatic > Freshwater > Creek > Sediment...
CTCATGGGGTATTCGCTGAACCAGCTCAGCATCGTCGGTTTCGTGGTGGCACTGGGCTTGCTCGTCGACGACAGCATCGTGGTCGTGGAGAACATAGAACGATGGCTAAGGGAGGGACATTCACGCACCTCCGCGGCCATCGAAGCCACCAAGCAGATCACGCTGGCCGTCATTGGCTGCACTGCCACGCTGGTCATCGCCTTCATGCCGCTCATCTTCATGCCGGAGGCCTCCGGCGAGTTCATCCGGTCGTTGCCGATGGCCGTCATCTGCGCCATCGTCTCTTCGATGCTGGTCTCGCTGACCATTGTGCCCTTCCTGTCCACGCATATCCTCAGTCCCAGCCACAACCCGGAAGGCAACTTCTTCATGCGCGGCATCAAGAAGGTCATCCATGGCACTTATGCCCGCCTGCTGGACAGTGCGCTGAAGCGCCCCGTGCCAGCGCTCATCATCGCCGTGGCTTTGTTCGTCGCTTCGCTCGGCATATTCAAGATCATCGGCTTCAGTCTCTTCCCGGCTTCTGAGAAGGCACAGTTCATGGTCAACCTGAACATGCCGTTGCAGAGCAATATCCGGACGACGGACTCCGTAGCCCGCTCGGTCGAGCAGGTACTGGCCCAGGAGCCGGCCATCGAATATTATACGACCAATGTCGGAAAGGGCAACCCCCGCATCTATTATAATGTGATCCCGGAGAATGAGAAGCCCGATTTTGCCAACTTCTTCGTGCAGTTGAAACGCGATACCAGGCCCATAGAGAAGAAGAAGGTGATCGAAAAGCTGCGCAGCGTTTTCACCAAGCTGCCGGGTGCACGCATCGAGGTCAAAGACTTTGAGCAGGGCCCGTTGGTCGAGGCACCCATTGCGATCCGTTTCTTCGGTGACGATCTGGACACCCTGCGCTCCATCGCCCTCGCTGCCGAACGCATACTCAGGGAGACGCCGGGCGCCATCTATGTCAAGAACGATGTCGGTCTCCTCAAGTCCGACCTGCGCCTGCATATAAACACGGAGAAATCACGCAGCCTGGGCATCCAGACCGCGGACATCGACAAGACCGTTCGCCTGGCCGTCGCAGGCCTGCCCCTCGGGAAATACACCAATGACCAGGGCGATGATTATGACATCGTCGCCGATGCCCCGCGCTCGGAGACAGCCACCCTCAAGACCTTTGAAGGACTCTTTATCAACAACGCCATGGGCACGCCGGTGCCCCTGAGCCAGGTGTCCACGCTCGAGTTCGAATCCACACCCTCCACCATCAAACACATGGACAAGAAGCGTCATGTGCTGGTGACGGCGTACAACCGTCAGGGCGTTCTGTCGGAGAAAGTACTCAACGATTTCCTGGAGCGGGCGAAGGCTTTGAAACTGCCGGTCGGCTATTCGCTCCAGGTGGCGGGTGATGTGGAGAGTAAACAGCAGGCCTTCGGCGGAAGCTTCGTAACGGTCATCATTGCGACCGTCTTCCTGTTCATCATGGTGCTGCTCCTGGAGTTCAAGACCTTCAAGAGTACGCTGATCGTATTGTCCGTGATCCCCCTGGGCGTTATCGGCGGCGTGGCCATGCTCTGGATCACCGGCAACCCGATGTCCTTCGTGGCTATCGTGGGCTTCATCGCCCTGGCCGGTGTGGAGGTGAAGAACTCCATCCTCCTGGTCGATTTCACCAACCAGCTGCGCGAAGAAGGCAAGAGCCTCGATGAAGCCGTGCGCGAGGCAGGCGAGATCCGCTTCCTGCCGATCATACTCACCAGCATGACCGCCATCGGTGGCCTGATCCCCATCGCGCTGAACAGCAATCCGCTGATCTCACCCCTGGCACTGGTCCTCATCGGCGGCCTCATCACTTCCACACTGCTGTCCAGGATCGTGACGCCGGTCGTATACAAACTGATCCCACCGCGTATCGAAAAAGAAGTTCAGGGTTCATAGTTCATGGTTCCCGGATCTGAAACTGCGCGGGCCAAAAAGCACTCGGCGGAAGATATCTTCCGCCGAGTGCTTTTAATAAAGCCAGCAACGACTGTCTTTTTAAGGGTTATTCTTCCTTAATGGTTTTGCCGGTCTTGTCGATCTCAAGCCACTTGCCGTCTTTCATCACACGGGCATGACCCTCCGAGAATGCATCGGCATAAGAGTATTTGATCGGGATGATCTCCTTGCCATCGGTGTTGATATAGCCCCAGCCGTTCTTCTTGCTGACGGCGGCAAGGCCTTCGGAGAAGGAGTTCGCCTGGTCGAAAGCGGCCTCGATGGCAAATTCTCCGGCTTTGTTGATGAAGCCGAACTTGCTGTTGGCCACGCAGGCCAGTCCATCGTGGAAAGAGTAGGCTTCATTGAACTTCGGTGCGATGACCTCCGTGCCCGTGGTGTCGATATAGCCCCATTTATTGTTGACCATGACGGCGGCACGACCTTCCGAGAAAGGAAGGACATCGGAATATTTCAAGGGAACGACCAGTTTGTTCTCGTTGTTGATGAAACCGCATTTCCCGTCCTTGCGGACCTTCGCATAGCCGTCCGTGAACTGGTCAACGCAATCGTATCCTTTCGGGCTCTTTTGGCCGTAGCTGAACTGGCTGGCCAGCAGGAGCAGTATGGCTGTTAATTTTTTCATGGCTGAATGTGTTTGGGTGATGAATCGTCTCATACAAGTTCGCAAGGATACCCCCCGGTGAAAAATGATGGCTGGCACGGCGTGCCGTGCTTCTGGTCAGGTTTTCCGGCACCCCGGAACATGAAAAAGCGTCCGGCAGATGCAGGACGCTATCACTATGGTCACCCGGATAGGTGAAAATATTCAAGGGCACTCAGTCACGGGGTCGGGTGTTTTACGGGCCATTTCATAGCTCGATCGACCTTGGTTTTCAAAGGCCGGAGGGGTTCTTTCAGGTCGCAGACCTCGGGTATTGGCAACGGGGGCCTTACTCAGGATGATGGCGTAAAGATCTCTTTTCGTAAGTCTCAGGACCATGACAGGCATGGGAGGGGTTGGTGAGTTTTGTCAGCCTCCCCACTTCCACTTCCCCTAAGTCCACTTCCCGGAAGGGGGGTCAGATGAAAAGCATATGCGTACCCAGGCCGGCTGACTTCGCGTAGAAATCACCCACGGTGATCACTTCCTCGACGCCATCGTACAGGTCTTCTTTCTTGAAATGGAACATTTCCATCGCCAGCTTACAAGCCCAAAGCCGCACGCCAGAGGCGCTGAGAATGTCCAGGAACTCGGGTATGGTGGGCATGTCCACCTTCTCGATCTCCTTTTTCATCATATAAGTGGCCAGTGCTTCCATACCGGGCAGCCCACCGACCATTGTCGGCATGTGCATGGCGGGGTTGCCCACCGTGGCGACATGCAGATGGGTCAGGGTTTTTTTGTGGATCGCTTCAAGCCCGAAGAAAGTAAAGAACATCTCGGCTTCGATTCCCTCCATGCGTGCGCCATTGGCGAGAACGAAGGCCGCGTACACATTTTCGATGGATGCCTTGGAAAGGATGATCATCATCTTCTTGATCTCTCCCTTATATTCCTGCATGGTACCGCCGGGTTCCACGAGGGTGTTGCTAAGTGCTGACATATTTTGGATTTTTAATGGTGATCAAATGCAGCTGGCAGGCTTGGGCACACCGGATATCTTGGTCGCTGTCTTCAACGGCGCGTTGGGGAACAGAGCATAGAACTCCTTGATGTCCACCACGCCGCTCTTGCCCACCTTGCGGATCGACAGGGGCGATTCCTTCCTGTACTCGTCCTGGATGTATCCGATCACCTCCCAATGGCGAGGGGAAAGGGCGATATGATTCTCCAGGGCCAGCGCTTCCCCGACCTCTTTGTTCCATTGTTTGAAATCGGTCATGAATCCTTCGTCATTGACGACGATCGTGGTTCCGGCTATGTTCTTGTCCATATATCTGGTTTTAAGATGGTTGATCATAATGTTTGCCTGCCTCACTCATAGTGGCGGAGACAAAGGGTATATGTGTGCCCTTGAGCAGCATGTGCCAGTAGATCCAACGGAAGGCCAGTTTGCCCATATGGTTCATCCGGCTCTCCTTCATGAGACGCAGGGGGCCTACGCCTGGGAAGGGGAATGTTCCCTCCACCGGTTCATGGGTATAGTTGAAATCGATCAGCAGCGCCTTGCCGTGCCCAGTCTCAACGAAACAGTTGGCATGGCCATCGAACTCCTCCTTCAGGGGCTCGCCTTTGATATGCCGAAGGATGTTCGCCGTCAGGATCTCGGCCTCGAAATGGGCCACCGAGCCGGCTTTTGAAGCGGGGATGTTGGATGCATCGCCGATGACGAATACGTTCGGATATTCCTTGGATTGAAGTGTTGCACGGTGGGTGGGCACGTAATTCAGCTCATCGCCCATGCCAGAACGTTCAATCACCTCGTCCCCCTTGTTGGTGGGCACAGTCACCAGCAGGTCGAAAGGCAGTTCACGCCCGCCATAGTCTATGATGACTTTTCGCTCGTTGTCCACCTGCTCGATGGCGAAATCGCTCTCGATGTGGATGTTCTTGTCATCCAGTAGGTGTTGCAGCTTATCCGTCGCCTTGGGTTTCGTGAACGCCCCGCTCAGTGGGGTCACATAAGTGATCTCGACCTTGTCGCGCATATGCTTGTTCTCGAAATAGGCGTCCGCGAGGAAAGCGAATTCCAGCGGCGCGACAGGGCATTTGATCGGCATCTCGGTGATGTGTACCACCAGTTTACCACCCTCCCAATCGCGGAGCTTGTTCCGCAGCGCCAACGCTCCTTCAAAAGTGTAGAAATCGAAAACACTCTTCTGCCATTCGTCGCCCTTCATGCCCTGCGTTTCCTCCGGCGCGATCTTGGCACCTGTGGCGATGATGAGCAGGTCGTAGTAAAGCTTGCGCCCGTCCTCCATGGCGACATGATCCTCCTTCGGCACGATCCTGTCGATCTTACCGCGGATGCGGTCCACGCCCTTGGGAATGAATTCGTCTATCGATTTCACGATGTCCTCCGGTTGGTAGATGTCGAAGGGCAGGAACAGGTACCCGGGCTGGTAATAGTGCTCCTCACGTTCATCGATGATGCTGATGGACCAGTCCTCTCGATCCAACTCGTGCCTGAGATGATTGGCCATCATCGTTCCTGCCGTGCCCGCTCCCAGAATGACTGCTTTTTTCATGTTCTTCGGTTTGACGATGTAAAGGTCGACGTGCTCATGGGCGGGAATGATGATGACGGTGATGCCTACCGGTGAACCGCGTCATCCAAAAACATGAACTTTGCCCGAAATGCAGTACTGGAGCGGTTTGTGTGATAATAGTCACCCTTGAAGCGCGGACTTGATGATATGTTTGGGGTTCTTTTACCTCCCGGTCGGGGATTCACGAATTGGCGAATTGAACAGCCAGTTGTTGCAATGCCAGGCATCAAAACACAATGCATGTTTGCCAGAGGGGTTGATCGGAGCAATTCGCGAATTCGTTAATTCGCGAATGCGCAAATCTTCATTATGAAATATCTCATCATAGGTGCCGTCGCTGGCGGTGCCAGCACAGCAGCCAGGCTCAGACGACTGGACGAACAGGCTGAGATCATCATATTCGAAAAAGGCGGTTTCATCTCTTACGCGAATTGTGGACTTCCCTACTATATCGGGGATGTCATCGAAGACCGTAACAAGCTCTTCGTACAGACGGCTGCTGCTTTCCATACCAGGTTCAACATTGATGTCCGGGTGAATACACAAGTGACCGCCATCGATCCGGCTTCAAAGACCATCAGGGCCACCCACCTCCCGGAGGGTCGCGAATATGCCGAGACCTACGACAAACTCGTTCTGGCTCCCGGCGCCGAACCGGTCAGGCCGCCTTTGCCGGGGATCGATCTTCCCGGCATTTACACGCTCAGGAACGTGGCCGACACGGACACCATCAAGGCGAAGGTCTCTGGAGCAGGCACTCGGAAAGCGCTTGTCATTGGGGCCGGATTCATCGGACTCGAAATGGCGGAGAACTTCCGACACCTGGGCCTGGTGGTGGATCTGGTCGAGATGGCCAGCCAGGTGCTGGTACCCGTTGACTTCCCCATCGCCGCCATCCTTCAGGATCACATCCGCAGCAAGGGAGTCAACCTCCACTTGGGCGTTTCGGTCACCGCCTTTGAAAAGAATGGAGATGGGCTGAGGGTCATCCTCAGCAATGGGCAGCACCTCGAAAGCGATATCGTCATCCTTTCCATCGGTGTCAGACCGGATACGAGGTTGGCCATGGCCGCCGGGTTGAAGACCGGACCCGCCCGTGCCATCCTGGTGAATGAATACTTGCAGACTTCTGAACCCGACATTTACGCCGTCGGCGATGCCATTGAGTTCGCCAACCCGATCACGGGCAATTCCATGGTGACCTATCTCGCCGGACCGGCGAACAAGCAGGGGCGCATCGTGGCTGACAATATCGTTCTCGGCAACAAGCGGTCTTACAAAGGAGCCATCAATACCGCCATTGTCAAGGTCTTCGACATGACCGTCGGAACCACAGGCATGGCCTCAAAACATCTCCGGGCCGCCGACATCGAACACATCATTTCCACCACACACAATGGCTCGCACGCCTCATACTATCCGGACGCAAAACAGATGAGCACACAGATCGCCTTCTCACCGGATGGTCGGTTGCTTGGCGCACAGGTCATTGGCTTCGATGGTGTGGACAAGCGGGTGGATGTTTACTCCAGTATCATCCGGCAAAGGGGTGGCATCGAGGACCTCGTGGAGTTTGAACATGCGTACGCACCTCCTTTCAACTCCGCCAAGGATCCCGTGAACATGGCGGGCTTCGTCGCAGAGAACATCCTCAAAGACCGGCTTCGGGTGTTCTATTGGGACCAATTGGACGAGAAAAGATCCAGGGGTGTCCTGGTAGATGTTCGCCTGCCGGATGAATTCACTGCTGGGCATATTGATGGGGCCATCAACATTCCTGTGGATGAGCTGCGCCATCGCCTATCCGAACTGTCTCCGGAAGCTGAGATCTACATCTACTGCGAGGCCGGACTGCGAGGCTACCTCGCACAGCGCATCCTGAGGCAGAACGGGTTTGATAAGGTTTGGAACCTCTCCGGCGGCTATGTGCTATGGAACGCCTGTGCGCGGGAAAAGATCTGATCCTTCAGGATTTTGTCCCAGTTACCCGGATCACGGAGGCCGGGCCTTTGTGAAATGCCCCCTCGTCCAGATCAACCACCATCTCGGAAACTTGCAGGTTGGTCAGGCTGGAGAAGTCCGTCAGGGCCTTGTCCACTGAATTCAGCATCGAAATTTCCTTCGGCCCTCCCGAATTGTATTCCAGCTGCCTTTCCGAAAAACACTCCAGGATCAATATGCCGCCGGGTTTCAGAACGTCCACCATTTTCGCATGAAAAGATCTTCGAAGCAGCTCCGGCATGTGCACATAGAAAAGTCCGACCAGGTCATATGCATCCACTTCCCGGAAGTGGGCTTCCCGGAAGTGGGGAAGTGACAACAGCTCATACTCCAGTTCCAAACCAGCCTTTGCAGCCCATGCAAGCGCCTTTTCGCGAGCCACGCTGCTCTGGTCAAATGCCCTCACCTTCCAGCCCAGGAAGGCGGCATACAGGGCATTTCGCCCTTCGCCTTCCGCGGGGAACAACGCGGTGCCCGGATTCAGCCCTTTCAATTGCTCCTTGAGGAAGGCATTGGGTTCGGTTCCATAGACGGAAGTATGCTCCGCGTAACGTGCATCCCAGAAATTCGCATCCATGTCCCGTTGTTTTGGTGAGTCGGTAAGCTATGAACAAGCTTCGAAGGAAAAAGTGATGGCGATCACAATCCTGGCCCGGGCCAGCAGTACGACGTCAAGGAATTTCCGCAAATGTTAAACAGCGATCCGGTTGACGCGAAGGCCTTCCTGTTTCACTAACTTATACGGACAACGATTCCCCATCCTCAAAAACTCCAACATGTCAGACCATTACACCCCCAACGGCCGACGCCAGTTCCTCGGCCAAATCGCAGCAGCTGGCGCAGGCACGCTGGCACTTTCCGGGCTTACACTCCCGATGGCCGCCCATGCGGGTTCCCAACCAGAACCGGACCCGGACAAATGGTTCAACCAGCTCAAGGGCAAGCACCGCGTGGTATTCGACTGCACCCGGCCACACGAGACCATGCCCTTCGCCTGGCCCAAGGTCTTCCTTATGACCAACGCCGCTACCGGCAGCACGGAAGCAGATTGCGGTGTCGTCGTCGTGCTGCGTCACGCCGCCATCCCGTACGCCTTCGACCATGGCGTATGGGAGAAATACAAATTCGGTGAAGTCTTCAAGGCCGAGGATCCCAAGACAGGCAATCCTGCCATCCGAAATCCATTCTGGAAACCCGCTCCCGGTGATTTCAAGGTGCCCGGTGTCGGGCCCGTGAACATCGGCATCAACGAGCTCCAGCAGAGCGGGGTCATGTTCTGCGTATGCAACATGGCGATGACGGTATACAGCAACGTCGTGGCAGGACAGGCGAATCTCAAAGTCGAGGACGTGCAGAAAGACTGGATGTCCGCCTTGCTTCCGGGCGTGCAGGTGGTGCCTTCCGGCGTATGGGCTCTCGGGCGGGCGCAGGAGCATGGCTGCTCGTACATTTTTGCCGGTTAGGTCCGGCTGTGGCTCGGGTAAACCCGGGGAACACCTTCCCGGGTTTTTCATTTGGTGGCGGCGGGGTTCATTCTTTCAAACCAGGTCTTTAGCGGCTTGAAGGGGCCGTATTTATGCTGGCGGGCCGGGAAACTGTCCAGGTAAGGGCCATTGGCATCATCCACCGGCCTTTTCTTCGGGTCTGGCCAGTCTGCTGACACGTCGAAGACTGGCCGGGGCCTGGAAAGTACGAAGGCTGCGACATCCCAGGCCTGCTCAGCACTGATCACCTGTTTGTCATGATCAGCCTGCCCGTAGGGCATGTTCATGTACGCAAGCCCCGCGAAGTTGGAGATGCGGTACAGGCCCGCTCCCGTCGTGAAACTGTGCGGGCCCCATAATGGCGGGTATTCGTAACCATTACCTCCGGCAAGCGGCTTGCCCTGTCCATCGGTGCCATGGCAGGTGGCGCAGATCGATCGGTATACGGCGCGACCACGGACCGTGTCCGCCATGCGGTCCATGTAGGGAAGCTTGTAAATTCCGGTACCCCGGGGCACAGTACCTTTTGGTACCCCTTCCCCCACCCATTTCAGGTAAGCCAGTATGGCGCGCATCTCGAGCGATGTGGTGTCCAGGGCCTTGCCGTTCAGGCTTCGCTGGAAACAGTCATTCACCCGCTTCGGGATCGACTCCACTTTGTCACTGCGGGCGCGTTTCTTCGGGTAAGTGGATGCCACGCCGCCGTAGTTGTTGCCCCAGGGTCTTGTGCCCCCCTCGTAATGGCAATTCTGGCAATTCATCCCATTGGTGATGCGGGCAACCGTTCCACCGGGACCTAGATAGTATGCTGTGCGGGCGATCAGTTCGTGTCCATACAGTGTAAGGGAATCCTCCGGCTTGATCTGCCATTGGTTCCAACCCGTCCACAGCTCCTCTTCCTTGCGTTTCCGCAGTAGGGGGTGCTCCGTACAAGCCATGGCCAGTACGACCAGGGGCAGTATCATCCTGGCGGCGATGAAAAGAGGGTGGGGTTTCACGATCATATCTTACGCTCGTCGATAAAACTACGACGAATCCCGATGCGAGACATTCGCAGAACGATCAGTGCGGCAGCTTCTCGCGCAGGTTCCCGTAAACCCAGGTGCCGAAAACAGCGCTGAGCAGTACAATGATGAAAGCTGTGCTGCCCGACCCGATCAGCGCATAGATGGGACCCGGACAGGCACCCGTCATGGCCCAGCCCAGTCCGAAAAGCAGCCCGCCGATCACCTGGCCCTTGTTGAAGGCTCGCGGGTTGATCAGTATCTCCTCGCCGTACATGGTCTTCACGCCGAACTTACGGAGCAGCCAAACACCCAGCGCGCCGGTCACCACGGCGGAGCCGATCACCCCGTACATGTGGAAGCTCTGCAGGCGGAACATCTCCTGGATGCGGAACCATGATAGGACTTCGGCCTTGACCAGCAGGATGCCGAAGGCCGCGCCAAAGAGCAGGTATTTCAGCAGGTGCCAGCGCGGGTGCTGCCTGTTGTCCAGGTTGATGCACATGGAGTCAAGCGACCGTACTTCGAAGTCGGCATTTTCCTCAATGCTGACCTTCACCGGCTTGTGTTCTTTCAACGTCTCCATGTGATCAGAGTTTGAGGATAAAGGGCAAGATGAGGTTGGCCATCAGGAACCCTCCGGCCATGAAACAACAGGTGGCCACCAGAGAAGGCCACTGCAAGGTGGATAGACCCATGATGGAATGACCCGAGGTGCACCCACCGGCGTAGCGTGTACCGAAGCCGACCAGGAATCCGCCTCCGACCATCAGGACAGATCCCCGCAGGGTGAGCAGGGCAGGCCAGCTGAAGAGGGACGGAGGTGCCGAGTGTGTGTCCGGCACGATCCCGTGCGCAGACAGGTCCTGCAATAAGCGTGGGTCCACCACCACAGGCTGACCATTCATCAACCATTGGTATGCCATGAAGCCCCCCAGCAGGACACCGGCAACAAAGAACAGGTTCCATGATTCTTTGCGCCAATCGTAACGGAAGAAGGGGGCTTTGCCCGGGATCAGGGCCGCGCACAGGTGACGCAGGGAAGAGGAAATGCCGAAGCTTTTGTTGCCCGCCACAAGGAGCAGGGGTACCATCGCACCGATGAGCGGTCCTGCCACATACCAGGGCCAGGGCTGTCGAAGCCATTCAAGAAAGGTCATCCTTGGATCCATTTGACCCAAAGATGCTGATTCCGCCTAAACCCGACAAAATTTGTAGACTGAAATATTTG
>Ga0075026_100001210_pt1 | contig 10894 bp, 10 predicted proteins | sample Str012_2_FD_71392 | JGI IMG/M metagenome (GOLD analysis project Ga0075026, IMG submission 71392) | Freshwater sediment microbial communities in response to fracking from Pennsylvania, USA - Straight Creek_MetaG_SC_2012 | ecosystem: Environmental > Aquatic > Freshwater > Creek > Sediment...
TCCCAGCACCGTTTGCATCACGCAAATGTGGGTTTCCATGCCGCACACCAGCAGCGTATTGCGGCCGGACAAGACACTAATCGCCGAGCAGAACTCGCCATTGCCGAAGCAGCCGAACTCCAATTTGTCCACCGGGTTGGTGCCCGCGGGCAAAAGAGACAGAATGTCCGGCACCGTGGGCCCCAGTCCTTTTGCATACTGCGTGCTCACCACTACCGGCAGCGAAAGCAATCCCGCCAGCCGCACCAGCAACTGAGAGTTCTTTACCAACCGTTCTTTTTCAAAAATGGGCGGCAAGAGGCGTTCTTGGATGTCTACCACTGCCAGGACGCAATCTTCCACGCGCAGAGGTTGCCGCGCCGCTTCGATCTGGGAAAGGGTCTCAATCGTTGTGCTTACCATAATCAGAAATTGTAGCGCGCCATGGGCCGAACGTGGAACGCGTTGCGCATGAGATGGCAAGAAAGTGGGTGTGAGTCGGAATCGTGGTCCAGCGCCGCAGGCGCGAAATAAGGGTAGCCCGGGCCGAGCGATGGGAAAGCGGCTCAAGGTCGCAAGGTAGCACGGAACTGCTTCCAACCCCGTTAACCCAGCGCCGCAAGGCGCGATAACAGGTTAGCCCACACTTAGCCGAGCGAACACGAAGGCGTAAGTGTGGGTAAGCTGCAAGCTGGCGTAGAGCGCCGTAGGTGCGACACATTTGCCCCTGCAAAAGAAATCCCACCGCATCTTCGCGGTGGGATTCTGAAAAAATAAATGACTACCTTCCCAGGAACGTGACGTGGACGTATGTCCCCAGGCGCGCGTTGAAAGCCAGGTACCAGCCCGCGTGGTCCGCATCGTCATAGATCACAACGCGGTCGCGGTCCCAGTACCAGTCATTGCAGTACCGGCGGTCATACTCAGCCACGGCGAAGTTGTTACCGTTGAACCAGAAGCGGTCAGGACGCCCGCCGGCCAGCACCCACACATGCCTGCGGCCTACATCGCGGAAGCGGCCGTGTTCCCACGGATGGTCCACGTGATAGCGGCGGTCATCGTCGCGGTCCCGTTCGTGTCCGACCCAACGGTCGCGGCGAGCGTCGCGGTCCACGTGCGGGGCGTTGGGATGACCTTCATGATCGCGAAAATCGCGGTCACCGCCACGGCGATCGTCATGATGGTCGTCACGATCGCGCGCTGGTCCGTGCTTGGGGACGTACTCGTGTTTGTCCTTACCTCGATCATGGTCGCGGCCCCGGTCGTGATCGTGGTCTTGCGCAGTTACGTAAACAGTCAGCAGGAACAGAGTTCCCAACATCATCAGTATGTGTCTCTTCACTTCAAGTCCTCGCATTCAAAGTCTTTGCATTCCAAAGCTTGCTGGATTATTGGATTGCTGGTTTGTTTGGATGTTCGATTATCCATCCTTGCCAACCCGGAATTACAGGAATCCACTCGCGGGCGGCTTACGAAAGGACACGCGCTGCCGGATTTGGCGTATGACTTAGGACTCCACTCAATGTACAAGAGTCAAAAGCCAAGAACCAATGGCCAATAGCCAACTACTAGCCGCTAGCGGCGAGCCACTTTTCTAGTGATGATCATCATGCACCGAAGCAAACTGTGGTTGCTTTTGCGCGTGTTGCCATGCACTGGTTTGCCAGTTGTCTTTCACTGCTTCGCGCTTGATCCACGGCGGCAAGTCCAGGCGAAGGTGGCGGGCCAGTGCGATGGCGTATGGTTCGTAGAGTCCGCGCAGGCGTTGCAGCTCCGCGTCAGCGACTTCGCCCGTGGTAAGCCTCATTCCGCTTTCCAGCAACTGTCCGCGAATTGCGTCCAGGTCCGCGGGATGGAGCCGCGTGGACGAACCGCCATGGTCCGGCGCCGCGCCGAACACCTGGCTCAGATCAACCAGCGCGTGCCGGGCGATCGCGAAAGTCATTTTTGCCTGGTATTGGCACATGCCTTCCAGTCCCACCATGGCCAAAGCGCAGAGGTCCAAAACAGCGGTGAGCGATCCAATCCAGGATTGATTGTCATGTTGCGAGCGGAAGTATGCCAGCACCGGATAAGAAAGGTGGCTTTCCATCAGGTCGGCGGACCAGTGTTCCCATTCGTGAAGCACGGTAGTCAACGCGTCCAGGCCGTAACCACCGGGCCCGGCGTGGCGGCGTAGAAGTTCAAAAGCCGTAGGCGGAGATCCGGCGCGGGCGTCCAAAAGGGAAATGGTGACTTCGCGCCGCGAAAAAGCTTGATACAACACCGGGAGATATCCGATGACCAAAGCCAGAAAGCCAAAACCGATTCCGGCTTCCGCCACGGTTACAAACCGTCCCAGAGGAGACGTCGGCGTAATATCTCCCAGGCCGAGCGTAAACAAAGTCGTGCCGCTTAAATAAAGACAGTTGCCAAATCGGCCCGGCAACATGGAACCTTTCAGCGATTCGGCGTCTCCGTAATGGACCAGCGCAAAACCGAAGACGAGTGTCACTGCCCAAAATGCGAACAACAGCAGCAGGGAAAGTGGCCCATAGTAGCTGAACAGGGCGTCGCGTTTCTTCTTGCTACGGCGGATGCTGGCGCAACTGCGCCACGAAACCCAGGTCACACGATAAAAAGCACGCGTCAGGCGGAATTGGCGGGTCACGCGCCGGGGAAGGACGATAGTCTCAAACGCTTCCCAGAGCGTTACGCCAATGAGCAGCAATCCGGATGTTACGCAAACAAGGTTCAGCAAACTGTCAGGTCCTCTTTTCTGCTGGCATTAGATTACCGCAAACGTTCAAAAGGAGCGGAATTTCCGCTGCGAAAGCCCAACGGCCTGTTTTTTGGACGTTACGCTTCCGGTCATGCGGTAAATTCATCGCGCCGCGGTAAACTACACGCTGCGGTAAACTACGCGCTGCGGTAAACTACGCGCTGCGCTAAACTAAAAGACGGGTAAACGCCGCTTGAAGAATCTGCTCCAACTGCTTACGGGACATCCCTATCTGATCTTGCTGCTTTCCGCCTTGCTGGAACGCGTCGGGCTGCCGCTCTTCCTTTCGCCCGTTCTGATCGGCGCCGGGGCCCTCTCTGCCAGCGGACAGATGCGCTTTGACGTTGCTTTCTGGCTGGCGCTGGTATCCTGCATCGCCGGAGACGCCATCTGGTTTCAGCTGGGACGCAGTCGCGGCGACTCCGTTCTTACCATTTTGTGCAAGATCTCTTTTGAGCCTGATAGCTGCGTGCGCCGGTCAAAAGGTTTTTTGGAAAAAGGCGCCATGCGGACGGTGTTTTTGTCCAAGTGGCTGCCCGGACTCTCGCACGTTGTTCCGGCGGTGGCCGGACTGAGCGGCGTGGGCCAGAGCCAGTTCTTCGTCGCCAACGTTGCCGGGACGTCTGTCTTTATTCTTGTGCTGATGTTGGTCGGCTATCTTCCCGTCGAACACATGCACGTCGTGCCGGCAATGGGATCAATCGTGTTTGAAGGCGCTCTGGTCCTTCTGGCGGCCAACGTGGGATATAAGTATGTTCAACGGAGACGTTTCTTCGCCGAACTCTACAAATCGCGCATTTCGCCGGAAGATTTGCTCGCCATGCTGGACGCTGGAGAAGCCGTAGTGATCGTTGATCTCCGCCATCCGCTCGACTCCGTGACTGACGAGCGCATCCTGCCCGGCGCCCTACGCATGCTTCCTGAAGACCTGGCCCAAAAAGCGCCAACGCTGCCAGCAGACCGGGAGATCGTCCTCTACTGTACTTGACCCAATGAAGCTACTAGCGCCCGTGTGGCGCAGAGACTTCAAAAATTGGGAATCAAGCGGGTCCGTCCTCTGCAAGGCGGATTCGGAGTATGGAAGGAACTCGGCTATCCTCTGGCCGAGCCGACTGAATTGGCCTGGCACAGCGCCGTGGAGAGCGCCGACTAGCGCCACAGAACCAACGAGTGCCGGACCGCAAGCGCCTTCAATGAGAACCGATGCCAATCGACCCCGTCTTCGAAAACGTTTTCTCCAAGGTCTACGGACTGCCCTGCTGGCGCGTTGCTCCGGGACACGGCAGCTTTCTCACGTTCGAATTCGGCGAGCCTCACCTTGAAATCAGGGAACCAGAACCTACCAACCCAAAATATTCCGCAAAGATGAACCGCAACCTGGCATCGCGCCGAGTCTTCATCCACGGAGACTGGCATCTGTGGATCTATTGCTGCGATTGGAAGGTGACGTCGAAGGGAAAGTTTGTTGGCAAGAGCACTTCTGCCACTAGCTACCTGCGGGCCGCCGATCTCCTTGACGGGCAGAAACTCATTCGCGTTGAAATCATCGCCAGACCATGCCGCACTGTCTTTGAATTCGATTTGGGCGGAGTCCTGGAAACGCGTCCTTATGATCGCGCCAGCGAACAATGGATGTTCTTTGATCGCGCCACAGACAAAGTACTTACGCTCCGGGCGGACGGATTCTTTTCCCACAATCGGTCCGATGTGGCAGGCTCACAGAAGTGGGAGCCCATTCATCTGCCCGGTTCCTGAAAAGACCTGATCGAGTTGCGGGTTCGGACGTCCGGTTCGGGTTTCGGAAACCACTTTCTTGCGCTATAGTATGTCCGCATTTCCACTGCCAATTTATTTGCCTTTGAAGGGGGTTCGCATGGTTGGTACACGCATGGTACGTACACCAATGACTCGTAGCTTATTGTTTTGCATCATGCTCGTCAGTTTGCTGTCGCTTCCCGCCGTTTCACAACCGACCGGGCAAACCGCGAAGATGCCGGCCATCGATAACGATCGCGTCACCGTATGGGACGTAACCGCCGGCAGCGCCATGCCTTTGGATTCTGTTGTGGTCTCTTTTTCGGGAACCGCAACGTTCGCGCCAAAAGGAACGGCTCCTAAGATTGACGGTCGTTCGCTGGTGATCAACCTAAAGGACCATCCGGTTGCTCCCATCGCCAACCCCACGAAATTCCCGCTCGGTTTTCCGCGCCCGGGATCAAAAAAGCTTTTTGAGAACGATCGCGTGATCGTGTGGGACTACACCTGGGAACCGGACGTGGCTACGCCGATGCATTTTCACGATAAAGATGTAGTGGTACTTTTCCTGGAAGAAGGCGATCTGAAGTCGACAAGCCCAGACGGCAAGTCCGTGGTCAACTCGTATACGCCAGGGACCATTCGCTTCAACCTCCGCGATCGCACGCACACCGAAACGCTGGTCAAAGGAAAGCAGCGCGCGCTGATTACGGAGCTGAAGTAAGAAAAGTTGAGTTTGGCTGCCCCAGGGATTCGAACTTGAGCCGCATTGCGGGCGTGAGTGAGGCGAAGCCGAACGGGAGCACGCAGGCGAAATCCCGATCCCGCATTTTGGGAGAGGGACCTATCGGAACCAGAAATTTGAAGTTGAGTATGGCTGCCCCCCAGGGATTCGAACCCCGATAGGCTGCTCCAGAGGCAGCTGTCCTACCATTGAACGAGGGGGCACCAAGTTTGCAGAAAGGGCCAGCGGTAATCCGCTGGCTCTATTGATTTTATGACGCCTTTCCGGGCAGGTCAAATGGTCATTCGCCTGGTCATTCGGCTGGTCATTCTGAAGAACGGCACTTACCAAAGTTTCCGCTGCCCGGCACGGCCACGATCTGCTGGGCATTCAAAGGCACGTGATGCATCCAGTAGTCCATTAGTGAGGGATCTTGCTTCAGTCGCGACAGCAAAGCGTCGATTTCCTCCGGCGTAAAGTAGTCCCGTTTCTTTCTGGCGACTTTTTCCGCCGGGATATTCGCATAAATCCAATGCCGGTAATCTTTGAGTCCGGGAGCAAAGCCGCGGTGTATGGCTTCCAGATCAGCGCGGCGCTCGAATGCGGATGTGTATTTGCCTGACGCCAGGCGAATGAGTCCAAAAAGTCGAAGCCGGTTGCCGTGGCTCATGGACGATATATGCGTAAGTTCGTGGCCAAGGATCGCGCAGACGCCATCCGGCGGTGGCGACAAACTCAACAGCCGAGGATTTACCTCAACAAAGTAGCGAATCCGGCGAAACAGAAAGAATCGCGAGTAACTAAAGCGCGTACGAAAGAAATCATAGTCGCTGTTGAAAGTACGGACGCGAATTTGCTTGCGCGTCAACTCAGGGAAGCGTGCGACGATCAATTGCTGCACCAGAGGAGAAGTAAGCGCCGCGGTGCGTGTCCCCGAGACCGGCGTTGATGGCGGGGAACCCGCTTCCTTCGCGAAAGCAGCCTGTTTTTCCGAAAGTGCCGGCTCTACGCAAGGATCGTCGGCCGCTGATTGAGCTGCCACAGGATGCGTTGCAAGCGCGGCCAGAGCCACCACGGCGCCGAGCAACATCGTTCGCTTTATGTGGCTTTTGTTCAATTCGTTCCGCGCCAGGTTTTTCTTACTTGTTTGCCAGCTTGCGATAGAGACGTTCGCTGAAACCAGAGGGCAACTCTATGATTGCGCCGTGTCCGACCAGGGATATCACGTTGCGAACACCATCGTACACGGCTTTGCAGCCTGGGCAGCGGCGAACGTGGTCGTCAATCTGCCGCTTCAGCGCAGCCGTCAAATCAGCTTCCATGTAGTTGGAAACTTCTCGCCGAATTTCCTCGCAGGTGACCTCAAGCATCTCTTCGCGCCTTCGTGGTTAGAACAACACCATCCTCTGTGCGTATGATTCGTGGCCGAGAAAAAAGTTTCACGGGGAATTCGTTTGCGAAATGACGCTCTTTCTTTGACTCGCCCCCACAGGCAATAGTAGAGTGCCTTGCATTCTTACTTTTCAAGGCGGTACAACGTGCCCCAGGACGACGAGTATCTTATCTCGGTGGCGAAGACCGAATTTCGCGAAGCGTACAACACCGGAGACGTGGACCGCTTGCTAAACGTGTTTGCGCCCGCGTTCATTGACTGGTCTGACGATGAACCCAGCTTTTACCGTGAAGAAGCCCCTATCGCGTTGCGGGAGAGATCAAAAGTTCTTTTCCAGAAATACAAAGTGGATTTGGGGATCATCATGGTCAAAGTCACCGTAATGGGCGAGTTTGCCACGGACCGCGGATGGTACAAGGTGAAGCTCACGGACAAGAAAACAGGCGAGGTCAGCAATACGACGTATCGTTATTTCGAAACCTGGGCCAAGGTAAACGGGGAGTGGAAGGTGAATTTTGTAATGACGAACAAGGAGTTGCCGCCCCAAATGTTGCCGGAGTAAAGCAGATGTTGCCGGAGTAAATGGGGAAATACATCCGGCGCAATCCAGCCATGCAGGTAGCCAGCTTAGCTGCCCAGGTCCTTTTCCAGACGTTTTTTCAGACGGTCGCTAAATCCCGCGGGCAGCTCAAAGGTCCGGCCATCGCCCACCAGGCGGAGAACGTTCTGGGTCCCGTCCAGCACGGCGGAGCAGTGCTCGCAGCCTTTAAAGTGTTCTTCCATCCGGCGGCGGAGTTCCGGATCAATCTCGCCGTCAATATAGTTCGAAATTTCCCGCCACACGTGGTAGCAACTTATTTCAATAATGGGCACGTTACCATGGCCTCACTTTCTTCCATTGATTCTCTCCCAGACTCCACGCGCCGTCATAACCAGGAGCCAGCGCATCGCGCATTTGCAGCCGGGCGCGCAACAGTCGAGTTTTTACTGACGCTTCGGTAATGCCAAGGGCCTGGGCGGTTTCGGCAATGCTCAGGTCTTCAATGTCCCGCATGATGAACACTTCGCGGTATTTACCATCCAATGAAGCCAGGGCCCGTTGTAGCGCCTGCTTCAGTTCGTTTCGTTCCAGCGATTCTGACGGTATTTCCCGCCAGTCCGCGAAATCTTTCGGGATGTAATCGCCTTCTTCGTCCGTATTCTGCTTGTCCAGTGACTCATACAACGCCTTGCGGTCTTTGCGGCGCTTCATGCGTGCTTCATTGATCGTGATCTGAATCAGCCAGGTGCTGAATTTTGACTCGCGCCGGAACCCGCTCAAATGCGAAAAGGCTTTGAGCAAGGCTTCCTGGGCCACTTCTTCCGCGTCCGCTTCATTTTGCAGCGTGGAAAACGCAGCCACATAAACCTGCCGCTCATAGGGGCTGATTAATTCGTAGAAAAGATGCTTTTCGCCGGCGCAGACCCGCTCAATGAGCATGTTTTCCTGCTCCAGCGTGCGCCCCGATTTGTCCTTTGGCATGGAAGCCGATATCGCAGACAAGTCCATCTCTTTTCTGATCGCAGGCCTTTTCAGCCTTTGACCCGGGCCTAAGCCCGACCATTATATTCCCGGATTCTGGACCGCAATCGATCCAGTCCGCTTTCTTCCCCAGTCTGATTCCCGAAGGTTTAAAAAGTTTCATACCGAGCCGAGGGGCTCAAGATTGAGACTCAAGATTGAGACAACGATCTGAAAGATAGGGCTACTCCGCATGGCCAATCGAAGGGTAACCTATTAGAGCGCCGCGGTTCTTGTTGCCTGTTGGCGCGGGGAGTTACGCGGGTGGAGATCAAGATGACCAGGGAAGAAGCACGAATCGCTGAATCGCAGGAGAATCGGCGTTGGAAGAGCTGGGGCCCGTATCTGAGCGAGCGCGCATGGGGCACGGTACGCGAGGATTACAGCGCATGGGGCCAGGCCTGGGACTATTTTCCTCACGATCACGCCCGGTCCCGGGCTTACCGGTGGAATGAAGACGGTATCGCCGGTATCTGTGACCGTCACCAGCACATGTGTTTTGCCGTGGGGCTGTGGAACGGCCGTGATCCCATACTGAAAGAGCGTCTCTTCGGTCTTACGGGAAGCCAGGGCAACCACGGCGAAGACGTAAAAGAATATTACTTCTACCTGGACAGCACGCCCACGCACTCTTACATGAAGTATCTGTACAAGTATCCTCAGGCGGAGTATCCCTACGAGCAGCTGGTGGATGAAAACCGCCGCCGATCTAAGACAGATCCTGAATTTGAGTTAATGGATACCGGCGTATTCAATGACGACCGCTACTTTGATGTTTTCGTCGAATACGCCAAGGTTGATGTAGACGATATCTGCGTCACGGTGCGGGTGGCCAACCGCGGGCCGGAAGCCGCGGACCTGCATGTGTTGCCGACTTTGTGGTTTCGCAATCGCTGGTCATGGAACGCCGATAAAGAACATGCGGAGCTGTCCTTTGATAAAGGATCGGGCGCCTTGCAGGCAGTGGATACTGAACTGGGAAATTACTTCTTGTATTTCCAAAATAGCGGCACACCGCTGTTCACGGAAAATGAAACCAACAGCCGTCTGCTCTTTAACGTGGAGAGTCCCTCTCCGTATGTGAAAGACGCGTTTCATCGTTACGTCGTCAACAGGGAAAAAGCGGCTGTGAACCCGGCGCAGCGCGGCACAAAAGCCGCCATCCTTTACAAATTGCAAGTACCGGCACACGGAGAAGCTACCATCCGACTGCGGCTGGCCCGCCAGGACTCGGCCATGACCACGGAAGCCATGCTGGGTGTGCAGTTTGAAAACGCTTTCACCATCCGCAAGCAGGAAGCCGATGAGTTCTACAACACTGTAATTCCGTCCGCCGTGAGTGACGACCGCCGCAATATCATGCGCCAGGCCTTTGCCGGACTGCTGTGGGGCAAGCAGTACTATCACTACGTGGTCCGCGACTGGCTCAACGGCGATCATGCGCAGCCTGCGCCTCCGCCGGAGCGCAAGAAAGGCCGCAATCACGCATGGCCTCACATCTACAACGCAGACGTGCTCTCCATGCCGGACAAATGGGAATACCCCTGGTACGCCGCGTGGGACCTGGGCTTCCATTGCGTGTCACTGGCGCTGGTCGATCCTGAATACGCCAAAGAGCAACTGGTCCTGATGCTGCGCGAGTGGTACATGCATCCCAACGGACAGATTCCGGCATACGAATGGGCATTTGGAGACGTGAATCCTCCAGTCCACGCCTGGGCCGCGCATCAGGTTTACCTGATCGACAAAGCGAAGAACCGTGGCCACGGCGATGCGCAATTTTTGGAACGCAACTTCCACAAGCTGTTGCTCAACTTTACGTGGTGGGTGAACCGCAAGGACGTGGAAGGCATGAACGTTTTCCAGGGAGGCTTTCTCGGTCTGGACAATATTGGTGTATTTGACCGCAGTATGGAAACTCCGGGCGGCGGACACATTGAACAATCTGACGGCACCAGCTGGATGGCCATGTATTCCCTGGACATGCTGGCCATCGCGCTGGAACTTGCCGCCACTGACGCGACCTACGAAGACGTGGCCAGCAAATTCTGGGAACACTTTATCTACATTGCCCGCGCCATGAGCCACATGGGTGACGACGGCTTGTGTCTGTGGAGCGAAGAAGACGGCTTCTTCTATGACGTGCTTCACCTGCCCGATAGTTCGAGCCTGCCGTTGCGCGTACGGTCCATGGTGGGACTTATCCCGCTCTTCGCGGTGGAGATCATGGAGCCGGAGTTGCTCGATTCCATGCCGTCTTTCAAAAAACGCCTGGAGTGGTTCATTGAAAACCGCCAGGATTTAATGGGCAACATGGCGTGCATGAAGACGCCCGGCAACAAGGAGCGGCGTTTGTTCTCGATTGCCGGCCGCGAACAGTTGGGTCGCATCTTGCTACTGATGCTGGACGAAAGCGAATTTCTTTCGCCACACGGCGTCCGCGCGTTGTCACGCTATCACAAGGACCATCCCTACAAGCTGGAACTGGACGGCACGACCCACATAGTGGACTACGAACCTGGGGAATCTACCACCGGGCTGTTCGGAGGCAATTCGAACTGGCGCGGTCCGGTTTGGTTCCCGGTGAACTTCTTGCTGGTACATTCCTTGCGGCGCTTCTACGAATATTACGGCGAGTCTTTGAAGGTGGAATGCCCAACGGGCTCCGGTCGAATGATGAATCTGACGGAAGTAGCTGACGAACTGGCACGGCGCCTGGTG
>Ga0075026_100001211_pt1 | contig 10889 bp, 11 predicted proteins | sample Str012_2_FD_71392 | JGI IMG/M metagenome (GOLD analysis project Ga0075026, IMG submission 71392) | Freshwater sediment microbial communities in response to fracking from Pennsylvania, USA - Straight Creek_MetaG_SC_2012 | ecosystem: Environmental > Aquatic > Freshwater > Creek > Sediment...
ATCGGCGGCGTCAAGATCCTGCGGCAGTGGGCCGGCACCAATGACATGACCATGGACGGCAGCCCGATCATCGACCGCCTGCGCTTCGACAACGTGTTTCTCAATGCCGGCTGGTGCTATGGCGGATTCAAGGCGATTCCGGCCTCGGGAGCGGCCTGCGCGCAGCTGGTCGCGACCGGCACCGCGCCCGATCTCATCAAGGCCTACCGGTTGTCGCGCTTTGCGACCGGCCACATGCTCGACGAGCCCGGCCAGGGTCCGTTTCCGGTGCGGCTATGACGCGGCTCATCTGCCCTTTCTGTGGTGCGAGGGAACTGCGTGAATTCGAGTTCCACAAGACACTGCCGTCCACGGACCAGGGCAGCGCCTACGAACGCACCTACGAACGCGTGGCGAATGCGGAGCACAGCGTGGAACACTGGCAGCATGTCGCCGGCTGCCGGGCCTGGCTGCTGGTGGAGCGCAATCCCTCCACGGGAGCGGTGCTGGCAATTCGCCTGCTGGGAGGGGCTGCGCCATGAGCGACCGCCCCTTGAGGCGCGGCACCCGCGTTGCGGCGGAGCGACTGAGCTTCAGCTTCGACGGTCGCCGCTACCAGGCCCAGCTCGGCGACACGGCCGCTTCGGCACTGCTCGCGAACGGCGTGCGCCTCGTGGGTCGCAGCGTCAAGTACCGGCGCGTGCGTGGCCTGCTGAGCTGTGGTCCCGAGGAACCCAATGCGCTGTTCACCGTCGGCGCGCGCCCGGCCGTGATTCCAAATGTGCCTGCGCCGCAGCTGCTGCTGCGTGAGGGTCTCGAGCTGCGCAGCCAGAATCGCTGGCCAACATTGCGCTTCGACTTTGCTTCGGTGCTGCAGGCCGGCGGCGGATTCTTCGGCGCCGGCTTCTACTACAAGACCTTCATCTGGCCGGCGTGGCGCAGCTACGAATCGCTGATCCGCCGGCTGGCCGGCCTCGGCGAGGCGCCGGGTCGCTGCGACCTGCCGCCACCCGTTCACGAACACTGCAGCTGCGATGTATTGGTGGCCGGCGCCGGCCCGGCCGGCCTAGCGGCTGCGCGCGCCGCTGCGCGCGCCGGCGCCAGGGTGATCGTGTGCGAGCGCGAGCCGGTGTGCGGTGGCGAACTCGAATTCGAAGATGGCCGCGTGGCGGGCCAGCCGGCGCTGGACTGGCGCGAGGCCACGCTGGCCGAGTTGCGCGCGCTCGGGGTACGGGTGCTGACCGATACGGCGATCGTGGCGGAATCCGGTGGTGAGGTACTCGCGCACGCCGAACCGGGTGGACTGCCCGGCGCCAATCGCGTGTATTACATTCGGCCCAGGGCCTTCGTCGTGGCCATGGGCGCGGTCGAGCGACCGATCGCCTTCTGCGACAACGATCGTCCGGGCGTCATGCTGCTCGGTGCCGCCGAACGTTACCTGGCGCGCTACGGCGTGGGAGCGGGCCGCGAGGCCGTGCTGTTTGCCAATCATGAACGCGCCTATGCGGCGGCGCGACGCCTGGTCGCGGGCGGCATGCGGGTGCGCGCCATTGTCGATACGCGCACGCTGGATGCAACTGCAGCCGACGCGCCGACGCTTGCGCTGCGCGATGAACTGCAGCGCGCGGGTGTCGAGTGCCTGGGCGGCCACTCTGTCATCGCCGCACTCGGCCGTGGCGGCGTGCGCGGCGCGCTGGTGGCGCCGCGCGGCGATCCGTCGGCGACGCGTGCAATTTCCTGCGACACGATTCTGGTCAGCGGCGGCTGGACGCCGTCGCTCCATGCCGGACTTCGCGAAGGCGGCACGCCGGAGTTCAACGCGGCGCTCGGCGCCTTTGTCGCCACTGCGCAGCCCGATGGTCGCCTGCAGGCTGGCAGCGTCAACGGTTGCCTGGAGCTGAATACTGCGCTGCGCGACGGCCATGAAGCCGGCCTGCGCGCCGCTCGTCACGCTGGCGCGACGGGCCCAGGCGGGCCAGTCCCCGAGGGCCAGGGCGACGCGGCGCCGGGGCCGGCGCCGTTTGCGCGTTCGCCCGCGCCGCAGTCTGCGGAATCGCGCCAGTTCATCGACCTGCAGAATGACGTCACGGTCGCCGACCTGCGCACCGCGCTCGCCGAGGGCTTCCGCGACATCGAGCACGTGAAGCGCTACACAACGCTCGGAGTCGGCACCGAGCAGGGCCGCACCGGAGGCCTGCTGGGCGCCGCCATCCTGGCCGAACTCAAGGGCGAGACCGTGGACACGGTGGGCACGAGCCGCACCCGCCCGCCCTACCAGCCGATGACATTGCGCGCGATTGCGGGCTTCCACGCGGGCGATGCACTAAAAGTCGCTCGGCGCACGCCGCTGCACGAGTGGCACCACGCCCATGGCGGCGTGCTCGATCCCATGGGGCTGTGGATGCGACCGCGTTACTACCGCGCCAACGGTGCCAACGCTTTCGACGCCGCCGTGGCGGAGGCGCGTCGCGTGCGCGCACATGGTGGCGTCGCCGACGGCTCGACGCTCGGAAAATTCGAAGTCGAGGGACCGGACGCGGCCGCCTTCCTCGATTTCATGTACCTGTCGCGGGCGAGCACGATCCAGGTCGGACGCAGCCGCTACATGGTCAACCTGCGCGAGGACGGCTGCGTGCTCGATGACGGCCTGGTGCTGCGGCTGGCGCCCGGGCGCTTCCTCGCCACGGTGAGCTCCGGGCACGGCACGCACATGCTGTCGCACTTCGAGCACTATCGTGCGCTCGAGTGGGCCGGCCGCGGCGTGACCGTGACTGACGTCACCGAGGCCTGGGCGACGATCGTCGTGGCCGGACCGGCCAGCCGCAACGTGCTCGCCCGGGTTCTGGGTACCGCATGGCAGGCCGCGCTCGCACAGCTTGGCCACATGGGATTTGCCGACGGCGTCTACGGCGGCCATGAGCTGCGGCTGCTGCGCGCGAGCTTTTCCGGAGAGCTGGCATTCGAGCTGCATTGCCGGCCGGGCAGCGCGCCGGGCCTGTGGCAGGCGCTGGTCGACGGCGGGCTCGCTCCCTACGGGCTGGACGCCGTGGATATCCTGCGCGTCGAGAAAGGCTATCTCGTGACCTCGGAGATCAACGGCGAGACCACGCCGTATGATCTTGGCATGGAGCCGCTGGTGCGGATTGGCAACCGCTGCCTCGGACGCGAACTGCTCGACCGGCCGGCGTTCCACGAACCCACGCGGCCGCGCCTCGTGGGCCTGCGCGCGGCCGACGGTCATGCGCCATTCCTCGCCGGTGCGCAGCTACTGGCAGCGGGCGCGTCGACGCGGCCATGCGGCCATGTCACCTCCACCGTGTACAGCCCCACCTTAGGTGAATGGCTGGGTCTCGCGTTGGTGGCGCGCTCGCTCGCTGAAGGGACGGTGCTGGAGGCGCACGATCCGCTCCGCGGCCGCACCACCCCGGTACGGATCGTGCCGCCGCTGCACTACGATCCGGCCGGAACGCGCATGAAGGACGAAGGGGCGGCCGCAAAGCCATGAGTGATGCCATGCCGTCATGCCGGATCATCCAGCTGCCTGCGGAAGAGGTGCTGGAATTCGTTGCCTACGCCTGGCCGGCGCACGGCCGCGTGTCGCCGGACTGGCCGCTGGGGCCCGGCGCCGTGCGGCGCGACGCGCAGCAGCAGCCAGCCCTGCTGCACTTCGCACCAGGCCGCTGGCTCGCACCCGCGCCACCTCCCGAATTGCGCCGGCTGCTCGAAGGCGCGGCCGTCGCCGGCGCCGGTAGCCTGATTGATGCCGGCGGCAAGTGGGTGACCGTGGACATCGCGGGCGCCGGTGCAGCACGCCTGCTGGCCTGCACCCTCGACATCGAGGCCGTGCTCAGCAACCGCGATTGCGCCGCCGTGACGCTGTTCGACTGCCCGGCGGTCGTCGCGCGCGTAGCGCAGGATTTCAGGCTCTGGGTGCAGGCGAGTTATGCCGCGCACCTGCTCGCTACGGCCCGCGAATGCGGCGCAGGCCTCGGCTACACCGCCTGAGGGCCGTTCACGCTACGGCCGCGTGCTGACGCGCAGCGACTCCCAGCTCATATCAGCCGTCCAGCCTCCATCCACCGGCAGGCAGATGCCGTTCACGAACCCGCTCTGGTCACTGTCCGCCAGGAAGGCAATCGCTCGCGCAACGTCGCTTGCCTGGGCAAAGCGGGCCATGGGCACGCGGTTGACGATATCCCGGTCGGAATACAGTCCCTGCTCCTGGGCGGCGTCGTCCATGTCCGTCTTGATCCAGCCCGGGCACACGGCGTTCACGCGCACCCCGCGCGCGCCCCACTCGGCGGCCAGCGTGCGGGTCAGTCCGATCAGCCCGTGCTTCGAGGTGTTGTAGGCGCTACGGTTGCTGACGCCGCCAAGGCCGGCGACAGAGGCGACATTGACGATGCTGCCGCTCCGGCGCGCCAGCATCATGGCTCCCAGGTGCCTGCACATCAGGAACGGGCCGAGCAGGTTCACGTCCATGACCTGGCGCCATTGCGCCAGCGTGGTTTCTTCGGCCGGAACGATCATGCTGATGCCGGCATTATTGACCAGCACGTCAACGCTCGCGCCTTCCGCCTGCAGGGTGGCCGCCAGCCGCTGCGCGAAGGTCTCGTCGGCGACGTCGCCACAAACGCCGCGGACCTGCAGGCGCTGCGCCTTGAGTCGCGCCAGCTGTTCGTCCAGGTTCTGTACGTCGGTCAACACCACCGCATAGCCGGCATTGGCGAGCAAGGTGGCCGTCGCCAGGCCTACGCCCTGCGCCGCGCCAGTAACCACAGCCGTTCTGGTCATCGTTCCCCCAACCTGTTGGGCAGCCCATGCACCGGCCACCGAAGCTGCTATTCTCCATCATCATGAGACGGTCTGCTGCGGCGGTATGGTTCGGCGATCTGCGCACCGGCGATGGTTCGCTGACGACGCACAGCGGCGCGCTCGAGCAGACGCCCTATTCCTTCGCCAACCGCTTTGAGGAATCGCCCGGCACCAGCCCCGAGGAGTTGCTGGCGGCGGCCCATGCCGGTTGCTTCACGATGGCCGTCTGCGCTGCGTTGACGCACGCCAAATTCAAGCCGGTGAAACTCTCGACTCAGGCCGTCGTCAGCCTGGAGCAGCGAGATGGTGCCTGGACCATCACCGCGTCGCACCTGGAAATGCGTGCCAATGTGCCGGACATTCCTGCCGGGCGTTTTGCCGAGATTACCGCCGAGGCCAAGTCAAACTGTCCGGTATCACGTGCCTTGAACGTAGCCATCACCCTGGATGCACGGCTCGAAGGCAGCGGCTGACTCCGCGCCTGCGGGGCGCGCGCGCTTCAACCCTGCAACAACCGGCGCATCGTGGTGACCGTCGCGATGCCGAGCATGGTGAGGATGACTGAACCCGCCAGGTGAGCGGTGATCTCGGCGCCTGCCAACGCCAGCCGGCCCTGCTGCATGAGCCGCACGACTTCAGCGGAAAATGTCGAGAAGGTGGTGAGGCCGCCCAGGAACCCGGTCATCAGCAGCAGGCGCAGCTCCGGCGCCATACCCCACGGCGCTGACAACGCCTCCATCGCCACGCCGGCCAGGTAACCACCCACCAGATTCGCCACCAGCGTCCCGGGTGGGATGGCCGGAAATAGCCCGTTCAGCCCAAGGCCCAGCAGCCAGCGCAATATCGCGCCGGCAGCCGCGCCCGCGCCTACCAGGATCATTGAATTGAGCATGGTCGCATTCCATACGGAAGCGCCGCAGACATCAAGCCCGGCTCACGCCGACCAGGGATCAGGTGTAAAGGCGCTGCAGCAGGCCGAGCAGCTGCGCGAACTCTGCGCGCGAGTAGCGGCTGGCCATGCGACGCTCCAGCGCACGCACCTCGGCGAGCTGCGCGTTAAGCGCACTCGCGCCGCGTTCCGTGAGATAGATGCCCTGCCGACGGCGATCCCGCGTGCAGCGCCGGCGCGCCAGCATGCCCGATTTCTCCAGGCGATCGAGCAGCGCGACGATGCTGGCCTTGTCGATCCCGAGATGTGTGCCCAGCTCGAACTGGGCAATGCCGGGGTTGGCTTCGACCAGCACCAGCAGTCCGAACAGGCCCGGGCGCAATTCCTGCTCGCCAATCGCGGCAGCGTACTGCCGCCAGGAACACTGGTGTGCACGCCGCAGGTTGAACCCCAGCAGCCGCGGCAGGCAACCCAAGTCGACCGTAGCGTCGGCAGAACGCTCCGCCGTGATGGCTCCGCGGCGCCGGGCGCCGCGCCCGTTTGTCACCGCGACTGAACCGGCGCGCTCACCTGCTGCCACTCCCGCCATGTGAACCTCTATTCGGGTCGCGCCGAAGTGGCGCGCTCGCCGAAAAGTATAGGTTCGTTATTGTTCGCACTGCAAATCGTTGAATTACTGCAGTGCATTCAAATTGGCGTTGCCGGCGCGGTTGCGGAAGTTGCGGGCGACGCCGGCGGCGCTCCCGCCAGGACCGCGGCCGTGATCGTGATCGCGGTCTCGAGCGCGCGCATGCCATCTGCGCCGCTGACCACCACCGGCCGCTCGCCACGGCAGCTGGACAGGAAGGCCTCGATCTCGGAACGCAGCGCGTCGCCAGATTCGAAACTCTGTTCGTCGATGCTGACCGGCAGGCGCGCCTCGCCAGGACTCAAGGGCTGCTTGCGGATCACGGTCAGGATCTTCTGTTGCAGGTCAATCGACAGGTAGGCGTCGTCGCGGAAGATACGCAGCTTGCGCTCGGTCTTGAGACTGACGCGGCTCGCCGTGGCATTGACAACGCAACCGTTGGCAAAGCGGATGCGCGCATTGGCGATGTCGATTTCCGGGGAAAATACCGGCGTGCCCACCGCGTCGATGCTGGCGATCGGGCTGCCGACGATGCTCTGCACCAGGTCGAGATCGTGGATCATGAGATCGAGGACCACATTGACGTCGGTGCCGCGCTCGCGGAACGGCGCCAGCCGCTGGCATTCGATGAACCGCGGTGAATGCAGGTGTGGTTCGGCGGCGAGGATCGCCGGATTGAACCGCTCGAGATGGCCGACCTGGAGCACGCGGCCGGCGCGGCGCGCGGCGGCGATGAGCTGCCCGGCCTGATCGACCGTTTCGGTTATGGGCTTCTCCACCAGCACGTGAACGCCGGCGTCGAGGAAGGTGCGCGCCACCTCGAAATGCAGTGGCGTCGGCGTGACCACGCTGACCGCGTCGACCTGCCCCAGCAGCTGGCGGTAATCGGCAACGGATCGGGTGCCCAGCTCGCGGGCCAGCGCCCCGGCGGCTTCGACATTCGGGTCCGCCAGCGCGACCAGCGCGCATTCCGCGAGGGCGGCGTACTTCTGCGCGTGGAACCGGCCCAGGTATCCGACGCCCACCACCGCTACGCGCAATCTGTCCATGGACGGTATTATGCCCGTAGGCACTTAGGGCCTGTTAACACTCAGGGGATCGCCGCGTTGCTGCCCCAAAGCCGCCAGGCAAGGCGCGAGGAGAGAAGTTTGGTTAATCCAAATGAACGACGAGCAACGCCGCCTGGCGGCTTTCGGGGCGCAATCCGCCTTGATCCGTGAGGTGAGCGATACCATGGAACCGCAGAGGCATTGTTTTCAGTGGAACGGGGCCAGAATCGTCCAGGCCGGTGTTGCGCCTCGCTTATGTGCAGTGGGCACGCAGCGCTCGGCGCGCCGGGTCCTGAACGATTCTGGCCGCCGTCGCGACGACCCCCTGAGTGTTAACAGGCCCTAAGGAGACAGGCATGCCCTCAGCGTTACATTACTGGCGCCGCTACCGGCGCACGCGCGGAACGACGCGTGAGCTGCTGACCCTGGCTCTGTGCCTGGGGCTGGGACTCACGCTCATGCCCGTGCTGATTTGGGTCGTGGGCAAGACCGTGCTCGGGCCCTACGGCAACGGCGGCCTGGGCGCTCTGCTGGGGGACTACTACGCGGCCCTGATAAAGGGCTCGCTGGCCTTCTGGCTGGTGGCGCTCGGCCCGTACGCAGCGGTGTGGCTGCTGCGTGGCCTGCGTTTCTGGTTCCGCCGCTAGGCTGGTGCCGTCAGCTCAAACTGTCGATCACGTCACAGGTTGGCGCCAAAACCAGTCCGGGATACCGTACCGCGGCATGCCGGACAGCGCTTATCCTGCCCTCAGGGTCGTTCCACACGTGGCCCTGGGAAGCGCAATTGGACCGGCAAACCGATTATGTCACTGACCATCAACCGGACGACGAGCCCGGCGACAGCGGCGTGCGCCCGGTGGTCGTCCACCGCATCAAGCAGGCCCTGGTGACCTCCCGCCTCACGTTTGGCAGCCAGAGCACCGGCGCCAACCCCTACGACAGCGGCAGCGAGCGCAATTCGGGACAGATCTGGGGAAATCGCCTGCGCTGAGCGACGGCCGCAGCAAATCCGCAACGTGAACAGGCCCTAGGCGGGCCAGAAGGTCCATGCCAGCGCCGCCAGCAACAGCGCCAGCAGCGCCTGTGCCGGGCGTCGCCAGGCCGCACCGCGCAATTCGCCCAGGAAGCTGGCCCCCGCGACCAGAGCCAAACACCAGGACCACGCCAGCCCCCGGGCCAGCGGCAAGCGCTCCGGTCCCAGCCGCAGCGAGTACTCCGGCAGCAGCAGGAACACGATGCCCGTCATGCCCAGCGATACCGCCAGGGCGACGGCCGAACCCGCGACGATGCCCAGCAATGCGGCCAGGGGTTTCAGGAACCACCCCGCCCCGCGCCGCGCCGGACTGGCATGATTCCACAGTTCCGCTTACTCATGGCTGCACGCGGAACCGCAAAGCTGTCAGACTTGTCCCACACAGGGGCACACTACCGCGGAGCCAGTTGCCGAATGTCATCAGTTGCCACCCATCTGCGCAGGACCATCGCGCCGCTCGCACTCGCTGGCGCCTGCCTGCTGCTGCTTGCGGCCACGGGTTCCTCGGGAAGCCCCGTCAGCTCGATCCAGCTGCCGGAAGGCGCCATCCATCCAACCGCGCGCCAGCAGCTGCTCGCGCCGCGGATCGCCACTATCCTCGAACAGGCCCACTATAGCGGCCGGCGCATCGATAAGGAATTTTCTGCGCAGGTCTTCGACCGCTACCTCGACTCCCTGGACGGTCAGCGCAGCTACTTCGACGCCAGCGACATCGCCGCCATGCAGCAGTGGCGCTCCAGCTTCGATGACATCATTCACACTGGGCAGCTGCAGCCGGCATTCCTGATCTTCGCGCGGCTGCAGGAGCGCAACCGCGAGCGCATCCAGTACGCTCTCGACCTGCTGGCCACCGAACCGGACTGGAAGCTCCAGGAGAGCTTCGTGTTCGAGCGCGAGCACGCGGCCTGGCCGCGCGATACGGCGGAACTCAACGAGCTGTGGCGCAAGCGGGTCAAGAACGACGCGCTGTCGCTGATGCTGACGGGCAAGACCTGGCCGGAGGCGGCCGAGACGCTCCGTAAGCGTTACGGACGGCTGCTCGCGCGCGTCGGGCAAGTGAGCGCCGATGACGTGTTCGAGACGCTGATGAACGCCTACGCCGCGGTCTACGACCCGCATTCGAATTATTTTTCACCGCGCAGCTCCGAGGAATATCGCATCCAGATGAGCCTGAGCTACGAGGGCATCGGAGCTTCGCTGCAGCTGGTGGATGACTACGTCACGATCAGTTCGCTGCTGGCGGGCGGCCCCGCCGCCGCCGCCAACACCCTCAAGGCCAACGATCGCATCCTGGCCGTGGGCCAGGGCCATGATGGCCCGCTCACCGACGTGGTCGGCTGGCGCCTCGACGACGTCGTGCAGCTGATCCGCGGCAAGGGCGACACCCAGGTGCGGCTGCAGATCCTGCCGGCCGGAGCGGCGCCGGGCACCGACCAGAAGATCGTGGCGCTGACGCGCGGTAAGGTCACGCTGGAGAACCAGGCCGCCAAGAAGGAATTGCGCCAGGTGCACATCGGCGATCGCACGCTGCGCGTGGGCGTCATTACGGTGCCCGGCTTCTACGAGGACAACGACGCGCGCAGCGCCGGCGACCCCAACTACCGCACCACGGCGCGCGATGTGCGGCGCCTGATCGGCGAACTGCAGGCGCAGGGCGCGCTCGACGCGCTGGTGCTCGATCTGCGCGGTGACGGCGGCGGGTACCTGCCCGAGGCCACCGCGCTCAGCGGCCTGTTCATCGACCATGGTCCCGTGGTGCAGCTCAAGACCACCGACGGCAGCATTGAGGTGCTGCAGGATCCGGAACCGGGCATCGCCTACGGCGGACCACTGGCGGTGCTGGTGGACCGCACCAGCGCGTCCGCTTCGGAAATCTTCGCCGCCGCCATCCAGGACTACCACCGCGGCGTGGTCCTCGGGCAGACCACCTTCGGCAAGGGCACGGTGCAGAACCTGATTCCCCTCGATCGCTGGTCGCGGCAGTCGACCGAAGGCCAGCTGACCGTGACGATCGGCAAGTTCTACCGGGTTACCGGCGAGAGCACGCAGCTGCGCGGCGTCGAGCCGGACATCACACTGCCGGCGCGCGTCAACGCCCAGGACGTCGGCGAGAGCACGCTTGATTATCCGTTGCCCTGGGATCGCATCGCGCCCGTGCCGTTCGGCGCTAATGCCCCGCTGGCCGGTGCCGTGCAGACCCTTGCCACGGATGAAAGCGCGCACGCGGCGCGCGATGCCGACTACCAGTGGCTGGTGGCCTCGCTCCACTCGCTCGAGGCAACGCGCAAGGATAACGCCGTCTCGCTCAACCTGGCGGAGCGGCAGCGCGAGCGCACCACGCAGGAACAGCAGGCGCTGCTGCGCGAGAACACCCGCCGCGCAGCCGACGGGCTGCCAGCCCTCAAGGCACTGAGCGACGCCACGGCTGATGACCAGCCCGATGTGATCCTGGCGGAAGCGGTGCGCATTGCCGCCAAACTGGCCGTGCCCGCAGTC
>Ga0075026_100001212_pt1 | contig 10885 bp, 10 predicted proteins | sample Str012_2_FD_71392 | JGI IMG/M metagenome (GOLD analysis project Ga0075026, IMG submission 71392) | Freshwater sediment microbial communities in response to fracking from Pennsylvania, USA - Straight Creek_MetaG_SC_2012 | ecosystem: Environmental > Aquatic > Freshwater > Creek > Sediment...
GGGCTACATTCCCGGCATCATCGCCGACCCCGACTTCGACGCCGACCTCACGCTGGCCCACGCGCTCGCCGACGCGGCCGATGCGCTCACGATGGCGCGCTTTCGCGCCCCCGATCTCGTGGTCGAGACCAAGCCCGATCTCACGCCGGTCACCGAGGCCGACCGGGCCGTCGAGGTGATGATCCGGGAGCGTCTTTCCGCGGCGCGCCCGGGCGACGCCATGGTGGGCGAGGAGTTCGGCACGACCGGCGACGGCGCGCGGCGTTGGATCGTGGATCCGATCGACGGCACGAAGGGGTTCGCGCGTGGGATCCCGGTCTGGGCCACGCTCATCGCGCTCGAAGCCGACGGCGAGCTCGTGGCTGGCGTCGTGTCGGCGCCCGCGCTCGGTGCGCGTTGGTCGGCGGCGCGCGGTCGGGGCGCGCGGCGCGACGGAACCGAGATCGCGGTGTCGCGCGTCGCGCGGATCGAAGACGCGCACCTCGCGTACGACTCGGTCGACGCGTTCGAATCGGTCGGTCTCGACGGCGAGTTTCTCGCGTTGGCGCGACGGTGCTGGCGCGTGCGCGGCTTCGGTGACTTCTGGGCCCACATGCTCGTAGCCGACGGGTCGATCGACATCGCCGTCGAGGTCGGGGGGCTCGCGGTGTGGGACCTCGCCGCGATCGCGGTGGTCGTCGAGGAAGCGGGTGGCCGGTGCACCGACCTCGGCGGCGCGCCGCGCATCGACGGCGGCGACGTGATCTCGACCAACGGGCTACTACACGACGAGGTGGTCGCGGCCTTCGCGACCGCGCCGACCGCCCGGGGCGCGTGAACCGTGGGCCGCGAAGTCACGGTCGGGATCGACATCGGCACGTCGTCGGTGAAGGCGGTGGCAGCCGACGGCGACGGCAACGTCGTGGCGCGGGCGCGCGTCGCGCACGAGGTGCGCGTCCCCGCGCCTGAGCGCTTCGAGCACGACGCCGCCGCGGCCTGGCGCGACGGCCCGCGTCGCGCGCTCGCCGATCTGAGCGCGCTCGCCGATCTCGACGTGAAGGGCGTGAGCGTGGCCGCGATGGTGCCGTCGCTGACGGCGGTCGACGCGACCGGCACACCCGTTGCGCCGGGGTTGCTCTACGGCGACGAGCGCGGTCGCACCGGGGTACCGGGCCAGGGCGCCGACGACGCGTCGGGCGGCTTCCTCGGATACCTGCGCTGGCTGAAGGCTGAGGCGCCAGGCGCCCACGGCTTCTGGCCCGCGCAGGCGGTCGCCAACCACGCGCTGTCGGGCGAGGCGGTGCTCGACACCACTACGGCGTCGCTCGCCCATCCCCTGTTCGACTGGGTCGGCTGGGACGAGAGTGTCGCCGCCGAGCTGGGCGTGGCGACCGCACAGCTTCCCCGGCTCGTCCCGACGGGGTGGGAGGCGGGGCGGCTCGGCGGCGACGGCGCACCGCTGGCCTCCGGGTGCATCGACGCCATGGCGGAACAGCTCGTGGCCGGCGCCGACCGGCCCGGTGACGTCCTCGTGCTACTCGGCACGACGCTCATCGTGTGGATCGTGGCGCCCGACGGGGCCGAGGTGCCTGGCTACGTCACCATCCCGCACACCGCGTCGGGCAACTTCCTGGTCGGCGGTCCGAGCAACGCGGGTGGCCTGTTCCGCGACTGGGTGGCGCGTCTCTGCGGCCTGACCGGCCCGGCCGCGGCTGCGGCTGCGTCGGTCGACCCGGGTGCGGTGCCGGTGTGGGCGCCTTACCCGCGCGGCGAGCGCGTTCCGTTGAATGATTCGTCGCGTCGCGCGGTGCTCGACGGGCTGGACCTGACCCACGATGCTGCCGCAGTGATGCAGGCCGCCGACGAGGCGTCGGCGTTCGTGGTGAAGCGCGCGCTCGACGCCGCGGTCGCGCACACCGGGGTGCGTCCGCAACGCGTGGTGGCGTCGGGGGGCGGCACGCGTGTCGACGGGTGGGTGCAAGCGCTGGCCGACGTCACCGATCTCCCGGTCGACTGCGTCGCCGTGCCCGAAGGGGGGGCGCTCGGGTCGGCGTGGCTCGCTCGCATCGCGGCCGGGCTCGAGGCGCCCACCGCGATGACCGAGGGCCGGCGTTGGGCGCGCGTTGGTCGACGTTTGGAGCCCCGCGCCGCGTGGACCACGGCGACGGGCGAACGGTACGAGCGATTCCTCGCGCTCAGTTGACCGCCGGGAGCGTGATCCGCTCACCCGGAGAGATCAGGTTGGGGTCACCGGACGCGAGCGTGGCACGGTTGCGATCGCACACCTGAACCCAGTAGCGCGCGATCTCATCGTCGGCGAGTGCTGTGCGCGGACGCGACCACGTTGCCGCGAGCTGGCGCGCCGCGAGGTCCCAGAGGTTGTCGCCGCTCGCGACGACGATTTCGGTCTCGACCTTCGCCGTCACCGGCGGCGCCGGTGCGGGCTCAGTCGTCGGCGGCGCCGGCGAGGACGCCGCGGGGAGCGACTGCAGCGCGCCCGAGTGGCCGTCGCGCACGACCGTGGAGGGCGGTGGCACCGGGCTGGTCGCCGCGCCCGCCGCGACTGGGCTGAGCGCGCCGATCGTCGCCACCGACACGAACAGCGCGGTGTCGACCGCTCGTCGCACCGCGGGCAGCGTGATGCAGGCCGCGGCACGCGCCGCGCCCGGAACCCGCGCCGCCCGGGCGACGGTGTAGAACAGGGTGCCCGCGAGGAGCCACCACGCGCCCACGAGCGCGACGACGCGGCACGTCGCCACGACGACGTCGGTCGCCGGCGTGGTGCGCAGCCACCCGGCCAGGTGCCCGAATGGCACGCGCAACTCGGGGCGTGAACCCAGCGCGCCGAGGGCTACCACCGCAGCGACTTGCGCCGCGAGCGTCACCACGAGCCGAAGGATCCGGGGGGTCGAGCGCAGCACGGCATTCATCGGAAATGCACGATATGCCCGGATACTCCGGATCGTCAAGGGCAATCGTGGTCCGTGCCCCGTCGCGCTGCCGGTGTTATGTTGCGCGCCGCACCAACGGGGAGAGGGGTACGGCATGGTCGCTGACATCATCATCATCGTGAGCCGGAGCGGCGCCGCGTTTGCGACGCGGTGGCTCCACGTGATCGTGGGCATCACCTGGATCGGGCTCCTCTACTACTTCAACTTCGTGCAGGTGCCCGCGTTCGCGGAGATGGAAGCGGCGGCTCGCAACAATGCCGTGGACAAGCTCGCGTCGCGGGCGCTGTGGTGGTTCCGCTGGGCGGCTGCGGCGACGCTCGCTACCGGCATCCTGATCCTCCTGATCCAGAAGGACGGCGACAAGTCGGAGCTCTTCAGCGGCGACTACATGAAGTCGGTGCCGGGCATGGCGATCGCCACCGGTGCGCTGCTCGGCATCACGATGTTCTTCAACGTCTGGCTGGTCATCTGGCCGAACCAGAAGAAGTTGATCGCCAACGCCCGCAACGTGCAGGCCGGCGGAGAAGCCGACCCCGCCGCCGCCGCGGCCGGGCGCAAGGCGCTGCTCGCATCGCGCCAGAACGCCATCTACTCCTTCACCATGCTGATGTTCATGGTGGGTACGGCGCACTTCTTCCTGCCCGGCAAGTTCAAGTTCGCGCCGAGCGGCAGCGACCGCGGCATCTACTGGGCGATCGCCGGCGTGATCTGGCTCGTGCTCGAGCTCAACTGCCTCGGTGTGATCGGCGGCACCAAGCCGGGAGGCACGAACGCGATCTACGACACGCACAAGGCCGCGCTGTGGGCGGGTGCGGCACTGGTCGTCGTGTACTACGCCGTGTTCTACCTCGTCCTCAAGGCGTAATCCGCAGTCCGACGGGCTGCCGCGGGATAGACTCACGTCTGCCCGTGCGCCCTTTGTGTGCGCCGTAGCATCGACCCTTGTCCGCCCCCCTGGACGAGGGTCGATGCGCGTTCGGGGACGGGGTTCCGGGGATGATGGGCGGCACGGGCCGAGGAGCAGGGGTTGGCGTTGCGAACCGTGGTGGTGGTGGGAGCGTCACTGGCCGGCATCCGGGCGACCGAGACGCTTCGTCGCGAGGGATACGACGGCCGGATCGTGCTCGTCGGCGCGGAGCCGCACCTGCCGTACGACCGCCCGCCACTGTCGAAGCAGCTCCTCGCAGGTGAGTGGGAGCCGCAGGATCTCGCCCTACGCCGCAGCGCGTACGACGACCTCGACGTCGAGCTACGCCTGGGCGTCCGGGCCGTCGCGCTCGACGCGGCCGCGCGCGTGTTGCTCCTCGAGGGCGATGAGGAACTTCCGTTCGACGGCGCGGTGCTGGCGACGGGCGCGACGCCTCGCCGGCTTCCGGACACGCCGGAGCTCGACGGCATGTTCGTGCTGCGCACCGTCGACGACGCGCTCGACCTGCGCGCGCGACTCGACGCGCAGCCGCGCGTCGTGGTCGTCGGTGCCGGCTTCATCGGTTCCGAGGTGGCGGCGACGTGTCGTCAGCGCGGCCTCGCCGTCACCGTGCTCGAAGCACTCCCCGCACCGCTCGTGCGCGGGCTCGGTCCGGTGCTGGGCATGGTGTGCGGCGACCTGCACCGCGCCCACGGCGTCGACCTGCGTCTCGGAGTCGGCGTGACCGCCATCGAAGGCGACGGGCGGGTGGAACGGGTGAGGCTCGACGACGGCGCCACCGTCGACGCCGATGTGGTCGTCGTCGGGATCGGGGTGGTGCCGGTGACCGACTGGTTGGACGGCTCGGGCCTGACCGTCGACAACGGCATCGTGTGTGACGAGACGTTGGTGGCCGCGCCCGGGATCGTCGCCGCCGGCGACGTCGCCCGATGGCCGAACCCGTTGTTCGACGGCGAGCTGATGCGACTCGAACACTGGACCAACGCCGCCGAACAGGGCGTCGCCGCCGCCCGGCGGCTGCTGGTGGCCGACGGCGACGCGCCCGAGGCCTACGCGCCCGTGCCCTTCGTGTGGTCGGATCAGTACGACCGCAAGATCCAGAGCGTCGGACACTTCCGGGGGGACGACGACATGGAGGTGGTGCACGGCACCCTCGACGAGCATCGGTTCGTCGCGCTGTTCGGTCGGGGCGGTCGTCTGGTGGGCGCGCTTGGCTTCTCGATGCCCGCAAAACTGATGCAGTACCGGAAGCTGATCGAGCAGCGCACCGCGTTCGCCGACGCGCTCGAGCACGCGCGCGCGTCGTGAAGCGCCGCCCCGCGGACGAGACGCGCGAGCCGCTCCTCACGCGTCGTTTCGTCATCGTGGTGGTGTCGGGCACCTTCTACTTCCTGGCCCTCGGCACCCTGTTGCCGATCGTGCCCCGCTACGTGCACCGGCGCCTCGGCGGGAGCGACATCGCGGTTGGCGTCGCCGTCGGCGCGCTCGCGGTCGGCGCCATCCTGTTGCGTCCGCTCGCGGGGCGCATCGGCGACCGGTACGGCCGGCGGGTGCTCATGGTCGCGGGCGCATTGCTCGTCGGCATCACCGCGGCGAGCGCGGGGCTGGTCGAGTCGCTGGGCTGGCTCATGGGCACGCGCTTCCTGATGGGGTTGGGCGAGGCATTGTTCTTCGTCGGTGGCACCACGATGGCCACCGACCTGGCGCCGGTGTCGCGGCGCGGCGAGGCCGTGAGCTACTGGTCGGTGGCGATCTGGACCGGGTTGGCATTCGGCCCGGTGATCGGCGAAGGGTTGCTCAGTGGATACGACTACGACCGCGTCTGGTACGTGGCGGGCGCGTTCGGGATTGCCGCCGCCGCGGTCGCGTGCTTCACCAAGGAGACCCGGCACGCGTTCCAGGGTGAGCGAGGCCGCCTGATCGCGCCGGCGGCCATCCGGCCCGGAATCATCCTGGCGGCCACGCTGATCGGCATCACCGGGTTCAGCATCTTCCTGCCGCTGTACGGGCCCGAGGTGGGGATCAGCGACGTCGGGCTGGTGTTCCTGGCCTACGGCGTCGTCGTGTTGTCGGTCCGCATCCTTGGTGCGCGCCTGCCTGATCGGCTCGGACCGATCCGGGCCGGCTCGATCGCCACCGGCGCGACCGCGGTGGGGCTCGGCGTCGCCGCCGCGTGGAGCAGCACGATCGGTGTGGTCGTCGGCGCGGTGATCATCGCGATCGGCTCGGCGTTCCTCTATCCCTCGTTGTTGCTGCTCGCGTTGCGCGGTGTGCCCGAGCACCAACGCGGCTCGGTGGTCGGGACTTTCAGCGCGTTCTTCGACTTCGCCAGCGGCTCCGCCGGCCTCGTCCTGGGGGGAATCGCGTCGGTGTCGAGCTACCAGGGCGCGTTCGCGGCGTCGGCCGTGCTGGCGGCGATCGCGATGCTGTTGTTGCGCGGTGGGTTCAGTCATCACGACAGTGGCGCGGTGCCCACCGTGGCCGAGGTGTTGCCCGCGACCATCGAGCCGACCGCGCTCCAGTGACGGGTCTGCTCGTCACCAATGACTTCCCGCCAAAGATCGGTGGCATCCAGTCGTACCTGTACGAGCTGTGGCGCCGACTTCCCTCGGCAGACGCGACCGTGCTCACGACGCGCCACGACGGGGACACAGCGTGGGACGCGCAGCAACCGTTTCGCGTGGTGCGCGCCTCCGAGCGGCAGTTCTTCCCGACCGCGTCGCTCGCGCGGCGCATCGACACGCTCGCGCGCGAGATCGACGCCACGGTCATCCTCCTCGACCCGTGGTTGCCGCTCGGACATCTCGGCCCGCGTCTGCGCGCCGCGCCCTACGTCGTCGTCGTGCACGGCGCCGAGGTGACGGTGCCGGGGCGTCTCCCCGGCAGCCGTCAGGTGGGCGGGCGCGTGCTGCGCAACTCGGCGGGGGTCGTCGCCGCGGGGCACTACCCGGCCCGGGAGGCGGCGCGCGCCGCCGGCGTCGAGCTCCGCGGCGTCGTGGTACCTCCTGGCGTCGACGTCGATCGCTTCCGGCCCCTCGATCCCGACGATCGCGCCGCGGCGCGACACGCGTTCGGTCTCGATCCCGATCGTCCGCTGGTGCTCGGCGTGAGCCGCCTCGTACCCCGGAAGGGCTTCGACGTGCTCATCGACGCGGTCGCCGGCCTCCCCGACGTGCAACTCGCGATCGCCGGCGCCGGGCGCGATCGCCGCCGGCTGGAAGCGCGGGTGGCGCGGCGACAGATCGCGGAGCGCGTGCACTTCCTCGGCCGCGTTCCCGACGACGCGTCGTTCCCACGTCTCTACGGATGTGCCGACGTGTTCGCGATGCCGTGTCGCGATCGCTGGGGCGGGCTCGAAGCCGAGGGGTTCGGCATCGTGTTCCTGGAGGCCGCGGCCGCGGGCGTGCCTGCCGTCGCCGGTCGCAGTGGCGGGTCGCACGAAGCCGTCGTCGACGGTGAGACCGGGTTCGTGGTGGAGAGTCGCGCGCTCGACGTGCGGGCGGCCCTCGGTGCGTTGCTCGCCGACGACGGGCTACGGACGCGCCTGGGGGCGGCCGCCCGCGAACGCGCGGTGAACGAGTTCTCGTACGAGCGGCTGGTGGCGCGCCTGGCGCCGGTGGTGGCGGGAGACCTTGCCGGCCTCGGATGGCTCACGTGAGTCCCGGTACGCTCGCGGGCGTGCCCGCCCTCGAGATCGACGTCGAACAGCTCGCGCGTGAGGGTCGCGGGATCATCGTCACCGGGTGGGTCGCCAACCTGCTGTTCGCGGCGACGGCGATTCCGGTCGCGCTCGGGATCGACGGCGCGCTCGGTGTTGCCATCGGCGTCGCGCTGCTGCTGTTCGTCGTCGCGATCGGCGCGTTCGTGTACGCGTTCGGTGTGGGGATGGCGCGCAGCACGCGCGGCGACGACGTCGCCGTCGCCAACCTCTTCTTCCTCCAGGGTTCGGCGCCGAAACCCATCCGGCACAACTTCCTCGCGATGTTCCTGGTCTGTCTGGCGGTCACCGCCGCGACCGCGGCCTGGGAGCCGTTCGGGGTTCTCGTACCGATGCTGCCGATCGGCCTCGCCGGGATGTGGGCGGCGCGCTACGGCGTGTTCCCGCCCCGGCGCAAGTGACCACAGGAGACCATGGAATCCTTCCCTCACCCTGACGCGGTCGACTTCGACGACGCCGGCCGCGACGAGCGCCCGCTCCCGCCGCCGTCGGTGCTGGAGAGCGTGATCACCGAGCTGTTGGGTGCGGTGCCCGAAGTGCGCGATCACGTGCTCGAAGCGGCCGACGCGCTGCTCGACGCGGCGAAGGCGTTGATCGACGCCGCCGACCGCGTGGTGCGTCAGCAGCGCGGCGACGAATGAGCGATGGCGTCGCGGCCACGTTCGGCGTCGACCTCGGCGGTACCAACCTCCGGGTCGCGCTCGTCGATCCCGACGGCACGATCGTCGAGCAACAGAAGATGGCGACGCCCGCCACGTTGGACGCGATCGTCGACGGCATCGCGGGCGCGGTGCGTGGGCTCGCGGCCCAGCGACCCGACGCCCACGCGCTCGGCGTCGGTGCCGCGGGCATGGTCGACCACGACGGTGTGATCCACTACTCGCCCAACGTGCCGGCATTCCTGCGGGCGCCGGTGCGGGCCCGTCTGGAAGCGGCGTTGGCGATGCCCACGGTGGTCGACAACGACGCCAACGTCGCCGCGCTCGCGGAGCTCACGCACGGCGCCGCGCGCGGATGTCGCGAGGCGCTGCTCGTCACCCTCGGTACCGGGGTCGGCGGCGGCGTGATCACCGGGGGCCAGGTGCTGCGGGGCGCGCTCGGCTTCGGCGCCGAGATCGGGCACTTCCAGGTGGATCCCGACGGACCGATGTGCGCGTGCGGCCAGCCTGGGCACTGGGAGGCCCTCGCCTCGGGAACTGCGCTCGGTGCGTTGGGACGCGAGCGGGTCGCAGCCGGCCGCGCCCCGTCGGTGCTGGCCCTCGCCGGCGGCGAGCTCGCGGCCGTGACGGGCGTGCTCGTGGGCGACGCCGCCCAAGCGGGTGCTGTCGACGCGGTCGAGATCGTCGGCGAGTACGCGTCGCGCGTCGCGGTCGGGCTGGTCGGGTTGGCCAACATCTTCGACCCCGAGCTCATCATGGTGTCGGGCGGCCTGGTCGAGCTCGACGACGTGCTGCTCGGTCCGCTGCGCGTCGCGTTCGCTGGTCGCATCGAGGGTGCCCCGTACCGGCCGGAGGTGCCGATCGTGCCGGCGGTGCTCGGTGGTCACGCGGGGGTCGTCGGCGCCGCGGTGCTCGCGCGCTCGCTCCCATGAGCGGTCCGGGGCTCAAGCTCGGCATCACGCTGCCGTCGTTCCGAGAGGACGCCGGACCGTCGCTCGCGGTCGCGGCTGCCGCCGAGGCCAGTGGGCTCGACGGCGTGTTCGCGTACGACCACCTCTTCCGCCGCGACGCCGCCGGCAATCGTCGCCCCGCGCTGGAGATGTTCGCGCTGATGGGCGCGGTCGCGTCGGCGACCGAACGGATCGCGGTCGGTTCGCTCGTCGCGCGCGCGACATTGCGGCCGTACGCGACCCTCGCGCACGGCTTCGACACGTTGGCTCGCATCCTCGGGCCCGACCGTCTGCTCGTGACCATCGGCGCGGGCGACGCCCAGAGTCGCGAGGAGAACGAGAGCTTCGGGCTCGAATTCGGCACGCTCGACGAACGCCTGCGCGCGCTGCGCGACGCGGTCGACGAGGTGCGCGACCGCGGGTATCCGGTGTGGGTCGGGGGAACGCTCGCTGCGGTGCGCGAGGTGGCGGGCGCGCACGCCGACGGCTGGAACCGGTGGGGTGCCGGGATCGAGCGCTTCCGGGAACAGGCGGGCGAGCTGCGCAGCGGGGCCGCGCGCAACCCGTTCACGGTGTCGTGGGGCGGGCTGGTCGTGGTGGCCGACGACGACGCCGCGGCCGAGGCCAAGGCCGCGCGCCTGGGTGCCGGTGACTCGGTGATCGTCGGGGGACCGGCACGGGTGGCGCAGGTGTTGCGGGAGTACGTCGGCGCCGGCGCCGAGTGGCTGATGCTCGGGCCCATTGATTCGTCGGATCCCGACAACGCGCGGATCTTGGGCGAGGAGATTCTGCCCCGGCTGCGCTGAGGGCCGCTGGTACCGTGACCTGATGGAGTTTCGTCGGATCAACGCGTTGCCGCCGTACGTCTTCGGGATCATGGATGCCCTGAAGATGGAGGCGCGACGCGCGGGCGTCGACGTCGTCGACCTCGGCTTCGGCAACCCCGACGTGCCGTCGCCCGACGTCGCCGTCGACAAGCTGGTCGAGGCGGTGCGCAACCCGCGCAACCATCGCTATTCGGCGAGCCGGGGCATCCCGAAGCTACGGATGGCCATCGCCGATCTCTACGAGCGCAAGTTCGGCGTGCAGCTCGACCCCGACACGCAGGTTTGCAGCACCATCGGGGCCAAGGAGGGGTTCTCGCACCTGATGTGGGTGTTGCTCGGCCCCGGCGACGCCGCGTTGGTGCCGAGCCCGTCGTACCCCATTCACATCTGGGGCCCGATCCTCGCCGGTGCCGAGGTACGCCACGTACGCCTCGGTCCGGAGCAGAACTTCTTCGACAACTTGCTCGAGGCGTGGGAAGACTCGTGGCCGCGACCGCGCGTCATCGTGCTGTCGTTCCCACACAACCCCACGACCGCGTGCGTCGACCTCGAGTTCATGCAGCGCATGGTCGACTTCGCGCGCGAGCACGACGTGCTGCTCGTACACGACTTCGCCTACGCCGACCTCGGTTTCGACGGCTACGACCCGCCGTCGATCCTGCAGGTGCCCGGCGCGACCGACGTCGCCGTCGAGCTCTACACGATGACGAAGTCGTTCTCGATGGCTGGATGGCGCGTCGGGTTCCTGCTCGGCAACGCCGAGGTGGTCGCCGCGCTTGCGAAGCTCAAGAGCTATCTCGACTACGGCACGTTCCAGCCCATCCAGATCGCGGCGACGGTCACCATGAACGAGGCGCCCGACTATCCGCAAGA
>Ga0075026_100001213_pt1 | contig 10884 bp, 8 predicted proteins | sample Str012_2_FD_71392 | JGI IMG/M metagenome (GOLD analysis project Ga0075026, IMG submission 71392) | Freshwater sediment microbial communities in response to fracking from Pennsylvania, USA - Straight Creek_MetaG_SC_2012 | ecosystem: Environmental > Aquatic > Freshwater > Creek > Sediment...
GGCTGTGGCCGATCCGGCACCGGCGCGGCCGGCACCGGATCGGCCACAGCCGGTGGCGCGGGCGGGACCGGTGGCACGGGCGGAGGCATGGCACCCGCGGCCGGTGCGGTCGTGACCACGCCGGCCACCGGGGCCGCGGCGGTCGTGACGGCCGGAGCGGTCACGGTGATCTCGCCGAGCGGGTGGTGGCAGGCCACGAAGTGCGCGGGGCGGATCTCCCGCATGAGCGGTTCTTCCGACGCGCACCGCTCGTCGGCGTACGGGCAACGGGTACGGAACCGACAACCCGATGGCGGCGACACCGGCGACGGGATCTCGCCGCCGACCCCTGCGCGCGCCTGCCGGTGCGCTTCCGGGTCGGGCTCGGGGATCGCGCTGAGCAGGGCTGCGGTGTAGGGGTGGGCCGGCTCGGCGTACAGCACGTCGGGCTGGGCGAACTCGCAGAGCTTGCCGAGATACATCACCGCGACCCGGTCGCTCACGTTCTTCACGACGGCGAGGTCGTGCGCGATGAACACAAGGGTCAGCCCGTACTGACGCTTCATGTCCTCGAGCAGGTTCAGGATCTGGGCCTGCACCGAGACGTCGAGCGCGGACACCGGCTCGTCGCAGATGATGAGCTTCGGTTCGGTCGCCACCGCCCGAGCGATGGAGATGCGCTGACACTGACCGCCGGAGAACTCGTGCGGCCGCTTGGGTCCGGCCACGGTCGGGTCGATGCCGACGGTGTCGAGGACCTCGTTCACCCGTGCAGCGCGCGACTCCTTGTCGCCGATCTTCCAGATGTCGAGACCCTCGCGGACGATGTCCTTGACCCGGCGCCGCGGGTTGAGCGAGGAGATGGGGTCCTGGAAGATCATCTGCAGCTTCGGCCGCAGCTCGCGAAGCTGCTCGCCGGCGAGTGAGGTGAGCTCACTGCCCTCGAACAACACCGAGCCGTTGGTGGCGCGCACGAGCTGCATCACGGCTTTGCCCATCGTGGACTTGCCGCACCCGGATTCGCCGACGAGCCCGAGGGTCTCGCCGGGCAGTACGTCGATGCTCACGCCGGAGACTGCATTGACCTTCAGGCCCGATCGGCCGATCGGGAACTCGACGACGAGGTCCTCGATGCGCAACAGCGCGTCGGCCGCGGGGCGGAGGTGGGCGGTACCGCTTCCGGCCATCAGACGGCTGCCATGGCGACGGCACTCGCGAGGCCGGCCGCCCGGTTGGCTTCGAGTGCGGCGCGGTTCTCCGGCGTGCCGACGGGGATCCAACACCGAAACGCGTGGCCGGGATCGGCGGCGTCCATCAACGGAGGCTCCTCGGCGCGGCAGCGGTCCTGCGCGTACGGGCAACGGGGCGAGAACTTGCAACCCGACGGGGGATTGATGATGTCGGGTGGCCGTCCACCGATCGCCGCCAGGCGCGTGTGGCTCGGCTGGGCGAGCTTCGGGATCGAGCGCAGGAGCGCCTCGGTATAGGGGTGACGCACGCTGCTGAACAAGGTGCGGGTGGGAGCCTTCTCGACGATCCGTCCGGCGTACATCACTGCGATCTCATCCGCCCGTCCGGCGACGACGCCGAGGTCGTGGGTGACCAGGATCATTGCCATGAACCGTTCGCGCTGCTGCTCCTGGAGGAGATCGAGGATCTGGGACTGCACGGTGACGTCGAGCGCGGTGGTGGGTTCGTCGGCGAAGAGCAGCTTCGGGCCACACGCGATGGCGAGCGCGATCACGATGCGCTGGCGCATGCCGCCGGACATCTGGTGGGGGTACTCGCCGAGTCGGCGTTTCGCCTCCGGGATGCCCACCGACTCGAGCAGCGCGAGGGCCAGTTCCTTCGAATAGTCCTTGGTGATGTCGAGGTGTTGGCGCAGGACCTCGGTGAGCTGGTTCCCGATCTTCATCACCGGGTTCAGCGAGGTCATGGGGTCCTGGAACACCATCGCGAGTTGTGCGCCCCACAACGAGCGCAACTCGTCGCTGCTGGCAGTCACGAGGTCGTGGCCCTCGAACATCGCCGTTCCCGAGCGGATCAGGTTCTTCTTGGGCAGCAGACCCATGATGCTGCGCGCGAGCACGGTCTTGCCCGAACCCGACTCGCCGACCACGCCGAGCGTGCGGCCGCGTTCGAGGGAGAACGTGACACCGTCGACGGCGCGAGCCCGACCGCGCGGGGTGTCGAAGTACGTGGTGAGGTCGACGACGTCGAGCAGGGGACCGTCGAGCGGCGCCGGCTCGAAGCGTTCCTCGCCGATGTGGGTGCGGCGACGGCGGGTGCTCACAGCGCGCCCTCCCGGACATCGAACTTCGCTCGGAGCGCGTCGCCGAGATAGTTGAGCGCCATCACCGTGAGGAAGATGATGAAGGAGGGGATCAGCACGATGTGCGGAGCCGTATCGATCTCCGTGCGACCGGAGTCGATGATCCCGCCCCAGGTGATCGTCGTCTTGGCCACCCCGGCCCCGACGATCGCCAATCCGGCCTCCGCCACGATCACGACCGCGATACTGAGCAGGGCGATCGAGAGCATCGCGGGGAGAACGTTGGGGACGAGCTCTTTGATCATGACCCGACTGTGTTTTGCCCCCTGCGCGCGGGCCGCGGTGACGAACTCGCGCTCGGCCCACGAGAGGGTGGCGGCGCGCGCGATCCGAGCGAGCACCGGTACCGCCACGATGGCGAGGGCGATGGTCACCCAGAACACCGAATGGCCGAGGAAGGTCACGATGGAGATGGCGAGGACCAGCGGGGGGAACGCCAGCAGGATGTCGGTCGTCGATCCGAGCACCGCACCGACCCGACCCTTGAAATAGCCGGAGAGCACGCCGAACAGTCCGCCGATGGTGAACCCGATGAGGACGGAGAACACGCCGATCTCCATCGAGGCGCTGGTGCCGTTGACGGTCAGCGAGAGGATGTCCTGACCGCTGGCGTCGGTGCCGAGGAAGTGCCCGGGGGAGAACATGTCGAGTTTGAAGCCGCCGACGTCGTTCTTCGGGTCGGGGAGAAACGGGATCTTCTGGCCGGTGACCACGCCCGCGACGGCAATGACCAACAGCAGGGCGAGCCACGCGACGGAGAGCCAACCGCCGACGCCGATGCCCTTGCGCTTCGGTCGGCGCGGCCCGGATTCGACCGCGGCGATGGTCAGCGTCGCCGCGTCGGGTGGGGTCAGGTTGGTGGCCTCGTCGTGAACCAGTGCAGTGACGAGGTCGTGGCCGCCGTCAGGCGATTGCTCGGGCATGGCGAATCCGAGGGTCGAGGACGGTGTACAGGATGTCAACCAGGAAGTTCACGAGTACGTAGATGACGGCGATGATGGCGATGATCGCCTGCGTCTCGACGACCTGACCGCTCAAGATCGATGCCACCAGCTCCAGACCGATTCCGGGGAGGTTGAAGATGCGCTCGATGATGATGGCCCCGCCGATCAATGCCCCGACGTTGAGCCCGGCCACGGTGAGCAGCGTGAGGCTCGACGGCCGGAACGCGTGTCGCAGCAGGACCCGGCGGGCCGGGATCCCCTTGGCCTTCGCCGTGGTGATGAAGTCTTCCTGCAACGTGGTGATCATGTCCGAGCGCAACAGCCGCATGTAGACCGCGATCTGAGCGACCGCGAGGCTGATGGTCGGCAGGATCATCTGGTTGAAGTTCTCGCTCGTGAACGGCGTGAGCGGGAAGTCACCGACGCCGATGTACTGGGTGGGGAGCCCGAGGTTCGGATTCTTGGCGGCCCACACCTGCAGCGCGAGGCCGGCCAGGAATGCCGGCATGGCCAACATCGCGAACATCGCGATGTTGGACACCTTGTCGACGACCGACCCGTTCTTGTACGCGGTGTAGATCCCGAGCGGCAGCGCGATGAGCAGCGCCAGGAACTGCGCGTAGAGCATCAGCTCGATCGAGACCGGCAACTCCTTGCCGATGATGGTGCTGACCGGGGTACCGGTCGTCGCGTTGTTGCCGGTACCCGTGTACTTGAGACCGAAATCCCCGGTGACCGCATTCCCGAGCCAGCGTCCGTACTGGACGAAGAACGGGTCGTTCAGATTGAGGGACTGGGTGAGTTCGGCCTTCTTGGCCTGGCTCGCGAACGGCGCGATGCGATCGATGATCGTGGCGCCGGTCGCGACTTCCTGCAGCTTGAGCATGGAGAACGACAGGAAGGTCACCACGAAGATGACGACCACGAGTCGGACGAGTTTGAAGAACGCGGTTCTCACGTTGTTACCTCTTCACCCATCCGGCTCGTGATCGTCTCGGTCCTCGTGCTCTCTGCTACTTCGACTTCCAGATGCCCACGGTCTGGTGGATACCGGCGATCATCGGGACGGGCTTGCCCGTGGGATTGCCGGCCGCGTCGGGCAGCGGCTCGCCCACGATGCCGTGGATGTTCGGCTGGGTGGCCACGAACCACTGCGTGTACCAGGTCCAGAAGTTGTACACCTGGTCGGTCATCTGCTTGTTGAAGGTCTCGTAGGCCTTCTTGCGGATCGCCGGGTCGGTGTTCGTGCGGCCGTCGTCGAGGGCCTTGTTCAAGACCGGGTCGTTGACGTGGTTGAAGTTGACGATCGACCCGCCGTAGAACCAGACGTAGAGCGTGTCCGGGTCCTGGCCGGGGTAGTTGCGCCACCCGAAGGCGTCGACGTTTCCGCCGATCGCCTTACTGATGATGTTGGCCTGGTCGACCGGGCTCGGCAGGTTCACCGTGACACCGACCTGGGCCAACTGCCGCTTGACCTCTTGGAACAAGGCCTGGGTGGACTGGTCGAAGGTCGACTGGATGTCGAAGGTGAACTGGCCGCCGTGGCTGGCCTTGACCTTCTCGACGAGCTTCTTCGCCTCCGCGATGTTCTGCTTCGGGTACTTGAGGTTGGGCAGGTAGCCCATGACCTTGGTGTCGAAGACCTGGTCGGCGAGCCGGCTGGTGCCGTCGTTGGCCAGCTGGTTGAGCCGGTTCCGGTCGACGGCGAGGGCCACGGCCCGGCGGGCGTCGACGTCGTCGAGCGGCGGACGGGTCACGTTGACCAGGGTGTGCGAGATCTCCATCCGGCCATCGGGCTCGGCCACGATCACCGCGTTCGGGGCGTTCTGCTTCAGGGTGTTGATGTCCTTGCCACCGTTGGAGTGGGTGACGTCGATGTCGCCGCCCTGGATGCCCGTGAGGCGGGAGGAGCTCTCCTCGTTCGGCTTGAAGTTGATGCCGTCGAGGTAGGGGAGACCCTTGCGCCAGTAGTCGGTGTTCTTGACGGTCTTCACATCACCCGTGGTGGGGTCGAAGCCGCCCGGCGCGAGCTTGAACGGGCCCGTCCCGATCAGGTTCGTGTCGCAGGCGTCGCCCGCGTTCAGCTGGGCCGGTGCGGCGATTCCGACGCGACCGCTGGTCCAGAGGAACGCCGGGAAGTCGACCCACGGCTTCTTCATCTTGACGACGACCGTGTCGGGCGCCGTGACGGTGATCGTGTCCATGTCCGAGTACACGAAGCCGAGCAGGATGCCCTTCTTCCACTCGTCCATGTTCTGCTTGATGGCATTCCCGTCGAGCGGGGTGCCGTCATGGAACTTGACGCCGGGGCGCACGACGATCGTCCACTCAGTGGCGTCGGCGTTGCCCGTGACCGACTTCGCGAGGTACGGCGCGTAGACGTTCGGGTCCTGGGTGGGCTGGGTGAGCGTGTCGTAGATCGCGCTCACGACCATGATCGCCGAGATGGCGAACTGGCCGCGCGGCGGACAGAACGCCGTCGTCTTGCCTTCGAGGCTGTACGTGATGGTGCCGCCGTACTGGGGCTTGCCGTCCTTCGGGGCACTGGATCCGCCGGAGGTTTTGCTCCCGCCACCGGAACTTCCTCCGCATGCGGCCACCACCAACGCGATCAGCGTCAGCAGGGCAATGAAGAACAGCGGCGCCCGACGGCGCGTCGTCGTGTCGTGCACGTTTCCCCCCGTTGTGCTCCGGCCGATGGCCGGGGCGTTGTGTCGATCGATCGATCTTGACGTTCCGCTCGGTGCGGCCGGGGATGTTGCCCGATCGCACCGAGATGCCGCAAGGTAGGAACCACCGATGCGGTTGTCAAACATTGTTGCCCGCGACCGCCCCGATGTCTGGGCAATCGCCCGATCCTTCGCGAAGGTGACGGGCGCGCGGTCGGCGCCCCGTTCGTGAAGGTCCCAGGCCCGGCGTGCCCCGGCACTACCGTCGGCGACGTGTCCGAGTCCGTGATCCGAGTGACGGCCTCCGTGGCGCTGGCGCCCACCGACCTCGTGTGGCGGGTGAGCCGTTCGGGCGGCCCCGGGGGCCAGCACGCCAACACCTCCGACACGCGGGTCGAGGTCTCCGTCGACGTCCGCCATTGCTCCGGGTTCAACAGTCGCCAACGGGCGTTGGTGATCTCGCGCCTCGGTCCCGTGGTCCGGGCGGTCGCGGCGGACACCCGCTCGCAGGCCCGCAACCGGGAGTTGGCCCAGACCCGCCTGGTCGGTCGGATCGCGGCGGCGCTGCGGGTCGACCCCGTGCGGCGCCCCACCCGGCCGTCACGCGGCGCGAAGGAGAATCGACTGCAGTCCAAACAGCGCCGCAGCAACGTCAAGAAGCTGCGCGGCCGTCCGGTGGGGGACGACTGACATGGCCCTGACCCGCGACATCGTCTACTGGTTGATCGGCATCGGACTCGTGGTCGTCGTCGGCGACGCCGTGCTGCGGACGTTCGTGTTGCCGCGCGGCTCGGTGGTGCGCCTCACGCGGGTCGTGTCCGTGGTGATCCGCATGGGCTTCGACGGCGCGCTGCACTTCGCCCGCACCTACCGCACCCGGGACCGGGTGATGGCGATGTACGCCCCGATCGTGCTGCTCGGCCTGGTGGTCACCTGGATCGCGATGCTGCTCGTCGCGTTCGCGTTCATGTTCGCGGCGGTCGAGGGTGCGGGTTGGCGCGAAGCGTTCACCGCGTCGGGCTCGTCGCTGTTCACGCTCGGGTTCCTGCGCCCGCCCGACGGGGTCGGGATCGCCCTCACGTTCATCGCGGCGGTCGCGGGGCTGGGGATCATCGCCCTGCTGATCGCCTACCTGCCCACGATCTACGGCGCGTTCTCGCAGCGCGAGAAGCTCGTCGCCTATTTCGGAGCGCGGGCCGGCACACCGCCGCGCGCCGTCGAACTCCTCCAACGCGCGCATCTCATCGACCGCCTCGGCGACCTCGACGACCTCTGGGAGAAGTACCAGCTCTGGTTCGCGGAGATCGAGGAGACCCACACGTCGCTGCCGCTGCTCAACTTCTTCCGATCGCCGGAGCCGGATCGCTCGTGGATCACCACCGCCGGCGCGGTGCTCGACGCGGCGGCACTGATCAACTCGACGGTCGACGCGGGATGGCACCCGATGGCGGGTCTCTGCGTCCGGTCGGGGTTCACGGCGCTGCGCTCGATCGGTGACTTCTTCCGGATCCCGTATCCGCCCGATCCACAACCCGGTGATCCCATCAGCATCACCCGCGAGGAGTGGGAGCAGGCGTGCACCGAACTCGAGTCGGTCGGCGTCCCGTTGCGCGCGGACCGGGAGCAGGCGTGGCGCGACTTCGTCGGCTGGCGCGTCAACTACGACGCGGTGTTGGTCACGCTGGCGGGACTCTTGTTCGCGCCGTACGCACCCTGGAGCTCGGATCGGTCGATCCGGTACCGCGTCTCGGTGCTGGGACCCCGGCGCTCCCGGAACTGACCGCCCTCAGTCGAGGGGGAGCAGCGTGTCCTCGACGGTCGCCCGCGCGGGGCCGCGCCGGATGTACCACTCCTGGCCGAACGACAACGCGAACGCGTCCGTCGGCATCTGGAGGAAGAAGGACTCGGGGCCGATCTGACTCGCGTGGGCGGCCATCGCCGCCCGCTTCTTGTCGACGAAGGCGGCCACGTCGACGGTGGTGGTGATGCGATCGGCCGGCATCCCGATGTCGAAGTCCTCCGGGTCGGGCGCGTCCTCGACGTCGGGCATGACGAGCGCGCGGGACCGCATCAGCTCGATCAGGTAGTCGCGGTTGATCGTCGACTCGTAGACCCGGGGAGTGCCCGCGAGTTCCGCGGCGCGGATGCCGACGTGGTGGACCTGCAGATGGTCGGGGTGGCCGTAGCCGCCGCGCTCGTCGTAGACGGTGAGCACCTCGGCGCCCTCGGCGCGCAAGATCGTGGCCAGTCGCTCCGCGGCTTCTTCCCGATCCGCAGCCGCGAAGGCACCTTCGGCATCGTTGGTCGGCAGGTTCTCCATGCCCGAGTCGTGGTAGCCGAGGAACTCCACTCGCGCGACGCCGAGGATGTCGGCCGCGGCCTGGAGTTCCGAGGTCCGCCGTTCGTGCAACGCCTCACCGTCGGCCAGCACCCCCTCGGCGACCTCGCCGAGTTCCCCGCGCGTTGCGCTCACCAGGACGACGCGGTGACCCTCGGCGGCATAGCGCGCCATCGTGCCGCCGGTCGCGATCGCTTCGTCGTCGGGATGGGCGTGGAAGAACACGAGCGTGGACATCGGAGGAGTGTGGCGTGTCCGGGGTCGACGCGTCGAGGTGTCTGGCCGCGCCCGAAACCTGACGTTAGAGTCAGCTCGCCGGTTCGAGACCGGTACATCGGGGGGTGTGCGGAATGCATGGACGTTCGACGCGACGTTGGATCGTCGCACTGTTGGCGCTGGTCATCGCGGCTGCGGCGTGTGGCAACGCGTCGTCGACGCCGAAGGGCTCGGGCGGCGGGAGCACGGCCAAGAGTTCCACCGTGGACCAGCCGGGTGTGACCAAGACCACGATCCGCGTCGGCGGCGTCGCGTCCATCACCAATGCGCTCAACGCCCCGTACGGCGACATCTTCAAGGGCGTCAAGGCCTATTTCGCGATGGTCAACAGCAAGGGCGGGATCTACGGGCGCAAGCTCGAGGTCGTCGCGGAGCGCGACGACCAGATGACCCAGAACCTGCGCGAGACCCAGGGGCTGCTCGCCGAGAACAACGTCTTCGCCGCGGTCGGGCTCGCCACCATCTTCGACTTCAGCGGTGCGGTCGAGCTCGAGAAGGCCGGGATCCCGAGCTTCGGCTGGAACATCAACGCCGACTGGAACAAGCCCAACCTGTACGGCAACGCCGGCGCCCTCTGTCTCGGGTGCTCGGGAGTCGAGCTCCCGTGGATGGCCAAGCTGCTGGGCAAGCACGTGGTCGGGGTCGTGGCGTACAACGTCGACGACTCGAAGAAGTGCGCCGAGGGCGTGCAGAAGAGCTTCGACGAGTTCCCCTCGGCCAAGGTCGGGTACCTCAGTGACAGCCACAGCTTCGGAGACGTCGACTTCAGCGTCGACGTCTCGAAGATGAAGGACGCCGGCGTGGACTTCATCACCACGTGCATGGACACCAACGGCGTCCTCAACATCGCGAAGGAAGCGCGCAAGCAGGGCCTGGACGCGATCCAGTACCTGCCGAACGGCTACGACCAGGCGTTCATGAAGGCGAACGGGCAGTTCTTCGAGGGCTCGATCGTCCGCACGCCCTTCATCCCCTTCGAGACGTCGCCACGACCGGCCGGGCTCGCCGACTACCTGAAGTGGATGGGCAAGCAGGGCGACACGCCGAACGAGTACACGACCTACGGCTGGATCAACGCCGCGATGCTCGACGAAGGCCTGCAGGGTGCCGGGCCGAACTTCACCCAGGCCAAGGTGGTGGCCGCCCTCAACAAGATGAAGGCCGACACCGCCGGAGGGATGATCCCGCCGATCGACTGGACGACCCAGCACACCGAGACCCGTCCGCCCACCTCGTGCGCGGCCTACGTGAAGGTGGTGCACGACAAGTTCGTGCCGGCATTCGTCCCGAAGGGCAAGGTGTACGTGTGCTTCCCCCGTGACGCCACGCTCAGCACCAAGCCCACCTATCGGTAGCCGGCACTTGCCTGTTCCTCCGGCGGGTCTCGTCGCGTGACCGAGTTCCTCAAGTACGCCATCGAGGGTGTGCCCCTCGGCTGCGTGTTCGCGCTCGTCGCGATCGGCCTCGTGCTCACGTACAAGACGAGCGGCGTGTTCAACCTCGCGTTCGGCGCGCAGGCGTACGTCGCGGCGGTGCTGTTCTACGAGTTGCGCATCCGCAACGGATGGCCGACTGTCCCCACCTTCGCCCTGGTGGTGCTGGTGGTGTCGCCGTTGATGGGGCTGGCGCTGGAGATGCTGATCTTCCGTCATCTCCGCACGGCGTCGCCGATCGCCAAGCTCGTGTCGTCGCTCGGCCTGCTCGTGGCGGTGCCGCAGTTCGTGGCGATCATGCTGGGAACCGGGCCCACCTTCGGGGTGAAGGGCATCTGGTGGAACGACGACGCGCTGTACCACTTCGGTGACTTCGTGCTCGACGGCAAGCAGATGGCCGTCATCGTGAGCACGGTCGCGGCGGTGGTGGTGCTCGGGGTGCTGTTCCGGTACGCGCCGATCGGGCTGCGCATGCGGGCCGTCGTCGAGAGCCCGCGCATGACCGAGCTGGCCGGGGTCGACGCCGACCGCGTCTCGGCGTTCGCGTGGATGCTCTCGAGCCTGTTCGCCGGGCTCGCGGGGGTGCTGCTCGCGCCCCTCTACGCCTCGCTCGCACCCCAGAACTTCACGAGCCTCCTCGTCGCCGCGATCGCGGCGGCGGCATTCGCCCGGCTGACGAGCATCCCGCTCGCCCTCCTCGGCGGGATCCTGCTCGGAATCGCCCAGTCGCTGTTGGCGGGCTACCTGCCGCCGGCGAGCGTGATCGCGCAGAACCTCCGGCCTTCGTTGCCCTTCGCCGTGCTGTTCGTGCTCCTCCTGTTCTGGCCGGGGCTGCGCACCGCGGCGGCCGGACGGGATCCGTTGAGCGGGGTGGACCCGCCGCCGATGGCTCCGGCGGCGGCGACCCGGGGAC
>Ga0075026_100001214_pt1 | contig 10878 bp, 8 predicted proteins | sample Str012_2_FD_71392 | JGI IMG/M metagenome (GOLD analysis project Ga0075026, IMG submission 71392) | Freshwater sediment microbial communities in response to fracking from Pennsylvania, USA - Straight Creek_MetaG_SC_2012 | ecosystem: Environmental > Aquatic > Freshwater > Creek > Sediment...
ATGTTCCCGCCAAGGTGGGTCAGGCGCGTCTCCTGGCCGTGCAAGGAGACCGCGACGCTGCACGCAAAATAGTGGACGGCATCATCGCTGCAGGCGCAGCGGACGCAGACACCTGGGTTCTCCGCGGCGATCTGGCCGCGTCTGTAGAGAGCGATCGTGACAGCGCGATTGAAGCCTATCGCAAAGCGATTGCACTGCAAGGCGCAAACCTTGCGGCGCACGCCGGAATCATTGCCCTTCAGCTATCGAGCAAGGATCTCAAGGGGGCCACTGAGCAAGTCGCAGCCTTGCAAAAGGCGCGCCCAGGTCACTTGATGACGGGCTACTTTCAGGCGCAATTGGCCTACGACAAGCGCGATCTGAAGTCAGCCAAGGAGTTGGTAGCGCAGTTGCTGAAGGTCGCACCCAACCACCCGCAAGTCAATCAGCTCGCGGGTGCCGTCGAGCTTGCGTCAGGCTCGGTGGCTGTCGCGCGCGTACACCTGGGCAAGACCCTGCAGGCAATTCCGAACAGCAATGCTGCGCGGGGCATGATGGCGGCCAGCTACCTGAAGTCTGGCGAACCGAGCAAGGCACTCGAGTTCCTGGAGCCCATGCTGGCGCTGCCTGGATCGGCAATGTCAGATGGGAATGTTTTTGCCCTCGCTGGCGAGGCGTATATGCAGATTGGCGATCTGGACAAGGCCAGCGCAATGTTCTCGCGTGCAACGCAGATCAATCCGGGCAGCGTAGCCAGCCAGACCGCGTTGGCGCGCACGCGTTTCCTGAAAGGAGACACCGTCGGGGCGCTGGCGGACCTGCAACGCATTGCCGCATCCGACACTGGCACCGTCGCCGACCTGGAGCTTGTGAACACGCAGTTGCGCCAGCACGATTTTCAGGGTGCGCTGAAATCCATCGAGCAGTTGCAGCGCAAATCACCAAACCTACCTGCAACTTGGCTTCTGCGCGGCGCTGCTTTCGCTGGGCTGAAGGACACAGCCATGGCACGCGAAAGCCTTGAGAAAGCGCTGGCGCTGGACCCCGTGTTTTTCCCCGCGGCCTTCAATCTGGCCGCCCTCGACTTGGCTGAGAAGAAGCCTGAGGCCGCGCAGCGGCGATTCGAATCCATCATCAAGGCACAACCCGGCCACCTGAGCGCATTGTTGGCATTGGCTGATTTGCGGGCGCGAACAGGCGCAAGCAAACAAGCGGTGACTGAACTGCTCACAACGGCAGTTCGACTCAATCCTGCGCAAGCTTCTGCGCATCTGAGCCTGATCAACTACCTTCTGTCTACCGGGCAAAACGAGGCGGCGATCACCGCAGCCCAGCAGGCTGATGCTGCTCTGGCGGGGCAGCAGGCAATTGCCGATGCACTGGGTCGGGCGCAATTCGCCGCGGGTAAGCACGACCAGGCGCTTCAGACCTTCAGCAGGATCGTTGCGAAGAACCCGGACGATGCAATCGCCCATGTGCACATTGCCGAAGTTCATCTCGCGATGAAGAACACGAACGCAGCCATCCAGAGTTTGAAGCGAGCTGTGGCTGCGAAACCCGACTCTGCCGTGGCGCTGCAGCGGCTGTCCGCGCTAGAGATCGCGGGCGGTCTGACGTCAGACGCGCTGCAGCTAGCGCGTGACCTGCAAAGGCGTTATCCGGCATACGGGCTGGGCTTTGTTCTTGAGGGCGACGCGCTGCTCGCTCAGAAGAGCAATGGCGCGGCGCTTGCGGCGTACAGGGTGGCGCTTGGCAAGGCGGCGCCAGGCGACGCGCCCACCAAATACTTCAGCCTGCTGATGTCCGGCGGCAAGAAAGTCGAAGCACAAGCCTTTGCGACCGGGTGGGTCAAGGACCACAGCAACGACATCCCGTTTGCCATCTACCTTGGTGATTCGGCGCTCGCACGGAGCGACATGGCCGCTGCCCTCGCCGCCTACCGCCACGTCGTGGACGTGCAGCCGAATCAAGTGGCGGCGCTGAACAACATTGCTTGGTTGATGGTCAAGACTGGCGAACCAGGCGCCCTCCCGTTCGCGGAGAAAGCCAATTCGCTGGCCCCTAACCAGCCGGCATTGCTGGACACTCTGGCAATGACCCTGGCCGCTGAGAAGCAACTGGAGCGGGCCGTCGAGATCGAGAAGAGTGCTTTCGCTCTCGCGCCCGACAACAATACGATTCGCTTGGGTCTGGCGCGCCTTCACCTTCAGAGCGGGCAGAAGGAACAAGCGCGCGATCTGCTCGAACCGCTGATCCAGCTCGGTGAGCGGTTCGCCGAACATGCTGAAGTCAAGCGCCTGTCGGCAGGCCTCTAGAGGTGACTGACTGAGCTGCTCGGTCTCAACGGGTCAAACAGTCAGGTCAAGATGGCCGTCCTTCGGACGAACTGCCCAATGCAAGAGAAGGTACCTTGGCGGTCACTCGGCAGGCTGATCGTCAACTTATGGAGTTGACACGGCGGTCCGACCCTGGTTGAGCCGAAGCGCCTTTACCGCCAAATGCCGAATCAACATGAAAGGCGGCATTCGCAGCCAATGCGCACGTACGTAAAGCGCGAACAGAGCGATCGACGTCGATACGTCGGAAGCGGTCTTGTGCCGCGGTCGAAGTGCTCGCGCCCAGAGCCAATCACTCACCATGGTCAGGAGCCGCCCCGGGCCGCCCTGGCTGGCGCAGGCTAGAGCCTCGGGCGGCACCGGCGTGGACAACCGCATCTTCGTATAGCGCAGCCCATAGAACAGCGGCCGCTTCAGATCGAGTTCGCTTGCGCGCTCGACCAGGTCTGCCCAGAAGTTCGGCGTGTGACCAAGATGACGCAGCAGAAGATCGAGATCCGACAAATCGCGAAGGCTGTGGCTCAGGTCGTCGTTGTGAAAGAGGTGCACCATGCTGTGCAGCACGATGTCCACTTGGGCGAGAACGGCATAGCGTTGCGATGGGAGAAGTGGGCGGGCACTGGCCAGCAGCTTGGCCGAACTGGGCTTGAGTCGCGCGGTATCGGGCAGGATTGCATGGTGCACATCAAGCACGGTCTGGCGCGTGACGTGGCGCAGGGGCGGAAGCTCGTGCATCCATTCGCGGTAGTACCGCTGGTCATACTCGGAGTGGTGTGTGGTGACCCAGCCGTTCGACATCAGAGCGGCCTCCACCTCTCCCAGTCGACTCTTGGGCACCAGGATGTCGACATCGGTGAAGACGCGCCCCATCGCAGGCAACAATCCGGCCGCCACGTAGGCGGCGCCTTTGAGCAGCACAGGCCGCACTCCCGTGGGCGCGATTGCCCGATCGATGTGCGCCAGCTCACGCATTGCATCTGCGTGCTGTGCGTCGGCAAAAGTGATGGCGGACTTCAGATGGGCCCGTGGCGCAGCTGGAACAAAGTCCATTGAACCCTGAGCTTCCAACATGCAGGCGATACGGGCCAATAGGCCCGCGGACCGGGCCTGGCGAATCAAGACGTCCCACCCCGCCGCGGTCAATGCTGACACATGCTGAGGATGGCGCAGCGTTTGGCAGACAAGATCCGTGTTGGTCGACGCTATGTTGGGAGCCATTGTTCGGACCTCGCCAACCGATCGAACATTGCCACCGCCTCATGCAGGTTGCTGTAGGTGAACTCATGGCAATCGCAGCGGTCGATCAGCTCGCCAATAGCATTGAAACCTCTGCGGCCGAGTACGCCGTAGTTGAAGGCGTTGTCCACTAGTGCCATGAAGGCGCGGGCTCTCGACAACGGCTCCATCCGCGCAGCAACGCCCGCAGCGAACCGCGGCAGGACTACCCAGGCGGGCGGTGCCGGCCGGCTCGCTCGCAACACTGCTTCGGCCGGCGGTCGCACGTGCGCGACGCGCCCTTTGACAGTCTCATGCACGACATCCCCAAAGACTGCCGATGGTGCGAACTGTTGCACGACGTCGATTGAATCGTTTTTGAGACTGATCGGCCGCGGCAGCGCCACCAGCTGGCAAGTCGCAGGTTCGATAAGCGCCAGCTCGTCGGACAACAGACGCCAGCCGCCGCCATACGCCAAGCCGGCGCACAACGTACTCTTGCCCGAACCGGACGGCGCAGGCAGTATCAATGCACGGCCGTCACGTTCCAGCACGGCCGCGTGCACGATCAGGTATTGGTGGCAGTGACTCGAAACACACCAGTTGAGGCCCCACTCGAGCATTGGGAATCCCTGGTCGCCGGGCAGCGGCGCGAACGGTTGTGAGCCATCGAACCGGAACACCACCTGACGATCGATCCATCGCCGATAATTCTGCGGGCGCTCAACGCTGACATGGAAATCCGCAAAACCGGTAGTGACCTCTGCTTCGTGTTGCGCGTAATGCAGCGAGATTCCGCGCCGGACGGCAGCTATTGACGTGCGGACGTTTGTCGCGATGGGCCCGGTCCGAATTTGAAGTCCGCCATGGCGCAAGCAGTGGTCAAGAGCCTGCGGCCCGAGGTCGCCAACGATCAAGTAAGTTCTGCCGTTGCCAAGCCCAGTGCCTCCAACGTGGCCAATGCAGCCAGCAGGCTTTGCGTTTCGGGACATGCCACTGCAAATCTGGCGACCAAGGCTGCCGTCGCGGGGTTCGGTGCAGTGCAGTCTTCGAACACGCGCGTCGCAATCTCGTCGACATATGCGGCGCCATCGCGCAGGGCCATAAGAGTCTCACCCGTCAGCGTCGACAGCATGTACGTTGATGCAGTACCTTCGACGCGGACCACAAACTCTCCGTCCCACTCGCGCCAGTCGAAAATCCCGCTCAATGACCAGCGACCGTGCTCTGCGACGTAGTCGGGCGGCCTCAGTTCGGCATGGTGGAACTGAGCCACGCGATCAGCCCTCCCGTGCTGGCGGGCGAAGAGGAATTCGCATACCACTTGACACCAGCGGTGGGCTCATAGTAGCCCTTGGTGACAAAGGCCGACCACACTGATTTGGTGACGGCTACGCTGAGCACATTTGCCGGCGTCCAGCCTTTCGCTGCGTTGAGCAACGCGGCGACGATGTGCCGCGCGACTGCATCGCGGCCGTTAGCGTTGCCTTGCAACTCCAGGACTTGCAAAAGAGTCTTGCCAGCGTAGCCGCCCATGGCGCCAAATGCTGAATTGGCATTGAAAAGGGTAGCGCCGCTGCCCGTAGCCACGTACGGAGCTGGCCACTGGCTGAACGAGTCAGGCTGCTTCCAGTAGCCAGGAGAGCGGCCGGAGCAAGTGAATATCAAGTCGGGCCGGCTCGCGTTGATCGAAGCAAACGAGGACGCCGGCGCGCAAACCCCGGGGGCGCCGCCTGCCATCACTGATCGCGGCGCCGAGGCCATCAAGACGGGGGCAACCATCAGGCCGCCACGCAACAGGCGCCTGCGCGCAATCAACGGCCCGCCTTGGTCGGCGACGGCAGCACTGTCCTGCAAGGGTGCAGGCCCGTTCAACTCTGGGTTCATGGTCAGTCGATTCTATCGGGGGCATCCTTGAGCGCAAGCTCAATGCATCCCGCATTCGGTGGGACCAGCGCCCTGCCAATTGTCACGGCGCGGTGGACTGACCTCGGCTCAGCGTTCGCGGACGCGGCCCGCGATATTGACCAATCCCAGCCCTAGAAGCAAGAAATGAGCCAAGTCTTCATGACCGGTCAGGCCAGGGTGTCGAAGCGGCGCCGGGTTCGGGAAATGGCGCAGCGATCAGCGCTTGATTTCCGGGCAACTGCGAGCCGCCGGCAACGTCTGCGCGAACAAGTTCACGTTCGTGTTGCGCGGCCCTCGATTCGCGGCATTGTGGTACGTTGCAGTCTGCACTTAACCTTGCCGTCTTGCGCCTAAAATGCCAGCCGCAGCCAAGTCAGTGCGCACTTGGCGCGTTGATCTAGCTGGTCAAGATTCTCGTGTCTGCCCATCGGAGGTTCGTCGTGCAACAGATAACCAAGTCGGCGCTACACGGCATTCTCGGCGTTGCATGGTTGGTGTTGGTTGCGCTGCTTGCTTCATGCGCGGGGCCAAACGCTGGCGCTCCGCCTGCTCCGGCACTGGCCGCGATCGAAAACTACTCCTATGTCATCGGCGCGGGCGACACATTGAACATCATCGTTGCCCGCAACCCAGAATTGTCGATGTCGGTGCCGGTGCGTCCCGACGGAAAGATCTCGGCGCCCTTGGTCGACGAATTGCTCGCCCAGGGCAAGACCTCGGTGCAGTTGGCACGTGAACTCGAAGGCCAACTCAAAAAATATGTTCGCGACCCGGTGGTGACAGTCGTCGTCACCAATGTCGTTGGATCGTACAGCGAGCAGGTGCGAGTGGTTGGCGAAGCGGCTCGACCACAGTTCCTGCCCTATCGCCAGAAAATGACGTTGTTGGATGTGATGATTGCTGTGGGCGGGCTGACTGATTTTGCGGCTGGCAACAAGGCCACCATTCTGCGGACGTCGGAAGGGAACAAGCAATACTCGGTCCGACTCAAGGACTTGATCAAGGGCGGCGACATCTCGGCCAATGTCGAGATGCGGCCGGGTGACATCCTGATCATTCCGCAGAGCCTTTTCTAGCGACGGAGTTCAGATCGCGCACCGCGCACCGCGCACCGCGCACCGCGCGTCGGTGACTGCCGTCTGGCCATAGTGCTGCGTAACATGCCCGGCGCCGCCCCCCGCCGCCACGTTGTGACACCGAAGACAGGAACTTCGCCATGCAGGAGGTGATTGCTCAATTACAAGCCGCGGCCCGCGCGATGTGGAAGTACCGTTGGTTGGGTGTGATCGTCGCGTGGGGCGCAGCACTTGTCGGCACTGGCGCTGTGTTTCGCATACCGAACCAGTACGAGGCCAGTGCCCGGATCCACGTCGACACGCTGTCGATCCTGAAGCCACTGATGTCGGGCCTGGCCGTGCAGCCGGATGTCGATCAGCAGATCGCCATGCTCAGCCGCACACTGATCAGCCGGCCGAATGTCGAGAAACTTGTGCGTATGGCTGACTTGGATCTGGGAAACAAGTCCAAAGCTCAACAAGAGGCGACCATCGACGAATTGATGAAGACACTGCGCATCGCGGGAACCGGCCGCGATAACTTGTACGTACTGTCGTACCGCGACGTCGAGCCGGAAAGGGCCAGGCGCGCAGTTCAGTCATTGGTGTCGATCTTCATCGAATCTGGCCTCGGGGCCAGCCGTAACGATGCGGCTTCTGCGAAAGCCTTCATCAACGAGCAGATCAAAAACTATCAGACGAAGCTCGAAGAGGCCGAGGCGCGACTGAAGGATTTCCGATTGCGTAACTTGGATCTGCAGTTTGGTGAGGGTCGCGATACGGCTTCACGTCTGGGCGAAGTGAGTGGTCAACTGGAAAAGGCGCGCCTCGAGTTGCGTGAGGCTGAAAACGCGCGAGATGCCGCCAAGTCGGCATTGGCCAGCGAAAGGTCGCAGGGCACCAGTCTGTCGACGCAGAGTCTCCTGCAAGAGTCCGCGGTAAGCGTCGCCACGCCCGAAATTGATGCGAGGCTCGATGCACAACGGCGCCAACTGGACAATCTGCTGCAGCGATTCACCGAACAGCACCCCGACGTGCTCAGTGCGCGTCGGCTGGTACAGGATCTCGAAGAGCAGAAACGCAAAGAGGTTCAGGCCCTGCGCAAGGCCGCCATGGCAGCGCCACCGCCGGTGGCTGTGGGTGCAGGCGGCAGCAGTCTAGCGGCTCAGGAACTCAATCGCATGCTCGCCATGTCGGAGGTGCAGGTTGCTTCGCTGCGTGCCCGTGTGGGCGAATACACAGCACGCTACAACCAGGTTCATGCTTCGCTGAAGACTGCGCCGCAGCTCGAAGCCGAGGCTGCGCAGCTGAACCGCGACTACGCCATTCACAAGAAGAATTACGAAGATTTGGTGTCACGTCGCGAGTCCGCGACGATGTCGGGTGACTTGGACGTGGCTTCAGGGATGGCCGATTTTCGCCTTATCGACCCACCACGCGTGGCGCCTCAACCGGTGTCGCCAAACCGGATGATGCTCTTGCCGTTGGTGCTACTGGCTGCTATCGCGGCGGGGTTGTTCGCCGCATTTGGTGCTGGCCAGCTGAGGCCTGTCTTCTTTCACCCCGCGGAGTTGCGTGCCAAGCTCGACCTGCCTATTCTCGGCATGGTGTCGGCGGTGTTGGGCGACGCGGATACGCGCAAACGCCGTGCCGACCGTCTGCGGTTTGTCGCTGCATCCGGCAGTCTGGTATTAGTGTTCTCGCTAGGTCTGACGGCGATGTCGTTTATCGCAAACCGATAATTTATGAGCAGTCTGATTGAACAAGCCGCGCAGCGTCTGGAGCAATTGCGGCGCGCCGGAGCGATCGTCTCGGACGCAAAGCAGAGCCAGCGGCTACCCGGCGGTGGAGTTGGCGCTGCCGCGCCTGCGGGCGAAGCCCGTGCGGCCGTGCCCGCCGCGAATTCTCGTCGCGTCGAAATCGATCTCGACAGGCTGGCAGCTCTAGGCATGCTGGTGCCAAACGCGTCGCGATCTCTGCTCGGCGATCAGTTTCGCGTGATCAAGCGGCCGTTAATTCGAAACGCGGTCGGCAAGGGCGCCTCCAAAATCGCGCATGGCAACCTGATCATGATCACGAGCGCGGTTGCCGGTGAAGGCAAGAGTTTTACCGCGGTCAATCTCGCGATGAGCATTGCGGCCGAGCTGGACCATACGGTGATGCTGGTCGACGCGGATGTCGCGCGCCCCTCGATCTCGCGCATCCTTGGCTTGACACCTGACACGGATCCGATCCTTGGACCCGGCCTGCTCGATGTGCTCGATGGGCGGGCTGAAATGACCAGCGCTCTGCTCAAGACCAATATCGACAAGCTCACGGTGTTGCCCAGCGGAACCCAGCACTCCCGTGCCACGGAGTTGCTGGCCAGTGATGCCATGGCACGCTTGCTCGAAGACATGGGCCGTCGCTACCCGGACCGCATCATTGTTTTCGATTCGCCGCCGCTGTTACTGACGACAGAGGCTCGTGTGCTGGCAACGCACATGGGGCAAGTCGTCGTCGTCGTTCATGCCGAGAAGACGTTGCAGACCGATGTGCAGAGCGCCCTGGCCACCATTGAGTCGTGCCCGGTGCGTCTGCTTCTGCTCAATCAGGCCCAAACCAGAGTCGAGGGTGGCTATGGTTATGGCTACGGCTATGGCCAAGGCGGTCGGTATGGGTCTGGTGGGGGCGCAGCGGCCGACTCGAGCATCCTTGAAGCGCCAACAACTTGACTGCGTATGATCAGTAAACACACGATCCGCCCGGGGTGCGACGCGCGCGAAGGGCTGCCCGGATGCCGTTTGGCGTCGGTGCTGCTCTTGCTCGTGCCGTGCGTGGTCCACGCGCAGGACGCCGCCGGCGCCAAACGCGGCTGGACGGTCGAGCCCAGCCTCTCGGTGCGCGAGACGATCACCGACAACGCAAACCTGCAGCCGCTCAAGTCGTCGGATTCAATTACCGCAATCAACGCCGCTGTTCGCGTCGTCGGCACGACCGCGAGCCTGCGCGGGTCTCTCGACTACTCATTGACCGAGTACCTGTATGCGCGCCACAGTGGCGATAACGGACCTCTGAGCGTTCTCAGCGCTGAGGCGACCGCCGAAGTCATCGATGGGTTGGGTTTCGTTGACCTGCGCGGCAACTACAGCCAGCAGGCTGTGTCGGCGTTTGGCAGCCAGTCAACGGACCCGGCCCTGGGCGCAAACAACCGCACAGACGTTGCCGACCTTTATGTGTCGCCCTATCTGCGCGGGCGGCTGGGTAGCACGGTGCATTACGAGTTGCGTGCGTCATACGACGCGACGCGCGCGAAAGGCACCAGTGCGTCGGACGTCAACAACGGCGTGGCGTCGTTGCACCTCGACGGTCGCGCTGCTGCTGCATCACTCGGCTGGACAGCGGACGCCTCGCATTCGGTGAGCCGCTTCCTGGCCGGGCGGAGAACGTTCGACGACCGCTTGCGGGCCGGCATGACTTACGTTGTCAACCCCGAGCTGCAGTTCGGCGCCAACGCGGGCCGCGAACGAACCGATCTTCCGAGCGTCGATGCCAATTCCGACGCAACCTGGGGTGCGCAGGCCGAATGGACGCCCACCGAGCGCACCAAGCTGGCTGCCACCGCCGAGAAGCGGTTTTTCGGCACGGCGCACTCGTTGCACTTCACGCACCGCACGCCCAGCACGGTGTGGCCGCTGTCCGATTCCCGCGATATCTCCACCTCCAATACCCAGGGCAAAGGCGGCCTCGGCAGCGCGTACGACTTGTTCTTTCTCCAGTTCGCATCGGTGCAGCCCGACCCGGTCCTTCGCGACGCATTGGTGCGCAGCTACCTTCAAGCCAATGGCATTCCTGTCAACGCGGTCGTGATTGGCGGCTTCCTGAGCGCTGCGGCCACGCTCGTGCACACGCAGTCGCTGTCGTTCGCGTTGGTCGGCGCGCGCAACACGGTGACAGTCATGTTCTCCGGCAGCAACAGCTCGCGCGCTGACAAGGTGGCTGCCGTGGTCGACGATCTGTCCAACAATAACGATGTACGCCAGCGTGGAATCACGCTCGACTGGTCATACCGGCTGACGCCAACATCCTCACTCAGCGCGACCGGCGGGTACCAGCGTAGCGACAGTGATTCGAGCACACTGCAGACGACGCTCAAGACGCTGATTGCCACATGGACCGGCAAGCTCGGGCCGCGCTCGAGCGTTTCTGCCGGGGCGCGCCACACCAGTTTCGACAGCCCGGCGACACCATACCGTGAGAACGCCCTGTTCGCCTCGTTCAGGCTGGCGTTCTGAGGCCATGTACGAATCGTTCTACGGGTTGACCAGCAAGCCGTTTCAACTCAGTCCCGACCCGGCCTTCTACTTCAACAGCAAGCAGCATCGGCGCGCGAAGGCCTACCTCGA
>Ga0075026_100001216_pt1 | contig 10873 bp, 13 predicted proteins | sample Str012_2_FD_71392 | JGI IMG/M metagenome (GOLD analysis project Ga0075026, IMG submission 71392) | Freshwater sediment microbial communities in response to fracking from Pennsylvania, USA - Straight Creek_MetaG_SC_2012 | ecosystem: Environmental > Aquatic > Freshwater > Creek > Sediment...
CATGAACTCCTGGGTGTTGCACAAGAAGCGATGGCCGTCCTTCGACGCATAGTGCGGTTCCATGCCGTACGCGAACCAAGCGATGCCCCCGATGGCGGCGAAGATCAGAACGGTCCACACGTAGTCCACGGCGACAGCATGGCCGATCGTCACGCGGTTCGCAGGTCATCGTCGGTTCGATGGTGCGGTTCTTGCCCAGGTGCATGGGGTTTTCGGTGCGCCGCGTGCGACACTATGACCCGTGAGCGTGGTGGACGGACTGGCGGCGGCGAATTTCACCGATCCGCACAACCAGAGGATCATCTACCTGGCTGTCGGCGGCCTGCTGCTCCTGGCGGTGATCGTCACCGTCGGCACCGTCGTGTGGTGGCGTTCGACCAAGGCCGAACACCCAGCGCTGGCCCCGCTCGAGGTGATGAGCACCCGCAAGTTCGAAAAGAGCGACTACACCGATCGCAAGCGTGTGCTCGACGAGGTGCGGCCGCCCGGGCATCCCGCCGACGACCACGACGACGCCGTGTCCGATGTGGTCGACCTGCAGGCTGCATCGGAGGCACCGTTGCCCGATCCGGCCGAACTGGCCGATCCTGAGCATCCGATCCCGTCGGAAGGCCCCACGCCCGAGACCAAGGTGGCCGCGTTGGCCAACGGGGCCGAGGACGGCGAGGAACTCGTCACGGTCGATGCTGCGTCCGCCGACGACGCCACGGTGGCCACGGAGTTGCCGGTGGCCACCCCGGCGCAGCCGATCATCGTCGCCGAGTGAGGCACACCGGCCGTCGTGCCGGGTACGGTGCTGGTCATGGCTGATGGATTCGACATCGACGCGATGATCACTCGTTTTCGCGAGCGGGCGCACGCCGTGAAGCAGCGCCCGCTGCCGCCGGTGGCGGGCGAGGAGCGGGCCCGGTTCATCGAGCAGGCCCAGGCCGACTTTCGCGATTTCGCCATCATCGGCGATGCAGCAGGTTCGATCGAGGACGGTTTCTTGGTGCTGCGAGTGGATCTGCGTCCGCCGGAGGCACGTTCCTGAGGGTCGTGCCCGTCGGCGTTGTCACTCGCGGGCGGCGTCGCTAGATTTGTTGCGCATTGCGGACGTGGCTCAGCTGGTAGAGCATCACCTTGCCAAGGTGAGGGTCGCGAGTTCGAATCTCGTCGTCCGCTCCATATGAACGAGGCCCGGCCGCACGGCCGGGCCTCGTTCGTGTGCGCTCGAGCGCACATTCGGGAGGATGGCTGCGGTGGCAGCCCGACGGATCTCGTCGTCCGCTCCGCGGCGCGTCGGCAGTCGTTGCGTGCGCAACTGGTGTCCGAAATCGACGCTTTTCGGCACGGATCAGCCCCAGAAGCCGAATTGGCACGAATCAGACCCAGAACGAGGGGGTCAGGTCGGGTGGTCGCGGCGGGTCGAGCGGCGGGTGACGACCGCGAGGACCTTGCCGAACGCACCGATCACCAACCCGATGGCGTGCGCGAGGCCTCGAACGACGGCCATCAGCCCGCGCAGGAAGCCGACGCCGGCGCGCGGGTCGTCGCCCGGCTCGGTCATCGCAGCACCAGCACCACGACAAGGACGATGAGCAGGACGAGGCCGAGGCCTCCACCGATGTACAGACCAGATGCGAGCATGCTCATCGTGTACCCGGACGAGTTGGTGGTCAAACCCGAAGTGGCTCGTTTGACGTTGCTCCATCGTGGGTACCATCGACCTGCGACCCGGCCGACGTCGGCGGGTGGAGGCCTTGCTCCCAGGGCCGGTCGTACCACCGAGGGTCGTGTCCGTCAGGGGGCCGCAGGATGACCGAACGAAGCTCCACCCGACGGGACGATCCCGTGGCGACCGGGCCGGTGCAACTGGTCGTGCCGGCCGAGGCCGCGTTGTCGCGGGTCGTGCGGCTCGCTGCCGGCGGACTCGCGTCGCTGACGGGGTTCGACGTCGAGCGAATCGACGACATCAAGATCGCCGTGAGCGAAGTGATGCTCACGCTCGTCGAGCACGGCGACGGTGCGCCGATCGAGCTCGACTTCGCCGCGGTCGGTGACTCGTTCACGGTGCGGGGGCGCACGGTCGTCGCCGCCTTCGACGTCGACGATGCCGATCTCGAGCTCAGTCGCACCGTGCTTGACCAGGTCTGCAGCGATCACGGACGCCAGTTCGCCGATGGCCGCGCCGAGCTCTGGGCGATCGTGACCCGCACTGGGTGACGGCGCGATGAACACCCGTGCCACGCCCGACGACGGGTGGCTGCGCGAGGCCCTCGAACGCTTTCATCGTGCTCCCGAGCCGGCGCTCCGCGACGAGATCGCCGATCGAACCGACTGGCTGGCGACGCGACTCGCTCGGCGCTTCATCGGTCGGGGTGAGCCGTTCGACGATCTGCTCCAGGTCGCTCGCATCGGCCTACTGAAGACGATCGAGCGATTCGACCCGACGCTGGGGGTCCCCTTCGTCGGTTATGCCACTCCCACGATGCTGGGAGAGTTGCGTCGCCACTTCCGCGACCACACCTGGTCGATCCATGTGTCGCGGACCGCCAAAGATCTCCGCGGTCCGCTGGCGGCCGCGCTCGACGAGCTCACGAACGAGCTCGGTCGCGCGCCGACGGTGCCGGAATTGGCCCGCCGAATGATGATCTCCGAGGACGACGTGGTGGAGGTCATCGAGGTCGGCCACGCGTATCGGTCCGCGGAGCTGGATCCGGAGAATCCTCGTCACGTGCGGTCGTCGACGACGATCGCGCCCGACGACCTCGACCGCAACGAGGTGGCGGCGTTGCTCGGCATGCTGCCGCAGCGTGAGCGCACGATCCTGTACCTGCGGTACTTCGAGGGGTTGAGCCAGTCGGCGATCGCCGATCGACTCGGCACCAGCCAGGTCCACGTCGGTCGGCTCATCACTGCCAGCCTGCTGCGGCTGCGGAGCCTTCGCGGTGGCGATGATGTGTGAGGTCGTCGCCCTGTGGGTATCGGTGGTGCGTGCGACCAGGCTCCCGCCCGAGGTCGCCCGGCTCGAGAGCGACCCGTCCGTCCGATCGGTCGCTCTCGCCGTCTGCGGGTAGCGGTTGGAGCGTCAGGCGGTGTCGAGCAGGTCGGCTCGGCCGCAGATGTCGAACATCCGCCGCACGCACTCCGACGGTGACCGCAGCGTGACGGTGAGGGGCGACCCGGGTGTGGTGGCGGTTGCGTCGATCAGTGCTCGCGCAGTCGACGTGTCGAGGAAGGTCACGCCGCGAAGGTCGACCACCACCAGGTGAGGGACGTTCGCCGGCGGGGACTGCTGCGCAGCGCTCAGTGCATCGTGCAGCGCCTCGACCACTGCGATGTCCTGCTCGCCGGTGAGCCAGATCGTGGTCGCTCGTTCGTCGACCGTGACGGCGGGCACCGGTAGCGAAAAGCGGTCGAACGACGAGACGATGAGCGATGCGACCATGCTGAACCTCCGTGTGTGCGCCAACAACTGTCGACACGCCACCAGGGTCTGGAGCGCCGCGTCTCTGAATGGATGGATGGCTGCTGTGTGTTCGCGGCCACCACCTCGGAGGCCCACCGTACACCGACTTGTGGATGATCGTCGGGCGACCCGCCGGATCGTGTCTGCGCCGACGCCGTTGTGGGTAGTGCCCGTGCGATGACGATCACGCACCGAATCCTTCCCGACACGGCTCACGTCGGCCTCGCCGACTACATCACCGCAGGTGGCGGTGCCGGCCTGCGGGCTGCTCGCGTCGCTGACCCGTCGGATGTGATCGACGAACTGGCAGCGGCCGGCCTGCGAGGACGCGGCGGTGCCGGATTCCCCACGGCCACCAAATGGCGCACCGTGCGCTCGTTCGCATCGCCGTTGCTGCACACGTCGGTGGTGGTGAATGCAGCCGAAGGGGAGCCGGGGACGTTCAAGGATCGAGCCATTCTCCGAGCGAACCCGTACGCAGTGCTCGAGGGGGCGTTGATCGCGGCGCACGTGGTGGATGCACGCTCGATCATCGTGGCGACGAAGATGACGTTCGTCGCGGAGATCGAGCGTGTGCGCGCCGCCATCGACGAGATGCGCGCGGCTGGTTGGTGCGACGGCGTGGTGATCGACGTGGTCGAGGGGCCTTCCGCGTATCTGTTCGGTGAGGAGACGGCGCTGCTCGAGGTGATCGACGGACGGCCGCCCTTCCCCCGCATCGCTCCGCCGTTCCGCCGAGGCGTGGTGGAGGTGGTGACGTCGCGTGCCGATGCCGCGTTCCCCACGGGCCAGGCGGCCTCGGTGCAGATGGCCGAACTCGACGAGCAGAGCGTGGCCCCACCCGTGCTCGTGAACAACGCCGAGACGCTGGCCAACGTGCCGGGCATCGTTGCGAACGGTGCCGAATGGTTCCGGTCGATCGGTACGGAGTCGTCGCCCGGTTCGGTCGTGTGCACGGTCACCGGAGCCGTGCAACGGCCGACCGTGGTCGAGGTGGCGATGGGCACGACGCTGGAGGATCTGCTCGCGCTCGCAGGTGGCATCGCTGCGGGTGTCTCGATTCGGATGGTGCTCGTCGGTGTCTCGGGCGCCATCGTCACCCCCGACCTGCTCGCCACCCCGCTCACCTACGAAGCGATGGCGGCGATCGGCAGCGGGCTGGGCTCGGCAGGCTTCATCGTGGTCGGCACCGACGTCGGCGTCGTGGGGGTCGCTGCCGGGGTGAGTCGCTTTCTCGCCGTCGAGTCGTGCGGGCAGTGCACGCCGTGCAAGCAGGACGGTGCCGAACTGTCGGAACTGCTCGGCAGGCTGTCCGATGGCAACGGTGACGATGCCGACCTCGTGCAGGTCCGACGTCGGCTCGGCACGGTCGCCGACGGTGCTCGCTGCGCACTGGCGTCGCAGCAACGCGACGTGGTGGGCTCGATCCTCGATGCCTTCGACCGACTCGTGGTCGCCAGGGTGGCGCCAGGCGCGCCGGTGGAGGAGCGCTATCTCGTCGCTCCGCTGCTCGATGTCGCAGCAGACGGAGCGTTGATCGACCTGGCGGTCGCCGACAAGAACCTCGACTGGACCACCGGCGCCGCCGACAGCGGACGGACACCGGTGGATCACTGGTCTCCTCAGCGCGTCGCGATCAGTGTGTCGCCCTCCGAGACGGCCGACGAGCCAGCATGACGCCGGTTGCTCCCAGTGCCAGTGCGAGCACGGCGGCGATCATGACGTCGGCGGAGCCGCCCCCAGTGCGAGGGATGGTCGGGAGCGGGCCGCCCGCGGTGGTCGTGGGACCGGTGGCCGAACTGGTGGTCGTCGTGACGGTCGACGTCTGACACGACGGTCGGGTGAACGTGTTCGCATCGAGTGTCACGGCACCGTTCCGTGCAAGGAGCCGTCCATCGATCGATGCATTGGTCTTGGCCGAGATCGACGTCAGAGCGAGCACCGTGCCCGCGAAGTGTGCGCTCGTGCCGATCGTGGCCGAGCTACCGACACGCCAGAACACGTTGCAGGCGCCGGCTCCGTTGACGAGCAACACGCGGGCGGACGAGGCCACGACGAGCGTGCTGGCGGCCTGGAAGACGAAGACGGCGTTGGGGTCGCCGTGAGCATCGAGCGTGAGGGTGCCCGACAACGCCAGGGCCCCGCCGGTGTACACGCCGGCGCGGAGGGTGCTACCGGCCAGGTTGGCCGAGATGGTCGCAGTGGTGGTGCGGCTCGTCGCGTCGTTGTACGCCACGGTCAGGGCCGCCTTTGCAGCGAGCGCATTGGCATCGGCAGCATGGATGACGCCGTTGCTCACGATTCCCGGCGGGAACCCGGTGACGGCCGTGCCGGGGCTGACGCCGAGGCTGCCGTGCACGGTCGACGGGCCGGTGTTGGTGACCGTGGTGCCCGCGAGGACGGCATAGGCCGCGGCGGCGCCGAGGCCGACGGGCGGCGTGGCTGCCGACACCTCGCCTCCAGCTGGGGCGACCATGTAGCCCGCGAGCGCGATGACCGCGACGATTGATGCCCGACGAATGAAAGCAGTCATGATGGACCCTCCGGTTCAGTGGCCGGTGGTCGAGGGCGACGTACGGCATCGCGGTCGCCGGCACCTGTTCACTACCCCATTGCGACCGTCGACAAACACTGCGTGATCAGGTCCATTCCCTGTCGGCCACGGTCGACTCGGTGAGCCGGTCGAGCAGGCTCTCCGGGGCTTCCTGCACGGCGATGAGTCCGTTGTCGGCGCGTGCCGTCGCACGGATCAGTTCGTCGAGTTTCAACTGCGTCGCTGCGGTCTGGCGCGCCTGCGTGTGCTGGATGACGAACACCATCACGAAGGTCACCGACCCGGTGACGGAGAACAGCGTCGTCGACCACCAGGAAGGGAATCCGACGAACCCGCCGAACGCGAGCCATGTGGCGACCAGCCCGATCGCGACCAGACCCGATGCGGGTCGCGAACCGGTCTCGTCGAGCCGATGGATCACGCGGCTGGTCCATCGGCGATCCTTCCAACCGGGGGCGTGGGGCGTGGTTCGGGCGACACGCACTCGCCGGTGATGCGCCTCATCAGGGTCCGACGGCGTGTCGTTGCTCACCAGTAGTGCGCTCGGCCGCCCACCTGGTGGCCGACCCGGCCGAGGACGAGGAGCACCGCGCCGACGATCACGAGCACGATGCCCACGGTCCAGAGGATGGGGATGGCGGCGACGGCGCCGATGAGCAGGAGGACGAGTCCGATGATGATCATGTGCTGCTGGTACCCGGGATGCGTCGCTCTCAAACCGGACGTTGCCGCTCGGGCGAGACCGGAGAGGTTTGGATGCCGCCGCATCAGGGAAGTGTGAGGTCAGTCATCTGCGGTGATCCCGCAGCAGAGGAGCGAACCATGTCCAACATCGAAGGCGACGACACGCAGCGCCTGTCCAGCACCACCATCTCGTCGCCGTCCGTCGACTCGACCTCGGTGGGCCGGCCGGTGTCGGATCCCACGGCTGGCCTGACCGACGCTGCAGCACCTGGTCGGGCTACCGAAGTACGAACCACGTACGCCGGGCGGTTCGCACCCGACACGCTGATCGCCGGCCTCGTCGGACTCCTGTCGCTCATGATCGGATTGATCGTGCTCGTGCGGGCCGGGCTCTCCTCGCCGCTGTCGAAGCCGGTCGTCTCGGTGCTGGGCTTCACACACACCGCCACACTCGGGATCATCGAGGTCGCGATCGGCTTGTTCCTGTTGACCGCAGCATCGACGCAATCGCGATCGGGCGCCGCGTTCGGGGGACTCGCCATGGTGGTGGGTGGGGTCGTCGGTGTTGCCCAGTACCGATCGTTCGCCGACACGCTCGCGCTCGAACGAGGGTGGGCGTGGGTCATCCTCCTCGCTGGAGCGCTCGTCGCCGCCACGGCGCTGGCGTTGCCGCGGGTCGCTCGCCGCTCATCGACCGTCCGCCGGCGCGGGGTGTAGCGCTCGGCGGTCGTTGGGGCACGCCAGAACCTGGTGTTACGCTCCGTCCGCCCAGATGCCGGGCACGACGAAGATGCAGCACACCGCCACGAGCCACTCCGATGTCGACGTCGTGCAGGCGTCGGTGCCACAGGCGGTCGCACTCGCGCCGGTGATCGCAGCGAAGTTGATGCCGCCGAAACTCCCGCCGGTGATGGTGGCGCGCCCCGATCGTCGTCGTCGCCTCGACGACGACCATCAGGTCACTGCCGTGGTCGCGCCGGCCGGCTACGGCAAGACGGTGCTGATGCGCGAGTGGGTCGACACCGTGGTCGACACGCCGGTGGCCTGGTATTCACTCGATGCGCTCGACGCCAATCCGCTGTGCTTCTGGCGCCACCTCGTGAAGGCACTCGACGATGCCGTGGGCCTGGGCCCCGAGCCCGAAGCAGTGCTCGTGGAGCGCGGCGCCGACACGGTGTTCCTGCATCTCCTCGTGCACGAACTCGCAGCCCGGGGTGCCGTGGTGCTGGTGCTCGACGATCTGCACCTGCTGCGAGACCGCGACACGCTCGAACAACTGCGGGTGCTCGTGGAACTCGTCGGCCCGTCGTTGCGACTCGTGTTCGCCGCCCGCACAGCGCCCGCGCTGCCGTTGGCTCGCTGGCGCCTCGACGGGCGCCTGGCCGAGGTGGTGGCCGAAGACCTTCGGTTCGACGATGCCGACGCGGCCACCCTGTTGGACGGGTTCGGGTGCACGCCGCTCGCGGCTCCGGGGCTTTCGCAACTGGTGGGCACCACGGAGGGCTGGGTGGCAGGACTGCAGTTGGCTGCGCTCGCCCGTCCCGACGCTCTGCTCGAGGCGGTGCACGACCTGCCCTCCGATGGCACGCCGGTGGCCGACTACCTGCTCACCGAGGTGCTCGAACGGCTTCCCGCCGATCAGCGCGACACCGCGTTGGCCGTGTCGGTGGTCGACGAGTTCGACCTCGACATGGCCGTGGCGCTCACCGGCCGACCCGATTGCGGGGTACAGATCGCCGCGCTCGAGTCGGGCAACGTGTTCCTCACCCGGCGCGGGGCCAAGGATCCCACGTATCGGTTCCATCACCTGTTTCGCGAGTTGCTGCGCCAGCAGGTTCGTCGCAGCGATCTGCGACGGTGGACCGCGTTGCACCACACGGCGGCCGCCGTGTTGGCCGGTCGCGGTCAGACCGACGCCGCCTTCGGTCACCTGGTGGCGGTCGGCGACGTCGACGGCGCGTTCGATCTCGTGGTGCGGCCGGGCCTTGCCCTGTCCGACAGGGGATGGGGTCGCGAGTTCCGTCGGTGGATGGAGCAGTTGCCGGCCGATCTCGAGATCCGCGATCGCGGGTTGATGATCGACCTCGCCTTCGCACACTTCACCGCCGGGCGGCTCGATGTTGCTGATCAGTGGCTGGATCGTGTCGTGCCCGCCGACCGACGTGTGGTGATTCGTCGCTTGGCGGTGGAGGTGGCACGGGGCAACAACACACGTGCCGCCGAGATCATCCGGTCGCTCGCCGACCTCCCCGACGACATCGCCGACCCGTTCGCGCAACGTATGCCCACCGTGGTCGCTCGGGCCCATCTGCTCGCCGGCGACATCTCGGCCACGGATCGACTGCTCGACGAGCTCGAGCGGCTGCCACCCGATCGTGCCCCCAACTGGGTGGCGGTCACCGCCATCAGGGCGCGAGCCCGAGCGATCGCCGGTTCGGTGAGCGAGGCGGCCGCGTTGGCGCAACGCTCGCTGGCCGATGCCGAGGCAATGGGCCTGCGTCGCAATCCGGCGGTGCTCGAGGCCGTCATCGCATCGGTCGCGGCCGCACTGGGCGCTGCCGACATCGACGGGGCTACCGCAGCACTCGAGGAGCTGATCGACGTCGCCGATGTCGTCGACTACCCCTACTCGCGGGCGTACACCGCAGCCTTCATGATCGAACTGTCGGGCCAGCGCGACGGGTGGAGCCTGCAGGCCGAACGCATCGACGAGCAGTGCGGACAGGCGCGCTTCGAACGGCCATCGCCGCTCGAGCACCTGGTGCATCCGCTGCAGGTGCGGGCCTTGTTGGCAGCGAGCCGTATCACCGATGCCCAGCAGGTGGTGGCCGCGATGCGTCCTGGGCCGGCGCGCCTCCTGGCAGAGGCGTCGGTGTTGCTGGCGATGCGACGGTTCTCGGAGGTTTCGCCCCGCCTGTCGCGACGATCGGGCTGGACGGCCCGCGACGAGGTGGAGGCGTTGGTGCTGTGCGCACTGGCCACCACCGGAGCCGACGCCGATCGACACCTCCGGGTCGCACTCCAGCGGGCCATCCCACTCGGTCTCGTGTCGCCCTTCCTCGATCGTGGCGACGACATGGCGCGCCTGCTCCGCCAGGCACCCGACGACCTGCGCTCGTTCGTCGTGCGCACCTCGGCGGTCGAGCCGCAGCGCTCCGTGCCGTCGATGGTCGAGCCGCTCACTGCACGCGAGCGCGATCTCCTCGTGTTGCTGCCCACGCACCTCACCAATGCCGCGATCGGTGAACGGCTCTACGTGTCGGTGAACACGGTGAAGACCAACCTGCGTTCGGTGTACCGCAAGCTCGGCACCACGTCGCGTTCCGACACCGTGGTGGTGGCTCGCCGGGTGGGCTTGCTGCCGCCCGAAGGCCGCGCCGGCTGAGTTCGAGCGTGCAGCCCTCTCGTCAGGTCGAGGGATGGGCGGCGCGGAACGCCTGCTCCACGGCGCGGTTCGATCCGTAGCAGATGGATCCGTCTGCGCCCACCAGTTCGTATCGTTCCAGGAGCGCTCGCACCGGCTCGGCCACCCGGGCGAACGCCACGACGGTGTGCGCCGCGGCGGCCGTGGCCATGCCTTCCTCCAACGCGGCTGCGGCGGTGGGGTCGAGGTCGCCGACGGTCTCGAGGTCGAGCACCAACCACTTCACGGTGTCGTCGGCCGCCGCGTCCTCGATGACGCCGCGCAACTCGTCGGCATTGGCGAAGAACAGCACACCGCCGGGGCGCACGATCCGCAGTCCGGTGAGTGAGTCGTCGCGTGCCGTCCCCGTCGCGAACCGACCGACGGCGGCGATTTCGGGCGGCGCGTCGAGTTGTGCCCACGGGGCGTTCGCCGCCCGCCGCACGACGTCGATCATCGACACGACGGCGGCGAGTGCGATGCCGCCCAGCGGGCCGAGCACGAGCACACCGAGCGCGCATCCGATACCGATGCCGAACTCGGAGCGGCGCACCGTGGCGAGGCGACGGAACTCGGGCAGGTCGATGGTGGACACGACCGCATTGGCGACGAGGCCCGCCAGCGCGGCGGATGGGAGCGCAGCCACCGCGTCGGTGAAACACACGACCACGATGGCGACGAGCACCGCCGACGCCACGGCCGGTACCTGCGTGCGCGCCCCCGTTGCCGACAGGGCGGCAGTGCGCGACGAACTGGCCCCGATGGGCATGCCACCGGTGAA
>Ga0075026_100001217_pt1 | contig 10872 bp, 10 predicted proteins | sample Str012_2_FD_71392 | JGI IMG/M metagenome (GOLD analysis project Ga0075026, IMG submission 71392) | Freshwater sediment microbial communities in response to fracking from Pennsylvania, USA - Straight Creek_MetaG_SC_2012 | ecosystem: Environmental > Aquatic > Freshwater > Creek > Sediment...
AAAAATGGCCTTTAAAAGGCTGGTGCGCAGCGCTTCTGATTTTAAAATCGTAAAAACCGGTTTTTTGTATTTAAAAGCCTTTAGGTAACTGATCGAACTTCCCCCACCGGGAATTTCCGTTATCTTGTATAAAATGAAGCGTCTTCGCATGGGGTTACGGTAAGAATTAGCGGTTTAGGTTATTTACTTGTGCTAAACTACATCAAGCAAACATTTAATTGTAAACACTTAGACGAATGATAGCGATATTCCGTTGGAAGCCTGCTATTATTCTTTTTCCGTTTGTGGGGTTGTAAGGAGGTAAGGAAAACCCCCTTGGCCCGCGTTGGGCAGAAGGGGGTCTCTATATCGAAGCAATTAAGTATTAACGAATTACATGATGTCCATGCCCTTTACAAAGGCGGTACACTGAAAAGGAAGAATCAGGGTCAGCCACTCCCAATGCAGGTAAATGGCAGCTATCAGCGCCACGGTTGACGCAAAAAATAATAACCACCATAAGCCTGTATTCTTTTTCTGTGTTTCCATGCTATTTTTTGTGCGAAAATAAGGCAAAAACACAAAAACTGCATACTTCTTTAATAAAGTATTACAAGGATTGTGTAAAAAATACGCAAAAGACGTTTTTATCCTATTTTCGTCTTTGTCTAAATCAACGATTCATGAAGCTTCACTTTTATGTACGATTCTTTACCAAGACAGGCGAGTCGCTAAGCGTTTCTGGCAATGCGCCGGAACTTGGAAACAATGACCCCGCAAAAGCGCTTCAAATGCAATGGCTGAACAACGATTTCTGGCAGGTATCGGCAGAGATTGACAGCGCCACAACCAGTCATGTACAATACCAGTATATTTTAACTTATGCGGATGGTTATAAAGTGATAGAATGGAGTAATGATAAATCTATAGACATCAGCAACGCCAGTGCAGATGAAATACAACTGGTAGACCGATGGAACTATGCAGGCGATTTTGAAAATACCTTTTTTACCGCCCCTTTTCAGCAAACATTGCTGAAAGAGAATGAAACCAAAATAAAGCTAAAATCGCCCAAAACCTACAGTCATATTTTCAAAGTAAAAGCACCCCTGCTTCATAAGAATGAAGTGCTTTGCCTGTGTGGCAGCAGTCATGCCCTGGGCGACTGGAGTACAGATAAACCTGTACTGATGAGCCGGGACGACAATTGGTTTTCCGTAAAAATCAATATACCCAAAGAATCTTTTCCGCTGCATTACAAATACGGTGTGTACAATACCAAAGAAAAATCTTTTGTGCGCTTTGAAGCGGGCGAAAACAGGTTTTTATTTGGCGATGCCATTAATAAAATAACCATTTTGCACGATGGCTTTGCGCAGTTGCCCAACAGTACCTGGAAGGGCGCAGGCGTAGCAATACCGGTCTTTAGCCTGCGAAGCAAAAATGGAATGGGTACCGGCGAATTTTCTGATATTAAATTGCTGGCAGACTGGGCAAAGAAAACAAAACTGCGGCTGATACAATTGCTGCCTGTTAATGACACCTCATCTACCTTTACCAATAGTGATTCTTATCCCTATTCTGCTATTTCGGCATTTGCGCTGCATCCCCTTTACATCAACCTGGAGGAGGTAGCGGGCAAGGAAGGCGCTGCCATTGTAAAACCGCTTCGTAAAAAACAAAAAGAGCTGAATGAACTGCCCGACCTGGATTATGAACAGGTCATGAAATTAAAAATGGCGGCATTAAAGGAACTGTATGCGGTGCAAAAAGAAGCCTTTCATACCGATGAAAATTTCCGGACGTTTTTTAAACACAACCAGGACTGGCTGGTTCCGTATGCGGCTTTTTGCTACCTGCGCGATAAAAACAATACCTGCGATTTTTCTCAATGGAAAATCTACAGCACATACGATAAGACTGCCATTGAGAAATACGTGGCACCCAAATCAAGGCATTATGATCAGATAGGGTTGCAGTATTTTATTCAATACCACCTGCACCTGCAGCTGAAAGAGGCCACCGATTATGCACGCAACAGCGGCATCGTTGTAAAAGGCGATATCCCCATTGGCATTGGCCGTTGCAGTTGCGATGCCTGGATCAACCCGGCCCTGTTCAACATGCACCTGCAGGCGGGTGCGCCGCCCGACGGTTTTGCCATAAAAGGCCAGAACTGGGGCTTTCCCACTTACAACTGGCAAAAAATGGCGGAGGATGGTTACGCCTGGTGGAAACTGCGGTTCGATTCGATGAGCAAATACTTTGATGCCTTCCGCATCGATCATATTCTTGGTTTCTTCCGCATCTGGTCGATACCAGTTGATGCAGTGGAAGGTATTATGGGACATTTTGTACCCGATACGGCCGTTCATATCAGCGAGTTTGCACAAAGAAATATTTGGTTTGTGCATCAGCGTTATACACAACCTTTTATTACCGGTACAATACTGCAGGAAGTATTTGGAGAACACGCTGCAATGGTAAAGCAGGACTTTCTTAACCCCGACAATACCGGGCAATACTTCTTTAAGCCAGCGTTTGACACACAACACAAGATAGAAGCGCATTTTACAGCACTGGAAGCAGGCGATTTCAACAAATGGATCAAACAGGGTTTGTTTGATCTCATCAGCAATGTAATCCTGTTTGAAAAGCAAGGAAGCGAAGGCACACAATTTCATTTCAGGTTTGCGATGGAAACAACTTCATCTTTCCGCCACCTGGAATGGCAAACCCAACAACAGTTAAAAGATTTGTATGTCAACTACTTTTTTCAAAGGCAGGACCGGCTTTGGAAAAACGAGGCCATGAATATATTGCCCGTACTGAAAGCGTCGACCAATATGCTGGTATGTGGGGAAGATTTGGGGATGGTGCCCGCTTCCGTGCCCGATGTGATGCGCCAACTGGGTATCCTTAGCCTGGAAATACAAAGAATGCCCAAAGATCCGCAAAAAGAATTTTTTCATCCCAACGATGCACCTTATTTGTCGGTTGTAACACCATCCACACACGATATGAGTACCATCCGTGGCTGGTGGGAGGAAGACCCGGGCAAGACCCAGCACTTTTTCAATTTTGAACTGGGCCAATGGGGCCAGGCGCCATCTGCCTGCGAGCCCTGGGTAAGCCGCGCCGTGGTGCTGCAGCATTTGTTTTCGCCAGCCATGTGGAGCATTTTTCAATTGCAGGATCTGATGGGCATGCACGCGACATTGCGCCGTAATGATCCTGCTGAGGAGAGAATCAATATACCTGCCGACTCAAAACATTACTGGAAATACCGCATCAATACCACCCTGGAACAATTGCTGAAAGAAAAGGAATTCAACCACGAGTTAAAACAATCGGTACAGGAAAGCGGCCGGTAGTTTTACCCGAATAAATAAATGCTAAAAAATACCCGGCGTAATTCCGGGTATTTTTTTTAGTGGAAACAGGCTAACACAATAAACACTTAATTTTCAAGCCGGCCCATTTACGGTTATAGGTTGCAGTTATTTAACAGGCTGACTGGCCAGCCAAAGCAGGGCAGCGGATCTGGCGGGATCGCTGAAACCGGGATGGGTTTCTGTGGTTATGGTTTCATCGGGCATAATCCGGCCTTCGCAAACTTTGCCGGTGCGGTCTGCTTCCATACAAACAGATAATACCAGCATGGAATTATCGCTCAAAGTATAAGTAGCATTGGCCGTTGTATAACCAGCCGTTGGTTCTCCATAAAGATAAACCTGCTCTTTTCCCTTAAACGCCAGCGCAATGATTTCTCCGGAACTAACGGTTCTTTTGCCGGTGAGTACGATAATGGAGGTATTGCCCGATTTTATTTTATAACCCTTGCTGGCCCTGCACCTTACATGCCTGCCCTGCATGGCCAAACCATCGTTGTACAGAATGGGAATTTTCTCGCGGGCACTTACAAAATAGCCACAAACACCATTGCCCAGCAGGGGGCCGATACCCGCCAGCATCGGCCAGCAATTGCCACCGGTATTTTTTCTAAGGTCAATGATCCAACCTTTTGGATCTTTTTCATCCAGCGCGGCAATCAGCTGTTGCAGGCTGTCGGCAATCATTGTACAGATACTTGAGTCGGTGGTGCTAACCCAGGGCACGGTAAGGTAGGCGATGCCATCGCTCAGTAATTCGCCTTTAATATCACCTACCAGGTCTTTGATAGCCGGTTTTTGTGAGAGCACAGTGGTATCATTATTATAAACAGCTGCTTTTGCTGCTGGCATAATGAAACTATGTGTTTCATTCAACTCTTTAAAACACCAGGTGATGACATCGTAGGTTTCATTGCAGTCGCCGGAGGCATTTAATTTTTGCCGGGCTGCATTAAAGAGGTTTCCCCATTCTACTGCATTTTTACGGTAATAATTTTTTTGCATAAAAACAAACGCTTCGTTCAGCAGGCTGTTTGCTTTTGTAAGACAAGAGGGTAGGGAGGAATCGGTTCTTGAAACCTGGCTGTACAGGTGAAGGTTGCAGGAGAAAAGCAGGAAAACAACGGGTAATAACAGTCGCATAGGCAATGTATTGATTGTTTACTATGGTGTCCGTAATGTTAGTGCGTGTCTGTAAAGTTTGTAAGATGCAGGGTCTGAAAGTTTCCATAAGAGGTTGTGGCGGCAATACATGGGCAAGCCGGCAACAGCTTTTGCCCGGTTGCAATATTTATTTGCCTTTTTGCAGCTAAAGGCTGAAAACAAATTAAATTAGTGAACTATTTTAAACGACAGATTATTTCATTTATACTTTAACCAATCAATTATGCAGCAATCCAGGAGAAGTTTTATCAAACATTCAGGACTTGCACTGGCCGCAGCCAGTATATTACCCGGTCATCTTTTTGCTGCGCCCACTGCCAGGGAAACTTTGGGCATACAGCTCTATTCGGTACGAGATGATATGGGTAAAGATCCCGCAGGCACCTTGAAGCAACTTGCGGCGATGGGCTATAAACATGTAGAACATGCCAACTATATCGACCATAAATTTTATGGCTATCCGCAAAAAGAATTTAAAAAAATTTTGAACGGCCTTGGCCTTAAAATGCCCAGCGGCCATACCCGGATGAATGCAGAACACTGGGATGCGGCTAAAAAAGATTTTACAGACGACTGGAAGCAAACCGTAGCCGATGCGGCAGCCATGGGGCAGAAATATGTTATCAGTCCCTGGCTGGATGACAGCCTGCGTAAAAATTATGATGACCTGGTCCGCTACCTCGATGTGTTTAACAAATGCGGAGAACTCTGCCAAAAATCGGGGATGAAATTTGGTTACCACAACCACGATTTTGAGTTTAGCGTGAAGCTCAATGATACCACGGTTTTCGACATCATTCTCAACAATACCGATCCTGCGCTGGTGATGCAGCAGCTTGATATTGGCAATATGTACAATGCCGGTGCAAAAGCACTTGACATTGTTACAAAATACCCCGGCCGGTTTATTTCGATGCATGTAAAAGATGAAATAAAAAGCAGTTCAGGGCATGAGCCTTTTGAGAGTACAGTATTGGGCAAGGGCATTTTACCAGTTAAAGAAATCATCGACCTGGGTCGGAAATCGGGCGGCACCAACCTGTTTATTATTGAGCAGGAATCTTACCAGGGCCTGCAACCATTGGACAGCGCAAAACAAGATTTGACAGTGATGCACGGCTGGGGGTATAAATAATTTGGATTGATCAGTTGATGGGTAGGTTAAGACCCCGATTACATTGCAGTTGCTTTGTGCAAACTGTTGCAATGCGTTGGGGTTTTAATGTACCCATTTTTTATGCAACCGGGCTGAAATTGTAAACCTGCTTGTGTATGAAGCGCAGTTTCTCGATTACTTCGGGCGAAATAATAAACGGGTAAAAATCCTGGTGCCCCATGCTGCGGTTTAAATTGTTTACGGCAAAGGTGAGCGGTAGCCACAATTTTATGATTTCATCAAAATTGCCGATGGTATACGGATCCTGGCTCATATTGGCCTGTAGCTGCTGCGCGTCTTTTGCCTTGCGCGGGTTTACGGCAAGGCCAAATGAATAAGCCGTTTCCAAAGTGTCCATCATGTGCAGGAAATGGGCCCAGGTTTCTGCCCAGTCTTCCCAGGCATGAGAACTGGCATAGGGGCTGATAAAATGGTTGTTCCAGTCTGGCGGTACCCCGTTCTCATAATATCTTTTCAGCGCATTGGCGTAATCGGCAGATTCATTGCCAAATTTTTTTCTGAAATCAAGGAGTGCATGGTTGTTGGTTTTGAAAAAAACATCCCAATAGTAATGCCCTATTTCGTGGCGAAAATGCCCCAACAGTGTCCTGTATCTTTCCCCAAGATCCAGTTTGTGTTTTACGCGTAGCTTTTCATCGGCCTCTTCAATATTCAATGTGATGGTGCCTTTATCGTGGCCCGTCATTACTTTTTTCTGCGGGTTGGTATCTGCCAGAAAATCAAAAGCGATCCCGGCTTCTTCTTCGCCTTCCTTGCTTGCTACCGGTAGTTGCAGCCGCAGCAATGAATATACCAGGCGGTGTTTGGCTGTCTCAATACGCCGCCATTTGTCAAGGTTTTCTGCGTTGTTGAGATCGGGTATAATCCGGTTTAAATCGCAGGCTATGCAGTAGCCCGTTTTATGCAAGGCAGGAATCAACCAGTTGCAGGCGGCAAAAGCCGAATTGTCGCAGTACCGCCAGGTTTCGTCGGGATTGCTGATATCTGCCAACACTTTATCATTGCCTGCCACCAGTGTTACCATTGAAAGTTTGCGTGCATTGAACCCAACAGGTGATCCGCAGTTGAGGCAAACTGAATTTTCGAAATAAAGCAGGTTCTGGCACTTGGCGCAGCTATAAAGTTTCATTCTTTGTTGTTTTCTTTTGGGCCAGGTTGCAATATCCGTACCCGGTTTATGCCATCGATTATTTTGCCTGCCAGCTGTTGTTTGATTCATCGGCATCCACAAAAACGCCAGCATTGATGCGGAGCGATTGTATTTTCTTTTTTGTATTTATGGCGATGGTGACTTCTTTCTCATTGTTGCTCCAGATTGCGGGGGTCTGGTGAAAAATTGCGGTACTGCCATCCGTGTAGGTAACCAGCACATCTGCCGGTGCCGGGTAGCCGCCAATATTTTTAATGGTAAGCGCATAACCATTGGGGCTGGCTACAACCTGCTGCACGGCAAAGTCGATATAGTTGTTGGTAAAAAACCAGTTGCTCCAGAACCAATCCAGGTTTTTGCCGGCACTGGTATTGAATGAGTAAAAGAAATCCCAGGGTATGGGGTGTTTCCCGTTCCAGCGGCCGATGTAATCGTGCAGGCATTTTTTAAAAAGGGCATCGCCCAGCAAATCTTTCAGCGCCAGGTAACCCAGAGAAGGTTTGCCATAGGCGTTGATGCCATAGGAAGATCCCCTTAATACATTGGCAGGGGTAATGATGGGCAGGTATTGTTCCGCAGAAGGATCGTTTACCCAGGAATTGACGCGGAAACGTTTGTAAAATGCTTCTGCTTTATCGGTGCCCAAATCTTCGCGGCCAATCAGCAATTCAAAAGTAGTGGCCCATCCTTCGTCCATAAATGCATAGCGTGCTTCATTAATGCCCATATAAAAAGGAAACCAGGTATGCGCAATTTCATGCTCCACTACAAATCGGGCAAAATTGGGATCCTGCTGAGCGCCATCATTTACCATCATGGGATATTCCATGTCTGCATAGCCCTGGAAGATGGTAGTTTTAGGATAGGGGTAAGGAACGCCCGGCCATTTGTGCGATAACCAGTCCAGCGAATGCCGGCCAAAGTCGACCATACTGTGAAAATCTGCGGCCGTATCATTGTATGCGGCCTGCACACTCGCACGGCGGCCTGTTGCATCGTCCACCACCACGCTGGAAGCATCCCACACAAAATGATTGCTGAGGCCTACGGTTACATCTGTAATATGTGAAGCGGTCCAGCGCCAGGTGTTAAAACCCCTGTGTGTTGTAACATTGCCGGCAGCAAGATCTGCAGCTGTGGCAATCTTTACAATGGCATCACTCGTCATAGAAGCTTTTAGTTTTTTTGCGAATGCGGGTTGCAAAACCTCGTCGGTGTTCTGCAGGGTACCGGTAGCCCAAACAATATAGTTATCGGGCACTTTTACGCTGAGGGTATAATCATTAAAATCATTGTAAAACTCCTGTTGGTCAGTAAAGTCAAGCCGGTCCCAGCCATTGCAATCATCGTACACCGCCACCCGCGGATAGAAATAGGCCAGGAAAAATGTAGTAGAGTCAATCATGCCTTCGCGATTGCTCTGCAAAGAGACATCATAGTGCCAGTTGAAACTTATTTTTACCGAATCCTGCGGACGTAAAGAATTGGGCAATGGAATTTCCTGCCAGGTAAAATGGTATTGAGGGTCTTCCCAATCCATGGGTTTTCCATTGATGGTGAATCCATCCACCTGTATGCCCTGCGTAAAATAGGCATCATTTGCATCCGAATACCGTAAGGCAGCCGGCCGGTGAATGTTGAGAATCAGTTTAACAACGAGGCTTCTCAGCTCATTAGGGCTATTGTTGATATAGGTGATGTCTTCAGTGCCCTTTATGCTGCGGCTGGGCGGGGCGGCCGTTACAGAAATATTATAACGTCCGTAATTCTGCCAGTATTTATTGCCCGGAATACCATCCACGGTACGCGTACCATTTTTATACGTGCCGGCAACATTTCTGGGCATGTATAAAGACTGGGCATTGGCGCTGTGTATGGCCAGTATAAACAGGGTACAGGATAAAAAAAAACGGTTCATGGTGTTCATTTAAATGGTAAGATAAATTAAAGCAAATAAAACCAATGGGTGAATTATACAAGTGGTGATACCATCGCCATCAGCCAAGTCTTTTAATTTCTTTCAGGTAATCATACTGCAAATCTTCATGAAACCCGGCGATGGCGGCATTGATTTTCTTTAACTGGGCATTGAATAAATTGAGCAGCACGGTACTGGTTTCGTACCGGATGCCGGAATCTTTTAGTTGCTGGCAGAAATAAATCAGCAGTTCGGCTTCTGCCTGTTTGGAACCGGTGTAGCGGATATGTTTGCCGGCAATGCGCAGGATCTTACGCAGGCTTTTTTTGGCAAAATACAAATGGCTGCTGTTGATGCCAGCAAATTGTTCATCCATTTCTTTCTTCACATTTTCAATATAACCGGGCATGTCGTTTTCCTCAAACAACAGGTAGGAGAGCAGCTCTTTGTTGTCTTTTTTATATTTGGCAAGCTGCAGGCAGAGTTCGCCCAAACGTGCCGGTGGAAGATTACCCAATTCATTTTTTATATCGCTGATACTGGCTGCTTTCATATAATCTGTGCTGGTGCTGCAATATATTACCGCTTGTGCAATATAGCTGCATATTTTGCAGACTGCTGCTTGTTTTTTTTAACGATGCGCCGCAAGGGCAGGGTGTTTGCGTTGCCAAAAAGCAACAAAAAAGCCGCCTCAAAAATGAGACGGCCGGGTATCATGATGGGTAGTATTAGTCTTTTGTTTCCAGTAATCCTTTCCAGATAACCGCGCCAAGTACACCGCCTATAATTGGTGCCACTATAAACAACCACAATTGCGATAGCGCTTTGCCACCTGCAAAAACTGCGGGTCCAAAACTGCGGGCCGGGTTTACCGATGTGCCGGTTACGGGTATTGCCACCAGGTGTATCAGCACCAGTGTAATGCCGATGGCCAGTCCGGTTAGCGGGCTGTTGCCCATTTTTGAAGTGGTGGCGAAAATAACCAGCAAAAACAGGCAGGTCATCACTACCTCGGTAATAAATGCAGATACGGTGGAATAATTGCCCAGATAGCCTTCGCCCCAACCGTTTGAACCAAGTCCCCATTCTTTGAGACCGGTAAAATCATGCCTGCCGCTGATGATTAGGTACAAAATACCTGCGCCGGCAATGGCACCAACAAACTGTGCGATAATATAGCCAACTGCATCTTTTGCGGGCAGTTTACCGGCTACCAGCATGGCAATGGTAATGGCGGGATTGATATGACAACCAGAAATGGGCCCAATGGCGTATGCCATGGCCACTACAGCAAGGCCAAAAGCCAAAGAAATACCCAGTAATCCAAGACCAGAAAGGCCTTCTATGGGTGCAGTACCGGAAATAACGGCGGAACCACAACCAAATAAAACCAGGGATAATGTGCCAATGAATTCAGCAGTAATTTTTTTCATATAAACATATTTAGTGAAGGGAACTGTAAGATAGATGAATAGTAGAAAAAAAGTGAAAGATGGTTGCTTGTCTTAGGCCTTTGCAGAACAAATTCTACATAATGTGTGTGTTTAAAATGTTGATACGTAGATACGCATAGCACCCTGTAAGAAAGCCCCGCAGTCTTTTATAAAGGAAACAACTCGTGCTGTAGGGTCGACTTTTGAATGAACTACTGGTAGTCTTCCATGCCGCCAACAATATGCCCATAGTTTACCAGCAATTCTTCTCCAGTGGCAATATCTCTTAGCGCCACAAATGTTTCACCGTCATTGATGGAGATAATATTGGGTTCGCTGGAATGGTTGAGGTAATTGACCAGGTCCATTAGTTTAAAACCATAATCAGGCACGTAATAGTTTTCTTCATCAAACAGGCAATAGGTTTCTACCAGGTCTTTGGAATGCTGCGGCAATAGCTCAACATCGGCAATGGGCAATTTGATCCATTCCCCCACACCGCTGGAGAAAAAATTCTGGCAGCCTTTGGGTATCGGCCGGATGGCAAAAACGCCGATGCCATGTACGCCGGAAGGCTTTAGCATTACATAGGTATCATTTCTCAATTGGGCCAGCAATGCTTCTTTGGTCATACCTGTTTTGATTAACCTTAATTTAAT
>Ga0075026_100001218_pt1 | contig 10866 bp, 9 predicted proteins | sample Str012_2_FD_71392 | JGI IMG/M metagenome (GOLD analysis project Ga0075026, IMG submission 71392) | Freshwater sediment microbial communities in response to fracking from Pennsylvania, USA - Straight Creek_MetaG_SC_2012 | ecosystem: Environmental > Aquatic > Freshwater > Creek > Sediment...
GACCAATCACGAACCGTCCGTTTGCAAGCAGCAGACGGGCGGTTTTATTTTTGCGGCTACGATAGTGCCGGGTCGGAGGCGCTGCGTTACGCCCGGTCACATCGTTTGCGAGCCATCTCCCCAATCCAGATCGTCGCCGCGACGCAATTGCTTCGCGGGCGCCTGCAACGCCCTGAGAAATGCCCTCATCAGCCGCCCATCGGCATTTCCCTTGACCGGATTCCCCCTTTGGTAACCTCGCCTTAACCATGTTTGGCGTCTGGTTAGTCGCGTAATGACGCGCGGACCGGCCCTCGTTTTGACATGTTGGCAAGGGATGCAGAACCCGGCTTTCGGCGGGCCCCCAAGCGACACAGATGAGGCTCTCGCGCTGGCGCTTATTGCCGCGCCTGACGCGCGGCTATGGAACCGGCAGCCAATTGCTCCCGGAAGATCAGGGACACATGCGTTGTCAGGGACATATGCGTTGAGAGGATACCGCTCATGAATCCGGCCGACGTCGCCCAGTCAGCGCTGCCGATGGCGTCCAGCGACGTGTCGCTGATTGCGCTGTTTCTGCAGGCCCACTGGGTCGTCAAGACAGTCATGCTCGGTTTGCTCGCGTGTTCGGTGTGGGTGTGGGCGATCGCGATCGACAAGATTTTCCTGTACTCGCGCACCAAACGTGCCATGGACCGGTTCGAGCAGGCGTTCTGGTCGGGCGAGTCGATCGAGGAACTCTATCGCTCGCTGTCCGCCAGGCCGACCCAGTCGATGGCGGCGTGTTTCGTGGCAGCGATGCGCGAATGGAAACGGTCGTTCGAAAGCCAGACGCGGTCCTTTGCAGGACTGCAGATGCGGATCGAGAAAGTGATGAACGTATCGATCGCCCGCGAGGTCGAACGGCTGGAACGGCGGCTTCTGGTGCTGGCAACCGTCGGCTCGGCCGGTCCCTTTGTCGGCCTGTTCGGTACGGTCTGGGGCATCATGTCGAGTTTTCAGTCGATCGCGGCCTCGAAAAACACCTCGCTGGCGGTGGTCGCGCCCGGTATCGCCGAAGCGCTGTTTGCGACCGCGATCGGCCTCATCGCCGCCATTCCCGCGACGATTTTCTACAACAAGTTCATTTCCGAGGTGAACCGGCAGGCGCAGCGGCTGGAGGGCTTCGCCGATGAATTTTCAGCCATCCTGTCGCGTCAGATCGACGAGCGGGCGTGACGGGCGATATGCTATGAAGCAAGCGGTGGGCACCATATCATGGCGATGAACATGGCAGGTTCGTCCGGCGGTAGCGGACGCCGCGGCCGGCGCAAGGCGGTAATGGCGGAAATCAACGTCACGCCGATGGTCGACGTCATGCTGGTGCTGCTGATCATCTTCATGGTCTCGGCGCCGCTCTTGACGGTCGGCGTACCGCTCGACCTGCCGCAAACCCAGGCCAAGAGCCTGGAACAGGACAAGACGCCGTTGCAGCTTTCGGTCGATACCAGGGGCAAGGTCTTCATCAACGATACCGAAGTGGCGATGGCCGATTTGATCCCCAAGTTAAAGGCGATCACCGACGCCCGCGGCGGCACGGAAGAGCGTATATATATGCGGGCGGACAAGAAGGCCGACTACGGAACAGTGGCCAAGGTGATGGGACAGTTGTCTGGCGCCGGCTTCAAGCGGCTGGCGCTGGTGACCGAAGTGGAGCAGGGGTCCTGAGCGGGTGAACGTCAAGGTCGACAAGACGCTTGTTGCCTCGGTTGCCCTGCACGTCCTCGTGATCGGGTGGGGACTGGTATCGTTCTCGACCAAGGCGTTCGTGTCGATGCCGGACGAGTCGCTGCCCGTCGACATCATTTCCGCCGACCAGCTTGCGCGTGTCACTGCCGGGATGAAGACCGGCAAGAAGGAAAATCCGAAGCCGCTGGTGGAGAAAGTTGCCGAGGCGAAGCCGCCGGCGGAGGATCCCGCCGGCAAGATCACCGAGAAACCCCCCGTGGTGACCGACAACGCGCCGCCACCGCAGCCGAAGGTCGAGGAAAAGCCGGTCGAGAAAAAGCCCGACCCGCCGAAGCCGGTCGCCGAGAACAAGCCGAAGGAAGAGCCGAAGCCGATCGAGAAGAAGCCGGAACCGCCGAAGGTCGATCCGATCGCGGAAGCCCTGAAGAAGGAGGAGAAGAAGCCTCCGCCGAAGCCGCAGGTCCAGGCGGCCAAGCCGCCCGAGCCGGCCAAGCCGAAGCCGGAACGCACCTTCGATCAGTCGAAGATCGCCGCGCTGCTCGACAAGCGCGATCCGTCGCACCAGGCCGTGACCGGCGACACCCTGAACTCCAATGCCGCGCTTGGCCTCGCCAAGGGCAGGGCCTCGGACAATTCCGCCACATGGGGCGCCATGTTCCAGTCGCAAGTCGAGCGCTGCTGGAAGAAGCCCTATGGTGGGATCGAGGTGCAGAAATCGGAAGCGGCTTTCGCCATTCGTCTGAAGCGCGACGGGAGGCTCGAGGGCATGCCGGTTCCGGAGGGAACGCCGGCGACGCCCTATCTGCGTGTCTATCAGGAGAGCGCGTTGCGCGCGATCATCGAGTGCCAGCCATATAACCTGCCCCCCGCCTATTTCGACGAATGGAAATATTTTGCCCCGGTATTCACCGAACGAAAGACCTGACGGCGTTCTCCCGCGTCTGGCCGATATGGAAAAAGTTCGCAACCAATGACCGACAAAGACGACATGCGTAATCCGCCGTTCCGGATCAACCGCCGGCAGATCATTTCCGGAATGGCTGCGCTTGGCGCGCTTGCGGGCGGCTCGATGCGCAGCGCATTCGCGCAAAAGCGCGTCACCGTTACCGAAGGTGACTTCGCGCCGTTGCCGATTGCGATTCCGAATTTCGTCGCCGGCACGCCGGCGGACGGTGAAGTCGGCGTCGGTGTGTCCCAGGTCATCACCAACAATCTGAAGCGCAGCGGGTTGTTCGCGCCGATCGATCAGGCCGCCTTCATCGAGCGCATCGCCAATATTGACGTCGCACCGCAATTCGCGAACTGGAAAACCATCAACGCCCAGGCGCTGGTCACCGGTCGCATGACGCGACAGAACGACGGACGCCTGAAGGCGGAATTCCGCCTCTGGGACGTCAACACCGCCCAGCAGCTGACCGGCCAGCAATATTTCACCTCGCCGGAATACTGGCGCCGGATCGCGCATATTATCTCCGACCAGATTTACGAGCGGTTGACCGGCGAGAAAGGCTATTTCGACAGCCGCGTGGTGTTCGTCGATGAAACCGGAGCGAAGGAGCGCCGCGTCAAACGGCTCGCGCTGATGGATCAGGATGGGGCCAATGTCCGTTACCTGACCAAGGGCGCCGATCTGGTGCTGACACCGCGGTTCTCGCCGTCGACCCAGGAAATCACCTATATGGAATTCGGCCAGGGCGATCCACGCGTCTATTTGTTCAACATCGAGACCGGGCAGCGCGAGATCGTCGGCAATTTCCCCGGCATGTCGTTCTCGCCGCGCTTCTCGCCGGACGGCCAACGCATCATCATGAGCCTGCAGCAGGGCGGCAATTCGAACCTGTTTGTGATGGACCTGCGCTCGAAGTCGACCACCCGCCTCACCGATACGCCGGCTATCGACACTTCCCCTTCTTACGCGCCGGACGGAACACGGCTGTGTTTCGAATCCGACCGCGGCGGAAAGCCCCAGATCTATGTGATGCCCGCCACCGGCGGGCCGGCGCAGCGCATTTCCTTCGGCGAGGGCAGCTATTCGACGCCGGTCTGGTCGCCGCGCGGCGACTACATCGCCTTCACCAAGCAAGGCGGCGGGCAGTTCGCTATCGGCATCATGAAAACCGACGGTTCGGGCGAGCGAATCCTCACTGCCGGCTTCCACAATGAAGGACCGACCTTCGCACCGAACGGCCGCGTGCTGATGTTCTTCCGTGAACCCGGCGGCAGTAGCGGGCCTTCGTTGTTCACGGTCGATATTTCCGGGCGCAACGAACAGCGGGTTCCGACGCCCGGTTTTGCCTCCGACCCGGCATGGTCGCCGCTGCTGTCGTAGAAAAATTCCCGTCCAGGGTGTGGCAGCGGCGGACCGGCAAACCTTGCCTAGTACGTTGAATTTTCACGCGGATTTTTACAATCGTTCGCGAAAACAACGTCTCGGTAACGATATTCGCTCAGAAAGGCTTCATCTGCCGCGGGTAAAGCTACGCCCTGAACAGGACGCCTACCCCCAGCATGCAACTCGCAAACCAGAACGGAGAGACCGATCAGAAGATGTCGCCGTCGATTTACGCGGCGCTGATCGATTCCCTGTTCACCGACCCGGGTCCGATGTTCGCCGGCGCGCTGTGCGCGGCGATCGCCGCGATCATGACCGCCGTGAAAACCGGCGACGTCTGGCTGTGGCCGTGTGTCGCGCTGCTCGTCGCTACCGGTGCGTTGCGCGCGCTCGATACCCGTCGTTACCACTGGCTTCGCGAGGCTCTGAGCCCGGAGGCTGTGGCGCGCTGGGAAGTTCGCTATCAGATCGGCGCGATGCTGTACGCGGGCGCACTCGGGCTGTGGTGCGTTGTTGCGCTGATCGGCAGCGACGATGCCGTCGCTCACATGATCTGCACCTCGGTGACGCTCTGCTACGTGGCCGCCGGTGGCGGCCGCACCTACGGACGGCCATGGATATTCCATGTGCAGATGCTGCTGGCGTGCGGCCCGCTGACCGTGGCGCTGGCGGTCTACGGCAGTTACTACTACGCCGGGCTCGCCCTGCTGAACGTGCTGTTTTTCCTTGCCCTCAAACACATCTCGAGCAGCCTGCAGAAGATCTTTGTGCGAGCCTTGATCGCGCGCGAACGCGAGGCGGCGCTGGCCGGTCAGTTCGACACTGCGTTGAACAACATGCCGCACGGCCTGTGCATGTTCCAGTCCGACGGGCACCTGGCGGTGATGAACAACCGGTTCAGCCAGATGATGTACCTGTCGGATGATTTCGTTCAGCGTGGCGCGAGCGCATCCGATATCTGTTCGGCCTGCGTTGACGCCGGGTCGGCCTCGGCTGCGAGTGCGAGGCTGATTCTTCAGGAGATCGAGAATTCGCAGGCCGGGGATATCATCACCACCGATCCGGATTTTACCAAGAACCGGTCGCTGTCCTGGACCTTCCAGCCGATGGTCGGCGGCGGCACCGTGGTTCTGGTTGAGGACATTACCGAGCGCAAGGATGCGGAAGCGAGAATCAGCCACCTCGCGCGCTACGATGAACTGACCGAGCTTCCGAACCGGGTCAATTTCCGCGACGAGATCGGGCGCCTGCTGGCTGTCCAGCAAGGCGCCGATCAATTGTCGGCCCTGTTGTTTGTCGACCTCGACCAGTTCAAGCAGGTCAACGACACGCTGGGTCATCCCTGCGGCGATCGCTTGTTGTGCGCAGTGGCCGATCGCCTGCGCGAAATGCTGCGTCCCGAGGATTTCGTGGCACGATTCGGCGGCGATGAATTCGTCGTGTTCCAGCAGAACATCAGGTCGAACGAGGATGCAGCCGGGCTTGCCCGGCGGATCGTCGATCGTTTGAGCGAACGCTACCGGATCGACAATCATCTAGTCGAGATCGGCGCCAGCATCGGCATCGCGATGACGGCACCGGATATCAGTGCGGACACCTTGCTGAAGAACGCCGATATGGCCCTGTACCGCGCCAAGTCCGACGGCCGCGGCACCTTCTGCTTCTTCCGCGACGAGATGGCACAAACCGTCGAAGCGCGCCGCGTTCTCGAGCTGGATCTGCGCAAGGCGTTGGCGAACGAGGAATTCGAGCTGTTCTATCAGCCGCTGATCAATCTCAAGTCCGGCAAGATTTCGACCTGTGAAGCCTTGCTGCGCTGGAATCATCCGGTACGCGGTACGGTTTCTCCGGTCGATATCATTCCAATCGCCGAAGACATGGGACTGATCGTCGATCTTGGCCGCTGGATCCTGCGCAAGGCCTGCATGGAATGCATGAAATGGCCTGAAGCGGTCGGCGTCGCCGTCAATTTTTCACCGCAACAATTCCATCAGCGTGACGTGCTGAGCGAGGTTCGCTATGCGCTGGAAGTTTCCGGCCTGCCGGCGCACCGGCTCGAAATCGAGATCACCGAATCTTCGCTGTTGCGCAACACCCAGATGACCCACGATTTGCTGGCGCAATTGCGCTCGCTCGGGGTGCGGATATCGCTGGATGATTTCGGCACTGGCTATTCGAGCCTGAGCTATCTGCACAACTTCCCGTTACAGAAGGTCAAGATCGATCGCTCGTTCCTTGAAGGAATCGATACCGATCGTCCGCTAACGCTGCTGCGCGGCGTGGCGCGGCTTTCCGCCGATCTCGGCATGTCGGTCGTGGTCGAGGGCATAGAAACCAACGAGCAACTTGAACTGATCAGCGCCGAAGGTACCGTCACCGAAGCCCAGGGCTATCTGTTCAGTCGGCCGGTTCCCGCAGTCCGGGTGCGTCAATTGCTGAACGCGTCGCATGGCCGCCGCGCGTCGGAAGAGCCGTTGGCGCTGATTGCATCGCGCTCGATCGCTTGACCGCTTCCATCAGATTCGCCTGACTTGCGCGGGATGGTCGGTGTTCGATTGCAGGATCGCCTGGATTAACCCTAACGCGTCGAATGCTTTGCAGAAACGTTAATGAGGTGTTAAGCTTCTCACATAAACGCTGAAGTTGTCATCGCGTGAGGAGCACTTATGAGGTCCGCGGCTGAAGCAACCGTCTTGATCCCAGAACGCAGCGCAGACCCTCTCGAACATGTCGACTATCGACTCGCGGAGACGCCCGAGGAAAAGGACGAGATCTATCGGTTGCGCTACCGGGCCTATCTGCGGGAGGGCGCCATACTGCCCTCCGAATCCCAGCGGGTCACCGATCGTTACGATGACGAGCCCAACAATTTCACCTTCGGCGTTTACTATCGCGGCGAGCTCCACAGTTCGATCCGCATCAGCGTGCTGACCGCGCAATGGCGGGGCTCTCCCTCGTCCGAGATGTTCAGCGATATCCTTCACCCCCAGATGGATCGGGGCAAAATCATCATCGACCCGACCCGCTTTGTCGCCGATCCGGACAAGGCGAGGGTCTTTCCTGAACTGCCCTATGTCACGGTGCGGCTCGGCTATGTCGCATGTGGCCATTTCAATGCCGATATCGGTCTTGCCAATGTTCGCCCCGAACACCGGGCGTTCTACCGGAAGGTTTTTTTGCAGGCACCGCTCGGCGAGCCCCGATTGTTCCCGGGTCTCATCAAGCCGGTCGGCCTGATGGCGGCCGATTACCGCGATATCCGCGATCGCGTGTTCGCGCGCTTTCCTTTCATGCGGTCGAGCGCGTTCGAACGGCGGACCTTGTTCCAGCGCTCCGGCGAGGCGCGCTCATTTCCCGGCGTGGTGGTATCTCCCTTCGAGCGAGCCTCCATCGTTCCCGAGCCGGTAGCGCGCCTCCCGCGCCAAGGCGCAGGTTGACAGGCATCCCGCCGAAGCCATGCGATAAGACCATGCGCGAATGCCCAAAAATGAGTGATTCGGGCTGCGCCCGCACTTGCCTTCACCCTCGCGCCACATTTACAAATCATTAACTATCGCGGTCGCTTTTCGCGGTTCCCCGGCATTTGATAGGGTCTGGCAAGACCGCATCAAGGTTGACGGAACGTTCGCTTAACCATCGCCCTGTAGACCGGATGATAGTAGAAAACGAGAGCGTGGAGGCTCCCGAATGAAACAACAGATGCGTATCCTCCAGGGATTGAAGCTGGCCGCGGTGCTTGCCGTGGGGCTGTCGATGGGTGCCTGCGCCAAGAACAATGTCGGCGCCGATGGCGCGATGGCCAGCGCAGCGACCCCGGGCAGCCAGCAGGATTTCGTGGTCAATGTCGGTGACCGCGTGTTCTTCGAGAGCGACCAGACCGATCTCAGCCCGCAGGCGATCGCGACCCTGGAAAAGCAGGCGCAGTGGCTGCAGACCTATAACCGCTATTCCTTCACCATCGAAGGCCATGCCGACGAGCGTGGTACCCGCGAATACAACATCGCGCTCGGTGCGCGGCGTGCCCAGTCGGTGCGGAGCTATCTGGCATCCCGCGGCGTCGACGCGAACCGGATGCGGACTATCTCCTACGGCAAGGAACGCCCGGTCGCGGTCTGCAACGACATCTCCTGCTGGTCGCAGAACCGCCGTGCCGTAACGGTGCTCAACGCCAGTTCCTGAGCGATCGGTCTTTCGTGAATTTCAACGCCGGCGCCCTCGGGCGCCGGTTTTATTTTTCCCTCGCGATAAAGTCGCGGATCGTCGCCAAGGTGCGTTCAGGCGCATCGGTGATGGCCGGAGCAGCTTCACCCCGTTCACGGATACGTGCATGGCCGGGTCTCCTCGGTTTGATGAACGGTCCGTTGGACCAAGCCGCTTGCTTGTTCTGAATCCGATACTAAACCATGGGGCGATCCGGCGTTCGGATTCGTAAAGCGCCAGTCACAATTCTGGCGTACTCGCTCTCGCAATGTGTCGGGCTTTCGATGTCACGCGATTTTCGTCGTCAGGGCAAAATGTCATCCAGATATCTCAGACGTGTCGGCGCCGCGGCTCTTGCGTCGTTGTTGGCGCTATCTTCGCAAGCACTCGCGCAATCCGACGATGCCGAGGCGGAAATGCGGATCCAGCGACTGGAGAATCAGCTCCGGCAACTGACCGGCCAGAACGAGGAACTGCAATATCGCAACCGTCAACTTGAAGAGCGCCTGAGACAGCTCGGCGCGCCGGCGGCGCAGATCCAATCGGGGGGCGGCCAGCCCGCCGTCGCGCAGCCAGGCGTGGCCGCGCTGCCCCCAGCGGCCCAGCCCGGTTCCGGCTACCGGCAGCCGCAAATCCAATCGGGGGCCGGTCAAATCCAGCCGGGGTACGACCAGCCGCAGATCGCCGCGCCGGCGCCCATCGTTCAGGAGCCGCCCGCACCACAGGCGCCGGGCCGGCGCCGGGGCGATGCCTTCGATCCCAGCCAGAATCCGACTGCGCCTGGCGCGCCGCGCGCGCTCGGCGGCGGTCAACTGCCGGTTCCGAGCGACGGGCCGGTCGGCGCTCCCGGCGGACGCGGGGCCGGCGAGCCGCTGGTCCTTGGAACCACCAGTCCACGCGATCCTGGCACCTTGCCCCAGCCGCGCGCGCCCGGAGCGAGCGCCTCGCTGACCACGCTGGCGCCCTCGGCCACGCCGAAGGACGAGTTCGATCTCGGCATCGGCTACATGCAGCGCAAGGATTATGCGCTGGCCGAAGAGACCATGAAGAATTTTGCGCAGAAATATCCGAGCGATCCGCTGATCGCGGATTCGCAGTACTGGCTCGGCGAAAGCCATTTCCAGCGCCAGCAATATCGCGACGCCGCCGAAGTCTTTTTGGGCGTCACGACCAAATTCGATCGATCCGCCAAGGCGCCCGATTCATTGCTGCGGCTCGGCCAGTCGCTGGCCGCGCTGAAGGAAAAGGAAGCTGCCTGCGCTGCGCTTGGCGAGGTGACCCGGAAATATCCGCGCGCCTCGGCCGGCGTCAAAGCCGCGGTCGACCGTGAGCAAAAGCGGGTTAAGTGCTAGGATGCGAGCTGGTTGAGGCCGCCATCGGCCGCAAACGAACCGGCGACAGCATGTCCGATGACGACCGAACCGTGATCTCCGCACTGGAGGCGAAACGCCTGTTCGCGCCCTGGAAGGCGACGCCTGCGCTGGTACTCGCGGTCTCCGGTGGCCCGGATTCCCTCGCCTTGATGTGGCTTGCGGCGCGCTGGCGCCGAACCTTGGCGCGCGGGCCGCGCCTGATTGCAGTCACCGTCGATCACGGCTTGCGGCGGGAGGCAGCGCGCGAGGCGCGGGACGTGAAGCGGCTGGCGCGCGCGCTCGATCTGTCGCACCGAACGCGGCGCTGGATTGGCGCCAAGCCAAAAACCGGATTACCTGCCGCGGCCCGCGAGGCGAGATATCGCCTGCTGGCGCAGGCCGCGCGGGCGAGCGGCGCGACCCACATCCTCACCGCGCATACAAGAGACGATCAGGCCGAGACGCTGTTGATGCGGTTGCTGCGCGGCAGCGGCGTAGCCGGATTGGCGGCGATGGCGCCGGAGTCCGAGCGCGATGGTGTGGTGCTGGCGCGGCCATTGCTGGATGTCTCGAAATCTCGGTTGGTCGCGACGCTCAAGAAGGCCGGAATCGACTTTGCCGACGATCCGACCAATCGCGACTCCACTTTCACGCGCCCGCGGCTGCGGGAGCTGATGCCGGCGTTGGCTGCCGAAGGAGCCGATGCCAGGAATCTGGCACGATTGGCGTCGCGACTGGCGCGAGCCAATGCCGCGGTGGAGGTGTTGGTCGATGGCGCGGAGCTTTATCTCGCGCTGAGGGAGGGCGGCGCCTCGCGGCCCGGCTTCAATGCGGGCGATTTTGCCGCGCTGCCCGAGGAGATCCGCCTGCGGCTGTTGAGGCGAGCGATCGACCGCTGCGGTCATGAGGGGCCAGCCGAACTGGGCAAGGTCGAGGCATTGCTGGTGGCTTTGGACCGGGCTGCCGGTGAAGCCATGCCGAAGCTGAAGCAAACCCTCGCGGGCGCGGTAATTAGCGTCCTCAACGGCCGGATCCGTATCGAAACAGCTCCGCCGCGCCGCCGGCGGGCGGTCCCAAAGTTTGAATCGAAGGCGGGTGAGATCAACAGGAGCGGACGGGAGTCTTAAACCACGCCGGAAACACCCGTTACCAGGCCCGGAAAGACCCGTTCCGGCGTCATTATTTCAGCGGGAATCACGTCAGGATGCGTTAAATAGTCCTGCATGGTTCCCTTGGCATCGACCGGGCCGGCACCTAGATTGTATGCAGTCGGAC
>Ga0075026_100001219_pt1 | contig 10866 bp, 5 predicted proteins | sample Str012_2_FD_71392 | JGI IMG/M metagenome (GOLD analysis project Ga0075026, IMG submission 71392) | Freshwater sediment microbial communities in response to fracking from Pennsylvania, USA - Straight Creek_MetaG_SC_2012 | ecosystem: Environmental > Aquatic > Freshwater > Creek > Sediment...
CCGATATGCTGTCGGCTGGACGCGAGTAGGGTTTCCTTTGTGGTGTTGGCAAAATCGCAAGTGCGCGTGTCTGCCGTTTGTGATTTTTTGATTTTTATCATAAAATTAAAGTCCAAACTTTTCACAAAACCAGTCGAATGTCTGTGTCATGAAAAGATCGTTCGTGATCCGTTCAATTTCGATCAAGTGGGCGTCCTCCTTGATTTGCGTCATCGCCTTCTGGAACTGGGCATCCTGCCGACCAAACGCCTGCATAAACCGAAGGTGATGGGTTTCCGGCAAGCATGTAAGGATCAGGAAAAGACGGTTGTAGAAAACATCCCAGTGCCGGATTTCGTAAGGAACGCGATCCTTCGCCGTCCTGAAAATGTGACCAATCTCAACCGTCTTTAGGAGGCGCACTTCTCCACCGAATAGCCAGCATTTGAGAGCAAGGGCTTCTTCTTCCAGCCCCCAGCTTCGCAGATACCGATGTGGATTCAGCCGGAGATACCAATGACGAGTGTAACAGTAGGCCGAACCCATCACGGCGGGAATCTGGTAATCGTCCCCGTGCTGAGCGTCCTGCCAAACGGCCTCCAAAACCTTTCCATCTTTGCAAAACTTGAACGTGGCTCCAAAATAATGCCCGTTGTGATTGTCCAAAGCAGGATGGTCACGATCCAACGCAACCATGCTGGCACAGTGAACCGTTTTATTTCGCTCCGGAAGGAATGCAACATTCGTCAGTGACTCGTACCAGCCCGGAGTGAAAAGACAATGCGTGTCGCATTGAAGGACATGGGTTCCGAGCGCCGACATCACGCCAAGATGCCGGGCCGGGCCGCTGCCGATGCGCTGGCGCGTTTTCACAAGCGTCACGTTCAAGTCCTTTGGGAACTCAACCGGCTCATCCTGAGAGCCATCGTCAACGCAAAGGATTTGAACCTCGTCCCCAGCCGTCTCGCGAATACTTCTCGCCGTGTTAATGGCGTTCATGTTTTCGTGAAACGTCGGGAATACGACGGAAAGGTATGGCTTAATCATTTTTCAAGAACGGCAGATTGTAAGCCCGGAAGCCACATGCCCCGGCATGACCTCCGCCGCCAAGGCCAGACTCTTTTCCAAGACGAACCGCGATGACCGACAAATCCAAATCCTTTCGGTGCGCAGCGTGATACATGGAAACGCTCCAATCTTTGCCGGTAAAGTAAAATGCCATCAGCGCGTCATGCCCCGTTTCGGGAACATCCCGAACAGCAAACGTCTGCGAGTTGCAACGCGGTGTATTCAGCGCCAAGAAATTCAACCCATCGAACGTCACAATGAAACTGCGCTCACGCATCACGTCGCCATCGCGCTTCGCGTAGCAGGCCATTGCCTTTTTGCCATCGTCAACAATACACATGGCGTATCCATCGTGCGGAGAATGGCCAAGCTGCGGATGCGACGGAGACGTGCGAAGCAGTGCGTCCCAGTTGATTTCAGACTTGCAATCCAAACCGAACTGAAATGCCACGTCAGCATTGTTGCTGTGAACGTGATCCCAGATGTCGTATTCCCCAGCCAGTCGAACAGCGAGCGGCTCGCTTACGTTGTATGTTGACCTGAAGCCGTCCGGCTTCACAACGCCATAATCATCCTTGACCGGAACCGTCCACGGCTCGCTGGGGTTTGAAGCTGCCTGCGCCGAGAAGAACTGCCACGCCAACCGGCACGCCGCAACACCGTCAATTCGGTATCCGGGAATTGATTCAGGGTGCGTCGCGATAGACGAACGATGATGGTCAATCCAAACAAGACGCTTCATTAAGTCTGCAACTCCGGGAGTTGATTTGTAATTGGACATTTCCAAAACAAAATCAAATCCAAACACCCGATCAACTGGCAAATCCATGACGTAGATAATCCCCTCCGTCGGGATTTTCAGCGGAGCGTTTCCGAAGTCCCAGCCGATCAATTCAGCTTCAGGATGAAACTTGCGTGCGATTTCGCGGCAGAATAAGCCATCGTAGTCCGCCGAGTGGTGAATGACTGTGATTTTTTCTTTCATTTTTGCGTGGGGGTTTTTGTTGTAAATTATTCCGAAGCCCGCATCAGTTCGAGCCGGGCAAACTTGACATCAAGATCAGCACGCTGGCTTGGCAGAAGATGTGAGAATCGCCGCTTCATCCGCATGGTTTTGCGAATGTAGTTTTTTTGCTCGCTGTGCTTGAATGGGTTCACATGACAGGCATGAAGGAATGCTGAACACAGATCAACCCCGATGCCGTCCCAAGTGAGCTTGGAAGCGATGCGTGAAAACGTGCGCTCTGAAATTCCAGATCGTTCCGCCAGTTCCGCAATCGTGTACCGCTTCGACATGGCCTTGTTGGAATATCCCGGACGCCGCGCCAAGTAGTAACACAGGAACGGCGGGAAAAAATGCAGCTTTTCAACGAGCGGCCCGGGTATTTTTTTCATGTCAATTCTGGCCGAATCCATCACCGAACCTTGGAGGCTCCGGAGTTGATTCCGGTTTCGGATTCAACTTCTGCTTTACCTCGAATTGCTCTTTGAGCTTCAACATCGTGGCATCTTGCACTTGGACAACCTTGCCAGCCATGTCGGCAAGAGCCTTGGATTTTCCAAAGCAGTAGGAATCGACAGTCACGAACGCTGTCCAGCCCTCAAAGAGAAGCCGGGTGCAATCCGGACACACGGCAGATTCAAGCGGCCCTTCATGTTTGAACTTCCGGTCAAACAAGCTCATGCACACTTCGCAATACTTGGTTGGCGAAGCCGTCGGCTGCGGAGCCGGGCGGCTCTTTTGAATCTTGCCGGTGGCAATCCCTTCTGCGGCGGTTGAAAGCAGTCCGTGAAGATGCCGGAGATTGTCGGGGTTCGGGCCTTTGGGTTGGTCGCTCATGGTTTTTTATCAACACCGAATAAATGTTTCATTAGGCGATCCGCAATGGCTTCCGTTTCCCGAAGTGTCAGCTTGCCCCGCGTCATGTCGTAAATCGGCATTTGAATGTTTGCCTTCCAAGACATCGCGTAAAGCTCGTCGTCCCGCATCGCCTTGGTGAGATTCTTGTAAGCGCGGGCCGTCTTGCGGTTCCACCAGTTGCGCCAGTGAACCGAAAGGTTGAAAAAGAAGCGTGAAATCTCCGACTTGGAAAACTTGGATGGCGGGCCACCGCACGGACACGCACAAACTTCGCTGGTTGATTTCATTGCGCCAGCACCTTGCCAGAAGTGGCGAACCCTGTCAAACAGTTTTTACACGAACCGCTTTTTCTTGGGCTGGCCCGTGGTGAAAATCTTGGACGTTCCAAGCCGAAGCCCCTTCCGTGAGGCGACTGATACTTTCGGCCTTGGCAGCGCCAAACGCTTGACGCGGGGACGGCGGATGCCTCCGGGAAGGCCGCTTGAGCCTGAAATACCACCCCCGGAACGTGAAATTCCACCCGTCCGCGCTCCGGGAAGGCCCGCCGCAGGGGCCGCAGGCCCAGAATTGGACGAAGATGCCCCGGGAGAGCCGCCGGACGCTCCTGAAGGCCGCTGGACGGGTTCAAGTCCTAGCTTTTGGGCGGCTTCAGCGTCCGCCTGCTTGGCTGCTTCACCTAAAAAGTCCCTAACCTGTTGCGGCGGTTGCGTTTTCAGGTTGTCATAGTTGCTGGTGACGGTTTCCTTGAGTGCTTTTCCGCTGATTTGAGCGAATTGAGCAAATTGGCCATCCGTCAGGTTGCCATAGCGTTCTTCGAGGATATAGCGACGCAGTTCGGGGGCCGCAGCGCCCTTTTCGACCAGCATCGGGTACATTTTCATGTTGTCCGGCGTCTGGCTGACTTGAAAGGCGATGGGAACGCCCGTGTTGTAAATCCGACCGTACCAACTGCGATCATACAGGTCATCGCCGTAGCGGTTCACCGCCTTGTTTTGGAACGGAATTCCGAAAACTGGAAACTGGTTGGCAACGATGGCGCTGGCGCTTGAGGAATCCAGAGGGCCATAAAACATATCGCTCAAGCTTTGAAGCGCCTGTTTCAGTGGAATCACCATCGCGGAAAGCGTCCCGCCGACCAGCTTGGCGGCGGGCTTCAAAAATCCCTGACCGCCCTGAACCGCTTGCCCAAGCGTCGCCATCGTTTGAAGAAATCCAGACTGACCACTCATGTAAAAATGCTCACCAATCATCGTTGATACACCTTGCGTGACTGGATCATTGAACGGCAGCCCGGCAGCAGCCTTTGCTTTTTTCTTCCAAGCAAGATCATCCAACGAAGCGGCGATGATGAACGGAGGCATGACCGATTCGCCAACGCGTGTGATCGGAATCACGACCTTTTTCCCGTCGATGATGAAATTCAACGCGTAGGGTTTCCAACCGGCCTTTGTCCATTCCTCACGCATCACCCTTCCCTGCGGGCCGTTCCCGGTGATGTAGAGCGCGAACTTTTCTTTTCCAGCCTTGTCATCGGACGTGTTGTAAATAGTTGTCCACGCCGCCGCCGCCGCCATAACGGCAGTTCCCGCCAGTGCTTCACGGAAGCGGGTCTTGGCCTGAAGCTTGTTCGCCCGTGACTGCTTCCAGAAAGTTTCTTTTCCGTGATTGGTGCGATACCGATCAATGCCCTCGCGGAGCAATCCATATCCGTAAAAGTTGCTGTAAAACCGGAGCGTCCGGAAGGGGATGTTGACGAATCCGAAAGACGCCGTTCCCATGATGGACTGCCAGCCGCCTTTTCCTTTGACGTTGGAAAGCGTTTCCATCAGCAGGTTCATTGGCTGTGAAGCCATGCCCTCGTCGTTCTCCTTGATGCCCTCTGCCTTGCGGCCAGTGAACAGATACACGTCATTCTCAGCCGACTTGAGCGCATCGAAAATTAAACCTTCATTCACACTGGCGTTCGACATGAATTCTCCGACGAACTGAACCATGTCATTGTTGGCTCGAACCTTTGCCGCCCCATCATCAAGACCGGCATCCTTCGCCCGGTCAAAAGCTGACTGGCGGGCGTCCACCATCGCGTCAATCAAGTCGCCCGTCATGGAAGTGCTTAGCCCGGCTGCCTTGAACGCGTCATTAGCGTAGAAAACCAGCTTCCATTCGCGGACGGCTGCCATCTGCGTTTGGTCTGCCGTGTTGAGAATTCGGGTGGTGAACCGGCCCAGAGCGAAAAGCTGATGAGTACGAGCGACAGCCTTTTGGGTTAGATTTCCTTTTTCGTAATCATGTTGCGCTTGCTCCCAGATGCGTTCCAACTCTCCATGAGCCAAGTCCATGTCTCCAAGGTGAAATCCATAGGCTTCATGCTGCCACGCATAGGGCATCTCCGCCTTGATGTTTTCCTTGTAGGCACGCCACACTGCGGTTGCAAAATTCTTCGCATTGGCAGGATCGGATGCGGATGCGATTGTCAAATCCCGCAACGAAGTAATCATCGGCGAAAGCTGAATCATCACCGTGCGGATGGACGAAAGCATTCCGCTCACGTACCGCTCTGCCATCGCCTGCATAAATTTCGGCTTCTGAATTCCAGCCGTCCGGTTTATCTGCATCATCTTTGTGTGAACAGCAGAAATTTCCGTCGGCGACATGGCCGGGTCGCTAGCCTGAACCTCAAGACGTGCAAGCTTTTCGTTTTGCTCACGAGTTAAAGGTTTCCACCCTTCGCGAATGGCCAATTTATCCGACCAGTCCTGATCGGGATTCGTCAAACCCAGCCGCACTGCCGTCAGCAAATCATTGAGCTTCTTCATGTCGCCCTTGCCCATGATGCGAGAGGCTTCGCGCTCCCGGGCTGCGACCATTGCTTTTTCAAATTCAGGCCAGAAGGCTTCGGATGCCGCCTTCGCCTGATCCGCCGAAAGTCCATTGGATTCAAACCAAAGCTCTGCCGTTTTCGCACGCCACACTGGATCACGCTGAAGAATCTGCGGAGATGTTTTTATGGACTCAATCAATGAATTGATGTTGCGGGATTGGGACGCCCGCTTTTGCGCTTGAGCCCGGGCATTGGCCCAGTTGTTCACGCGTTCCCGGAAAACTTCTTCAGCCAAACTCTGTGCAACTTGCCGGTTCTTCACGCCAGCCGCCAGCAGCCGGTCACGAAGTGGAACTGTGAATGCAGCGGGATTGTAGGCGATGTCGTACGAGAAAATGGTTTTCTCATAACGCGCCGGGTCTGTCGGGTCGGGCTTTTCAAGCTTCAAAGCCTTCTTGATAATTTCGCGAATCTCATTGGCCTTGGTGTCCGGCTTCAACCATTCAACTTCTGAATGCTTATTCTGAAAATCTGCCAGCAATCTCGCGGCGGTTTTATCCGCAAGCTCATTCTGATCCTTTGCGGCCTTCTCAATCTCACGACGGAGCTTGGCGTCATCCAAAGCCTTCTTCCGGCCAAGCGCCTGAAATGCGATTTCGTCAGCAACGCGCTTCGATACGTTGAAGGACTGCAACTGATCCGACAAATTGATTTTGAACTGTTCTTCTGAAACCTTGCCGCCTTCATTTCCAATGACTTGCTTGAACGCGTCCTTGATGGCCTTTTTGGTTTGATTCTCGGCATCGTTTTTCACCCAGTCCACGCGTTCGGTTTCCCATTGGTCAAGCAACTGTTCCGCGTTGCTTTGTTCCCGGCGGGCTTCGCGCTCATTAAGCTTTGCAGTTTTGGATGATTCACGAGCCGACTTGTCTTTCCAGACTTCAAATGCCAGTTCATCAGCGATGTTCTTTGGAACGCCGCCTTCTTCATTTCCCATCAAGTCGGTTTCGCCAGTGCGCCCAACAGCTTGAATTAGCTCACTCACCCGTGAAACGAAATCGGCTTGGTCTTGGAACTTCGCGGTGGGGCCGTTTGAAATCGCGTCGCGGATGATGCGACGGATGTCAGAAATCGCGCCCTCAGGTTTCAGCCATTCCGTCTGGGAACGCTGATATTTATCAAGAATGCTCTGAGCCTCTTTTGACTCAGGAGACATTTCATCCAAAATTTCAGTGATGGTTTTCGGGCCACGCGCCGGGCGTCCACGCTTTCCGGGTGAAGCTGGCTCGCCGGGATCGGCAGGAATTTTCCCCTTGTTGAACAATTCCATGACATCAGATTCGCTCAATTTCAATTCGGCGAATGTATCGAGCAATTGTTGCATCTTCTCAGTTCCAACACCGAGCTTTTCGCCCAGCAATGCAAGCTTCTGCTTGGTGATTTCAACCAGCGCCTTGAACAGATTGCTTTTGCCTTCACGAAAACCGCGCAAGGCGCTACCGGCGGCGGAGCCGGTATTGTCCTCCGAACTGATGACACCCCAACTGCGACTCTTTTCGGCCATTGCCTTAATCATCGTGTCGTCACCTTCCGCCGCCATCTTCACGGCGTACGACTCAACTTCGGAACGCATCAGCGCCGGGGCAATCTTGCGGATTTCCGTGTCCGGATTCGGGCTCCCAAGTCGCGCAACCTCGTCCGCGAAAGCGCCACGCGATTCCGGGTTTGTTGCAAGGTTGAAAATCCTCCAAGCCGCATCTGTGTTTGTGGGCGTGACGGGCTGGGTAGCGTCAAACATCGTGCTGCGGAGGCGCATCTGAACGCCTCTGATATTTTCGACAAGTCCAAGCTCGCCAAGGTTTCGCACTCCGGAGAATTGACCATAACGACGGCGTTCTTCGGGGATTGGTCGCGTATCATCAGGGCTACCGGGCGGAGTTGTAATGTTAGGTGCCAGATCAGGAAGGGCCGCATCATAAAATTCTCCCGCCTTCGGATCGCGAACAATTTGCTTCAACAACAGCCGGGCAGTTTCTTCATTGGAAAGATTTGCCAGTCCAACTTTGGATAACCACACCCGAACCGCCTCAACTGCCTGCTTCCACCAAGGCATGTTTTGAGCCGCAGACTTTGCAATGAACTCGTCAAGCAACTGGTGTTCAAGGTAGCCCTGCGATAGCAATGCCTGTCTTTCGGACTCGGTGAGATTCAATTTCCCGGCATCCAGAACGGATTGAAGTTGCTTCAAGCCTTCTTCGGTGCGAAGCAGACCGTGGCCGACTTCTTCGCGAAGCAGCGCCTTTGCGCCTTCAACATTTCTACGCGCCATGTTCTCATGCACGAGATAGACTTTTCCTTGGTAGAAAAACCCGCCATATCCACGCGCTTCCGGACGCCCGGTGATTTGCTCCGCCTGATCCTTTGAAATCGTCTCCACGCCGAAGCCAGCCGTGTCCACACCACTCACGGCGGAGCGGGCTTCTTCCGGCGACATCCCTTTTCCCTCCGGAAGTCCTTCGCCAAGATTTGCCGCCAGCCCGGATTCCGACTTCGCCCGCTTGATGGCCTCGCGAAGTTGCTCCTTGGTTTTGAAATCCTTGATATAATCCGAAACGCTCTGAATCTTTCCCGGATTTGCTTTTAGCAATGCAGTCAACTCTTGGCGAAGATCGTCAACGGTCTTTTCCCGCCCGGCTTCCCGATCCGCTTTGGATTTTTCTTTAGCGGGTTGGAGTTGCTCTATCGCAATTCCGCGCTGAACCTCTTTGGTTTGGTCATTCTGCAAATCAAAAAGCCGTTCGTCTGGAAATTGAGGATCGGTAACTTCACCGAGAACTGTCCAAGGTTTCGGAAGCAATCCAAGGTTATCTCCACCGTCTTTTGTTGTTCCGTTGTTCCACTTTCCTCCGGGGCCGCGAAGGTGAACTTTTGATCCAGCAGAAAACGGAACAGCAGGAGCATCAGCTTTTTTGTCAACAGCCGCAGGTTTCGTCGCTGGCAACTCCGACTCTGATGTTTGATCCTTGAATTCTTTTATCAAATCCGAAGCCTTCCAACCACGAACTCCCATTCCCATAACCTTTGAAGCTTCTTCTTGAGAAAAACCAGCATCCCTCAATTCTTCCAGTCCGTTTTCCATGCCGGAACCGGATTCATCTTCACGGGCGGACTTAAACATTCCATCAAGCCCTCCCAACTTGGATTCGTACGCTTCCATTTTTTGAACCAGTGTTTTCAGGTTCAAACTTTCCTTCTGCTTCTCTTTCGCCGCTGGCAACTCCGCGTCAATCATGTCCGTCTGAATCGGCTTCTGAACGGGCTTCTTTGGAAGCTCGACGGCGGCAACATTTTTCTTGGGAAGCTCGACGGGTTTTTCAACCTTTGGAGCCGACAACAAATCCTGTTGCGTAACCGGCTTCGACGGCTCAGTCAGTGGACGTGTCCCAAGCTGGCGTTCCAAGTCAGCCAGTCTCATGCTCGCCTCGTCCAATGCCGTCTGTGCCGCCGTGCGCTCCGCTTCCGGCTTGTTCGCGGCCAATCCAATCTGCCGAATGATTTCAGGGAGCTTTTCCTTGATGGATTTAATCTCCGCCTCAATCTTCGTCTTGTCGGGAGCGACATCCAAAAGTTTTCCGGACGTTTCACCGGGTTGAAGCTTGGGCGTATCAACCGGCTTCGCCTTGGGCTCGAACAAATCAGAAACGTCATTCCCAAATTTGTAGCTGCCACGATCCATGCGCAGACTTGGAACTCCGGAAATGGTTTGATCCCCAAACTTTTTCCCTCCGGAAAGCAATAAGCTGGTGATTGCGCCAGACTCGTCGCGATTCACTTCCAAGACGCGAATCTTCTCGCCTTGTAGTGTCCAGTTGTCGCCTTTCTTGAAATCCTTTCCCTTGATTGGCTCAGTGGTTTGGCGCACGAAACTGTTCTCGCGCTTCCAACGCTCATCTCGCTCTGCTTGTGCTTTTTGCTCTTTCTCGCGGACGTAATAATCAACCTTGTGCTGGCGGCGTTCGCGGGCCGCACGATTTATTGCCTCGCCAAGCTGGTCGGGCTGACCGGCCTCACCTTTGAACATTCCGCCATCAGCAAGATCATCAGCGGCAGTGTCGGCGGACTGACCACTATCGGAGAAAATATGTTTCGCCAGACGATCCGGCTTCCAATTCGGATTCGCTTCACGAATCAGCTTGGGATTTATTTTCCCGATTTTTCCCTCAATTTCGTCGATGATGTCAAAAGGACGATCCTTTTCGGAATTCTGAACCCGACGCGGCTTGAAAGGTTCGGGTTTTTGAAAGGCATCGTTTTTCAACCAATCTTGGTAAGAGGGTTCACCCTTCTGTGGGTTGTAAGGCTCCGAACCGGGCTGAATGTTTTGGATGAATTTCCCGGGCGGATATTCTGCCCTCATCTCCGGGCTTTCAGTGAAATCTCTCAGCTTGGAGCGTTCGACAAAGAAGTGATCTACCACAGGGGATGACGGATACGGCCCCTGCTTAATCGTGACGCCAATGATGTCCTTCAGCGGAACTCCGGGCAAGGCTTCCTGTGCCGCCTTGGCCGCGTGGTACGTGTTTTCCACCGCGTTCCACCGGGTAGTATCTTTCCCCGGGGAAAGATCAACGATATTGGAAAGCCACTCCATGCGCTTCTGTTTTGCTTCCGGAGTGAAATCAACTGGGGAAGATTGTCCCGACGCGGTTGGCAAGGCCGCTTCTGCGGTTCCCGGCGTCTTATTCGACGGTTCCGCCGTGCTAATCCCACTTGATGCACCAGTCGGGACATTTTTTGCATCCGCCACTTGAGCGGCGGGAGATTCGGTCAACAGCCCTTGCGTCCGCCCTTCTTCGTTCCCTTTTTGGTTCGTTTGTTCATTTGCTTGCTCACCACCTTTCGGTAAAGTTGCGGGATCAATCTCACCAGAACGCACCATCGCGTCAAAGTTTCCACCCTTGCGAGTGGCACCCTCAATCACTCCGGTGAAGTAGGAGACTTTTCCAAAATTCGCTTCATACTCCGGCATGTTGCCAGCCTTGATTGCGGCCTTGGCCGCGCTCGTCGCGTCCGCACGCATCTTCTCAATCGCCGGGACATCCGCCGCAGACATCTCTAGGCCATGCAATACGCCCTC
>Ga0075026_100001221_pt1 | contig 10856 bp, 8 predicted proteins | sample Str012_2_FD_71392 | JGI IMG/M metagenome (GOLD analysis project Ga0075026, IMG submission 71392) | Freshwater sediment microbial communities in response to fracking from Pennsylvania, USA - Straight Creek_MetaG_SC_2012 | ecosystem: Environmental > Aquatic > Freshwater > Creek > Sediment...
CCTGCGCAACCTTGTTCAGCCAACATTGTTCAGCCAACATTGTTCAACATTGTCCCATGATTATAGGGCGATGGCTTTTCAAAAGATGTTAGCCCTGCCGGAGATGGAGAGGTTCGATAAAATTATTCCGGTTGCCATACGGCTTTAACCCGTGCGTCTGCAATCACTGAATAAAATACCAATTGTTGATTCAATTTCTCGATCAGACGGATATGTTGGCGCATTAGTTGCGTTTGCACTCCTGTTGCAATGAATACACTTAAGACAGCATGAGAATTCGTGAAGGCTTTTTTGCCTCGATCGGCGAATTGACGAGGATTGTTTCCGCCGCGACACTCTCTTACACTGATCGAGGATCGCGCCGTGCAAATCTTGAACTTAAGGAAATGCCCTCTTGTTGACGGAATCCGCGCTGGAAGTAAACCGACGAGGTCTGAGACAACCGATCCGCTATGACCTTATCGTAATTGGTAGTGGCCCTGCCGGACAGAAGGGCGCAATCGCCGCCGCTAAGCTTGGAAAGCGCGTCGCCATTGTGGACCGAAATGACATGGTTGGCGGCGTTTGCATTCACGGAGGAACCGTCCCCAGCAAGACGCTACGCGAAGCGATTCTTCACCTCACCGGATTCCGCCACCGCTCGTTTTATGGCAGCGATTACGTGGTAAAAGACCGAATTTCCATTCGCGACCTGGCCGCTCGCGTCATGCAAGTGGTCGAACGGGAGACCGGAGTGGTCCGCGACCAGCTTCGCCGCAACGGCATTGACTTGCTCTGCGGCACCGCGCAATTTCTGGACGCCAATACGCTGGAAGTGCAGGGGGCCGTCGAAGCCCATTTACTGCACGCCGAGCACGTCCTCATCGCTTGCGGCACCCGGCCATCGCACCCTGCCGATATCCCCTTTGACGGTAAGAAAATTATTGCCAGCGATCAGTTCTTTCAAATGGATGAAATTCCACGCGAATTGATTATCGTCGGCGGCGGCGTGATCGGCCTGGAATACGCCTCAATGTTGGTCGCCATGGGCGTGGAAGTCACGCTCATTGAGCAGCGCCACGAACTTCTGGATTTTGTGGATGCCGAAATCATTGAGGCCCTTCGCTACCACATGCGGCGCCAGGGCGCTATTTTCCGGCTCGGCGAAAAAGTTACGGGAATTCAAATGGATGACCGCGGACGCGTGGTTGCCAATCTTGAAAGCGGCAAGCACATTCACGCCTCCTGCTTAATGTACGCCGTCGGCCGCACGGCCAATACGGATTTGCTGAATCTGGAGGCTGCGGGACTTTCAACCGGCTCTCGCGGCAAACTCGAAGTGAACGAACGATTTCAAACCAGCGTCCCAAACATTTACGCCGCCGGCGACGTGATCGGCTTTCCCTCCCTGGCCTCCACTTCCATGGAACAAGGCCGCCTCGCCAGTTGCCAGATTTACGGCGCTCCCGCCGAGATGAGCACGGCACTGCTCCCTTACGGCATTTACACGATTCCTGAAATATCCATGGTAGGAAAGACGGAATCCACTCTGACCGACTCGCACATTCCGTTCGAGGTAGGCATCTCCAAATACGAAGAGCTGGCCAAAGCTCAAATTGTCGGCGACCACACAGGAATGCTCAAAATTCTATTCCATCCCGATACGCGCAAGGTCCTGGGCGTGCACGTCATTGGCGAAAACGCCGCCGAGATTGTCCACATTGGCCAGGCCGTTCTAACTTTTGGCGGTACCATGGACTATTTTCGCGACACTGTTTTTAATTACCCCACCTTTGCCGAAGCCTACAAAGTCGCTGGGCTTGATGGCCTCAATAAATTGTAGGGGCATCCGCCGCAGCGGAGCGTGCCCGCCGATCCGCAGACCACCGCAGACAGCCGTTTGACGGACAGGTTATCGCCCTGATAGCTTGTGTGCTTATGTCTGGCCGTTCAAATTGCGCCACAATACCGTGGGTACGTCCGGCATGATCGTCCCCGCATCTTCCAGAATTGCTTTTCAGGGCGAACGCGGCGCGTTCAGCGAGGAAGCTGCCGTCAAGCTTCTCGGCGAGAATATTCAACTAGTTCCCCGGCCCACATTTGAGGCCATGTACTCCAGCATTCAGGACGGCGTGGCGGACTACATTCTTGCCCCAATCGAAAACAGTCTTGCCGGATCGGTTCATCGTTCCTACGATCTGCTGATCGCGGGCGGATTGCAGATTCGCGCCGAAGTGGTGATTCCCATCGTGCACAATCTGATCGGCGTTCCGGGCGCGGCATTGGAACACATCACGCAGGTTTCCTCGCATCCCGTGGCGCTGGCACAGTGCGAGCAATTTTTCGCGAATCATCCCGCCATAAAAAAAATAACAGCCGAAGACACCGCCGGGAGCGTGAAAGAAGTGATCCGCGCGGGCGATGCAACCAGGGCGGCCATCGCCAGCCGCCGCGCCGCGTCTGTTTATGGAGGACAGATTCTCCAGGAACATCTCGAGGATCATCCCGAAAATTACACGCGTTTCCTGTTGCTCGCGGCCACCGGCGAAGTGGCGGAAAGCGCCGACAAGCTTTCGCTGGTCCTGCATCTGGCGCACAAGCCGGGCTCGCTGTGCCAGGTTCTGAACGCTTTCGCCAAACGCAATTTGAATTTACTGAAAATCGAAAGCCGGCCGATCCCTGGCACGCCGTGGAGCTACTGTTTTTATCTCGACCTGCAGGCGTCGCTCAAGGATTCCAACACGCGTCTGGCCCTTGATGAACTCAAGGACCACGCCGATTCCATAAAAATTCTTGGGTGTTATCCGCAAGCGAAGGTTTAAACTATTGGGCGCGGAAAGCCTTTGGGTTACGCGGACTCTATAAGCTGCGAAAAAACTCGAAATGACGGAAAAATATTTTTTCGCGCCTTGAATAGCCGGCCTTAATTTTGAGCAGCAAGATCAAGTGATCGCGGGCTATACCCTGTGCCACAAGACGGTGTGCGTAAAAATCTAAATCAAGTTTCAGCAGTTCAATCGCCATAGGAGGCACTGTGCAGGTTTACTACGATAAGGACGCGAATTTTAACGACATTAAAAACAAGAAAATTGCCGTGATCGGCTTCGGTTCGCAAGGCCACGCCCACGCCATGAACCTGGCGGACTCGGGCGCCGACGTTATCGTCGGCCTCAAAAGCACCAGCGCGTCCGTCGCCAAGGCGCAAAAGGCCGGACTGCGCGTGATGTCCGTCCGCGAGGCCGCGCAAGCAGCCGACATCATCATGATCCTCACGCCCGATGAGCTGACACCCGGCATCTATGATGCCGATATCGCTCCGGTCCTGAAGGCCGGAAAATATCTCGCGCTCGCTCATGGATTCTCGATTCATTTTGGATTCATCAATCCGCCGAAAGACGTCAACGTGTTCATGGTCGCGCCAAAAGGTCCCGGACATCTGGTGCGCCACCAGTTTCTGCAGGGCGCGGGAGTTCCCTGCCTGCTGGCCATTCATCAGGATCCGACCGGTGACACCAAGAAAATCGGCCTGGCCTACGCCAGCGCCATCGGCGGAGCGCGCGCCGGCGTGATTGAAACGAATTTCCGCGAGGAAACCGAAACCGACCTCTTCGGCGAGCAATCGGTTCTGTGCGGCGGCCTCAGTGCTTTGATTCACGCGGGATTTGAAACGCTGGTCGAGGCCGGATACGCCCCCGAAATGGCGTACTTCGAGTGCTGCCATGAAATGAAGTTGATCGTGGACCTGATCTACGAAGGCGGCATTTCGGAAATGCGCTATTCGATTTCCAACACCGCCGAATACGGCGACCTCACGCGCGGCCCCGTTGTCGTGGATGCCGCCACCAAACTTCGCATGAAGGGCATTCTTAAAGACATTCAATCTGGCGCGTTCGCAAAAGAATGGATGAGCGAAGCTGCTAATGGCTTCCCGCGTTTCAAACAGCTCCGCGAAGCAGGCGCGAAACATCCCATCGAAACCGTCGGCGGGCAGTTGCGCTCAATGATGCCGTGGATGAAGAAAAATCGCGTGATTGCCGAAGGCGCATAAAAAAGTGGATCGATATCCGGTCGAAAGGGCACGGCAGTGCCGTGCCTCTACAATCGCAGGGCCTCAAATGCACCAGCCGGGGGGACAACCTCAACCGGTTGCAGCTAAAATGCAATCGTGTTCAGGCAGATTTTCACGAATCGCCAGTCACGATTCAAGAATCACCAGTCAATAGTCACCCGCCACAAATCTGGCGGGCAGGCCAGTCACCATTTCCGGAGGCTTCATGGATTCGCGTTTCAGAGAGCACAGCCGCATTATTATTGACGGCCCTTCGCGTGCCCCTGCTCGTTCTTATTTTCGCGCCGTCGGCATGTCCGACGCTGATCTCGCGAAACCCCTGGTTGGCATCGCCAACACCTGGATCGAGATCATGCCCTGCAACTCCCACCTCCGCCAGCTCGCGGAAAAAGTGAAGGAAGGGGTTCGCGCCGCCGGCGGCACTCCGATGGAATTCAATACCGTCGCCATCAGCGACGGCGAATCCATGGGCACCGAAGGCATGAAGACTTCGCTGGTAAGCCGCGAAGTGATCGCGGACTCCATCGAGTTGGTCGGACGCGGCTACATGTTTGACGCGATGATTGCCCTTGCGGGATGCGACAAAACCATTCCGGCAACGGCCATGGGTTTGACGCGCCTCAATCTCCCGAGCCTGGTTCTGTATGGCGGGTCCATTCAGCCCGGACGTTTTCGCGGCCATGACGTTACGATCCAGGACGTCTTCGAAGCAGTCGGCGCGCACTCCGCCGGAAAAATGACCGACGCCGATCTGAAGGAAATAGAAACCGCAGCGTGCCCCGGAGCGGGCGCATGCGGCGGCCAGTTCACCGCCAACACCATGGCCATGGCTCTGGAATTCATCGGCCTGACGCCGCTGGGCCTCGGCAATGTCCCCGCCACCGATCCGCGCAAGGGCGATGCCGCGTATCAATCCGGCGTTCTTGTAATGGAATTGCTCCGCAAAGGCATTACACCCAGCAAAATCCTCACGCGCAAGGCGTTTGAAAACGCCATCGCCGCCGTGGTCACCACCGGAGGCTCGACCAACGCCGTGCTGCACCTGCTGGCAATGGCCAAGGAAGCCAACGTCGAACTTCGCATTGAGGAATTTGACGAAATCAGCTCGAAAACTCCGCTGCTCGCCGACATGAAACCCTGGGGCCGGTTCACCGCCGTTGATCTCTACAACGCCGGAGGGATGGCGCTCCTGGCAAAACGTCTTCTGGATGCCGGGCTTCTGCATCGCGGACAAATCACTGCGAGCATGAAAACTTTGGACGAAGAGGCGATGGGGGCCAAGGAATTGCCGGGACAGGAAGTTGTCCGCCCGCTCTCAAATCCACTGAAGACTACCGGCGGCCTGATGATCTTGAAAGGCAACCTCGCCACGGAAGGCTGCGTGTTGAAAACTTCCGGCCACGAAAAACCATACTTCCGCGGCCCGGCGCGTGTGTTTGACCGTGAAGAAGATGCCATGGACGCCGCCGTGAAAAATCAAATCAAAAAAGGCGACGTCATCGTTGTTCGGTACGAAGGCCCGCGCGGAGGCCCTGGGATGCGCGAAATGTTGGGTCTTACTGCGGCTCTTGTCGGGCAGGGTTTGGGCGAGGACGTGGCCCTGCTGACCGACGGACGCTTTAGCGGCGCAACGCGCGGATTAATGGCGGGCCACGCAGCGCCGGAAGCAGCGCGCGGCGGCCCCATCGCCATCATCGCCGAGGGAGATGAAATTACATTCGACCTGACAACCAAAACGCTGCGCCTGGAATTGAGCGACGCGGAAATTAAAGCGCGTCTTGCGAAATGGAAGGCTCCGGCGCCGCGTTACAAGACCGGCGTGTTGGCCAAATACGCGGCCCTGGTAAGCTCCGCATCACTGGGAGCGATTACTCAGGCTGATCTCTAGCAGACCAGTAGGACAGGCTTTAGCCTGTCGGTTTTCGCTCGCTGGACTACTACTCGCCGTCGAGCAAGAAAACCAACGCCTGCGCAATTTCGGAAAACAAATTTAGCTCGTCATTCCGAACGAAGTGAGGAATGACGGTGCTGTTAATTCTCCCGCTTCTAGTTTGGAGTATTCAAATAAAACCCTCTCGCGGGCGAGAGATATCCGAAAGGAGCTTTTCGTGAACAACGCGCATCGATTTGCGAAACCGATACTCCGGTTTGTCTTGCTCGCATCGCTGACGGCATTGACCCTGGCCGCCACCGGCGTGACCACGGCCGATTCCCTGCTGATCAAGGAGCAAGGCAGTTTCTTCGTCGGCGGCCACGCCATTTATACGGACGCGCTTACGGGATCAAGCAACGGTTTTTTGGGCACGGGAGTCAACAACGGTCACATCACCGTCGAGCAAATGTACGTTCAATATCAAATTCCCGAAGGCGCGGCCGCGCATATTCCAGTCGTCATGGTCCATGGCTGCTGCCTCAGCTCGAAGAGCTATGAAACCACTCCCGATGGACGCATGGGCTGGAACGAATATTTTCTGCGCAAACACCGCGCCGTATATCTTCCCGATCAGGTTTCCCGCGCGCGCTCCGGATTTGACGCCACCATCTACAATGAAATCAAGCTGGGCAAGCGGCCCGCCTCGGACATGCCGGAAATTCGCACCGCAACTCACGAAATCGCCTGGGTCGTTTTCCGGTTTGGGCCCACCATGGGCACGGCGTTCTCGAATGAGCAGTTCCCTGTCGAGGCTTTCGACGAATTCGGAAAACAAGTAATCCCCGACCTCAACGCGGTGCTCCCGGCGGTCAATCCCACTTGGACAAATATGTCCGGACTAGCCATAAAATTAAAGGGTGCGATCCTGATGGGCCATTCCGAATCTGGTTTCTTTCCAGAACAGGCGGCGCTCATCAATCCCGCGGAAATCAAGGGCTTGATCACGATTGAAACCGTCTGCCCTGCGCTAAGCCCGGAACAAATTTCCAGTCTGTCCAAGATTCCGACGCTGGTGGTCTTTGGCGATCACATCGAAGACGTCACGGCCTACCCCAACATCTGGAAAGACAGATTTGATTCGTGCGCTAAATTCGTGCAGCAGGTAAATTCCGCGGGCGGCGACGCGACCATGATGCACCTGCCGAAATACGGCCAATTCGGCAATAGCCACATGCTGATGCAGGATAAGAATAATCTACAGGTAGCGGACTTGATCTTGAAGTGGATTGACGAGCACGTGGAAAATAAAAAGAAATCCGCGACGAGCGCGGAAAAGAAAAAATCTTAGCCCGCGTTTCATGGAAAATTCAGGGGAACGTCCCTGGGAACGCCAATCTCCCGATTGGCGTTTTGGAAATCGCCAATCGGGAGATTGGCGTTCCCAGGTTTTTATTTTGCGGCTGCCGTCTGTTTCGCCAATTCCGCAAGAAACGCTTGCTCCCGCTCGGCTACATAGCTCCTGTAGCCTTCGGGATCGATAAACGGATTGGGATCGCCCGCTTTGATCCGCGCAAACTTCGCTTCCATCCCATAATAATTTCCGTGGGCGCCCAAAAACACACTCGCGGGGATGGACTTGAGGACGCGGAACATTTGCGCGTAGTCGTCCGCGATTTGCGGATAGAGCGCGTTGTTGACGAGTTTGTATCCCGCATTCACGTTCGGACTGCCAACGATCGCGACGTTATACATCTTGCCCTCTTCCTTCGCCATCATCGTCCACGTGGTCGTGCCTTTTGTATGCCCCGGCGTCAGATGAGCAACCAGCACGGTATCTCCCAATTTCACTTCGTCGCCATCGTGCAGAATCCGATCCACCTTCGTGGGCTGATAGCGGGAAGCCATGGATTCCCCATATTGGAAATTCCCTTTTCCTCCGGCCTCGATCTCCGCCACGTCGGCGTCCATCACCATGTATTTCGCCCCGGTCAATTCCTTGATCGCTGCGCTGCCCGCGCAGTGGTCCCAGTGCGCGTGGCTGATCAGCAGAATTTTCGTGTCGTTGAAATGAAAGCCGAGCTTTTCAATGCTCTCTCGAATCAGCGGCACGGAACTTTCCAGGCTGCTGTTGATCAGGATATTTCCCTGCGGCGTCGTGATCAGATAAGAGGCCAGTCCCCGGCTCCCCACATAATAGATATTTCCGATAATGTGATGCGGCGGAAAGGGCTGCGTCCAGTCCGGAGTTGCCTGCGCGTACAAGCCCGAGGCGAACAGAAGCGCGAGAACCAGCGAACCGACAATTTGCTTCATTTCAATTTCACCTCAGCCAAAGTAGCGGGTGCGGGCTCTACTTGGAGCCCGCGTGATGTTGGACCGCATTTTGGCAGTTTACTCCAATACCGCTCCAGTTTGTAAGCAGCCAGTTCACAAGAATTCGAAAATTAATTTTCCGAAAATAGGTGCAGCCAATTCTCGATCGGCTTCATCGATTCTCCAATGACTTCGCCAACCTCCAATGGCATCAGCGATTCTCAAGCCGCTTCGCCAATCTCCGGAGGCGTCAACGTTGAGCCTGGTTGCGGCGCTGAAAGCGCCGCAGGTAACCAGCCCAGGGCAACGCCCTGGGTATCGAAATAAATCAAATATTGCGCGCCCTGTAGGGGCACAGAAATCCCTCCGCCCTTTCAGGGCGAAACAATGCTTGTGCACAATACCCGGGGCGTTGCCCCGGGCTGGTTACCTCCGCGCCGTTGGCGCGGCAACTGTCCACCTCCGCCAATTTGCCCGGTATTCGCGCGAGGAGAGCGAATGAAAATGTGACGGGAAATGCCCCGGAAAATCCTGGGAACACCCTCCGACTCCCCTCCCTGCCACTGACTGTTCTGGCACGACGCCACGCTTCTACTGTGGTTTCCATGGACTGCGTCCAGTAGCATCAATTTATGTCCGACTATGTAGGCATTCACAGGGAACCCTCCCGCGAGCATCAGCGGGAAGCGGGCACATTTCTCGTCCTGTTTTTGCTGGCATTTTTGCCATATCTGAACACGCTTTTCGCCGGCTTTGTTTATGACGACAATTTTCAGGTCGTCGAGAATCCTTATGTGCATTCCTTCCGGCATTTGCGGGAGATATTCACGACAACGGTGTGGTCGTTCCAGGGCGCTTCCGGCGTAACCAACTATTTTCGCCCCATGATGACATTCGGATATCTCTTAACGTACCGGATCGCGGGACTCGTTCCGTTCAGCTTTCATCTCGTCAATCTGATTCTGAATTGCACGGCTGTCTGCCTGGTGTTTTTTTTGCTGCGACGATTCAGCGGCGAGCGCGTGGCTTTGATCGCGGCTGGATTATTCGCCCTGCACCCCATTCATACCGAGCCCGTCGCGTGGATCGCAGCCGTAACCGACCTGGAACTCACGGTTTTTTATCTAGGGACGTTTTTGCTGTACCTGCGGCTTCCCGGCACGGATCACAGAGTTCGTGCGCGCATCGTGATGTGTATTACTTTTCTTTTGGCGCTGCTATCGAAAGAGCAGGCGATGACGTTGCCGGTCTTGGTCACGCTATTTGAATACTTTTATCGCGACGACCGCTCGACGACCACGACCTGGGAAAAACTTTCGCGCGTCGGACCGCTCTGGGCGACAGCGGCTTGCTATCTGGCGATTCGCACGGCAATTCTAGGCGGGGTGGCCAGCGTCCTGATCCGCCCAAACCTTTCCTGGCATGACACTTCGCTTTCGGCCGTATCCCTGATCGGCCAATATATCGGCAAGCTGATTTGGCCGGCCCATTTCTCCGCGTTTTATGTATTTCATCCGAGCCGCGCTTTTACCGACATTCCCGTTATGCTGGGCCTTGCCGGAATCATCGCGGGCGCCATCATTTTTGTCAGCTTGTGGAAGCATTCGCATTTACTCTCGTTTGCCTTCCTGCTGATTTTCCTTCCGCTCGGTCCCGTGCTCAATGCGCGCTGGATGCCGGCCAGCGTGTTCGCGGAGCGCTACCTGTATCTGCCGTCGGTGGGATTTTGCTGGCTGCTGGGATATGGCGCAGTGAAGTTATGGAGTGCCGAGGGGCCGATCCGGCAAAACGGTTTTTTGCGGCCGCTCACCAAAGCCGCGCCCGCGCTGGTTGGAGCCATCGCTCTTGTTTATGCCGTAAGGACCGTCACGCGAAATCGCGATTGGACCTCGGATGAAGTTCTGTTTCGACAGGCGCTTGAATCGCAGAGCGATGCCAGTCTGGTGCGCTCCGATCTCGGCGCGGTTTTATTTAATCAACAAAAAATTGACGACGCGGAACGTGAATGGCTGGCGGCGCTCGCCTACGGGCCCAGCAACGCGTTCGCGCTGGATAACCTGGCGCTGGTTCGCCAGCAGCAGCACCGCTATATCGAATCGCTGGACTATTCCAACCGCGCCTTGCGCTGGCGCCCGGCTTATACCATGGCGCACGTCAATCTGGCGGAAACGCTTGCCCTGATGGGCCGCGACACCGAGGCCGACTGGCAGTTCCGCGTTGCCACGGCGCTTTCTCCCCTTTCCACGCGCGCTCACAACGGATACGGCAAATTTCTGGTTCATTCGGACCGGCTGGAAGATGCCCGCACTATTTATGAACGCTCCGTCGCGGCCGATTCCACAACGGATGCCTACAATCAGTTGGGAGAAATCTATTTGCGCTGGAAGGATACTCCCCGCGCCGAAAAGGCGTTCCGTAACGCCCTGCGAATGGACTCTTTTAACAGCGCCGCTCATTTGGGATTGGGGCAAGTTCTGGAATCCGTGGGCCGCCCGGCGGAGGCCCTGCAGGAATACGAGAAGGGCCTGGAAATGGATCCTTCCGACGCGGTGGGAAAAGCAGCCGCTGCGCGCCTTCGAGGAAATCTTAACCACAAGCCCTAAGGGCATGAAGAAACTCCCC
>Ga0075026_100001223_pt1 | contig 10846 bp, 10 predicted proteins | sample Str012_2_FD_71392 | JGI IMG/M metagenome (GOLD analysis project Ga0075026, IMG submission 71392) | Freshwater sediment microbial communities in response to fracking from Pennsylvania, USA - Straight Creek_MetaG_SC_2012 | ecosystem: Environmental > Aquatic > Freshwater > Creek > Sediment...
GTGCTCCTCTGTCGGGCTCGATGGTTGTCTTCCAACTCCATCTTCCCAGTTCAGACGGGCACCTGATTCGTCCATTTCGCGCTGCTCAGCCTCGGGAGGTTCGGTGGATCCGGGGTTAGGCCGACTGAGCGAGTAGCAGCGGCTTCGTCGGCACCCGCTCACGTCCTGGAGCGTCGGTGCCGCCGGCACTGCCTCACGGCGGTACAGGGCGAGACGTGACCATCTGGGGTCGGAGTAGGTTCAGATGTCGATCAGCGCGTCCGCCCACCAGCGTGGTGGGGCTGGCATCGGCTCCGGCTGGGGGCTTGACTTGGAGGGTCCATGGACCGCCGGCGCGGCGTCGTCCACCACTGCCTGGCGAGCGATGACGGCCGCCTCCGTGACGTTGAACACGGTGAGATCCTGCGAGACGGTCACCGGACCGTGGTAGTGCTCGCCGAGTTCCTCGAAGACGGTATCGACGCCCGGCGTGAGGTCGAGGTGCCAGAGCGCGCCCATCCGGGGCTGCGTCCGATCGAGGATCTTGCCCATCTGCTCGGGGACAGTGTGGGCGAGCCGTGTGAGCTGGACAGCCGTCTCGAGCGGCAGGCCGGTGGTGCGAGCGAACACGGCCGGCGACTGGAAACACTCGTGGATCAACAGGTCTGACCCAGCTCCCGCCTCGACGACATGGCGGCAGGGCCGCGTGTCGCCCGAGAACACGATCTTCCGACCAGCGTACGCGATGGCGTAGCCGACGGCACCGCTCAGTCCATGGATGGCAGGGAAGCTCGCGATCGTGACCCCATTGCGCTCGTAGATGGTGTCCGGCCGGTCGAACGGGATCTCGTGGGCGATCGCCTCGAAGCCGGTCGACGGACGCACGCCGCGGACCGACGCGGTGTCCCAGGCCAAGGCCCGGCCCATGTTCTCGACGAAGGCCGACAGACCTAGCGCGGGGTCCTCGCTTCCGCCGCCCCAGATCTCGACGGGATCGACTCGCCCCGCCTTGGCGAGGCTGCCCAGCAAACCCGGGATATCGCCGATGTGGTCGGCATGCAAGTGCGACAAGAAGACCTTCGTCGTGGACTCCACAGGCAGACCGAGGGCGTCGAAGTTGGCGAGGGCACCGGAGCCCAGGTCGAAGAAGAAGAAGTCGTACTCCGGGTTGCCGACCTCGACCAGCAGCGATCCCGACGCCTGGCTCCGACGGATCCACGGATCGCCGCTGCCGAGGATCGTGACCCGTATCTCATCGGCGGCCAGCGGCTCGGTGCCGGGGACGAAGATCGGGGCATAGACGCGGGCCGGTTTCCCGACAACCGAGGTCGTTGACAGTGGCAAGGGACTGCCGCGACGTGCGAGCCCGGTCGGCGCTTCGCCTTCCATCGCTTATCGACCCTCCTCACTTGACGCTTTCCGTCCGCCCGGCGGCAGACGTGTGCCTCCCAGGCGATTCTCGAGCAGGGTCCGCGGCGCAGTCTCGTGCCTCTTGGCATGGCCTGGCGATCCAGGTGGCCCGCGATCCGGCCGAGGTGCTGCCAGCCTGTCCGGGCCGACCGGGGCGGAGTAGGCTCCGCAGCGTGAAGGTGAAGCGTCCCGAACGCCCGATCGACCCGGCCGATTGGCGGCAGCATATGAACCGCCGACTCCGCGCTGAGTTCATCGCCGGCGCCGAGGAGGAATGGCGCAAGCGGACGGGGCGACCGAGGACGCGGAAAGAGCTCGAGCGGGTGCTGCGGCGGTATCCGGGGGACGTGTGACATGTTTCAGCGTCGGGATATCCGGGAGTGGATCGCCGTCGGCCTATGCATCGCCGCCTACGCGCTCGGCTTCGCGCTCATGACGAAGCATGATGCGTTCACGATGAGCGATGGGGCGTGCGACGTGACCACCGGGTTCAACCTTGGGGTGGTCTTGGTCTGTGGTTCCCTGGTTGGGGTGTTGGTGGCCTTTGTATCGTCGCGCGGGGGGATCATTCGCTCGGTGATCGGTGTGGTTGGGGTGGTCGGCCTATTCGTGGCGGTTTCCTTGGGCGGTCTCACACTTTTCGGGTGCGCAGTGGGCTAGGCACATGTCCGGATTGGCGCGAAAGGAGTCTCGCGGCCTCCGCTTCCGGTCCCGGACTCGCGATCCCGCCCTGTGCGGCCACTGTGTCCGGGCCGACCGGGGCGGAGGCGGTGACCAACGCCTCTGGCACCCGTGCGGCGACGGGTCCACCCTGTCTCGCCGGCGACCGAGGGCATCGTCGATCGGGCTCGCCGCCGTCAACTCAACTGGGGTAACGAGCAACCCGGTTCGTTGAGCGCCGACCTTGCCGCGACTTCCAACTCGAGCTGTAACGCTGGGGACGGACTTGCGTCTTGGGAGCAGGATGGTCGCACCGTTCCCGCGGGGAACCCAGCAGCATCGTCGCAGCACAAAGAGGTCGATTTCATGCCCGCCATGAGCCTCAAGAACGCGACGCGCTTGACACCGACCCTCGCCTTCCCCGTCGCCATCCTTGTCGCCGCCTGCGCCAGCAGCTCGCACGTCAGCCCGAGCCCGAGTCCGAGCCCGTCGTCAGCCTCAGCCTCGAGCCCATCACTGGTCATGCCGAGCCCGACGATCGCGCCCGCGGTCCTACCGGCCGGCTGGATGTACGTGACGCTGATCGATCCGAGCCTCGAGATCGGGGTCCCGGGCGCCTGGACGAAGGGCGATCCGAGTGCGACCGCCGACCCCACGTACACCGCCTCGCAGCCGCCGGCCGAGCAGAAGGTGATCCGGTTCGGCGATGCGATGGCCAGCTCGGGCAAGACCCGTCTGGTCTCGTCTGGGCCGCTCGACCCTACGGCCGGCACCACCGCAGACTACGGCTTCGTGGTGGTCTTCGTCGAGACAGGCGATGCATCACTGAGCTCTTTCGCCGATCGCGAGGTCCAGCTCGACACCGGGCTCGGCCTGGGCCCGATCGAGCGCTCGAGTGTCGTCCTGCCGGCAGGTGCCAGCATTCGCTTGGCCTACTCGGCCCAGTTGGGCGACGCCTCGACCGCCTTCTCTGAAGTCGACTACCTCTTCTTCCTGGTGGACGGCCGGAGTCTGACGGTCGCGGTCTCGACCGGTACCTCTCAGGGGGCTCGTGCCAGCGTGGATGCTCTCGCGGCGAGCGTCATCGCGACCCTCCGCCTGCCCAATGCCGGGTCGAGCGGTCCCGCACCGGCAACAACGCCACCGTCCCAGGTAGGTTCATGGACGAAAAGCGCCCGCGAGACAACGTGTGACGAATACTTGGGCCAGATGACAGAGGACCAGCGCCAGAGGATGGCCAAGGCGCTCTTCGAGGACCTCTGGACCAGCGGGGGTAAGTCCACAACGCCCACGAGCGACATGGTTGCAGCGTTCACCAAGGCGCTCGAGCCAATCTGTGGGGCGAACCGCACCCATTCGGTCTACCTCACGGGAGCTGGCATCGTCGCGATGATGTTGTACGGGTAGGCGGACTATCACCTCGGCCGGCGGCGCCCTTGCGACACTCGCTGGCGCCGGGACAGTCGTCCTGATCTCCACCGTGCGCCGATCTCCACCGCGCCCGACTGCGGCTGCTACGCCACCTTCCAGGTCGGCAAGGGCGCATTCATGGTCCGGTAAGAACCGCCCTCACCACGGCTCCGGTCCCGGACCCGCGATCCCGCTCCCATCAGCGGCCAGCCCGTCCGGGCCGACCGGGGTATTCCACGCTCAGTAGAGCGTATTCAGGACAGACGATAACTCGGGGGCGGTCGGTGGGGACGGAGCCGCATGAAGAAGCGGCTAGAACGACGGTAGTGCCCCCGCTCATGTCAAGCAAGTGCTCTAACCAGCTGAGCTAGCCGCCCGACGTCGCCAGTCCCTCGGTCCGTTGCTCCCGGTCCGCTTGGTTCACGGGTGTTCCACGTCCGTGCCGGAGTCGAGTTCGCTGGATCGAGGAGCCAGCGGCGAGGCGCATCATACCCCGGCCGAGCCACGGCGGCGAGCCGTCGATCGCTGCCTCGTGGCCGCCATCGCCATGTTCCTCGTCGCCCTCGCCGTCTATGTCCTGACGGTCCTGCCCGGCGTGCGTGTCGGAGACTGGGCCGAATCGGAGATGATCCCCAATCGGCTGGGGATCATTCCTGCTGGTCTCGACCTGGAGCGCGCACGACCGATCGGCGAACCGGGACGGGGAACGACTGACCGAACAGGACTACGCCGCTCAGCCACAGGCACGGCGGGGAAGACGTTCGACCGGACATCGAACTGCGCGCCTATGACGAGGCGGCGCTGGTGACCTGCGTTTCCGTCGAGGATCCGCGCAGCGACGTGGCGCGGCGACGTCCGGTGTTCGCGCTGATGGTCCACGACGAGGATCTCGCCGCCGTCACCGGTCTGACGCCCGTCCCGGTCGGGAAGATCGAGGTGCCGTGGGGTCAGCGTTACCCGCAGATCAACAGCACCCTCTACCGGCTGTACCCGCCGGACCGGGTGCCGTAGGACCTGTCATCCAGCACTTGACCGACGTGGTTCGACGGCGCCACGATGCCGCTCACGGGAGGCGGTGGGGCGCGGTCCGTGATCGTGGGTGCCCGACCGTTCCGGGCCGACGTGGCGCGACCGACCCGCGTCGGGCGGGCCCAACGCGCCGGAAGGGAGAGTCCCGTGGCGTTCGACGCCAACGACCAGACGACGCGACGCGCACTGGTTTTTGCATCGATCGGCTCCGGAGCGAGCGTCGCGCGCTGCGTGTCGGCTTCCGATGGCCACCCGCCTTCGCTGTGCATCGCACTGCTCCAGACGCCGCGCTCAGGGGTGTGGGACCGCACCGTCCCGGCGAACTACTCCATCGCGGGCAGGATGCGGATCATCGACTGATGCCCATCGTTTCGGCGGGTCATCGGCTCCTCGACCTTGGTGGAGCGGCGCGGCTCGAACGCTTTGGGACCCGCGTCGTGGACCGGCCGTCGCCCGGCGCCCTCGGGTCGCGCGCCGAACCGGACCGCTGGCTCGACGCCGACCTGCGCTTCGATCGTGACGGCGGCTGGACCGGGCCGGCGGTCGCCAAGGGACCGTGGGCGATCGAGATCGACGGGCTGACCCTCGAACTGCGCGCCACCGACGCGGGACAGGTCGGGCTGTTCCCGGAACATGCCGCGATGCTGCCCTGGTTGCGAGACCAGGTCGGCACTCGTCTTCGTGAGACCGTCCCCGCGGTCCTCCATCTGTTCGCGTCCACGGGGCTCGCGACCCTCGCCATGGCCTCCGCCGGCGCCGCGGTCACGCACGTGGATGCCTCGCGCCCGACCGTCACCTGGGCACGTCACAACGCCGACCGATCCGGTCTCGCCGGTCGACCGATCCGCTGGATCGTGGATGACGCGGTGGCCTTCACCAAGCGCGAAGTGCGGCGTGGACGGCGCTACGCCGGGGTCGTGATCGACCCGCCGACCTACGGGCACGGCCCGTCGAGCGGCGACTGGCGGATCGAGGACGATCTACCCGAGCTGCTCGCGTCGCTCGCCCGGTTGCTCGAACCCGACGGGTTCGTGCTGCTGACGGCGCACACGCCCGGCTTCGAAGCCGACCGGCTCGCCGACGCCGTTCGGGCGGCCCTCGGGCGTGCGCCGGCGACCATCGATGCGGGCGCTCTCGACCTGGCGACCGCCGACGCCCGACGGCTTGATCTCGGCGCCTTCGCCAGGTCGTCCGGGCGGTCATGATGGCGGCATGCCGTCCCCTGCCCCGCCGCACCTGACGAGCGTCGCGAATCCCCGGGTGACGGCGGCTGTCTCGTTGCGCGACCGCCGCGACCGCGAGCGGACCGGCCTCACCCTCATCGACGGTGCGCGCGAGCTTCGCCGGGCGCTCGACTGCGGCGTCGAGATCGTCGAGGCGTTCGTCTGCGAACCGCTCCTGGCCGGACCGGACGCGCGCGCAGCCCTCGACCGTTTGCGCGTCCTCGGGACGACGATCCGCCCAACGACCGAACAGGTGCTGGCCAAGGTCGCGTTCGGCCAACGCTCGGAGGGACTCGTCGCCGTGGCCCGGATTCCGACGACGGAGCTCACCGCGTTGGCCCTACCCGACGACGCGCTCGTCGTCGTCATCGACGGGGTCGAGAAGCCGGGCAACCTCGGCGCTGTGCTGCGGAGCGCGGATGGGGCAGGCGCGGACGCCGCGATCGCCGCTTCGCCACGGACCGATCTGTTCAACCCGAACACCATCCGGGCGAGCGCCGGGACCGTCTTCGCCGTGCCGTTGGCCGCGGCACCCGCTCCTGAGGTGTTGGCATGGCTCCGAGCCCGAGGGTTCCGGATCGTGACGGCTCGCGTCGACGCCGCCGCGTCGTACACAGACACCGACTTGACCGGCCAGCTCGCCATCGTCCTGGGCGCCGAGGCCGACGGGTTGACCGAAATGTGGACCGGCGCTGACATCGAGCCGGTCCGATTGCCGATGCTCGGGGTGGCCGATAGCTTGAACGTGTCGGTCAGCGCCGCGGTCCTTCTGTACGAATCTCGACGCCAACGGGGGTGACGATGGACAGGTTCGACTTCGCGATCATCGGCGCCGGGCCGGCCGGCGAGGCGGCGACCTACAAGGCCCGCGAGCTCGGCGCGACCGTGGCGGTGATCGATCGCCGCTGGTTCGGTGGCAGTTGCCCGCACATCGGCTGCCTGCCGTCGAAGTCGCTCCTCGATGGGGCTGCGCGGCACCACGCGAACCCGGCCACGTATGACTGGCCGGCGGCGTCCGCTGCGCGCGACTACATGGTCAACCGGCCGCCGGGCGCCGCCGAACCCGACGACTCGAGCCACGTCCGCGGCCTGACGGCCTCCGGCGCCGTGGTCTATCGCGGGCATGGCGCGATCACCGGCCGTGGACGGCTCGCCGTGCGGCACGACGATGCCGTGCACGACATCGAGGCCGACAACATCATGATCGCGATCGGCTCCATCTCGAAGGTGCCGCCACTCGAGGGGATGGACCAGATCCAGACCTGGACCAACCGCGACGCCACGCTCGCTCGAGAGCTACCCAAGTCCCTCCTCGTCCTGGGCGGTGGACCGACCGGCTGCGAACTGGCTCAGGTGTATGTCCGATTCGGGATCCCGACGACGATCGTCCAATCCGGCCCGCGGCTCGCCCCGACCGACCATCCGCGCAACTCGGAGGCGATCCGGGCTGCGCTCGAACGGGACGGCGTGGTCGTGCTGACCGGTGTCCGGGCACTGCGCGGTCGGGCAGGCGCAGGCCACGACGGCGCCCATGTCATCGACCTCGACGATGGCTCCACCGCCGAGGGCCACGCGATCCTGCTGGCGGTCGGACGCGCCTTCCCGCTCGACGACCTTGGACTCGAGCATTACGGCATCGACACGAGCGGGCGAACGCCATTTCCGCGCGACGGCCGGCTTCGGATCGGCGATGGGCTTTGGGTGATCGGCGATCCGGCCGGCCCCGAGCTTCACACCCACCAGGCCCACTACCAGGGCGAGCACGCCGTTCGGATGGCGCTCGGCGAGGATGTCGTGCCGGACTACCGGGCGCTTCCGCGCGCCACGTACACAGACCCGGAGGCGTCGTCGGTGGGATATACGCTCGAGGGGGCCGTCGAGGCCGGCATCGACGCGTTCGAACGCGTGGCCGACTTCGCGACAAGCACCAAGGGCTATGCCGTGCAGGCCAGGATCGGGCACGTGACGATCGTGGTCGATCGCGCCACCCGCGAGCTCGTCGGTGCGGCGATGGCATGTCCGGACGCGTCGGCCGCGATCCACGAATGCGTCGTGGCGATCAAGGCGCACGTGCCCATGGACGTCCTCGCCGAGACCATCCACGCCTTCCCATCGACGTCGCGCATCTTCAACGGGCTGTTTGCCGAGGCCCTTCTGGAGCTGGACGGCCGTCGCGCCTAGCGTTGGAAGACGACGCGTCCGTCGAGCAGGACGATCGACGGTCGAACCGTCGCCAGCGCGCCGCCGGGTTCGACGCGGTCGTCCACGGCCGCCGCCGGGATGACCACCACGTCGGCGTGTTGTCCCACGGTCAAGCGTCCCCGGTCGAGCTCACGGGCAGATAACGCCGGATCCACACAGGCCGCCCGAAGCGCCCGATCCAGGGTCAGCGCCTCATCCGGGCCGAACGGAGCCGTCCCCGTCGGCCAGCGGCCGTCTTCGCGGCGAACGGCGAGCGCGATGCCCGGCCACGGGTCGAACGGCTCGACCGGCGCGTCCGTTCCGAACGCGATGACCGCCCCGCTGGCCGCGATCGAGCGCCAGGTGTAGCCGTTGCGCTCGGCACGCTCGCCCCACAGCCGGCGAGCCTGGATCGCATCGGACCGGAGGTGGGCTGGCTGGACGCTGGCGACGATGCCTCCTGCGGCAAAGCGGCCGAGGTCGGCGGGATCGAGGAGCTGGACGTGCTCGACCTTGGGCATGAACGGGACCTGGCGAGCGGTCGGCGTGAGCGCGTCCAGGGCGGCGTGCACTGCTGCGTCGCCGATCGCGTGGATCTGCGTTGCGATCCCGCCCGTCGCCGCGCGATCGACCAGCTCGCTCAGCGCCTCGGGCTGGGTGATCCAGACTCCCCGGCGCAGTTCCTCGGCGAGCGGCCGGTCCTCCTCGGGTTCGATGTCGGCAAGGAGAGCCGCGGTCCTGGACCCGAGCGACCCGTCGGCGAAGCATTTCTGCCAGCCGACCCGGGCTCGACCTCGTGGGTCGGCGCCCAGGACGTCGCCGCTTCGCAGCCCGCCCGCGAGAGCCGTGGCCAGCCCGTCGTCGCGGATCGAGGCGAGGACGCGGATCGGCAGGCTACCCCGCTCGGACAGGTGCGCGTAGGCGGGATACGCCCAGCCGAGGTCCGGGTCGGGTGTTGCGCCGCCTGGATCGTGCGCGGCGACGACGCCGAGGGCCAGTAGATCCTGCGAGACCGTCGCGATCGCGGCCGCGAGGCGTTCGATAGACATCTGCGGGATGAGGACGATGACGCGACGGGTCGCGGCCTCGTAGAGCATCCCGTCCGGGTCGCCGGCCGGGTCGCGGCCGATGACGCCACCGGGCGGATCGTCGGTGGCGCGATCGATCCCGGCGGCGGCGAGTGCCGCCCGACTGGCGAGCAGCGCGTGGTGGTCGTGGGCCCAGAACGCCCCGCGACGACCCGGGGCCACCGTCTCGAGCGCGGCGGCGGTCGGCCAGCCGCCCCACCGATCGGCATCCCAGCCGTGGCCCTCCAGCCACGCCCCCGGATCCGTGGCTGCGGCATGCGCGGTCGCGATGCGCGCCAGGCCCTCGTCGAGCGTGGCGGCGTCGGTCAGGTCGATATGAGACCGCGCGGCGGCGGCGCCGGCGAGGTGGAGATGCGCGTCGGTGATACCGGGGATCGCGATCTCGCCTGGCTCCAGGGCGATCCGCTCGGTGAAGGGGTCCGCGCGCGTCTCGAGGTCCACTTCGGAGCCGGCGAAGGCGACCCGGCCACCGCGGATGCCGATGGCCTCGACCCAGCCGAAGCCGCTGTCGCCGGCGAGCGTCGCGATCCGTCCGGTGATGAGCATGTCGAGCGGCACGGTCGTCAGGCCTCCACGGGATCGGCGAGTAGCGCCCTCAGGTCATCGCGATCCAGCCCGGCGCCGATCCCGATTGCAAGCGCGACCCTCGCCTTCGTGGCGCACAGGTGGCCGACCGGGATCGCACCTGCCCGCACCCAGGTCGCCCCGCCACCCGGGAAGGCGTAGGCGGTCCCGACTGCGCCTGATGGACAGCGACTCGCCAGCGCCACCGGGATCCCGGAGTCCATCGCGCGCACAGCCGCTGCCAGAAGGCGCGGATCGGTATTGCCGGAACCGGTCGCCGCAACGACGATCCCGTCGGCCCCCGCCGCGACGGCGGAATCGAGCAGCGAGCCATCCATCGCCACGGTCGCCATGACGAGGTGAACGCGTTCCGCGGCTCGCTCTGCCACGACCGACCGCCGCGCCCCGCGCCTTCGCAGGAGCGACACGCGCTCCCCGTCAACTCGACCGAGTGAACCCCCGTTCGGGCTGGCGAACGTCGTCAACGACGATGTGTGCATCTTGAGCGCGTCGTCCGCCGGCTCGATCGTGCCACCGAGGCAAACCACGACGCCGGCGTCTCGCAACGCCGGATCCGCCGCGACCCGCACCGCATCGCGCAGATTGGCCGGTCCATCGAAGCCCGGCTCGTCCGACGCGCGCATCGCGCCGGTCACCACGACGGGCTTGTGACCGTCGAGGACGAGGTCCCAGCAGAAGCTCGTCTCCTCGAGCGTGTCGGTGCCCTGGACGACGACGACGCCGTCGGTGGCCGGGTCGGCGAGGGCGTCGCGCACGGTCGCGGCGATGTCGAGCAACGCGGGAAACGTGAAGTGGCTGGCTGGCGTCCGGCCTCGATCGATGGCGACGACGTCTGCGATCGCCGTCAGGTCGGGCGTCCGGGCGATGATCGCCGGCCCGTCGAGGACCGGGACGTTGCCGCCCGCAGCCGGGTCGAAGGCCGTGCTGATCGTGCCGCCCGTGAACACGACGACCACACGCGCCATCGAGCCGGCCTCAGGCGCGGTCGGTCGGGTCGGATGGTCCGGAAAGCTCCGGGACGACGGGTCCGGCGTCGATCGGCTCAGGTCCCGCTGTGCCCATGAGGACGGCGACCGGGTCGTCGTGGCTCGGGGGGCGGCGTGATTCGGACGGAGGGAGAGGCCCGCGCGTCAGGATCGAGATGACTCCGGTCACCGCGACCGCGATGGCCAGGATGAAGATGACCGCGGTCGTCCCGACGAGAACCGAGATCGGGCCGACGATGATGATCGGCAGGAAGCTCGCCACCGACACGAGCATCCCGAGCACCCCGAAGACGCG
>Ga0075026_100001224_pt1 | contig 10846 bp, 8 predicted proteins | sample Str012_2_FD_71392 | JGI IMG/M metagenome (GOLD analysis project Ga0075026, IMG submission 71392) | Freshwater sediment microbial communities in response to fracking from Pennsylvania, USA - Straight Creek_MetaG_SC_2012 | ecosystem: Environmental > Aquatic > Freshwater > Creek > Sediment...
GCACTTGCCGCATCTGTAAAATCGGCCGGGCCGTTTCCGAATTTTTCGCCATCAAAGAAACGGGCATAATTTACGGGAATTTTAGTGGAATCCTGGGCATAGGTGTAAGTCTTGCCCGCATAAAAATGATTATAGCCCCAGATAGATGCCAGGGATGTCATCGCACTCAAAAAAACAATCGCTACTGCTTGTCTGAATTTCATGGTGTAATCGTATTAAAAAACAATAAAAGGTCAGGAATTTATCAGAACCAAAGTTACAAATTAACAAGTTTGATGGAAAAGGGTTTACCACCGCTCTTCAATTAACAAATTATTTACTAAGAGTTTCGTAGATGGCTTCTCCACAAATCTACAAAAGAAAAATGAGCGTTCAAATAGCCTTCGCCGCTGGTTTTGGGCTTTATACCGACTTTCTGATCTGCCTGATTGATAATGTCTTTTACAGTTTTGACAGGAAATCCAGAGTATCCACGCCATCGGCATAATCAGTGAGTACCGGGTACTGGGCGTTTCCAAAGGCAATCCCCTCCTTACCTATAATGCATTGGATATCCATGTTATTATGTTCCCTGGCATAAACGGTGGCCGCATCGTCGTAAAATTCGTAGTGCAGGCAACTGATTGGTGAAAACGGAGAGGAGTTTTCCGCTAATAATAAAGATGTGTTTGACATGTAATGTTTTTTGTTGAGCAGAAGCAGCGTTAACTGATAGTCGTAATTGTTTTTGTATTTATGGTTTTCGCTGAGCCAGTTGTATTTTTCAAATGCACGGAGCAGGGGCACAAAGTCATATTCGCGGGGTACCCATATTTTGGTCACATTTCTACATCCCAATCCAAAATAGAGAAAAACATCATCAGCCAATTTTTCGAGATCCGCGACTGTTTCATCGCCTTGAAGGATCGCAACAGAAGTTCGGTTTTTACGGATCACGTGTGGATATTTCTTAAAATAGAACTCGAAATAGCGCGCGGACTGGTTACTCCCTGTGGCGATATAGGCATCTGCCCCTTTGGGTAGATCAGAAAATGAAATCAGTTCCCGAGTTGTTTTATTCTGTTGCCAGAAATGTTCGATCAGATGTTTAATTAGCGTAGCATCTTTTGAAGATGGCTTGATGATTTGTGCATGACCGGTTATGAATACAGAGAGAAAATCATGAAATCCCACCAGTGGGATATTGCCGGCCATGACAAGACCCACAGATTTGGGATCTTTTTTTTCTTCTTCCAGCCTATATTGTTTTACCCAGCTTTTTAATTTATTTTCATCCAGGAATTGAGAAACGATATTGTTTATAGCGAGGTCAACGAATTCAGGAATAAACCAGCCATTTTCCTGACTGGCACGTTGCCGAATTGAAATCCAGGCGTCTTCATCGGAAGACATATAGGATCCCAAATCAACCAATAAATCAATCCGTTCTTGTAAATGCATAAATCCTTTTTATATTTGGACTGCAAAAATAACTTTTAAAAATCCCTAATATTCATACTATGGCCATTAAGATTACAGAAGAATGCATCAACTGCGGAGCCTGCGAGCCCGAATGTCCCAACAACGCGATCTATGAAGGTGGTGTGGAATGGGCAATCGTCGACGGTTCTACGGTAAAAGGTCCCTTTACTTTGATGGACGGAACGGTGATCGAAGCAGACAAACGTAACGCACCCATCGCTACAGATATTTATTATATCGTGCCCAACAAATGCACCGAGTGCCAGGGTTTTCACGAAGAACCCCAGTGTGCGTCGGTATGTCCGGTAGATTGCTGCGTGCCTGACGAGATGTATAAGGAAACCGTAGACGAGCTGTTGGCGAAAAAGGAAAAACTGCATATCTAGGCGATTGCTGTGGAAAAGTCGCACCCATTTTTTTTGTAATCGGCTCCCTGAATGTGTAACTTCCGTTGAACAATGCTTTTGCGACGGTAGCTTCGGCTACTGAAAATAGGCGGGTGATATTTCCCGTCATAAAAGGGTGAAGGAGATGATGCCTTCACCCTTGCTCATTTTACTATTGTCCGGATGCTAATATTATCCTAAAACTTCACACACCATCCAATACATCCCTACAGCATCCGTTGAAAAAGGAACTTTTTGAACGTATAAAATAAGGGAGCTTCTCCGACCGTTTAACCAGTGTACTCGCAGAAAGTAATATAATAATCCGCGGAACCCGCGAAATCCATTAAATCCGCGATCCTTTTTGTTTATTTGCTAAAATTCCCATGAATGAAACCCAACATCGCGTTTGTTACCGGCGGATATTCCGGAGAAGCAGTCATATCGTACAAAAGCGCCGTCACTATTGAGAAAAACATTGACAGGGATAAATACCAGGTTTACAAAATTGATATTACGCCACAAGGCTGGTTTTATACTGGTGCTGATGGAAAGAAACTAACCATTGACCGCGGTGATTTTACGTTATCCCTGGAAGGGAAGAAAATAATATTTGATGCGGTGCTGATTGGCATTCATGGAACGCCCGGAGAGGACGGAAAACTCCAGGGTTATTTTGATCTCCTGAAACTTCCTTATACTTCCTGTGACGCTGCAACTTCAGCACTCACTTTCAATAAACGTTACACAGTAGCTGTGGCTGCCTTTGGCGGCATCCAGGTGGCCAGGTCTTTGCATATTTTCAGGCGGCGACCCTTAAACGCTGCGGAGATCATGAAGCAATTAACACTTCCTGTATTTGTAAAACCGAACAACGGCGGCTCAAGTATCGGCATGTCGAGAGTGGATTCACCGGAAGGAATTCCGGCAGCTTTGGAAAAGGCATTTAAAGAAGATGACCAGGTGTTAGTAGAGGAATTCATATCCGGCCGCGAATTCACGATCGGTGTATTCAGATCCAATGGTGAAATCATCACGCTACCTTTTACTGAGATCAAAACCAGTAAGCATTTTTTTGATTTCGAAGCAAAATATTCTCCTGGCTTTACAGAAGAAATAACGCCGGCCGAAGTGGATGAATCCATTGCCGAAAAAGTGAGGGCTGCCGCCAAAAAAACTTACCAGTTGTTCAATTGTCGCGGAGTGATCCGGATTGATTTTATCTATAGTGAGGCAAAGGGAGAACCCTTTATGCTCGAGATCAATACCGTTCCGGGACAAACCGATGCCAGCATCGTGCCGCAACAGGTCCGCGCCATGGGCTGGGATTTGAAAAGATTTTACTCGGCACTGATTGACGATGCTTTGCAACAGAAACAATAATATCAGCATAAAAATCGACCAGGATATTCAATACCTAAATCCATCTATGTGTTCAAAGTAATTACCAGCAGACCTCTATGGGTAAATATATTGGCAGGAACAGCACTGATTGTAGTGATACTGCTTATTTTTCTCGGATCCCTGAACCTGATAACCCATCATGGGAAAGTGATGAAGATACCAACGGTGACCGGACTATCTTATGCAGATGCGAAGAAAAGCCTGGAGTCGGAGGGGTTTGATGTGATGGTGCAGGATTCGGTTTACTCAGATACCATGAAGCCCATGCAGGTAGTCAAACAGTTTCCAGAAGCGGAGAACCTGGTAAAAGTGAACCGCACCGTATACCTCACCATCAACCGTTCTGTGGCACCGATCATTGACATGCCCAATCTTGTGAGTATGACCTTTAGAACGGCAGATATGGTGTTGCGTCAATACGGACTGAAATTGGAAGACACTATATTCAAGCCGGACTTTGCTAAGAACTCGGTACTGGAACAACAGTATAAAGGCGAGCCCATCAAGCCGGGAACCAAGATCCAGCAGGGGAGTGCTATTACCCTCGTTCTCGGAAATGGTGTAGGAATGGAATTCTATGTACCTGACCTGTTCGGCCTCGATTACCGGGAAGCTCGTTCGGCTATTGAGTCCAGTGGACTAATCCTGGGTTCTGTCGTTCCTGATGCGGATGTCTCTGATACCGTTCATGCATTTGTATACCGTCAAAGTCCCACCCGCTTTGATGACGAAAAAAAACCTAATCATATCAGGCAGGGTCAGGCGATTGATATATTTTTGGGCGCACAGAAACCAGTTCGGAGGGATGACTCAGTAGTGGCAACGCCTACTGCAGCACCGGCAAATGGATACTGACCAAAAAATAATCACATGCAAATCATTACTTCAGAAGAATTAAAAGAAAAAATAGACCAGGGCGCTCCTTTTCATTTGCTCGATGTACGGGAGCCCCAGGAGCACGCCGAATTTAATATTGGTGGAAAACTATTTCCACTCGGAAATATTATGAACATGCAGGTGGATGAAATCGAAGCATGGAAAGATGAAGAAGTCGTTGTCTATTGCCGCAGTGGTAATCGTAGCGGGCAGGCCTGCCAAATCCTCGAAATGCTTGGATTTACCAATACAAAAAATTTAGCGGGGGGGATGTTAAGGTGGCAGGAGAAGATTCCCCGCCAATAAGGAATACCGATCGGCTTTGTTTCACGCAAAGACGCAAATGAAAAACTGCTCTTTGCGCCTTTGCGTCTTAGCGTGAAACAAAGTAGTAGATGTTGTTTTATGGTGCAAGGGTCAGATACTTCTTATACCACGCGATATACCGCTCCAGCCGGTCCTTCTGATAACTCGGTACAGTGATTCCATGAAACTGCGAAGGATAAATAATCAGTTGCGTAGGAATTTCCAACGCGCGGAGCGCCTGGTACATTTGTTCGCTGCCCGCCGTAGGTACATTGAAATCTTTTTCTCCAGATAAAAAAAGCGTCGGTGTTTTGATACGATCCGCTTTCAGCAGAGGATAGGAAACTTTAAGATAATTGTCGAGATGTTGCCAGGGCGCACCGAGTTCATTGCTGTACTGACCGATATATTGATCCACACCATATAGGGACAGCGTAAATCCGGTTCCCGCACCGCTGCAGGCGGCTTTGAAGCGCGTATCTGAAGCGATGAGATAATCGGTTAGAATTCCGCCATAACTCCATCCGCCGGCTCCGAGTTTGGTTGAATCGGCGATGCCTTTTGCAACCAGATAGTCAATGGCGCCATGCAGATCGATTACTTCTTTATTTCCCCAATCCGCAAAAATACTCTTGCAAAAATCCAACCCTCGTCCATTACTGCCCCGATAATTAACGGCGGCTACGGCGAATCCCGCGGCGCTCAGCATTTGCCGGCTCAAATCAAAATCAAATTCATCCTGGCCAACGGGTCCGCCATGGATAAAAAGAATTAGCGGGAGTTTGGAAGTAGTGGAGGCGGATGGTGGCCTGTATAAAATGCCTGATACCTTTGTACCATCGCTGCTCGTAGAAACGAAGCCTTCTACTTTGGATAATATAATCAGCGCAAGGAATTCATCCTGATGTCTAGTCAATCGGCGTGTCTGTCCATTTTCAAATGCATAAACTTCTGTTGGCAACTGCGGATCGCTGAGTGTAGCAACCCAATGTCCCTTACCATTGCCGAGCAGACTATAAAAACTTCTTTCACCGCCGGCTATTTTTGTCGACTGTCCATCACCGATCGAAAATCGGGTGACATATTGCTCGCGGTCATCCGCAATAAGTCCGAAGATATATTTGCCATCATCCGACCACTGGGGTTGGTAAGCCGGACGATCCAGTGATTTGCTCAGGAGCTTGGGTTCTCCGCCGGATTTTGATATTACACAAATGATGGGCTGATCATACATTATATAGTCGTCTGAAGCAGTAGAACGAGTATAGGCGATCCATTTTCCATCAGGACTCCATTTCGGATTATTGTCTGCCCCTTTCCAGTCAGTGATTTGTAGAATAGTTGCGCCGGATTTTGCATCAACAGTGTAAATATCTGAATTTTCATTTTTGTCGGGGTCTTCGGTCCGGTTGCTCACGAAAGCAATAGATGTTCCATCCGGATTCCATACGGCACCTCCTTCGTCGTAATTTCCTTTCGTAAGTGTATCTGTTTTCTTAGAAGCGATGTCGTATATATAAAGATGGGTATGAAGTTTCTTATAACGATATCCTTCCACGTCTTCTTTATATTGATAACGGTCGATCACGTAGGGTTTGATAGTTTTAGATTTGCTGGTGTCTTCTGGTTCGTAATCTCCCATGGTCAAAAGCAATTTCTTAGCGTCGGGGCTCCAGGCATAATCGCTGATGCCCGATTTGAATTCTGTAATTCTTTTGGCTTCTCCTCCGCGGCGATCCATCAACCATACCTGGTTTCCTTTGGAATCCTGCCGCGACGAAAGAAAAGAAATCCATTTCCCATCGGGACTCCACTTGGCCCTGCTTTCATTTTCGGGGTCATGTGTAAGTTGGATATCATCTTTCCCGTCCCAACTGATCATCCAGAGCGAAGAAATTCTCTTGTCTTTTACGGAATCGACTTTTGACATTGAATAAGAAACCCATTCACCATCAGGCGATACCTGCGGATCTGAAATGGATGGAAGGCGATAGATATCGAAAGGAGCCAGCGTTCTTTTTATGTTGCTTTGTGCGTAATTGCCGAGCGAGGAACAGGCTGCGAGCAGCAGGATCATTAATCGTCTCATAATGGTTGTTAGGTTTATGTTGCCTCTGTAAATATGATTGTGACACATATGTTTGCGATCATTTTAACATTGATCAGATTCAACGAATGGGAAGTTAACCATTGGCCGTTAATCACCCGAAAATTTTTTCTATAAAAAAAACAATGGTAAATATTTGTTCGTACGAAATATTTCCTACCTTTAGGGAATGAAAGCAAAGAAAGATCAGGTCAGAAACATTGAACCTACCAAATCGGAGTTGGAAATTTTGCAGGTGCTTTGGAAACACGGACCGTCAACCGTTCGTTTTGTAAATGACAAGCTGAATGAAGACACGAGACCTGTTCAGTACACAACAACTTTAAAGCTCATGCAGATCATGGCGGAGAAGGGGATTTTGGAAAGAGATGAAAGCAGCATGAAACATATTTATAAGGCAACACAGGAAGAAGAACAGACCAAGGGGTTTTTATTGGAACGCTTTGTCGATTCGATGTACCACGGCTCCGCAAGCGGATTGCTGATGCAATTGCTGGGTAACAGGAAAACATCCAAAAAAGAAATCCAGGCTATCAGGGATTTGCTCAAAAAACTGGATAAGGAATAATTAAACATCACTCAACGTTTTTGTATGAGAACCTTTTTTGTACAGGAAATTCTTGGCACCCCATTGCTTCGCGCGATAAGTTGGACTTTGATCCACTCTCTTTGGCAGGGATTTTTATTTGCGATCGTTGCCGGCATCATTGTGATGGCGACCAAGAGATCCAGCGCCGCTTTGCGATATAATCTATTGACCACTTTATTTTTTCTTTTCCTGCTGGTTGCCGGTTATACTTTTATCAGGGAATGGAAGCCGGGCATCGGGATGCAAGGGTCTTTTGCCAGAAGTTATGCAACTGGAAATATTGAGCTGAAAGATTTAGTTTCTTCAACTGATGACATATCTTCCCCATCCGCTATTCGGAATTATTTAACGGTATTTGTCAACTATTTCAATGAACATGCCTCGCTGGTAGTAATGGTGTGGTTCATTTTTTTCTGTGCAAGATTTGTAAAGCTGTTGGCTAATGTTGGCTACATGCAAAGGATTAGGCATTATAGAACCTTTTCGGCTGATCCTATTTGGGAAGAAGAACTGAAGAAATTGGCTTCACGTCTTCAAATCAACAAACCAATTCAATTGCTCCTATCAGGACTTGTAAAAGTGCCCATGGTGGCAGGGTTTTTTAAACCTGTAATCTTGTTTCCCTTAAGCATGTTCTCTCAATTATCGCCCGAACAGGTGGAAGCGGTATTGTTGCACGAGTTGGCGCATATCCGTAGAAGAGACTATTTGGTGAACCTTTTGCAACATTCTGTAGAAATTATTTTCTTTTTCAATCCCGGTGTGCTTTGGATATCTTCTTTGATTCGTGAGGAAAGGGAAAACTGCTGCGATGATCTCGCGATCGGGCTCACACATGACAACCGGAAATTTGTACATGCATTGCTTGCATTCCAGGAATACAACCTGGAATCTCCGGGATTGGCTACGGCTTTCACTGGAAAAAAAAACCATCTATTAGCAAGAGTAAAAAGAATTCTTCATCACAAGAACCAAACATTAAATACTATGGAAAAAGTTTTTTTAGCAGGCTGCTTTTTTGCCATGACTTTAATAACAGTGGCTTTTTCGCAAACACATAAACCTGTCAAGCCAGCAGCGATGGCAAAAAAAGATCTCCCGGCTACTCCGGCAATACCCGTTCAAAGTGTTGCTGCAACTAAACTGGATGCCCCGGTTTTAACCGAACCTTTAATAGAAGCTCCTGTGCCTCCCGCTGCTATTGAAGAAAGTGCACAAGTTTCTTTAGCCGCCAACGATACCACCCCTTCGAAAATCGCTACGATCACAATAGAGCCAGATGATATGATCATTTATGTTAAAAATGGCTATCGGATCGTGACGAGAAAAAACAAAATTGCAGAAGCATATTACCACGATGAAAAGCTCTCAGATGAAAAACTTAAGGAATCCAAGCCGATGCTGGAAAAGCTGATTCATGAACAGAAAATGGAATCCGACGCTGAATTGGGTGAGCAAATGGAAATGCTGGCACTCAAAAAATCACTATTGGAGGCTGACCAGGATCGGCTTATTCTCCTTTCCCAAACTGATATGCTGAAAGAGCAGGAACTCCTAAAGGAAAAAGTTGAGGCCGAAAATTTGAACGAATTGAAAGATCATGTGTTGAAATTGAAGTCGGGACAATTCAAGTTGCAAAAAGAATTCAATGATGAAGCGGTGAAACGCCAGCTCATGCTGGAGGATAATCAGGCGAGAAACCTGGAACTCTTAAAAATCCAACACCTAAATATAGAGAAAATTGCAGCTGAGACGACTGATCACAATCAAACTTATATCGATCCTATTCTCAATGATCTTCAGGAAGCAGGAATCATCAAAGACCAGGAGACAGTTTCTTTCGAATTGACCAATGACAGGTTTGTGGTTAACAATAAAATACAATCCAGGGAGGTTTTTAAGAAGTTCAGGGAAAAATATTTTAGAAGTCCAAAGGACTACATAAAATACAAAGCCGACAAGAGCAAGGGATCTAAGTCTACCAGCATTAATATCGATCGATAAGAAGATCGAACTTCAATCGTGTTCAGCTAATTTTGATGATTCCTGTACAGGGAGTCATCAAAATTTAAAATTCACCGCTATCATAAAATTCGTTCCGGCCATAGGGAACAAAAAATTCTCCGTCACTTGCTGACCTCCGTAGATATAGCTATAGGTATATCCGTTGGGTTCGTATTTCTTATTGAATATATTGTTGAGTTGGAATATGAAGTTGATCTCTTTCACCTTCTTTGTTTGAAGTAGGTAGCTCGCTCTTATATTCTGCACATAATAATCGTTGAGCATACGACCGGTTTGTTGGGCATTGTCGAGGTATTCATGCCCGACATATTTCGCAGGAAGACTTAGCTCCAGATTTCTGACCGGGAAAAAATTAATCGTGCCGGCACCTACTACCGACGGTGAAAAAGCGATATCGGTGCTGTGATAGGAATTTGTTTTTTGTCCGCCATTGTCATAGTCATCGATGAATTCTGTATAGTTTATCACTTTGTTTCGACTCAATGTCAGATTGGCATCCACCGAAATCCAGGATGCTGGTTTGATGCTTCCTTCTAACTCAATACCTAATCGGAAACTTTGTGGAATATTTGTACGTGTATATGATCCCACATCGTTAATCTTTCCTGTCAGCACCAGTTGATCTTTATACGCCATATAATATAGCGTGGCACCCCAGGAGTAATGGACATTTTTCTTTTGAATGCCCAGTTCAAAATCGCGCAGTGTTTCGGGTTTAGGTTGATCCTGCTTGCCGGCTTCGAAGTCATCACGGTTGGGCTCATGGCTTGCCTGCGAATAAGAGAAATAAGCCTGCCAATCATGATGGGAATAACTGATCCCTGCTTTGGGATTTAGAAAATTGTAGTGCTGGTCGATCTGGATCGCAGGGTCCTCATCAAACCCTTCAATCCTGTAATTCACCCGCCGGTATTGAAGATCTGCGAATAAATTCCAGTGTTCGGATAATGATTGTTGCCATTTTACATAAGCATTGAAATCTGTTTTATGTGCTTGGCTGTTATAGTAACGCGTGCCGGGAGCAACGCCTCCGTTCATCGTCCAAGTGATTTCTCCGTAATGCTGCCCGTCATAACGATCCCATCCGCCACCAAAGATGAACTGTGTCGCTGCTTTTTTATATTGTAGGGAGAATATTCCTCCATAAAAATAATTATCTAACCATTTTTGTCTAATGAGGTCAGTCTCAGAAATGGTATCACTGCCTACAACGGGATCTGATATCCCATAATCTGCATAAGCCTGATGCGTTTTATATTCTTCATAATATCCACGACCCCGGGTAAGGAACGCGGCAATGTTCATGGAGAGCTCGTTGCTGAATTCATGGTTGAAGAACAACTGGTAATGATCCTGCTGGTAATTATCCGTTTGGTTTTTATACGTGAAATAATTGTAGGTGCGGTTATTGGATTGAAAAAGGTTGAGCGAATCCTCCGGTGTAAAGTACAGCGACCCTACATTGTTTTCATAGTGTTGTTGAAGTGCGGCCGCATCTCCTTTTACTTTCGCTTCCGGAATACCATTCCATGCCTGGTATGTTTTTTCTGTTCCGGATATAATGTTAAATCGGAGAGAAGACTTCAGAGAGAAATAAGCTGCGGAGAGATACAACGATTTCAGTGTACTGCTGGCGCGGTCGATGAAACCATCGCTGCTGATCCTTGAAAGCCTTGCGTCAAGGGTAAAATG
>Ga0075026_100001226_pt1 | contig 10838 bp, 8 predicted proteins | sample Str012_2_FD_71392 | JGI IMG/M metagenome (GOLD analysis project Ga0075026, IMG submission 71392) | Freshwater sediment microbial communities in response to fracking from Pennsylvania, USA - Straight Creek_MetaG_SC_2012 | ecosystem: Environmental > Aquatic > Freshwater > Creek > Sediment...
TCGCTCCCCTCTCGTGTGACTGGCGGTCCGATCCGGGACGGCCTGACGGCCCCAGCCCGGCTGGCCCGTGACCCGGCCGTCCTCGAACACGACGCGGCCCCGGACCAGGGTGGTGGTGATGGCTCCTCGGACGGTCCGACCGGCGTACGGCGTCCAGTCGATCTTGCCGATGACGTCCACGTCGCGGATCTCGAAGGTCCGGTCGAGGTCCACGAGGGCGAGGTCCGCATGGGCGCCGGCCTCGATGCGGCCCTTGTCCGCGAGCCCGAAGATCCGGGCTGGAGCGCTCGATGTCAGCTCGACGACCCGCTCGAGCGACAGCCGACCGGCGGCCGCGGCGTCGAGGAACATCGGGACGTAGAACTGCGTGGAGGGCGTGCCCGTGTGGGCCTTCCAGCCGTCGGCCCAGCCCGGCTCCTTCTCCTCGCGTGTATGCGGCGCGTGGTCCGTGGAGACGATGTCGATCGTGCCGTCGGCGAGCGCCTCCCACAGCGGCTCGGTGTTGATCTCCGGCACGTAGTAGGACAGGGCGTACGAACCGAGGCGTTCGATGTTGGCCCAGTCGTTGCCCAGGAAGACGGCCCACGGGTTGAGTTCGGCCGAGACATCCTGGCCGCGCGCCCTGGCGGCCCGGAGCTGCGCGACCACACCCCGGGTCTGGGTGTGCAACAGGTGCAGCGGCGTCCCGGTCGCGAGTTGCAGGCGAAGCAGCAGGGCCGCAGCGGTATCCCAGATGATCCCGTCGTAGGCCGCGTAGGCCCTGGCGTACGCCCGGTAGTCGTGCTCGCCGCGAGCCCAGTAGCCGTGCTCGATGTGGTCCATCAGCGCCTGGTCGTGCGGGTGGACCATGAGCCGGATCCCGGTGGGCCCGACCGTCTCGAAGATCTCGAGCAGCTTGCCGTGGTCGTGGACGCCGATGCCCGGCATGTGCGGGTAGTCCCGCCCGGTGTCGGTGACCATGAACACCTTGAACGCCGCGATGCCCATGGTGGCCATCGCCGGGATCTCGTCCGGCACGGTCCCGGCCGCGTTGATGTTCCAGTCCACCACGGCGCGCGTGCCGTACAGCTCGATCATCGCGGCGAGCCGCTCGGCGGTGTTCGGTGGCGGCTGGACGTTGGGCATCGCGAAGGATGTCGTGACACCACCCGCCGCACAGGCGGATGTCGCGCTGACGATGTCCTCCTTGTGAGTGAACCCGGGTTCGCGGTGATGCGAGTGCACGTCGATGGCGCCGGGCAGGATGTGCAGCCCGTGCGCATCGATCGTCCGGGCGGCGGAGAGCGGCGTGCCGGGCGCGACCACCGCCACGATCCGGCCGTCATGGATGGCGAGGTCCGCGGGACTGCGTCCATCCGCGGTGACGACCGTCCCACCCACGATCGCGGTCTCGACCGGCCCGACCGGGGCCGCGGTCAGGATCGGACCGCTCACGCGCTCAGGTCCTCGACGGCCTGCGGCCGCCTCAGGTAGGTCACGCCGCTGTCGTCCGAGACCTCGCGGACCTCGATGTCGCCGACGGCGAGGTAGCGCGTGAACCACTCGACGATGAGTGGATTCACGATGTCGCGGTACTGCGCATACGCCGCGTAGTGCGTGGTGCCGGTCTGGAGCAGCAGTCGCTTCGGCCCGCCGGCCCGTTCGTACAGGGCGACCGCGTGATCCTCGGGCGTGACCGTATCGCCCTCCACCGCGATCAGCATCAGGGCTCGCGGCGAGATCCGGTCCACGACGTCCAGCGGTCGATAGGCCATGATCGCGTCCGCGCTGGCGAGCGCGACCTGGGCCGGGACGCGGTCGTCCACGTCCGCCTTGACGGTCGTGGCCTTGCGCTCCGGCGTGGCCACCATGATCCCATCGCGGGGCGGCACGAGTGCGCTCTCACCGGTGACCACGTACCGTCGCCGGTCCGCCTCCACGCGATCCAGGAACTCCAGCCACTCGTGCTCTCGGCGCATGCGCTTGAGCCAATCGCGGCCGTCGCTGACCGGGACCTGGCTGACGGTCGCCCGGACGCGCTCGTCCAGGCCGGCCGCGTAGACGGCGTTGCCGCCACCGGTCCCGCCGGACCCGAACACGCCCAGCCGCCGACCGTCGATCTCGGCCCGGGTCTGGAGGTAGGTGAGACCGGCCCGGATGTCCGCGACCTGGCCCATCGGATCGAGGAACGTGGCGTCGCCTTCGGAGTCCCCGAAGCCGCGATAGTCCAGGGTCAGGACCGCGAACCCGGCCGCGGTCAGTGCCTCGTGATACGGCCGGTAGAGGCCGGCATCGCGGAGTCCCAGCCAGCCCGGTCCATGGACGATCCCGGGCACCGGCGCAGCGGCCGCGTCGGGCAGCAGCAGCGTCCCAGCCAGCCGGCAGCCGCCACTGAAGAATCGGATCTGCTCCGTTCGCATGGTCGTGGTCCGGGAAGGGTTCAGCGCTGCAGCTGGGTTTCCTTCGCCTCGCGAAGGAACCGTCGCAGGAGTGCCGCGACCTTGCGGTAGTGGGACGCCAGTTCGGCGGCGGCCAGGTCCGCGTCGCCGGCCTTCACCGCGTCGAAGAAGATCCCGTGGTGGGACGGTGAGTGCGCCACGAGCTGCCAGCGCAACGATCGCGCGACCTCCTGGCGCAGGCGGGCGATGAGGCCCACCAGCCGCGGCCGGGCGGTGACGCTGTACAGGCGCAGGTAGAACTGCTCGCGCTTCGCCAGCTTCTCGTCCGAGGCCTCGGTGGCCTCCATGTCGTCGTACAGCCGCTGGAGATCCTCGAGGTCGCCGTCGGTCAGGAGCGGGATGGCGAGCCGGACCGCATGGCTCTCGAGGACGATGCGCAGGTCGTAGATCTCCTCGATCTGGTCCGCATCCAGCGATGTGACGGTGAACCCGCGGTGCGGCTCCGAGATCGCGAGGCCCTCGTACTCCAGCACGCGCAGGGCTTCCCGGACGGGGATCCGACTCGTATCGAAGACGGTCGCGAGATCCTCCTGCCGAAGCCGGGCGCCCGGCACGATCACGCTCTCGAGGATGGCGTCGCGCAGCGTCGCGAGGACGAGTTCCTGCGCCGTCTCGTACCGGTCGCGGCGGGCCTCGACGAAGGCCCGCAACTGGGCCGGGTCGTAGCCGCTGCCGTCATTCGGACCGACCATCCAAAGCCTCCCATCCCATTCGACCATCGCGGACCGCCGGCGCCCGACGTCCTCGGTTCGGCGTAATGTATACGATAGCGGTCAATTTGGATACATATCTTCGCCCGTCGGCGCGTCGGCGGCCGAGCCGGTCCCGCTGGCAAGCCCGTGATCGTCGTGGATGACGGTGCAGTCCTCGGCCGGCAACTCGACCCAGACCGCCATGTCCCGCACCACCTGGACCGACGGATGCAGGTGGGCCACGATCCGGACGCCGGCCACGTCGATGGTCGCGTCGACGGCCTCCCCGACGAACAGGACCTGGCCGACCGTGCCGGCCACGACATTGCCGACGGCCGGGCGCTCCGCGTGGACGGCGACATTCTCCGGGCGCACCGACACCGTGACCGGATCGCCGGTGGCGGTGCCATCCGGGCAGGCAGCCTCGATCTCGCCGTCCCCGATGCGCAGGCGCATCCGCCCGTCCGACCCCGGCCCCGCGACCGTCCCGGCGAGGAAGTTGGAGCTGCCCACGAAGCCCGCGACGAAGCGCGTGGCCGGGTGCTGATAGATCTCGCGCGGCGTCCCTTCCTGGACGATGTGCCCGCCGTCCATCACCGCGATGCGGTTGGACATGCTGAGCGCCTCGACCTGGTCGTGGGTGACGAACAGGGTGGTGATCCCCAGTCGCCGCTGGAGGGTCCGGATCTCGCTGCGCATCCGGTCCCGAAGGCGGGCGTCCAGGTTGGACAGGGGTTCGTCAAGGAGCAGGAGGCTCGGGCGGCGGATGAGCGCGCGCGCGAGGGCCAGTCGCTGCTGCTGGCCGCCGGAGAGCTGGGTCGCCGGGCGCGACGCATAGCCGGTCAACTGGACGAGATCCAGCGCCTCGTCCACCCGCTGGACCAGTTCCGGCTTGCGGACCTTCGTGCGTCCGACCCGCAGCGGGAAGGCGACGTTCTCGAACACCGTCATGTGCGGCCAGATCGCGTAGTTCTGGAAGACCATCCCGATGTCGCGCCGTTCCGGGGGGACGACGTCCTTGCCCCTGGCGACATCCTGGCCTGCCAGCGAGATCCGCCCGCGGTCCGGTCGTTCCAGGCCAGCGACGCACCGCAGCGTCGTGGTCTTGCCGCAGCCGGACGGCCCGAGGAGCGTGTAGAAGTGACCCGGCTCCACGGCGAACGTGATCCCGTCGACCGCCCGGTGCCAGCCGCTGGCGATCGGGTAGTCCTTGACCAGGTCCACGACCTCCAGCGCCGCAGTCGAGCTGCCAGTCAAGGTGGCCGCCGAGGTCGTCGTCACGCTTGGCGCACCCGCGATGGCTCCGGTCTCAACCATATTGGCTCCATTCGGTGGTGTTTTGCTTGACACTACAGTACGTGGCGGATACCTTCCACGCAACCCGCTCGCTACGCCAACGCGTGCTGCGGCCGCTGGACGGTCCGCGAAACCATAGGCGACGGGAGGAGGAGATCGATGCGCGACCGCAAGCCGTGGCTCGCTGGGAGCCTCATGCTAGGGACAGTCCTGGTAGCGTCTGCCTGTTCGAGTGGAGCCGCCACGACGGCACCGTCCGCAGCTTCCGTGGCCCCATCCGTCGCCCCTTCCGTGGCGGCATCAGTGGAACCGTCCATGGCGGCATCGCCCAGTGCCGACGCGAATGCGTGCACGATCGTCCCGTTCGGCCCGATCAGCCGCTGCCAGAACTTCTATGACGTGGCGTGGCCAAAGATCAACGCGTCCCTCGACACGTTGTACGCCGAGGCGAAGTCGACGGATGGCGGCCAGCTCGTGATCTGGGATTGGTATGAGCAGAGCCCGGATACCGTCAAGGCCTTCAATGCCCGATTCCCGGACATCAAGGTCAAGAGCCAGGGCTTCACCTACAACACCTCCTCGGCGATCATCACGGCCAAGGCGCAGGGGAAGCGCAACTCGGACATCGTCTCGGGGTCACTCACGAGCATGACAGCGATGTACGATCAGGGCTTCTGGGCCAAGGTCGACTGGACACAGTACGGGGTCCCGAAGGAGTTCTTCACGATCGGCGCGCCCGAGATGCTGCCTGACAGCGTCAACGGGCCGCTGATGCACTACGACAGCACGAAAACCTCGTCTGTACCGGGGACATTCCCGGGCTTTGCTGCGGCCGACTGGAAGGGCAAGCTTGCGATCGCGTCGTTCGACGCCCAGAACTTCAGTGGCTACGGTATGAAGAATGGTCAGGATGCGATGACCACGATGATCGCGAACCTCAAGGCCAATGGGTTGGTGGTGTCCGATAAGGCGGACACCCTGCTGTCGTCCGGAGATGTGAACGCGGTCAGTGCGGGTCCCTTGTACGACCCGACCCCAGGTCAGGCAGTCGCAGCGACGCAAGACCAAGGGATGTACGTCCAGTTCTCGGGCGTCAACAGCGATGCGAAGAATCCCGCGGCGGCCAAATTGTGGGTTCTGTGGAATGCCTATGATCCGGCTTGGCTCAAATCGCGGATGACCGATCCGACGTTCAATACAACCTCAGAGCCGTACCCGGGCCTTCCGTCTGCCCTGTTCGCAACGGCCACCGGCCTGATGAAGGCGAACCAGGACGCCTGGTTCCCAGCGATAGAGAACGGCTCAACGGTCTTCGAGACGCTCATCAACCGGGATCAATACAACACGATGATCGACGCTGCAAGTAAAGCAGTGAGCGGCCAATAGTCGGGTCCTGCTCTGCGAGCCGGGCACCCACGACTGCGAGGCGCCAGCGGGATGCTGGCGCCTCGCTACCGCATCAGGGAGGATGAGCGTGCGGCGACCGAGCGGGATGACGATCGCGACAGTCCTTGCGGTAGCAGCCATCGTCTATCTGCTTGTCGTACCACTCGCCACGGAGCTCATCTCGTCGTTCCGCGGCCCCTATCTGCCATTCGGCGTGCCGACCGCCAAGTGGGGCATCGAGAACTATCAGAAGCTGTTCTCACTCAGCGGCGGACTGCCTGTCACGATCGCCGCCACAACGGCCTACGTCGGCGGTGCAGCCGTCATCTCGGTGGGACTGGCCTGGGCGCTCGCCTGGGTGGTGGTCCGCACGGACCTCCGATTCCGGGATGTCGTCGCGGCGCTCGTCCTGGTGCCCTACATCATCCCTCCGATCGTCCGAGCCCAGAGCTACATCCTGATGCTCGCGCCACATTCCGGTCTGTTCAACCAGGTGCTGCGGATCTTGCCCTGGTGGTCAGGCGAAACCGGACCGATCGACCCGTTCGCATTCCCGTCGTTGATCGTCATCCAGGGATTCGCGGCGGTGACGTTCCCGTTCCTCCTCCTCCTCCCGATCCTCCAGAACATGGATGGCGGGCTCGAGGAGGCGAGCCGGACCGCGGGCGGCACGCCGGTCCAGACCTTTCGGCGGGTTACCCTCCCGCTCCTCTGGCCGGCGACGCTCGGGATCATCATCCTGCAGGTCATCCTTCTGCTTGGATCGCTCGAGATCCCGCTCCTGTTCGGCCAGGAACAAGGCGGTGCGATCTTCGCGCTGCGGCTGTGGAACTTGCTCAACCCGAACAGCGGCCAGCTGCCGCAATACGGTCTTGCTGCCGCCTACGGCGTGACCTTCCTACTGGCGACCACGCTCATCTTCCGAGGCTATGTGCGCGCGACGCGAAACGCGGGGCGACGCGCTTCCATCACCGGCAAGGCGTTCCGCCCGAACCGGATGGCGCTCGGGCGCTGGCGGCCCTGGGCGCTGGCCATCGTCATCGCCTACCTCGTCCCGACGGCCGTGCTGCCCGCGGTCGCCCTCGGCTGGGCGTCGATCACGGCACGAGCGATGCCGCTGACCTACGAGAACTTGGTCCAGCACGGGAGCTTGGATTCCTTCCGGGCGGTCCTCATGGACCCAGAGTTCTGGACCTCTCTCGGGCGCACGATCGTCATCGCCGGAGGGAGCGCCACGATCGCCATCGCAGTCGCGACGATCGCCGCATACGTCGTCGCCCGAGGCGGCTCCAGGCGAGGTACCCGGGTGCTCGACATCATCGCCTCGTCATCGCTCGCGATCCCGGCGATCATCGCCGGATTCGCCTCGTTCCTGTTCTACTCGGTCCTCAATAGCACCGTCCCGCTGCTTGGCACGATCTGGGTTCTGATGCTGGTCTACTCATATCGGATCGCCATTTCCTACCGGGTCTCACACAGTGCGATCCTGCAGATCGGCACGGAACTCGAAGAGTCATCGGCGGCGTCTGGTGCGACTCGCCTCACGACCTTCCGGCGCATCGTCCTGCCGCTGGTAGCACCGGCGACCGCCGCCGTGTGGATCCAGCTGTTCATCCTTGGGGCCCACGAATTCACGCTGCCGGCGTTTCTCGTGACCCCGGACAACCGACCCCTCTCGTGGTATCTCTATGCGAAGATCGACCCAGCTGCCGCACAGCTCTATGCACCAGGCCAAGGCGCGGCGATGGCCCTTCTATTCACGGTCTTCGTCATTCTGTTCGCGCTCGGGTTGCGCTGGGTCGTCGGGCGGCGCTCGTTCGCTCGGACGACCGTCGGGGCCGCCCGGCCGACCGACCCGGCCGCGCCGGACGCGGCCGGTGCGCTCCGGACCTTGACCTAGCCGACACGACGCGGATCGTTCGCGTCATTGCACTTGCGTGATCCGATGCATACGCTGGCAGGCCCAGCCGAACCCGGGCAGTGGAGGATCTGACATGGCGCTCGACTCGATCAACCTGACCGAATGGATCGACGCGAATCGGGAGTCGCTCAAGCCGCCGGTCGGCAACAAGCTTCTCTACGGCGACGGCGAATTCCAGGTCATGATCGTGGCCGGACCGAACACCCGTCGAGACTTCCATTGCGAGCCGGGCGAGGAGCTCTTCTACCAGCTCAAGGGCGACATCATGCTCAAGCTCATCGAGGATGGCGTCCCGCGGGACGTCATCATCCACGAGGGCGACACGTTCCTCCTGCCGGCCAACACGATCCACTCCCCGCGCCGACCGGCCGGCACGCTCGGGATGGTCGTCGAGCGCCAGCGGACCGAGGACGAGGAGGAGACCATCACCTGGTACTGCGAGTCGTGCGGCAACATGCTCTACCAGTTCAAGGGCGTCATCACGGATCTCGGTACGCAGCTGAAGCCGGTCATGGACGCGTTCTGGGCCACGCCGGACCTCCACACCTGCAAGGTCTGCGGCGCCGTGATGCCGCCGCCCACGCCTGCGACCCTCTGAGCGTTCGTGGCACTCGACCGCATCGACGTCCACACCCACATCCTGCCGCCGGCGTGGCCGGACTGGCGGGACCGGTTCGGGTATGGCGGCTGGCCGCAGCTGGAGCCACTTGGGCTGCGCCGGGCGCGCATCGTCATCGACGGGCGGTCGTTCCGCGAGATCGGTGACAACTGCTGGGATGCGAGCGTCCGGCTGGACGACTGCGATCGGACCGGGGTCTCGCTCCAGGTCCTCGCGACGGTGCCGGTGATGTTCGCCTACGACAAGCCGGCCAGGGACGCCGTGGTCGTCACGCGGCTGCTCAACGACCACATCGCGGGGGTCGTCGCGGCCCGACCGGCTCGGTTCGCCGGCCTGGGGACCCTCCCGCTCCAGGACGCGGGCCTCGCGATCGCCGAGCTGGAGCGCTGTGTCACGGAGCTCGGGCTGGACGGCGTGCAGATCGGGACGCACGTCGGCGATCGAGACCTCGACGACCCGACCGTCGAAGCCGTCCTGGCGGCCGCCGATTCGCTCGGCGCGGCGGTGTTCGTGCACCCATGGGACATGCTGTCACCGGAGCGGATGACCCGCCACTGGCTGCCCTGGCTGGTGGGGATGCCGGCGGAACTGGCCCTCGCCATCGCCTCGGTCGTGCTGGGTGGGGTCCTGGATCGACATCCGTCGCTGCGACTGCTGTTCGCCCATGGCGGCGGCGCCTTCCCGGGACTGCTGGGCCGGGTGGAGGCCGGGTTCCATGCGCGACCGGACCTGGCCGCCACGGCCACCGACACGGAGCCACGCGAGGCCGTCCGGCGGATCTTCGTGGACTCGCTGACTCACGATCCGGACACGTTGCGGTTCGTCGCAGGGATCGTCGGGGAGGATCGGATCGCGCTCGGGACGGACTATCCGTTCCCGCTGGGCGAGGCTGTGCCCGGCGCCACCATCCAGGCGTTGACGGAGCTAACGCCGGCGACCCGGGCCCGGATGCTACGCGGGACCGCCCTCCAGTTCCTCGGACGCCCGGCGCCGGTGGCCGCGTCGTGAGCACCGCCGGCGCGGCGGCAGTCCGCACGGACGAAGCGTTCGCCCTGCAGCAGGACGCCGCGGATCCCCTCGCCTCGAACCGCGCTCGCTTCCACATCCCCGTGGGGCCGGACGGGACGCCCCGGGTGTACCTCGCCGGCCAGTCCCTGGGCGCCCAGCCGCTGACCGCCCGCGACGCCGTCGACGCCGAGATGGAGGCCTGGGCGCGCTACGGCGTGGAGGCGCATTTCCACGAAGGTGCGACCTGGGTCTCGTTCGACGAACCGCTGCGCGAGCCGACCGCCCGGCTCGTCGGGGCGATGCCGGACGAGGTCTCGACCTTGAATACCCTGACCGTCAACCTGCACCTGCTGCTGGCCTCGTTCTTCCGTCCGGCCGGCAAGCGCACCAAGCTCCTGATCGACGCGCCGACCTTCCCGTCGGACCGGTATGCGGTGGAGTCCCAGCTGATCCACCACGGGCTGGACCCGGCCGAGCACCTGGTCGTCGTCGGGCCGCGGTCGGGCGAGTCCATCGTCCGGACCGAGGATCTCGAAGCCGCCATCCGCGACGCGGGTGACCGGCTCGCCGTCGCCCTGTTGGCGGGCGTCAACTACGCCACGGGCCAGGTCCACGACATCCCCCGTCTCACCGCGGCGATCCACGAGACGGGTGCCCTCGCCGGCTGGCAGCTCGCCCACTCCGCGGGGAACATGCCACTGTCCCTGCACGACTGGGACGTGGACTTCGCGATGTGGTGCACGTACAAGTACCTGTGCGGCGGCCCCGGCTCCCTCGCCCAGATCTTCGTCAACCGCCGCCACGGCTCGGACCCCAGCGTGCCGCGTCTGGCCGGCTGGTTCGGGAACTCGCTGGCGACCCGGTTCCGGATGGCCGAGACCTTCGACCCGGCCGTCGGTGCCGACGGCTGGCAGCTGTCCAACCCGCCGATCATGGCGCTGGCGCCGGTCCGGGCTGCGATCGCCATCTTCGACGAGGTCGGGATGCCGGCGCTGCGCGCCAAGACGCTCAGACTGACGCCGTACCTCGCGGGCCTCCTCGACGCGGCCGGCGGCGTGGAGATCGTCACGCCGCGCGAGCCTGCGGCCCACGGTGCCCAGCTGAGCCTGCGCCTGCCGAACGCCCGGGCTCGCCTGGAGCGCCTGGAGGCGGCCGGCATCGTCGCCGACTTCCGCGAGCCGGACTTCATCCGGGTCGCCCCGGTCCCCATGTACAACACCTTCCACGACGCCTGGCGATTCGCCCGGGCCCTCTCGGAGACAGCGTGACGACCACCCTCGCGAACCACATCGACGGCACGGCCACGGAGCCGATCGACGGCACGTACCTGGACGACATCGATCCGTCCACCGGCGCGGTCCTCGCGCTGGTGCCCGCCTCCGAAGCGGCGGACGTGGAGCTGGCGGTGGCCGCCGCGAAACGGGCCTTCCCGGCGTGGTCCGCCACGCCCGCCGCCGAGCGATCTCGGATCCTGCTGC
>Ga0075026_100001227_pt1 | contig 10831 bp, 8 predicted proteins | sample Str012_2_FD_71392 | JGI IMG/M metagenome (GOLD analysis project Ga0075026, IMG submission 71392) | Freshwater sediment microbial communities in response to fracking from Pennsylvania, USA - Straight Creek_MetaG_SC_2012 | ecosystem: Environmental > Aquatic > Freshwater > Creek > Sediment...
TCGCGACGGTCGCTCACACGGTCCAGCCATCGGCCTCGTCGCTCTGGCTGCGCCGATGACGACGCTGGCCCGAATGGGTGATACACGGGTGGCCGGCATGGACGGCCACCCGCTTGGCGTCGCGGGACGGATCGCCGTGGTCGTGCTGGTAGCCCCGGCCGCGCTCATCGGTCTCGCCGGCGGCTATGGGTTCCTCGCCTTCGCGCCCTACGCCATCGTGGGCGGGTTCCTGGCCATCCGCCGACCGCGTAACTCCATCGGCTGGCTGCTGATCGCCCTGGTCTGGGCGTTCGCGGTGTCGTCCCCGGCCGTTCCAGCAACGACGGAGGACCTCATGACCCGCTCTGCCCCGGCGGGAGTCATGGTGATCGCGGTCCTCGGATCTATGGCGAGCGGCATGTTGCTGGTCCTGTTCTTCGCGATCACGATCGTGTTCCCGAGTGGCCGCCTGCCGACCGGTGGCTGGGGTCGGCTGGCTCAGGTCACGTTGACGTTCGTGATCCTGATCGCGATCGCATCTGTCTTCAGCCCGAGGATCACGGTCAATGTCGCCGGGATCTCGTCGGGCGTGGAGATCCCCAACCCGCTGGCCGTGCTCCCGGATCTGGCCATGTGGTCGATCCTGTCCACCGCGGCGCCCATCCTGTTCATCGCCGCACTGGCGGGCGTCGGTTCGATGGTCGTCCGGCTGCGACGTGCTCACGGCATCGAGCGGGCCCAATTGCGCTGGCTCGTGTTGAGCATGGCTTTGATCCTCTTCGGCCTTGTCCTCGGGCTCGTCGGTGACGCCGTCCTCGCCAATGGCCTGGGTGGACTCGTGTGGATACCGGCGGAGATCGCGTTCGTGCTCCCACCGATCGCGATCGGCATCGCCGTCCTGCGCTACCGGCTGTACGAGATCGACCGGATCATCGGCCGGACGATCGCCTATGCGACTGTGACTGGCGTCCTCGTGATCGCCTTCGGTGCTGCGATCCTCCTCTTCCAGGCGGCCCTCGCGCCAATGACGAACGGGAACACCATCGCGGTCGCCGCGTCCACCCTGATCGTGGCGGCCCTGTTCCAGCCGCTCCGGCGACGCGTCCAGACGCAGGTGGATCGGCGCTTCAACCGGGCTCGCTACGATGCGGAACAGACTGTCGCTGGGTTCGTCGGCCGTCTGCGCGATGAAGTGGACCTCGAACAGGTCGAGGCCGAGGTCGCTTCGACCGTCGGTCGCACGGTCCAGCCGACCTCCGTCTCGCTCTGGCTGCGCCGCTGACAAAGTTGGCCCGCACGTCGGGCGCTGCATGGTCGGGTGGTCCGCTTCGGCCGTAACGTTCTCGGGACGCACCGGTGACACGATGCCCCAATTCGTTCAGGGTGAGGGATCGGTGAGCAGTCGCGACGCCAGTGAGACCCGCCACTGGACCGACCCCCGCTCCGGGGCGACTCGGTCGCTGACGCTGCTGGTCATGGCCCTGTGGGCCTTGACCGTCGCCCTCGGCACGTTCGAGCTCGTGTCCGGGTCGGGCGGCGTCGGCGACCTCGGGTCGATCGCGACCTTCGTCGGGCTGGTCATCGGGGCCTGCGTCGGCGCTGTGCTGGTCATCCGCGTGCCGGGCAATCCGATCGGCTGGCTCCTGCTTGTCGGCCTCGGTCTCATCAGCACGCTTGACACGGTCCTGGCCAACCTCGCGCCCGTCATCGACGGCTCGGCCGGAGTCGCCTGGTCGCAATGGATCAGCCAGATGTTCTTCCTCTCGGTGGTGTTGTCGTTCGTCGCCCTGATGCTGCTCTTCCCGACCGGCCACCTGCCTTCGCGCCGATGGCGCCCCGTGGCGGACCTCGCGGTCGTGGTCCTCGTGTGGGGCACCGCCGGTGTCATCTTCTCCGGCCCGTTCGCCCTTGGCGGGACGCTCGCGGACCTGGTATCGGCGACCACCGGGATCGTGGCCGTCTTCTGCGCCCTGGTCCTCCTCGCGACGATGTCGCTCGTCCTTCGGTTCAGGCGAACCACCGCAGTCGAGCGGCAGCGGCTTGCCTGGCCCGCCGTCGCGGCGTTGGTCGCCGGGCTCACCATGGTGGTCGGCTTCCTGGCCTACAGCGCGGCAGGCTGGGACGTCGTCTGGTACTGGGCGTTCATCGTCAACAACGCCGCGGTGGCCCTCCTGGCGGTGGCCATCGGGATGGCCGTCGGGCGCCAACACCCGCCTGGCGTCGAGACGGCCAGCGGAGTAACGGCCGATCGGTGGTCCGGCCGTCAGGTGATCGCCGTCGCCGGCTGGCCGATCGCGATCGTCCTGACCGTCGTGGCCCTGGCACTCGCTCGCTCGGGCAGCGCGGATGACCCGCTGATGACGATCTCGCAGGCGGCCGTGACGGTCGCCACCGTGACCGTCGGGACGATCCTCATCCGTCGCGGGCAGTACGTGCGGATCGGCTGGCTGTTGTGGGTCGGCGGGCTCTTGAGCGCGATCATTGGGGCGACACTCGGCCTGGCCGACCACGGCCTCACGGTCGATCCCGATAGCGTCCCGGCAGCACCCTGGGTCGCCTGGCTGTCCCAGTGGATCCCCATCCCATCGTTCTGGCTGCTCTGCGGCGTCGTGCCGCTCGTCTATCCGTCCGGTCGGCCGGCATCGCTGGCAGGGCGGTCGATCCTGATCATCGGGACGCTGATCGCGGGCATCATGACCGCGCAATTGATGCTGAGCGCCTGGCCGCCCGGGCTGTTCCCGACCGACAACCCGCTGGCCGGGAGCGACCTGGCCGGGAATGTGGTCGGGCTCATCGGGGGCTCTGACTTCCTCCTCTATGTCGTCGTCGCGGCGGCCGTCGCATCGCTCTTCAGTCGCTACCGGCAGGCGGCCGGGATCGAGCGCGCTCAGCTTCGATGGTTCGCCGCCGTCGGGGTGGTCGCCGGCCCGGCGCTCGTCATCGGAGTCATCACCGGCGGCAGCTCGGGGACCGTGACCCCCGTCTCGTCGGCCGCGTTCCTCGTCGTGTCGCTCACGTTGCCGTTCCTGCCGCTGGCCATCGGCATCGCCGTGCTACGTTACAGACTGTATGAGATCGACCGGATCGTCAGCCGGACGATCGGCTGGGCGATCGTCAGCGCGGTCCTGGCGACGGTCTTCGTGGTCGTCATCCTCGTGCTGCAGACGGCGCTGGCGCAGGTCACGAGCTCGAACACCGTGGCGGTGGCCACGTCCACCCTCGTCGTATTCGCCCTGTTCCAGCCCCTCCGCCGCCGTGTCCAGGCTCGCGTCGACCGACGGTTCAATCGCGCTCGCTACGATGCCGAACGCACACTGGCCGCGTTCGCCGGTCGGCTGCGCGACGAGGTCGATCTTGGCCAGCTCCGCGCCGAGATCATCGGCACCGTCGACCGGACGGTCCAGCCGACGACCGTGTCGGTCTGGCTACGTAGGTGAGCCGGGTAACGACCGTAGTGGCGGACACGACCGCGGTCCGCTCATCGAAGGGTTCTGCCGTCACTCCATGGATGAGTGGGCGGGGGAGCCGCTCCCGCTCGCCCTGTGGCATCGGCGCGGCTCGATACGGCTGCGATCACCCGCTAGCGTCACGGGCGGCTGCCCAGCTACTCGAGCATCGACACTATCGCATGATCGTGTCTCGGGGACGCTCACGAGAAGCCCAGCGCACGACCGCTGCCGCGCCCGGCTGTCTCACGCCGCTCCAGTCTCGATCGGGTCGTCTTCGGCGTCGTCTCGCGCGACGTAGGCCGAAAGGTCACCCGGGCTGAGGGGCATCGCGAAGAAATAGCCTTGTCCAAGATCGGCGCCCAACGTTCGGAGCTCGGCGAGCTGATCAGCCTGCTCGATACCTTCTGCGACTGTTTCGAGGTGGAGGGTTTCGCCGAGCTTGAGGATCGAGCGGACGAGGGCGGACTCGTCGGGACCCGTGTTCATCGCCGTGACGAACGACCGATCGATCTTGAGCTCGTCGATGGGGAAGCGGCGAAGGTAACTCAGCGACGAGAAGCCGGTGCCGAAGTCGTCGATGGCGAGCCGGATACCGAGCGCCCTGAGCGAGTTGAGGGTGATGGCTGTCGTATCGACGTCCTGCATCAGCACGCTTTCGGTCAGCTCCAGGGTAAGGCGTTCCGGGGCAAGGCCGGTCGCGGCAAGAACGTCTGCCACCTCCTGGACGAAGGCTGGTTCCTGGATCTGTCGCGCCGAGAGGTTGACCCTCATCGTCAAGCGCCCGGATGTCCCATCCTGCCAGGCGATCGCTTGCCGACGCGCGCGTTCCATGATCCACCGGCCGAGCGGGACGATGAGTCCGGTCTCCTCCGCGACGGCGATGAAGTCGGTCGGTCCGACCAGGCCGCGCCGTGGGTGGTTCCAGCGAACCAGCGCTTCGACTCCGCTGATCCGGTTCGTCCTGAGATCCATGATCGGCTGATAGACGAGGTCGAACTCGCCGCGCGCCGAAGCACGCTCAAGGTCGCCCTTCAGGGCGAGGCGAGCAAGGGCGGCTTCGTGCATGCTCGGCGCGAACACTTCGACGCGGTTCTTGCCGTTGCTCTTCGCCGTGTACATCGACACGTCCGCGTCGCGGAGGAGGTCGTCGGCCCTCTGCCCGCTCGACGCCGAGGTGGCCACGCCGACGATCGCGCGGACGAAGAGCTCCTTGGCGCCGTGCTCGAACGGGCCCTCCAGTGCTGCCAACAAACGCTCAAGAAGGGAGCAAGCAATGGCAATCGCGTCCCGCACGAAGCGGATCCTCGGCTTGGTCGCCACGTTGTCGATGGCGGGAAGCCTCCTGATCTCCGCACCGGTCGCCGCCGCGGCGGCGCCGCAGCCCGTCACCATCAACCTCGTGTGGACCTTTTATCAACCGGGCATTCCTCCGGCGGGCGTCTGGGTGAAGACGAGCGGCGGCGACGTGATCTGCGCGTCCGGGACCTCGGTTTGGACGAGCTTCCTGGGCCACGGCTGGCCGAGCCACGTCAGCGCGCTCGAGGTCAGCCTGACCGAGCAGTTCACCTGCGACGATGGTAGCGGGACGTTCCTCCTCCGGGAGCAGTACCCCTTCAACCCCGTCCACGCTCCTGCGACCTGGAACCTGCTCAGCGGAACGGGTCGGTACACGAACCTCAACGGCGGTGGATCGGTCGTGACCGGCGACAACAACACGGGGGTGCTGACCGGGTTCTTCATCCACTGACCCGGGCATTCGCAGATGATCGTCATGAACGACAGCAGGCTTCGGACCGATGTCCCCGGGCCCGCTGTCGCCGATGAATCGTCGATGTACACGCGCCCGACAAATAGGTAAGCAGTCTGCCGGTCGTCAGCCGGATCGCGTACCACCAGTGAGATAATCCAGGACATGCCCGGTCCGATCGAGCAGAAGGTCCGCGCGAGACCAACGCGGCGGGTGCTGCCGGTACAGGTACGCAGTGCCCTGGCATCGACAGCCCTCCCGTTCCTGGACGCAGGCAAGTGGCTGGCCCTTCGGTCATACCCGCTTTTCGAACTCTCCGCGACCACCCCGATCCCACGGTGGATCGAGCCACTCGGAGCGCGTGGTGGCCTGAGGGCCGCATTGAACGCCTATCGACGTGTACCGGCCTACCGGGCGTTCGTCGACGACTCGGGCTGGAGAGACGACCCGTCGCTCACAGGGGTCGAACGACTCGCGCGGTTCCCCGTGACCGACAAGAAGAACTACATCATTCCCTTTGGCACAGCGGCGCGCTGCATCGACGGCCGGATCCCGCTGGCCGGCACCCAGATGGACGAGTCATCGGGGTCGTCGGGGACGCCGTTCGACTGGGTTCGCGGTTCGATGGAGCTCGGCGAGATGCACCGCCAGTTCAGCCAGTTCGCGCGGTACGTCTTCGGTCCCTCGATCGTGACGATCAACGGCTTCTCGATGGGTGCCTGGTCGACCGGCGTCAACACAGCCGAGGCCCTGCATCGCAACGGCCTTGTCAAGTCGCCGGGGCCGGACCTCGAGAAGATCGTCCATACGCTGCAGTTCCTCGGCCCCGGGTACGTCTACGTCCTGACCGGGTACCCACCGTTCCTGCGTGAGATCCTCGAGTTCGGCTCCGAGCGGGGCCTCGACTGGCGTCCATACCGCCTCTTCGGTGTCGTCGGCGGCGAGACCATGAGCGAGCAGTTGCGCGATCGTCTGCTCGAGAGTTTCATCGCGGTCTACTCGGCCTACGGCGCGAGCGACCTCGACATCGGGGTGTCGACCGAGACGCCGCTGACCATATGGCTTCGGCGAGCCGCGGCGTCAGACCCCGAGCTTCGACGACAGTTGTTCGGCGACGATCCGCGGCTGCCGATGGTCCTCCAATACAACCCACTCGATCACCACATCGAGATGATCGACGGCGAGCTCGTCGTCACCGTCTGTCGGCTGTCGATGCTATCGCCGCGCATCCGCTACAACGTGCATGACGCCGGCGGCAATCGAAGCCTCCGCGACGTCGTCGACATCTGCCGGGATTTCGGTCTTGATCCGATGGCCGTCGAGACGCCCGACGGTCGCCCGCCGATCCGCCTCCCGATCATGTGGGTCCATGGTCGGAGTGACTCGACCATCAGCTACATGGGAGCCAACATCTACCCCGAGGACGTCGAGCAGGCCATCTTCGCCGACACCGACCTCGCGCCACGACTGGGAGCGTTCTGCCTGGAGCTGCGCGACATCGGCGGCGGAGCCGTCCGTCCCTGCGTCCACGTGGAGGTCACCGAGCGGCAGCTCGACGACGGCGAGATCGCGACGGTCCTCCGACGAGCCGTCGTCGCGAGGCTCGAGCGCAACAGCCTTGACTTCAGAGCGGCCGTTGCGGAGAACCCGACGACCGCCGAATTCATCGTTGAACTGCACGAGCCCGGGCAGGGCCCGTTCGCCGAGAACAGCCAGCGGATCAAACGCCGCTACATCATCCCGAGCGCCTGACCCGTCTCGCGTTCGCCGTCAGGCCGGCGCCGGGATCAGGACTGCATCGAGCGCGCGGCGGTGCGACCAGGCCGCGGGATCCGGCGTGTAGCCGACCCGGTAGATCGCGACCGGATCGAGGCCACCGATCATCACACCGAGATCGGTCACCGTGGCCTGATCGATGACGACGCTCATCGGATGCCACGAGTAGCCGAGCGAGTTGAGCAGCGTCCAGCTTCGGATCAACCGTCGTCCGCAGTCGAACAGGGCGAGTGGCTCGCGGCTCTCCACCGTCAAGACCGCCATGGCGCTGCTTCGCCGAGTCAGCCGGACGTCACGCTCGGCATAGGCCCACGCGAGCCAAGCGGGCAGGCGTCCCAGGCGGAGGGCGAGTCTGAGCCAGAACTGGTCGGGCCTCGTGACGCGGAGACAATCCAGTGTCATCCCGTCCGGGGAGACATCGTCGAAGCGGGTCCATTGCTCGAGGTCGGCGACGAAGCGGCGATCCTTCCAGGAGAGGATGCTCGCCCGCCGGACGAGACCGGCGAGGCGATGGGCGGGCAGGAGGGTGTTGCCCAGTTCGACGAGCTCGGCGGCAAGGCCCGCCGACAGCGGCGATCGCTCATACGGATGGCGATTGCACTGACGCTTCTCGATCGCCGACGCCAACGGGTCGGGTTCCCCCTGGATCGGGACCATGCTGATCAGCCCGAGGTCGATCCCCTCGGCGTGATGGGATACGGCGGGCGTGAACCTGGCATCGAGGCCGCGCGCCTGGGCGTTCAGTCGCAGCGTCTCGAAGAACCCACCGACGGCGATAAGCCCGTCCCGGTCATCGGGGTCCGCGCGGAGCTTGTCCCGATACGCGTACCACAGCATGTAGTCGTGGTCGTCCCGGTGGCTCAACCGCCACGGCTGCGCGTTGTGCGCAGAGGGGGCCCTCAAGGCTGCCGACAGGGTGCCGAGGATCGCGTCCTCGTCGAGGCTGGATGAAGACACGATCGCGTCTCCCTTGCGGCTCATCGCCGGCGTTCGGACCGGTCAACGTCGGCGCCGTATGGAAGTAAGACGTGGAGTGTACGTCCGGTCGGTTCGTGGGTTGCCCCGGAAGTCAGCGACTCACCAAACGGTACCTCCCCCGACACGAGGATCCGTCTTCGACCAGCTGACCGTGAGGTCGGCCGTCCTCGACGATCGGGAGACGGCGTGCCGACGGACCGATCGCGCGCTGAACACGGCGCTTGTCTCGAGGACGTCCTAGCGGCCAAAGAACTCGTGCAGATCGTTGGCCGAACAGGCGAGGTTGAGACAACCAAGCCCCCAGGCGTCTTCCACCGTCCGCAGTACCGAGTAGTGGGTGTGGCTGATAGCGGACCGGAAGGCGGCGCGGACCGCCGGCGAGACCATGATCGTCGCCACGCGTCCACCGCCGCCGAGACTGGTCGAGCCTTCGTCCCAGGTGATGACCAGGAGACTCGTGGCAAACGCGGCGCTGCCGGTGATGCGCGGCACGAACGACCGGAGGAACGCGTCCCCCTGGGCCACGGTCCCGTCGTGCATGTCGTTGGTCATGTTCGGGACGATCAGTTCGAAGTTCGCGGCAGTCGGGCTGAAGCCGGCCAAGCGGGTGATGAGCCGGCATCGCGCCGCGTGCTTCAAGATGTCCGTGAAGCTGATCGCCGGTTCGTGTTTTCGCGCGTACCAGCCCGTTGCGCCAAGGAGGTCGACGCTGCCGTGAGCGGCGGCTCCGGCGTAGCAGGGGCTCGGCAGATCCTGCGCGTAGACATGCCACGTCCGGCCGTGCTCCGCGAGCTGATCAGCGAGATTGCGACCGGTCAGGTTGTGGATGGCGTCGTCGCGAATCCCGAACGTGCTCCCTGCGAACAGGGCGAGGTAGTTCGGCTCGGAGGGATGGCTCACGGCATGGTAGTTGGTCGCAAGCCCGTACCGGCGGATCAGCGAGTTCACGTAGGGCGCCTGCGAATTCCCGACGATCGAGCCGTATTCGTGATTCTCCATCACGATCACGTAGATGTGACTGAAGGACGGCAGCGCAGCCGCGGCGGCGACAGCCTGACGGGCCCCATCGGAGGCTATCGGAGGCGCCGCGGGCATGGCGGCGCCGGACGAAGCCGTGGGCGAGGTCGCTGGCGTTTCCACCGGTGTGGACCTCTCGAGTAGCCCGCGACTGGGATCAGCGGCGACAGGCGTTGCGTCTCGGGCGCTCGAGAGGGCACCACTCCCACGACCCGTCAGCTCGTGCCACCCGAGAGCGCTGCAGACGGCCAACGCAACCACGATCGCGGCTATGCGGATGATCGGCCAGGGACGACGTGCCTGCTGCCCCACGCCCCAACTCTAGCGTGGAGGTCCAGCGGTCACCGACTGAACCAGGCCGCCTTGCCGACATCCGTCCAGATGCTCTGACGACGAGTACCCGGGATCTCGAGGTCGCGGATCGACTGCCAGACCCGGTCGCACTCTTCGGTCATCGTCTCGGCCTCGAGGGCTGACAAGCTCTCGTACTCCTCGAACCACTGGTAGGCACGATGCGGCTCGCCACCGGCGAACTGCCGGAACACCCGGCACGCCCCGATCCCGGGATGGGCCGAAGCGATGTGGTCCGAGATGACCAGCAACGCTTGGTCGACGTCGGCCTCGCGGCCCTCCGGGACAGACCACTGGATGACGACGTTGATGCCCATCGAGGAGCCCTCCACAACCTGAGTGCGGCCGTGTCCAATCGACCCGCCACATCGACACTATCGCCTGATGGTGTGTAACGGTCGCATGCACAGGAGACGTGAACCCTTCCGCCGAGGCGGATACGCCTTCCGAGAATCGGGCAAGGATGCGCAAACGCATGAAGCGCCTCGAGCGTGACCTCGCTGAGCGTCACGAGTCGACTGGGCACCGGCTCAGCGAAGGCGAGCTCGAAAGCGCTGTCCGGCGATTCCGTCAGCGAGTGCTCAAGGACTCCATCGACGACAGCGCGTACACACACGTCCGACTGCTGAACCCTTTGAGCGCGACTTCGTGGCCGTCGTCGAATACAAAGCCTCTGGCAGTACCCAAGGTGTGGACGAGTTCGGAGGTGAGGATCCGCCCGGCTTCGGCGGCTCCGCAGATCCGGCTGGCCAGGGTGACGGTCGACCCGAACAGGTCGCCGTTGTGATCGACCGGTTCTCCGGCGGCGAGGCCGATCCGCACGCGAAGCTCGGGCACGTGAGCCTGGGATGCCCGAGCGTCGAACCCAGCCTGGATCTCCAACGCGCATTCGAGCGCCGCTGTCAGGTCGTCGAACGAGGCCATGATCCCATCGCCGGTGTGCTTGACCTCGCGCCCGCGGGTCGAGACGAGGACGCGCCGGATGATCAGGTCGTGCTCGGTGAGGAGGACCATGAATGCCGCCTGCCCGACTTCCTCGAGGATCGATGTCGAGCCCTCCAGGTCCGTGAACAGGATCGTGCGGAACGGCGTGATCCGTTCGGCATCGTCCCCGGCCTCGTTCATCCGCCCGAGGAAGCGCAGGACGTCGTCTTCCGCGACCGCGATGATCTCGTTTGGGATAAGGCCGTGCGTCTCCTGATGGACCGATGTCAGGGCATCGGCCGCCGGGGCCTTGGCGAGGCAGAAGGCCTCTCCATGATCGGCATCGAACCAGTAGGCGAGGAATGTCGCGCCGAACCTGGCGGCTGCCCCGATATCGGCTTGATGGGCCTGTGCGACCTGCTCGGCCGTGACGCCCGGGACATCATGGCGATCCATGAAGAGTGGCATTCGTCTCCTTGTGCGCGCGACCCGATCGTAGCCATGACGTCGGTCGAGCACAATCATGGGATGCAGACCAGCTCGCCTCGATCATGAGCTGGGCGAGGGCGCTGCGCTGCTGTCCGCCGCAGCACCGGTCGTAAACAAGCAA
>Ga0075026_100001228_pt1 | contig 10829 bp, 11 predicted proteins | sample Str012_2_FD_71392 | JGI IMG/M metagenome (GOLD analysis project Ga0075026, IMG submission 71392) | Freshwater sediment microbial communities in response to fracking from Pennsylvania, USA - Straight Creek_MetaG_SC_2012 | ecosystem: Environmental > Aquatic > Freshwater > Creek > Sediment...
GTCAAGCACCGCGAGGGTGACCCGCGGATCCGGGCCAGGCTCCGGGAGCTGCGCCGCGAGATGCTGAAGCGGAGCCTCGCGCTGCGCAAGGCGCGGCAGGCCGACGTCCTGATCACCAACCCCACCCACGTGGCCGTAGCGCTCCGCTACCAGCATGGCGATATGGAGGCGCCGCAGGTCCTGGCCAAGGGGGCCGGCCAGGTGGCCGCCGTGCTCCGGCAGATCGCCGCCCGGCACGGCATCCCGGTCGTGCAGAACCCTGCGGTGGCCCGGGCCCTCTACCGCAAGGTGCCAGTCGACGGCGGTGTCCCGCCCGAGCTCTACGCCCAGGTGGCCCGGATCGTGGCCTGGGTCATGGCCATGAGGCAGGCCCGGGCCGGCGCCGGCGAACACGCCCCGGCGAACCCCTAGGAATCGCCATGGACCTCCTCGCCAAGACCTTCGGGAAGCACAGCGACGTCGCCATGGTCGCCCTGGTGATCGGCGTGCTGGTGGTGCTCTTCGCGCCCATCCCGGCCGGGGCGCTCGACTTCCTGGTCCTCACCAACTTCAGCTTCGCGCTGCTCATCCTGCTGCTCACCTTCTACATGGAGCGGCCGGTTCACTTCTCGACCTTCCCATCCCTGCTCCTCATCGCCACGCTCTTCCGGCTCTCCCTCAACGTGGCGGCCACCCGGCTCATCCTCTCCGACGCCAACGCCGGCCGGGTCATCGGTGCCATCGGCTCCTTCGTGGTGGCGGGCAACTACGTCATCGGCCTCATCGTCTTCCTCATCCTGATCGTCGTGCAGTACGTGGTCGTGACCAACGGCGCCCAGCGGGTCTCCGAGGTTGCGGCGCGCTTCACGCTCGACAGCATGCCGGGCCAGCAGATGAGCATCGACGCCGACCTGAACATGGGGCTGATCGACCAGAAGGAGGCCCAGCGGCGCCGCAAGAACCTGGAGAAGGAGGCGGCCTTCTACGGGGCCATGGACGGGGCCAGCAAGTTCGTCAAGGGCGACGCCATCGCCGGCATCCTCATCCTGCTCATCAACATCGTGGGCGGGCTGGTCATCGGCGTCATGCAGCACCACCTGCCCTGGGGCGTGGCGCTGCAGACCTACACGCTGCTCACCATCGGCGACGGCATCGTGACCCAGGTCCCCGCCCTCGTGATCGCCGTCGGAACCGGCATCATCGTCACGCGCTCGGCCTCCGACGCCAACCTGAGCTCCGAGGTGCTGACCCAGATCACCGCGTTCCCGAAGACCCTCCTCCTGGTGGCGGTGGCGCTGGCCGGCCTGCTCTTCATGGCGGGGATGCCGGTGTGGCCGACCCTGGCGCTGGAGGCCGTGGTCCTGGGAAGCGCCCTCCTGGCCCATCGCCTCCGCCACGCACCCAAGGAGGCCGAGGCGCCGGCGGGGGCCGGCTCTGGAGCCGCCCCCGGTGCACCCGGCGAGGAGGCCGCCCTCTCTCTGGCCCCCGTCGAGCCCATCGAGGTGAGCCTGGGGAGCCAGTGGGTACCGCTCGTCAACGCCCCGGGCAGCCCGTTCGTCCAGCGGGTCACCGCCTTCCGGAGGGCCCACGCCGAGGAGTTCGGGGTGGTCCTGCCCCGGGTGCGGTTCAAGGACTCGGCGCGGCTCGGTCCGGCCAGGTACGAGATCGCCCTGGACGGCGTGCCGGTGGCGCGTGGCGAGGCGCGGGTGGACCGCATCCTGGCCATCCACCCCACCGGAGACACCTCCGCGATCAGGGGCGAGGTGACGCGCGATCCCACCTACGGTCTGCCGGCGCTCTGGATCGAGGCCGGGCAGCGCGAAGCGGCCCTGGCGGCGAAGTACACGCTGGTGGACGCGCCCACCGTCCTCATGACCCACCTTACCGAGGTGCTGCGCCGCGAGTCCGCCGCCCTGCTGACCCGCCCGGAGACCGAGAAGCTGCTGGAGCGCGTCCGGCAGGCCCAGCCCGGGCTCGTCGAGGAGCTGATCCCGACGGTGCTCTCGGTGAGCGACGTGCAGCGGGTCCTGCAGAACCTGCTGCGTGAGAAGGTCTCGATCCGCCACGTCGAGGCCATCCTGGAGGTGCTGAGCGACGCCGGGCGGCAGAGCAAGGACGCTGGCGCGCTCACCGAGAGCGTCCGCCAGCGACTCGGACACGCCATCTGTCAGAGCCTGGTGGGCGAGGCGAGCGCGCTGCAGGTGCTGACCCTTGAGCCGGGGCTGGAGAGCGAGATCCTGGAGAGCGTCCAGCGCGCACGGGAGGCGGAGGGCGGTCCGAAGCCGGTGGTGCTCGAGCCCAAGGTGGCCGAGCAGCTTATCGGGCGGCTGGTCCTCCAGGCCGAGCGGATGATGAAGCAGAACCTCCTGCCAGTGCTGCTCTGCTCGCCCGAGCTGCGTCGCCACCTGCGCGCCATGTCGGAGCGCGTCGTGCCCCATCTGCGGGTGCTCTCCATGGCGGAGATCCCCCGCAGCATCGAGCTCAAGTCCTGGGGCGTGGTGTCCCTGTGAGAACCAGCCCATGAACGAGATTCTCGCCGTCGCCCTGAGCAGCATGCAGCAGGACATGAACCGGCTCGACCGGGTGGCCAGCAACCTGGCCAACGTCACCACGCCCGGCTTCAAGCGGGAGATCCTGGTCACGCCCCCATTCGGAGACTCGATCGAGGCGGCGATGGGCGCCGCGCGCCCGTCGCCTGGGCCCGCCGCCGCGCCCGTGGTCCTGACCGACCACAGACCCGGGACGCTGCGCATCACGAGTCAGCCGCTCGACCTGGCCATCGAGGGCGACGCCTACTTCGAGGTCCAGACCTCCTCCGGCCCCGCCTTCACGCGGCAGGGAGACTTCCAGGTGGACGCCCGCGGCCGGCTGGTGACGTCGCGGGGCGAGCCGGTCATGGGCACCGCGGGCGAGATCATCCTCAGCTCGCAGCGCCCGGTCATCGATCCGGATGGGAAGGTGACCGAGCCGCTGGCGGCTGGCGGCCCTGGCTCCGGCTCGCCCGGCACCGTCATCGGGCAGCTCAAGCTGGTCCGGCTGGAGGATCCTGCGGGGCTGCGCCGCCTCGGCAACGGTCAGGTCGCGACGAGCGGCCAGGCTCACCCCGTCGACGACGGGCAGGCGCGCGTCCGCCAGGGCGCCCTGGAGAACTCCAACGTGAGCTCCGCCCAGGAGATGGTGCAGCTCATGCAGACCATGCGCCACTTCGAGTCGATGCAGCGGGTGGCCCAGGGCTACGACGAGATGCTGGGCGCCTCCATCCGCAAGCTCGGCGACCTGTAGCGCACCGCCACGACGAAGGAGAACGCCATGTTCGACGCCCTCTACATCAGCGCAACCGGGATGCAGGCCCAGCAGGCCAACGTGGACAACGTCGCCAACAACCTCGCCAACGTCGACACCCCGGGCTTCAAGAAGGCCAGGGTGAGCTTCACCGACCTGGTGATGCGCGAGGGCGTGGCGCAGGCGGCCATGGGCGCCGAGGGGATGCCGGTTGGGCCCCTGGCTTCGCAGCCGGGCCTCGGCTCGGGCGTGGCCATCGCCAGCGTGCGCCGCCTGTTCGACGCCGGCGACCTGAAGCAGACCGGCTCGATGTACGACGTCGCCATCCAGGGCGACGGCTTCCTCGAGATCGCCATGCCGGACGGGACCCGCGCCTTCAGCCGGGGCGGGACGCTCAAGGTGGACGGCGACGGCCTGCTCACCACACTGGCCGGCTACCCGCTCAAGCCGCGGATCGCGGTCCCCGCCAACGCCACGGCCATGACGCTCCTCTCGGACGGCCGGGTGCGCTTCACGGTCCCGGGCCGGGACGGCCCGGTCGAGGGCGGCCAGCTGGAGCTGGTCCGCTTCGCGAACCCAGGGGCGCTGGTGGCGCTGGGCGGCGACCTGTACCGGGCCAGCGAGAGCTCGGGGGAGCCGGCCGCCGGGCGCGCCGGCCAGGACGGGGTGGGCTCGCTGGCCCAGGGCTTCCTGGAGGGCTCCAACGTGAAGATGGTCGACGAGATGGTGGGCCTCATGGTGGCGCAGCGGGCCTACGAGGCCAACGTCAAGGTCATCCAGGCCTCCGACGAGATGCTCGGCATGGTCAACAACCTCCGCAAGTGAGCCGGCCGTGAACCGATCCCACCCTCGAGGGCCCTCGGCCGATGAACAGCCGGCGGGCGCCCCCTTCACGCTCCACCCCGGGCGCCGCCTGCCCGTGACGCTCGGCGCGCTTCTCCTCGCCGTGGCGCCCGCCGCCATGGGGGCCGTGCCGTTCCATGCCGGCCCGGCGGGCCGCGTCGAGATCGACCTGCCCTCGCAGGTGGAGGTGACCGGCCCGGCCTTCACGCTCGGCGAGGTCGCGGAGGTGACCGGCGGCGATCCGCAGGCCCTGGCGGCGCTCCGCTCGGTCCCGCTCGGCCCCTCGCCGCGCCCCAGCGCCGTGCTCCACCTGAGCCGCGAGCAGGTGACCGGCTGGCTGCGGTCGCGGACCGGGCTGGACCCGGCAGCGCTGGCGTGGCGCGGCGCGCGGTCCGCGACCATCCGCAGCGCCACCCGGGAGCTGCCCGGTGAGGCGCTGGTGGCCCGGGCCGTCCAGGGCTTCGAGGAGATGGCCTCGATGCAGGGCCTCCGGGCCGCCGCAACGGCGAGGACGCCGCCCCGGGACGTCCGGGTGCCGAGGGGAGAGGTGACGCTCGGCGCGCGGCCCGTGGCCCCGGCGGCTGCACTGGCGACCAGCACCACCGTGCTGGTGGAGGTCTGGGCCGGCGGCCGGGTCCTGGCGACGGTGCCGGTCGTGCTGGAGGTCGAGGTCACGGGGCCGGCCATGGTTAGCCGGCGAGCCCTGGCCGCCGGCGCGCTGCTTGAGGGCTCGTCGCTGCAGCGCCGAGAGGTCCGCTGGAGCGGCCTGAGCTCCCGGCCGATCGGGGGCGAGGCGCTGCCAGGGCTGCGTCTCAGGCGACCGCTCCGCGAGGGCGAGCCGGTGAAGCAGGAGGACGTGGAGCCGGCGCCCCAGGTGTCCCGAGGCGCCTTCGCCACGGTCAGGACGCTGCGCGGCATGGTCGAGGTGGAGAGCCGCGCCGAGGTACTCCAGGACGGTCTGCTTGGCGAGCGCGTCCAGGTGCGCCCGGCGCTGTCCAGCGGCCCCGTGCTGGCCCGGGTCACGGGACCCGGCACCGTGGAGATGGAGCCATGAGCGCGTTCGGGGTGATGGTGTTGGTCGCCTGCCTGGCCCAGGCGCCGGCGGCGGAGCCGGCGGCAGGCCAGGCGACCGGGCCCGGCCCTTCCCAGGTGCGCTCCGGCGCGCTTTACCACGAGGCCACCTTCCGGGCGCCGGCCGCCGACAGCAAGGCCTTCGCCGTCGGCGACGTCGTCACGGTCCAGGTCCTGGAGGCCTCCTCGGCGACCACCTCGACCGAGACGGCGACCCGCCGCAAGAACAACCTGGACGCCCGCGCCGGCCTCACCCCAGGGTCGCCGGTGGGCGCCAGCCTGTCCATCAACGGCGACTTCGATGGCGGCGGGGAGACCCAGCGCGCCAACCGGTTGCTCGCCACGGTGGCGGCGACCGTGGTCGAGGTGCTTCCGAACGGAGACCTGCGGCTCTCCGGGACGCAGCTCCTGACCGTCAACGACGAGCAGCACTCCGTCTTGGTGGAGGGCCGGGCCCGCCCGCGGGACATCAGCGGCGACAACGTCGTGCTCTCCCCGCGCCTGGCCGAGGCCCGCATCGTCTACGCGGGCGAAGGGGAGCTCACCAGCCGCCAGCGGCCGGGCCTGTGGCGGCGCTTCGTCGACTGGCTGGGGTTCTGATGCGCGCCTGGATGAGCCGACGGCCGCGGTCGATGCGCCTGCTGCTGGCGCTGGCGTTCACCTGCGTCGTGCTGCCCGCGCCGGGCGTGGCGGACGAGGAGGTCCGGGTCAAGGACCTCGGCAAGCTGCAGGGCTGGCGGGACAACGCGCTGTCGGGCTACGGCCTCGTGACCGGCCTGGCCGGGACGGGCGACTCGCCCGGCACCCAGGCGACCCGGCAGGCCCTGTCCAACGCCCTCTCGGCCTACGGCCTGAACGTCGCGCCCGAGCTGGTCCAGAGCCGCAACGTCGCCGTGGTGCTGGTCGCCGCCACGCTGCCGCCCTTCGTGCGCGAGGGGGATAGCCTCGATGTCTCGGTCTCCTCGGCCGGGGATGCCCGCAGCCTGGTAGGTGGGACGTTGCTGCTGACCCCGCTCAAGGGTCCCGATGGCAGGGTCTACGCCCTGGCGAGCGGGCCTCTCTCGGTCGGTGGCTACCGGTACGCCGCCAACGGCAACGTCATGCAGAAGAACCACCCGACCAGCGGCTCCATCCCGAACGGGGCGACGGTGGAGGTGGGTGTGGAGGCGGCGCTGGTGAGGCCGGACGGGCACCTCACCTTCCTCCTGGCGGACCCCGACTTCGGCACCGCAAGCCGGGTGGCGGAGGCCATCAACAGGGCGCTCGGCCAGGAGGTCGCCGAGGCGCGCGACGCCGCCGGCATCGACATCCGGGCTCCCGGCGGGCCAGGCACCAAGCTCGTGACCTTCGTGGCCCAGCTGGAGACCGTCATGGTCAAGCCCGACCGCCGTCCCCGGGTGGTGATCGATGAGCGGACCGGCACTGTGGTGGCCGGCGCCGATGTCCGGATCTCCAAGGTGGCCATCTCGCACGGGGACCTCAAGGTCTCGGTCGCCACTCGCAACACGGCGTCGCAACCCAGCGGGGTCTGGCAAACGGGCCCCGGCGTCCGGACCACCTCGGTCACCAACAGCCGGGTCGAGGTCGCAGAGGCCAACGGGCCCGGCTTCCTGGAGGCCGGCAGCGACACCGTGGCCGATCTCGTGCAGTCCCTGGCGCGGCTCAAGACCAACACCCGCGACGTGATCTCGATCCTCCGGGCCATCAAGGCGGCTGGCGCCCTCCACGCAGAGCTGATCATCCGGTGAGGCCACATGAACCCTAGAAAGGCGGGAGCCACATGACGAGCGGCATCGAGGCCGTCACCACGGCGGCCCTGGGGCTGGCGCTGGACGCCGCCAGCCTCCGGCAGCAGGCCATCGCGGCCAACATCGCCAACGCCAGCGCGGAGACCTACCAGCCGCTGGAGGTCAGCTTCGACGCCCAGCTGGGAGCGGCCCGGGAGTCCCTGGCCTCCCAGGGGAGCATCGACCCCGCCACCCTCGCGGAGGTTCGGCCGGAGCTCGTCCCCGTGGCACCCGACGAGGCGGGGCTGCCTCCCAAGGTGATGCTGGATCTGGAGGTGGCCGCCATGGCGAGGAACGGCGTGCAGTACCAGGCGTTGCTCAAGGGGCTGGCGAGGCACTTCTCGATCCTCTCCAGTGCCATCAGCGAGGGGAAGCGGTAGCCCACGTCGCAGCCGGTTCGGCCGCCGTGCGGCCAGGAAGGTGGTTTGCATGGACTACACGAAGGCTTTCGCCATCAGCGCGGCGGGGATGACCGCCGAGCGCCGGCGGGTGGAGGTGGCGGCGACCAACCTCGCCAACGCCAACACGGTCCAGTCCCCTGGGGGCGCGGGCTTCGAGCCGCTCCGCGTCATCATCCAGCCCGCCCTGGGCGGCGGAGGCGGCAGCCCGGCCGGCAGCTTCGTCGATCAAGTGGAGCAAGCCCTGGAGAACGGGGTCATGAGCGCCGCCGTGTTCCCGGAGGCGTCGGTGGAGGCCACGGGGGCGGCCCCGAGGCTGGTCCATGAGCCCGGTCATCCGCTCGCTGACGAGCGCGGGTTCGTGGCCTACCCGGGGGTGGACGCCGCCACCGAGATGATGGGGCTGATGAGCGCCACCCGGGCCTACGAGAGCAACGTGGCGGCCATGAACGCGGCCAGGACCATGGCGCTCAAGGCCCTCGAGATCGGGGGCACCACGTGAACTGGCAAGGCGGCCCGCTAGCGGCGGTGTCACAGGTCAACGGGCAGGAGCCCATCCAGGCCGAGGGGACCCTCCGGCTCGACGCCACGGCCCCCGGCACGCCAGGCGTCGGCTTCGGGGCGCTGGTGAGCCAGGGGATGTCTGAGGTGAACCAGCAGTTGATGGTCGCGCAGACCGACCTGCAGCGCCTGGCCACCGGCGAGGTGCAGAACCTCCACCAGGTGATGATCCGCCTGGAGGAGACCCGCCTGTCCTTCCAGCTGATGCTCCAGGTGAGGAACCGCCTCCTGGAGGCCTACCAGGACGTCATGAAGATGCAGGTGTGACCGCGCGCCGGGCAGGCGGTGTGGTCGGTCTGGAAGGGCGGTCGGGGCGGAGCCGGCCAGTCGTCTCGAGCCAGCTGGAGGCAAGGTGATCAAGGAGTTCTGGAGCGGACTGGGACGTGCGGCGCGCCTCGGGCTGGTGGCGGGGGCGGCCCTCATCCTCCTGGGCACGGCGGCGGTGGGGTACCTGCTGCTCCGCACCGAGTACCAGGTGCTGTTCGCCGATCTCGCGCCGCAGGACGGCGCCGCCATGGTGGCGGAGCTGGAGCGCGCCAAGGTCCCGTACCAGCTCACCGAGCAGGGCGCCTCGGGCGGCGTGACCATCCTGGTCGACAGGCAGGACGTCCACCGGACCCGGCTCAAGCTGATGGGCAAGGACCTCCCGCTGCACGGGGCGGTGGGGTTCGAGCTCTTCAACAACAGCGACTTCGGGATGACCGAGTTCGCCCAGCGGATCAACTACCAGCGGGCGCTCCAGGGCGAGCTGACCCGGACCATCCTGGCCCTCTCGGAGATCCGGGACGCCCGCGTCCTGCTGGCGCTGCCCGAGCAGGCCCTCTTCAAGCAGGCCACCAGCCGCGGCAAGGCCTCCGTGACGCTCACGCTCAAGCCCGGCCAGGCGCTGCGCGGCGAGCAGGTGACCGGGATCCAGCGGCTCGTCTCGGCGGCCGTGCCAGGGATCGCCTTCGAGGACGTCACCATCGTCGATCAGCGCGGCGTCGCCCTGAGCCGGACCACGGGCGACGGCGACGCGGGTGGCGGCGCCGTGGCGGGGCGGTTCGACCTCAAGAGGGACACCGAGCAGTACCTGGCCCGGAAGGCGAGCGAAGTGCTCGAGCGGACGCTCGGGCCTGGGCAGGCGCTGGCCAGCGTGGACGTGACGCTCAACATGGACCGGATCCAGACGACCACCGAGGACGTGCTGGGCTCGCCCGCCGCGCCCGGAAGGGCGGCGACCGGGGTGGTGGTCCGCGAGCGCGACACCCGACGGGAGGTGGGCGCGCCCCTGAGCGGCGGCGCCCCAGATCCCGCCGGCGGGCCCATCGGGGGCAGCAGCAACCGCGAGGTGGAGTACGCCGTCGGTCGCAAGGTGGAGCAGGTCGTGAGCCAGCCTGGGTCGATCCGCCGGCTGCACGTGGTGGCGGTGGTGCGGCGGGCCCTGGACGCCAGCCAGCAGGCCCAGATCGCGATCATGGTCGGCGCCAGCGTGGGCGCCTCGCCGGAGCGCGGCGACTCGGTCGTCGTCCAGTCGATGGTGGCCCTCGCCGGGGCCGCCGGAGCGTCGTCGGCGGGTGTCTCCAGCGAACCCGATCCGGCCTCCGGGAGCTGGTCGGGGGTGGCGAGTGGCGCTCGGACGGCGCGAGACCTCCCGGAGGTCGCGGTTCCTGGCGTCCCCCCGGCGGCCGTGCTCCTGGTCGGACTCCTGGCTGCCGCCGCGCTCGCGACCTGGCCCGCCCTCCGCTGGCGCGACCGTCGCCGCAACCACCTCCGCGAGCCGGAGACCGAGCAGGTGGGGACGACGCCGAAGCGGCCCATGAGCGTCGAGGAGCGGCAGGCCGCGCTCCTCCAGGTGCAGGGCTGGCTTCGGACCGGCGACGCCGGTCGCTTCCCCGGGATGCCGTCGTGAGCCAGGTCGCCGAGGCGCGGGGGCGAGCAGGCGGCGCGGCGAGCCCGCTCTTCGAGCTGCCGCATGCCGTGGGGCCCGGCGAGCGGGGGAGTCGGACCGCCGCGCTGCTCCTCCACGCCATGCTCCCGGAGGACCGGACCTGGCTGCTGGAGCAGCTGAACCCGGGTGAACAGGCCTCCCTGGACGGCCTGCTCGGCGAGCTCGGGGCGCTCGGCATCCCCGGAGACGCAACGCTCGTCGACCGCGCGCTGCGCGAGAAGGGGCAGCATTCCGAGCCGTCACAGCCAGTGCGCCCTCGAGCTGCCTCGGCGGCGAGCGTTCCCTCGGCCGAGGAGATCGTGGCCACCGCCCCACCCAGCGCCATCGCGGGGCTCTTCTGCGAGGAGCCCCCTGGCCTCATTGCCGCGCTCCTGGGCGCACGGGATTGGCCGTGGCGCGCCGAGGTACTGCTCGAGCTCGGGGCTTACGTCCGGCTGAGGGTCGAGGAGGCGCTGGACGCCGAGCCGGTCGCAGATCCCGAGGGGAGCGCGCCGCGCCACCGGGCCACCGCGCTGGAGGCGCGGTTGATCGCCGCGCTGGCGAGCCGCCTCCGGGCTGAAGAGGCGCCGCCTGCACCGCCGGCTCCGGCCCAGCCGAGCCTCGCGCGCAGCCTCTTGGATCGGTGGGGCGGCGGCGCACGCCGCCTCGGCCGGCTGCTGGACCGGAGCCTCGGCCGATGAGCCCGCGCCGCGGCGCCGCTCCGCACGCTGCGGGAGCCGGGCGGGTCCTTCGCGACCTGCCTCTCCATGCCGAGGCGCGACCGCTCCGGGCGTCGATCTCGGAGCCTCCTCTCGAGCCGGTTCCCTCCGCGCCGGGTCCCGAGGTGCTGTTTCGCCTGCGCGCCGAGGCGTTCGAGGCGGGGGCGCTGCTGGGCCGGCGAGAGGCCGAGGAGGCCATGCGGGCGGAGCGCGCCGAAGATCAGGAGGCGGCCTACCTTGCGGCGCGAGATCGCGGGCTGGCCGAGGGACGGGACCAGGG
>Ga0075026_100001230_pt1 | contig 10825 bp, 9 predicted proteins | sample Str012_2_FD_71392 | JGI IMG/M metagenome (GOLD analysis project Ga0075026, IMG submission 71392) | Freshwater sediment microbial communities in response to fracking from Pennsylvania, USA - Straight Creek_MetaG_SC_2012 | ecosystem: Environmental > Aquatic > Freshwater > Creek > Sediment...
GTGATGAATGGGTCGAAAAGCAGGTCTTTCCCATTTACCCTGATTCCGAAGCATGAATGACCGTAATATGTAAGCTTCATTGCAAGTGTCTGATTTGCTGTCTCTAATTGAAGTTGCTGGAACTTTTTGTTCATCTGTGGAACACACCATCGGTTGCCCGGGAGGGCGGCATGACAGGATGGCAAATGTACAGTTTCGGCACCATTTTAGGGAACTTTATTCCCGCTTGGCCGTTATTCGACCGAGCAAAAGAGCACGCATGTACACCATCATTTCCGGCACCAACCGGGAAGGGAGCAATACCCTCAAAGTCGCTGAACTATACCATTCCCTACTGGCCCAAAAAGGCATCCCGGCCCATGTGGTGTCCTTAGTGGGGATCGACCTGAACAAGAAGGGGCCCGAACTGGAGGCCCTGGAGAAAGAAATCCTGATACCGACCGACAAATTCATATTCATCCTGCCCGAATACAACGGCAGTTACCCGGGTTCTCTCAAGGCCATGATCGATATGTCTGACATACGCAAGGTCTGGCCGAACAAGAAAGCCCTGCTCACTGGCATATCCACCGGTCGGGCCGGCAACCTGAGGGGTATGGATCATCTGACCGGTTCACTGAACTATCTTAAGGTGCATGTCCATCCGAACAAGTTGCCGATTTCTTCCGTCGACAAGCTGATGGACGGGGGCGGAAGGATACAGGACAATGCAACTCTGGATGCGATCTCGCATCAACTGGATGAATTCATAAATTATTAAAATGCAAGGAATAGTGTCTTATTTTTGAATATTCACTTCAGATAAAGCAATCAACTCCCCATGGGTAGAATCCTCGGATCGGGCATCTTCATCATTCTCATGTTGCTGGTGGATTACTATGTTTTCCAGGCCCTCAAAGTTGTGACTCAGAACCTGGCGCCCAAGTACAAGACCATACTTTATACTTGTTATTGGGCGGTGACCGTGATCGGGGTGGCTTTTTTCCTATTGATGCCCCTGATCAGCTTCGATGCCTGGCCTAAAATGGTACGTACTTACCTGTTCGCAACGATCATCGGACTGTTCATCGGCAAGTTCATCGCTTCGGTTTTCTTCCTCGCTGACGATTTAAGGAGAATATTGCAGTGGGGTGGTGGAAAGCTTTATTATCAATTTATTGCCAACGAAAATTTTCAGGGAGCACCGATCTCGCGATCAATGTTCATGAGCTGGCTGGGCATGGGCATTGGAGGCACCGTTTTCGGATCCATGGTTTGGGGCTTCGGCAACAAATACCGATACAAGACCAACCATGTCAAGCTCCGGTACGAGAACCTGCCCGCGGCATTCCGCGGCATGAAAGTGCTCCAGATCTCCGACGTCCATTCCGGGAGCTTCACGGACAAGCAGGCCGTCGCCCGGGGCATCGATCATATCCTGTCGGAGAAGGCCGACCTCATCCTGTTCACCGGGGACCTGGTCAATGACCAGGCCAAGGAGATGGAAGATTACCAGGATCTTTTCTCCAAACTCAAAGCGCCACTGGGGGTGTTCAGCACTCTGGGAAATCATGACTATGGCGACTATCATCAGTGGGAAAATCCTGAAGCAAAGCACGCCAACCTGGAGCGCCTGAAGCAGGTGCATGCCGACATGGGCTGGCGCCTGCTGATGAACGAGCATGTGGCCATCGAGAAGGATGGTCACCAGATCGGGCTTTTGGGCATCGAGAACTGGAGTGCAAAGGGAAATTTCCCGAAGTACGGGAAGATGGCCGACGCCCACGCCGGATCCGACAAATACCCCTTCAAGATCCTCATGAGCCACGACCCCAGCCACTGGGAAGCCGAGGTGATCCCAAAATATGGCGATGTGGACCTGATGCTCGCTGGCCATACCCACGGTATGCAGTTCGGCGTGGAGCTGCCAGGCTTCCGCTGGAGCCCCGTCCAGTATGTCTACAAGCAATGGGCCGGCCTTTACGAGCAGGGCAACCAGAAACTCTATGTGAACCGGGGCTTCGGATTCCTCGGTTATCCGGGACGGGTGGGGATCATGCCGGAGATCACGGTATTCGAGCTGGTTTGAGTCAGCATCAGGATGGTGGCGCGTGGCGACACACGCCACGGAAGTAGGCATCTGCATCGATAATCCGTGGTTCGTGTCTTCACGAACCACTCCAACCTGAAATATCCCGCAGTTCCCGTCGTTAAACCCGGGTCCGGTTTTCCCGTCAAAGGAAGACCCATTCCCAAAATCTGCGTATGACGACCCGTGTCCTGACCGTGATGCTGACCCTGTCCTTGTTTTGCCACCGGGGGGAAGCACAGACCCTTCCTCCGGCCGACAGCAGCCTCTCGGCCCTGTCGAACGACTCCCTGCTTCAGGCCATTCGTGACCTGGTCAAGGATATCGATGTACGGAAGAGCATCTTCTCCGCAAGCATCGGCGTGGGCAACCGACTTTACAGCATGCGCAATGATGGGATGAATGCCCAACAGTCCTCGCTCAACCAGTTTGCCATGACCCCCATGATCTCCTACGTACATAAGTCCGGCCTGGGCATCACTGGAATGGCTTATGGGAAGATCGGCGACGGGAACCTCACCCCTTATCAGTTCGTCCTCTCTCCTTCATACGACCGCATGGGCCGTGGGAAGCTGGCCTATGGCATTTCCTATGCACATTATTTCGTGCGCGACGACCTTGATTTCTATGCCACGCCGCTGACCAACGAGCTCTATGGCTATATCCATACCCGAAAGACCTGGCTGGAGCCTGGACTGTCCGTAGGGTGGGCAGGGGGTGGTTATCGAGAGGTAAGGACCCTGGACACGACTATTCTGGGAATTCCGCGGCATATCGAGGACACGCTGAAAGTGCACTTGCAGGATCTGACCGTGGCGGCCAGCCTCTCGCATGATTTCAATTTCGATGATGTGCTCTTCAAAGGTGACGGGATTTCCCTTGAGCCGCGCCTTTCACTGGTGGCGGGCACTACTGCATACACGTATGACCTGAAGCGGACCGTGCTGTTGCACCGCAAGCTGCTGACACGCACGCGCATTCGCGCGGGAAGCAAGACGGGCGATACGGGTTTTCAGATGCAATCGGCCGGCTTTTCCCTGACCGGTTCTTACATCATCGGCAACTGGGCGATATCGCCGCAGTATTACCTGGGCTATTATTTCCAGGACAGTGAGCATCCCTTCACGCATCTTTTCAGCCTGGCTGTGATGGTGATGTTCTGATCACCCCTGTATATGTTATAACTTTGCGAACCTTGCCCAACGAAGTGGGTCGTTTAACCATCCGTTATTATAATTGGCCTTCCATGGCATATGGCTTGTGCCATTCCTGGAAAATACACACATGAGAAAGAGCATCATCATCCTGACCATCGCAACACTGTCGGCTGCAGGCGCAGCGGCTCAAGGGTTTCATCTGGGCGTACGTGCCGGCGCGAACATGAACCGGATCGACGGCAAGTCCTTCAGCGACCAGTTCAAGTATGGCTACCACGCAGGCGTGGTGGCCGAGATCATGTTCACCCCGCATGTCGGCATCGAGCCCGGCGTTTATTTCAACCAGAGCAACCTGCAAACAGGGTATGGTTTCGACACCTTGTACAAATCCATCAACCCGGGCACCCTGAAGGAGGTCAAACTGAACTACCTCACCATACCGCTGTTGGTGGACGTGCGCCCCGTATCGTTCCTGACACTACAAATGGGCCCACAGTTCGGCATCCTGATGTCCAGCAGCAATACATTGCTGGAGAACGGGAAGTCGGCTTTCACTCATGGCAACCTGGCCATGGTCGGCGGCGTGCAATTCAACCTCGCCAGGTTCCGGGTGTACGGTCGATATGCGGTGGGGCTGAACAGCGTCAACGACATCGACAACCGCGACAGCTGGAGAAGTCAATCCGTCCAGATCGGGCTCGGATTCAACCTCTGAACGTGCTGATTTAGCATAAATGACTGACAATCCGGGCCGAATGGCCCGGATTTTTCATGGTGGCACCCTTTTGGACAAGGCTCGAATACCTATTTTCCCCTGTCCGTATATGGTTTGGTGACAGGTTGACGTTTAAAGCCCTGACTATGGATAAGACCCCCCTTATGTTCGAACCCGAAGAAGAACTTGATTTCTTGCCCATTCTGCCCCTTTCCGAGAATGATAGTGACGGTGCTGACGAGAAACCCATCCCGGAAGAGATCGCCATCCTACCCCTGCGCAACACCGTCCTGTTCCCCGGTGTGGTGATCCCGATCACGGTGGGCCGCGACAAATCGATCAAGGCCGTCAACGAAGCCTACAAGACCGACAAGATCGTGGGTGTACTGGCCCAGAAGGACAGCGCCATCGAGGACCCTTCCATGTCCGATCTGGTGACCATCGGTACAGTGGCCCGCATCATCAAACTCATCAAGATGCCCGATGGCGGCACCACCGTCATCATCCAGGGCAAGACACGATTCTCCCTCCGCGAAGTGGTCACCGAAGAGCCTTATTTCAAGGCCAAGGTGGACCTGCTGGAAGAAGAGGAGGGCAAGGACGACGAGGCCTTCCGTGCCGCCGTCAGCTCCATCAAGGACCTGGCAGCACAGATCATCCAGCTGTCGCCCAACATCCCGGCGGAGGCCACCATCATCCTCAAGAACATCGAGAACCCCTCATTCCTGATACATTTCGTCAGCAGCAACCTGAACAGTGACCTGAATGAGAAGCAGCAACTCCTCGAGATGAACGATATCCGCCAGCGTGCGGAGATGTTGCTCCACCTCCTGCAGAAAGAGTTCCAGTTCGCCGAGCTGAAGAACAAGGTGACCAACAAGACCAAGTCCGAGCTCGACAAGCAGCAGCGCGATTACTTCCTGCAGCAGCAGCTCAAGAGCATCAAGGAGGAACTGGGCGGTGATTCGAACGAGCGCGAACTGGCGGAGATGCGCAAGAAAGCCGAGGGCAAGAAATGGCCCGTGGCCGCGCAGGAGCTGTTCCGCAAGAACATCGAGAAGCTGGAACGCATGCACCCCAGCACGCCTGACTACTCTATCGTATATAACCATATTGACCTGATGCTGGACCTGCCCTGGGGCGACACCACTGAGGACGTGTACGATCTCAAGCGTGCGAAGAAGATCCTGGACCAGGATCATTTCGGCATGCACAAGATCAAGGAACGCATCCTGGAATACCTGGCGGTGCTGAAACTGAAGGGTGACATGAAGAGCCCCATCCTCTGCTTCATCGGTCCTCCCGGTATCGGCAAGACCTCCCTGGGCCGCAGCATCTCACACGCCATCGGCCGCAAATATGTGCGCATGAGCCTCGGAGGCCTGCACGATGAGAGCGAGATCCGTGGTCATCGAAAAACCTATATCGGCGCCATGCCCGGCCGCGTTCTGCAGAACATCCGCAAGGTGCATAGCAGCAACCCGGTCATGATCCTGGACGAGATCGACAAAGTGGGCAAGGACCATCGCGGCGATCCCTCCTCTGCGTTACTGGAAGTGCTGGATCCCGAACAGAATCATAGCTTTTACGACAACTACCTGGAACTGGACTATGACCTCAGCAAGGTGTTGTTCATCGCCACGGCGAATGACATCTCCAATATACAGCCTGCTCTGCGTGACCGCCTCGAGATCATCGAACTCAGCGGCTATGCGGTGGAGGAGAAGGAAGAGATCGCCAAGCGCCACCTGCTGCCCAAGCAAAAGGAAGCTCACGGCCTGAAGGAGGTGAACGTGCGTATGAGCAACAACGTTCTCCAGGGACTGATCGAGAATTACACCCGTGAAAGCGGTGTGCGTGAACTGGACCGCCAGCTGGCTTCCCTCATGCGTTCCGTGGCCAAGGACCTGGCGCTGAAGGGAAAGGTCAAGCCCACGCTGACCATGAAGGACGTGGAGCGCATTCTGGGCAAGCCCCGTTACAGCAACGACATGTACAAGACCGCCAATCTGCCCGGTGTGGCGGTGGGATTGGCCTGGACCTATGTCGGTGGCGATATCCTCTTCATCGAGACCAGCCTCAGCGAAGGCAAGGGCGAGCTCAAGCTTACCGGCAACCTGGGCAATGTCATGAAGGAAAGTGCTTCCACTGCCCTGACCTGGCTGCAGGTGAACGCCAAGAAGTACGGCATCAGTCAGGAGGACTTCGTCAAGAAGAACATCCATATCCACGTGCCCGAAGGGGCCACCCCCAAGGACGGTCCCAGTGCCGGCATCACCATGCTATCCGCATTGACCTCCGCCTTCACGGGCCGCAAGATCAAGCCTTATCTGGCCATGACCGGTGAGATCACCCTTCGCGGACAAGTGCTACCCGTCGGCGGCATCAAGGAAAAGGTACTGGCCGCCAAGCGCTCCGGGCTCAAAGAGATCATCATGTGCTGGCAGAACCAGAAAGATGTCGAGGAGATCAACGCAACATATATAAAAGGCATGAAGTTCCATTACGTCAAAACCATGCAACAGGTACTGGAACTCGCGCTCGTTCCTTAAAAAAAATAAAAAACTCAACCAACCGCCAGGACGCGTGTTATTAATGGTCAAAGGATCCACGAGGGGCCCTTTCATGTTGGTTGTTTTAAGGGTTTAAGAAGGTCCTCCATGTCCATGGCGGACCTTCATATTTATGGGCCGGGGGATTCCGTATTTTAGCGTTACATGAAGCGGCTCCTGCCCATTCTCTTTTTCTGTTCAATCTTTGGCGCTCGGGTAAGCGTGATCGCTCAAACACTCGGGGGATCGTCCGCATTCAGTTTCGTCAAACTGCCCAATACGCCGCAACTCACTGCTCTGGGCGGCGTCAACATCTCGAATATCACGAATGATATCGGTCCGAGCTTCCACAACCCTGCTTTGCTTCGTGAGGCGATGAGCGGACAGGTCAACGCCGTGTTCGGCACTGCCCCTGCCGGGATCAAGATACTCGATGCCCTGGGCGGTTGGAGGTACAAGCCCTGGGCGACGAATTTTTCCCTGGGCGTGCATTATATTTCCTATGGACAGGCTCCCCTGACCGATGCCTCGGGAAATATACTGGGCGATTTCAGCCCGCGCGATATGGTCGTACAGGCCTCGTTCTCCCGCACGTACCTGGAGCGCTTTCATTATGGCGCCAGTTTCAAATACATCTCCAGCGTATATGGTCCCTATCGTTCCTCCGCGATCGCGGCGGACGTAGGCCTGACCTATACCGATTCCGCAGGATTGTTCCAGGCGGGCTTCGTGGCCAAGAACATGGGGGCTCAACTCAAGACCTATGCCGGGCAAGCGGAGGATATGCCCTTTGATATCCAGTTGGGCGTGACCAAGCGCCTGCGTCAGTTGCCCATCCAGTTCTCCTTGACCGCTCAACGCCTGCACCAATTCGACATCGCCTATTCCGACACCCTGTTCAATCAGGACAATTATGGCGACAGCCGGAAGTCAGGATTCGCGGACAAGCTGTTCCGCCATTTCGTGTTCGCGGTACAGGGCTATATAGGGAACAAAGTGGAGCTGACCCTGGGTTACAACGTTCTTCGCGGGAAGGAGCTGTCCATCGGTAATGTGTCGAACGGACTCACGGGTTTCTCATTCGGTGTGGGTGTGCTGTTGGATCGTCTCCAGATCCGCTACGCCCACACGATGTACCAGCGCCAGATCGCAGCCAATCAATTCGGCATCAGCATGGACCTGGATGCGAAGAAAAAGCGTTAACGCCTCACCAGACTGTTTTTTATTGTTTCAGGGATGGGATGTCTTGCAGAAACACCGAGCGGTCCGGTTGGTGCGGTGTCTTGGTGTTGAACAGCAGGTCCAACAATTCTAGGAAAACATTGACGTTCGAGGCTGGTACATGAAATTTTTCATTCGAGGAAGCCGGCAATCGGATCGCTGCATAGTTCATGAAGAACTGTTCGCGGGGCAGCGGTTCGCCGTGTCCCCGAAAGCCGTGGTCGGACAGCAGGAGGATGACGGCGGGCCGGTCGTTTTTCTCCCGGATGGCTTTGATGAGTCCGAGTATCCGCTCATTGGCATGCGGCAAATATTGGCGGTAGGCTTCATTCGTGGGGGTGTCCATTTCCCTTTGAAGGGTGGCCTTGTCCTTCGGCCTTCCGGTGCTGTCCACATAGAATGGAGGATGTGGGAGATACAGGTGTGTATACACGAAGCGTGGACCGGTACCTTTACTTTCTGCCTCGCGGATGGTGCGTGCTATGAGGGTGTCGTTGTTTTTCCCAGGAGCATAGATGAGGTCCTTAGATAAAACGCCGATCTCGAGCGGCCCTGTAAGAATCAGGTGACCAAGATCCTTCTTCACGCGCATGAGCAGGGTCTGAGCCATCAGCAGTTTTCCCTTCACGGGCAAGAAGGTACTGCCCACGGGAGTAGGCGCGCCGGGCAGGTCGAAGATGGAATAGTTGCGCAGGCCATAGCCGTGCGCCAGTAACGTGCTGCAGACGCTGCTCTGCCGGATGTCCCGCGCACAATGATTGTAGTCCTCTGGTGTGCAGGAGGTCGTATCGGGGATCCAGTTGAGGTATCCCATATTCAGCGTGGAAGCGACGGAGAAGGGTGTAAAATTGTAGTTGCTGCGCATGTCCGGCATGACCAGGAATCCCAGTTTCACCAGTGCAGAATCCATGTACGAGTTGTCATAACCCATACGCTCTTTCAGCGCCCGGGTGCTGGAATATTCGTCAGTGACTATATAATATATGTCGGGGAAGTCCGCTTTGGGAATTCCCGTGACCACGTTGGCGATCCTGGCTGGGTTATCATGTTTTACTTTGTTGTCCAGGCCCTTGGCGATCTCCACAAGGATCAGAAGTACCAACAACATGGAGAAGTAGCTGGTGAAACGCTGCCCAGGAGCATTTTTCCTCATCCGTAAAAGCAGCATGAGCAGACCTATGCCGATCAACGGCAGCAGCACGCCGTACTTCGACAAGAAATGGAAGGCGGCATGGTCGTGGAAAAAATCCTGCACCGCCCCGAAGAAGAAATGTACGGCCATGATCGCTGAAGTGGCCAGGCCGGCTTTTACATTGTCCCGATAGAACAGTCGGAACAGGATGAACATTACCGTCGCGGCGATCATGTGCGCCCACAAAAGGGGCAGGACATCCCCTGCATCCAGGTTGCGAAACTGTTCGTTCCAGCCATGGAGGAAGAAGAAGACGGGCAGAGCCGCGATCCAAAAAAGAGGTGATGTCCGGACGGCTTTGAACATGCCGCGAAAGGTTTTTTTATCGCGATGAAGATAGGCCTTCCTGAGGGCTTATTTGCGACGGAACAGGAAGAGGGTACGGTCCAGTCCTTGGATGCCGCGTCGTTCTGCAAGTTCATAGTGTTCGCTGAATGCAGCAAGGAAATTTGTCTCGTTGTATTCCGTGAAACCATCTTTCCGATGCTTCAGCAGTTCCTGTGCCTTGGGGTCATGCTTGGGCACGAACTCGATCAGCAGCCAGGGGGAAATTCTGGCGAAGGTCTCCGACATTTTGGAAAAGGGCAAGTTCCTGCCCAAGGCCAGGTGGTGTACAAGGGCGAGCGCCAGTGTCAGATCGGTGCGTATGCGGTCAAGGAACGCAGGCCTTTCCGAATTGCCCCAGCCAATGGCGGGCGGGGGATTCATCAGGTCCACTACGATCGGGAGAATGGATCGGACAGTACCCTGGCTGCGTTCGAGGCTGATCTTTCTTGCCAATTGATCCACGCTGCGGGCGTCCACATCGGCAGCGATCACCCGCTTGCCTTCCGCAGCCAAAAGCATGGAGAATTCACCGGTATTGCTGCCTGCGTCGAAGATGGTATCGATGGACTTTCCAGCAAGCAGTTCGGTCACCGCTTTCTTCTTGGCTTCCAAATAGCCACCGCCGAGGATGGTTTCTTCATAATAATCGCTCCAGGTGGACGGTCCCTCGCACTTCAATGTGGCGATACCGGATCGCAGGTGGTCGATGATGCGGTGGAGTTTGTCTTTAGAGAAAACGATCTTCTTTGTTGGCCCCTTGCCGGGCTTCATCTTCGAAGGAAGATGGATGTGCAGGGCGCTGAGGGTCTGGAACCTCGTGGATCGGGGCAGGAGCGATGCACAGCGTTCGAGCGGAATGCCCTCCGGATGCAAGGCCAGAAATCGGATCAGGTCGGGATCCCGTTTGGCGGCCAGCAACAGGGGCGCCAGGAAACCGGTGCAGAACTGGTGATAGGCGACCCAGGGGTCTTCCGGGTGATAGGTCTCGAAAGAAAGTGTATCAATGAATATTGCCGCACCCTGCTTATCGAAAATCACGTTGAACGGTGTGGCATCTTTCAGGGAAAGGCCAACCTTCATGGCCTCTTTCTGGATGTCCAGCGTGAGGCAGGCAGCTTCTTGAAGCTGGCTGAAAGACCATTCGTACGGATATGTGATCGGGTCGATCCTGCGCGGACGGATTATTTTCCAGGCCCTGTCGTCGGTGCCGGGAATGCTCGCATCTTCATGTTCGATCAGCCAGCCTTTTCCACTGAGGGTCGCGTAGAGGCCTGAGTCCATCAATTTCCCGAAGTCCTCCTGGTATGACCGGTTGACCTGGCGGTACACTACGCCATCCTGCAGGAATACATGACCGGCGGGGTCACGATAGGAAGCTGGATGGGGTGTAGAGGGCATGGTGGATCAATCCTCTTTTTTCTTCCGCTGGAAGAATGACTTCACCCAGTTGACGCCTACCTTGAAATAGAAAGCTGCTCCCAGTGTCGCGGCGACGATCACCTGCACGAGATAACTGCCGCTGCCCGGATCAACGTATAGGTAGATGCGGTGCATCAAAAGTAGCTGAGGTTGGTTTTGGGAGACAGGGTCAGC
>Ga0075026_100001231_pt1 | contig 10821 bp, 12 predicted proteins | sample Str012_2_FD_71392 | JGI IMG/M metagenome (GOLD analysis project Ga0075026, IMG submission 71392) | Freshwater sediment microbial communities in response to fracking from Pennsylvania, USA - Straight Creek_MetaG_SC_2012 | ecosystem: Environmental > Aquatic > Freshwater > Creek > Sediment...
GTGGGCTACGTGCCAGCTTGGAGTCTGCTCTCGCGGACCCGGCCGCGGACTTGACTGCTGCGGCCCGGGCCGCGATCACTTCCGCGGACCGCCTCGAGCTGACGATCGCGGATCTCATTGCGCTGACCCGGGGCGCGCCCGCGAGCGGTGGGTCTCTCAGCGTCGACGTCGAGCTCGACGAGACCATCATGCGATGGAGCGGCATCCTCGCGGCCGTGGGTCGCCCACTCCGGCTGAGACTGGCCGAGGACCCCCCGCAGGCGGCCTGCTCCTCCACGGGGTTTGCGCAGATTCTCGACGTCTTGGTTGACAACGCCCTGCGTCACGGTGCTGGCGCCGTAACGCTGACCCTACGAACTGCGACGAGTGCGGTCGCCGTCGACGTCACCGACGAGGGGCATGGCATCGACTCAGAGATCGACATCTTCGCTCGAGGAGTCTCCCCCCACGGCGGGTCCGGGATCGGGCTCGCGTTCGCCCGAGGCGTCGCAGAGGACAACGGCGGAAGGCTGCAACTGTCCCGGCGGGAGCCCACCACCCGCTTCACACTCTTGCTACCCGTCGCCGACCGACAGTCGTCGTGCGACCCCTCGGCTACGCGCCCCACCTGACTGGAGGTAACTGGTCTCCTCGGGCGGATGTTCGCGGTCCGGACCCTCGCGACCTCAGGAGCACCGAAACGTGACTGAGCGACCGGTGGGCTGGCGAAAGCCGTGGGCATCAGGTGCGGTGCGAAAGGTGCGACGGCGCTGGCAGGCGCAGCACGAACCTTCCGCCAGGTCCTGGAGATGCCGTGACATCGCCGTGGCTCTGTTCCGCGAACGCGTGCACGATGGCCAGTCCGAGCCCGCTGCCGCCGTCGTCGCGGGCACGACTGGGATCAAGCCGTACGAAGCGCTCGAAGACGCGGTCCAGCTGGTCGGCGGGGAGCCCGAGGCCATCGTCGGTCACCTCCAGGATCACCCAGTCGCCCTCGCGAGAGCACGTGAGCGCGACGCTGCTGGTGGCATGCTGGACGGCGTTGGAGAGCAGATTGCCGACCGCTCGACGCAGAGCGTGTGCATCGGCTTCGATCTCCACGCGACCTGAGCAGGTCACGAGGATCCCCTCCCGAAGTCGGGCGGCGCGTGCGACCTCGTCGTCTACCGCGTCGGGTAGGACCAAGCTCGCGGGACGCAGATCCTCCCCACTGTCGGCCCTGGCCAGGACGAGCAGGTCGTCGACGAGCGAGGTGAGCCGGTCCACGTCGAGCAGAGCGTCGTCCGTCCAGGCAACGACGTCGGCCGGTCTGTCCTGTCCGAGCTCGAGCGCCAGCCGCAACGTGGTCAGTGGTGTTCGCAGTTCGTGCCCAGCGTCTGCGACGAACTGCCTCGTCGCTGTCGACTGTTCGTGCAGCCGATCGAGGAGATGGTTCAGGGTGATGGCCAGATCCGCGACCTCGTCACCGGAGGCCGGGACAGGCAGCCGCCCCTCATCGAGGGTCCGGAGGCGCTCCGCCTCCTCGGTGAGATCGGACACCGCATCGAGTGCGCGTCCCACTTGACGAGCCACCAGCATGCACACGAGAACGGTGATGATGGGGATGGACACGGCAAGCACGACCACAACGCTGTCGCGAGTGCTCTTCACCTGGACGTCGCTGCGGGCGGTGCAGACCTGCAGGGACTGCCCGCCGACGGTGATCGGGACGGTGAGCACACGGAACGTCCCGTCGAGGCCAGGCCAGGCGAGATCGACCGTCTGGGCTCCACCGGCGTCCGCAGCAGTGGACGGGCAGATCCGCGCGGCTGAGGAGACTCCCGGGGTGGTCGCGACGGGAGTGCCGTGCTCGTCAACCACCTGCACCACCACAGGATCGCGCGGATTGAGCGCCGGCAACGAGATCGGATCGCCGGACTTCGGTGGGTTGGTCTTCAGCTGGGCGATAACGTCGCTGGCGCTCGAGTGCAAAGTGTCGTCCAACGCCCGGGTCGCGGCCCCGGTCACGCTGATCACAGCGATCACAGCCACCATCAGCGCGCCCACGAACACGACGACCCCGGCCGAGGTCACGGCCCTCGCTCGCAACGATCGTGGCGCATTGCCCATCACTGGTCGTCCGAGGTGACGCGGTACCCCACATTGCGCACCGTCTGCACGACACCAGGACCTAGCTTGCGGCGCAGCCCGACCATGCTCACCTCGACCAGATTCGCCTCGGCATACGGCTCGTTCCACACCTCGTCAAGCAGCTCCTGCTTCGAAACTGCCCGACCGGGCGCGCTCATCAAGTACGCGAGAACGTCGAACTCGCGAGCAGAAAGAGCCAGCTCCCCCTCATCGATCCACGCGCGATGGCTCTGCGGGTCGAGCCTCAGCGTGCCGAGCGTCCGCAGGTGCGACGACGGCCTCCGACGCACCAGATTCGCCAGACGAGCGAGGAGCACCGGGGTGCTGAACGGTTTGGTCACGTAGTCGTCCGCGCCGAACTCCAGCGCATCCAGCTCGTCGAACTCACCGTCCTTGGCCGTGAGCATGACCACAGGCACGTCGTGGCCGTCGGCCCGCAGCCCCTGCAGGACCCGGTAGCCGGACAGCCCCGGAAGCATGATGTCGAGGATGACAACGTCGTGACCCCCCGCCTTCGCGAGGCGGAGACCGAGCTCGCCATCGTGCGCTAGGTCCACGGCGTACCCCGCTCGGCGCAAAGCCTCGCCGAGCAGACGCGCCAGCCGGACCTCGTCCTCGACCACGAGAACCCGCCGACCCATCCCCGAGGTCGCGGGCTCGTGCGGGGCAGGTGTGGCAGAGGTCATGGTCACCATGGTGGCGCAGAGGTGGCTGGCGGTTCCGGCCGAGCCACCCCTGCACCCCGTCGGTCAGGCAGAGTGCTCGCCCGCGAGCATCAGGTCGTCATCGGGGTCGTCTTTCCGGCCCGGGTTGGCGTCGCCGCCTGGGGGTGCCGTCGACTCGGCGCCGAGGACCTGACGTGCGTCCGACCGTGCGACGTCGATACGGGATCGGGTGAGATAGCCGATCAGCGCTGCGATCGCCAGCAGGAAGACGACGCTGGTCTTCAGCTTGCCGATGCCCAGCCCGCCGTCCTCATGGTGCTGCCCGAGCAGGTCACCGATCGATGCCCCGAGTGGGCGGGTAAGGATGTATGCCGACCAGAACGCGAGCACGCTGTTGAGTCCCAGCTTCCAGTGCGCGAGCGCTATCGCGGCGATCGCCGTCGCGAACAGCATGGTGGTCCAGAAGTAGCCGAGAGCCAGCTTCTCCGAGATCAGGTCGCCCGACGCGGTCCCCAGCGCGAAGGTGAACAGCACCGCCAACCAGTAGAAGACCTCACGGCGAATAGTCGTGATGCTGTGGATCGACAGCGTCTTCTCCACCGCGTACCAGACACTGAACACCCCGGCCAGGATGACGGAGAACACGATCGTCGTCGTGAGCAGCGGAACACCGAAGTTGTCCGTCAGGTTGTCGGTGATGAGTGTGCCGACAACGCTCAACAGGACGACCGTGATCCAGTAGACCGCGGGAACATACCGGGTGAGGGTGAACTGAGCGATCAGGAAGACGATCAGAAAGGTGCTCATGATGTACGTGGTCATCGTGAGCCCAAGACCGAGCTTGTCGTTGAGCAGGTCAGCGAAGGTCTCACCGACAGTCGTGCACAGCACCTTGATCACCCAGAAGACGACAGTGACTTCGGGGACCTTGCTGAGCATGTGGTGGTGATCGAGTCTCTGCTGAGACTGGGTGAGTGACGTCATGACACCAACGGTAGAAAGGGCGACCTGAGCCGAACCTGAGCCACGACCCCATTCGGCCCAACCACAACGCTGCCAGGCCGAGCAAGGCGACGATCGAAGGAACCACGGCAAGGTGCGACGCGTTCCGGCTCAGCCCGTGCCCCTTCCTGGCTCTGGTAACTGTCTCCGTTCGTGGGTGCGGACCAACGAGCGGCTGCAAAACTGCAGCCCTCCGAGACGTTCCGGCTGACGGCGCCGTGCGCAGAGTCGCCTGATGCCGGTGATGCACTGCCCTCACGAGTGTCGACGTGAACAGGGCATACCATCGGGCGGTGACCTCCTCTTCACGCGTGCGTACCACGGCGCTCACCTGGGTTCTCATCGCTATCGGCGTAGTGTCCATCGGCGTCGCGGTTGTGTACTGGATCCAGCCAGCAAGTTCGCTGCCCTCCTTCCTCCCCGGTGCTGACGTCACCAGCGCAGCGAAGCACACGAAGCACGGGATCGCTGCGCTCGGCCTCGGCGTCGTGCTGTTCATCGGTGCCTGGATGACCACGGGATCGAACAAGGGCGCCCCGCCCACGTCCTAGCCGACCGGTTCGCAACATCTCGGTGGGAGCCGCCCAGTCTGAGTTGGCCGCAACTCGCTGCGCCTCGTTCGTGCCGGTGACCTATCCGCGATCGACGTCAGGTGGGAGTCCGCACGGTGGTCGAGATCAGCTATGTCCAGGCGATCGTGATCGGGATACTCCAAGGCATCACCGAGTTGTTCCCCATCTCCAGCCTGGGTCACTCCGTGCTCCTGCCCGCGTGGCTCGGCGGCGATTGGGCAGCGCTGGTGACGCAGTACGGAACGGACGACTCCAGCCAGTCTCCCTACCTCGCGTTCATCGTCGCGCTGCATGTCGCGACAGCGATAGCGTTGCTGTTGTTCTACTGGCGGGACTGGGTCGCGATCATCAGGGCGTGGTTCACCACGATCAGGACTCGGTCCGTCACCACGTCGACAGAGCGGCTCGCGTGGTTGATTGTCATCGCGACGATTCCCGTCGGCATCACCGGCCTGGTCCTCGAGCACTCCTTCCGTGTCCTGTTCGCCAAACCCGCGGCAGCCGCGATGTTCCTAACCCTCAATGGTGTGATCTTGCTCGCTGGGGAACGGCTCCGGCGCCGTTCCGACGCCCGCGCCGCGGCGGAGACTCTGGACGCGTCAGCGTCCCTGGCCGCGGATCACGAACGCCGCCGCGCGGTAGTGGGTGGAACACGTCGCTCGCTGGACAACCTGAGCTACCTCGAGGCCGCGGTCATCGGGGCCTTCCAGACATTCGCCCTCCTGGCCGGGATCTCGCGATCCGGCATCACCATGGTGGGGGGCCTCGTCCGAGGGCTCGACCACGAAGACGCGCTCAAATTCTCGTTCCTTCTCGCCACACCCGTGATCCTCGCCGCCGGGCTGTTCAAGATCCCGACCCTCGCCGGTCCGGCGGGTGACGGCATCCATGGACAGGTGATCGTGGGTGCCATCGCGGCGGGGCTCGCCGCCTATGCCAGCGTCCGCTTCCTCACCCGGTACTTCACCACCCGAACTCTCACGCCGTTCGCCATCTACTGCCTTGTCGTGGGCACCGCGTCGTTGATCAAGTTCATCTAGGACTCGGCTCGGATCGTCGCTCTTCGGCGCAGACTGCTGCCTGTTCGTGTCCCTCGAGGCTGCCGCTGCCGCTGGCGGAACCCGGAGGGACACCTCGCGCTGGGCGAGCCATCTCCTACTCGCGGGTGGCGCTCGACTTCAGGCGTCGCTCAGGTGCATCTGCGTATCGTAAGAATGGAGGTCCGGCGGACTGTGCCCACGGTGAGAGGTGGTTGAGATGCTCGTGTGGCGCGCGGCCTGGTTGGCGCCACGGCTGGTGCTCAGCTCTGCGGGGAACATGAATCGGGCGACTCGTAGTCGGCGCACGTGCGATGACAGCGCCAAACCACATGACCGGGGCAACCACACAGTGCGGCGAGAAGCATCGGGCGCACGTCGCGCTGGACATCGTCCGCACATGGTGACGCCGCGGGTGCATCCGAAATGGCAGATCCCCCCGTGTATGTCGTGGCTGTTCCACGTCGCCGCAACAGTCGCGCTCGCCATCGCGGTCGTCGACCACTCGCACACCCCTCAAGAAAATCTGGGCTTCCGCAGCCGAGCCCTCGTCCTATCCCTCGCGCTAGCCTTGCTGGGACGCGTCACGGCGGCGCAGCAGACACGACGCGCGAGCTCACCCACGACACGGCCCGAACGAAGCGACCAGCGCCCGTGGTGACTCGACTGTCGCGAGCCACGGCGAAAGACCTCCGCCCTGTGGGCCATCGCCTCCGCCGGGTGGCCCTCGTAGTCGCGGGTGCGCTGGCGATCGCCGCGCTGATCGCCCTGTTCTGGCGGGTGCAACGTCTAGCTGGACTCGACCGCAGCGTCGACGCGGCAATCTGGGTATCTGCCCAGACTCACGTTCGCACCGTTGTCTGCACCGCGATTGATTCGTCCCATGAGGCCTGCACCGCGACGGATTCACGCGGCTCCCAATGGAGACGCATCGTCGTCTACAACGGTCACGCGTGGAACTTCGGCTGACGGCGGTGAATCCCCCTTGGTGTGGCTGAGCCCCGATTCACCGGCTAGGGCGATGTTGCCGTTGATCTCGTATACCCCTCGGCCTCGATGGTGGCCAGGTCAGTGAGCCTGGGCCAGCTTCTTCATCGAGGTCGGTGTCGCGCTGACCTCTTCCAAGGCGGTAACCAGCGCGGTGAGTTCGGAGTCGGTGCTCACGCCGCGGTGTGGCGCTGAACAGCATCCTGGCCGCCAAGTGTCCGCCCTCGCCATCAGGCCGATCGCGATGTGGACGTGCTCGCACTGGTGCTGCGCGATGGCCTCAGAAGCCATCCGTCACCTGCCGGTGCCGGTCGAATGAACTCGTGTCCCTCATGGTTCAGCACGGTTCGCTGACGCCTATCGCGGCGTAGCCCCCGTCGCTGCTCCCCCACGTAGTGGCCGGGGATCTTCGGTTCTGGACTTGCCGGATTGGACCCGGTCCTTGTGACCGACGCCGCTGCCCTTCTTCAGCAGGAGGAGGTCAGCATGACCTTGTTCCGTCAAAGGCATCGGCTGTCCTCGTCGGGACCAATCGCCTCGACTTCCATGACCGCGACGGAGAGGGAGTCCAGCACCTGCTCCGGGGTACGGCCCTCGTGGACCCCGAGCGCGCGAGCCAACATCGCGGCCACGCGGGTTTGGCCGAACAGGATCTGGCGCTGGCAGACCTCGTTGTCGACGCCGCGGGCGTTAAGGAGTGCGTCTTCAGCGTCGATCCGCCGGCTGAGGCGCGCACGGACGAGGTCAATGGCGTCGTGGATGTGATCGTGCCCGCTCATGGCGTCAGGATGAACCCGGGCGACTGTCTGATGCTCGCTGGCACGAATACAAAAGTTGTGGGGTCGCGCCATCTTTGACGGACTTCGCAACGCCATCATCGAGACTGGAGCTGTCCTGCTCGTCGAGATGAAGGCGGTTGGGCCGTGCGGCGGGGGTCGTGAGAGCCGTCGGCAGTTGTATGGGTCGAGGTCGGCGTCACCGCTCAAGGTGGTCGTAGCCGCCATCTCTCAGATACAAGCCCGCCACAGGCCTAGCGTGACGCCCACACCCAGCCGGGGAGAAGCACATGTCCAAGTACTTGTTCGAGGTGAACTACACCCTCGAGGGCATGCGCGGAGGGGGGTTCTGCGGCAGGTTCAGTTGATCAACCGAACACACAACAGACCCTGCGTTCGCGACAGCTGCGCCGCGTGAGCGAGTCAATCAACAGCAGCACCACGGGCAGGCGCTCGTCTTCCCCTCTCGCACGTTAGGCCCACGGTGTGACCCGCCGACGTCAGCGGCCCAGGGCGCAGACGCAGCCGGCCCGATCGGAACACGTTGTCACCACCGAAGCTCCCCGGTAGCCGTTTGGTTTGCGCGAACCTGTATCACCGATCGCGCCCTTGCCTCAGGTAGGTGTCCATCACCGCTACGGACCCCTTGGAGGGTTACATGAACAGGTCACCTGAACCGCCACATGGCGCACTCGGTGAGCGGGGGCAGCCCACAACCGAACGCCCCGAATCGGCCATGACCGGAACTTCGGTCACTGGGTCGCGGATCTCTCAGCCGCACCCGACGGCGCCGACGGCTCATCGCAGCCACCAGCCTGACCCCGACGAAGACGACTAGGGGGTCACGGCGATGGCTCTCTACTTCCAGAACGTCACCCCTGAGACGGTGTGGGTGTCGTTCCTCTACAACAACCCCGACTGCGGGGCCAACGGCGGCACACCCTGGCGCAAGCTCGGCTGGTGGCGCATCGACCCCGGTCAGACGTTCAACGCGTGGAACACCGACCTGCGCACGGTCAACCGCTACGTCGCCTGGTACGCCGAGCAGTACCGCGACTCAGGTGGCGCGACCTGGTCCGGGAACGGCAACAACTGGTACTCCATCCCCGACATCGGGTTCAACCAGTGCTACGACGACCAGACCAACTGCAACCAGCAGCCCGACTTCAACCAGCTCGACTTCGCCGGAAACTCCGACGTACTCGTCGTCCTGGGACCAGAGCCCGGCCAACGCTCAGTGCAGGAGTGGATCCCGCTGCCCGACCAGCTCGACTTCGACTGGAACCCGATCAGCTTCGACAACGGCGTCGCCGTCGGCGGCTGGTCACACCTCACCGTCCGCAAGGACGGCACCTACAGCTTCACCGGCCACTTCCACGACTCCGGCGCCTTCGAGTACAACATGGCACTGGCCTGGGCCGTCAAGGACACCAACAACCGCGTCTACACCTTCGAGCACCAAGGCAAAGTCGCCGGCACCTTCGAAGCCGGATCACGCGACGACGACTGGTCCATCGACGGACAGAACGACGCGATCTCCACCAACTGGGCCGCCATCGCCACCGCGAACCACGCCTCCGCGAACGCCGCCGCGAACTTCGAGCTGACCAACCTGCTCAACAGCCTCATCGGAACCCTCGGCACCGTCCTGGGGATCGTCGCCATCATCATCGCCTGACCGCGACCCGAGCCCGGTGGCATCGCTGGCTGTCAGCGGTGCCATCAGGTGGCGGCAGCGACCACGCGAGCAATCTCTAAAAATCGCGGTACACGACTCCGGCTGAACCAGGACTCGTTCGTTACTCCATAGATGACGAGCGGCCCGTCAGCGCCGGACACGAGAGCCACCGCCAACTGCGGCTCGGTCTCGTCGTGGCGGCGCTCGCGGTTCACTTTCGCGTATCGAGGCTGAACTCTGCGGCGGCTGCCGAGACTCTGAGAGCGCCGATCGAAACGGTGAGTGATCCATCCATGTACTCCCAGCCGGCACCTGGTAGCCCAGTCGCCACACCTGCCGGCGCCAGCGTGGAGTGGGCGGCCGCCGGTACACGTGGGAATCTGCTGGGCTCAAGATCCGCACCGGGTCCGGATGCGGGAAGTCAGGGCGGCGTTGGCAGGTTCAGATTGCCTGCGCGATGCGCTGGCAGGCGTCGAAACTCACTCGCCCTCGGGTGGGAATGGGCACTCCGAGTTCCTCACCGAGGGAGCGGGCAACCGACGAGTGCGCGTAGAGATACCCCGCCTTCACTGAAATGGGAACTCGGCCGCGGGCCGCTACGGCGATGTCGTTCGTTGACGCCCACTCTCGAACGTCGTGCAGGTCCAGGCTCACAAGAAACTCTCCTCTGGCGAGTATCGATGCTGTCGAGCTTATCTGCGGGCAGCCGGACCGAGGTGTCCGACTGCGGTGGTCGTCACTCACCGATGCGTCGAAGTCTCAAAACGCACTGGTCCGTTGTCGTCAGCGCCGGTTGACTGACGAGGAGCTGGATTGTGTTCGCCGCGTTGCTAGGAAGCGTGACCACGCCGCGTTCGGCTGCTATGGACTTTCGCCGAATGCTGGTCCTCCGAATCCGCGATGGAGCCCTGGATGGTTCATCGGGGTGAGGCCCCCGATCGCCACGGTGGAGCAGCGACCGGGGGCAGCCAGACGTTACCTCTCGGCCCAGATGTGCGGAACGGGCTGTCCAACCTCGACTGGACAGTTGGGTCACGCGAGATTGCTCGCGCTGAGCACGCGGCCGTGGTTCCCGTTCGCGGTCGAAGAGGCTGGACAGTGCAACGCCGTGTTGCAGCGACGGCGCGGGGAGGGCCCCGGTATTACCCGCTCTCCCCCTCGACTCGAGTCAGTGCCGGGAGACCGCGAGTTGCTCCCCGAGCTTGGAGTTTTCGCGGTGCTGAGGTGCTGGGGTACAGGACTGGCGCCTGTTGGGCAACTCCATGTACGGGCGACCAAGTCCGGCAGGCGCCGACGCAGCCTCGGACATCGGACTGCTCATGCCGACGCAGCGGTGACTCTCCGAGAGCGTCGGGGGGCGAACGAGCGCCGCCTTGCGGTGTGGAGTCCGGAGCGCTCGTCGAGGGTTTCGGTATGCTCCTCGTCCTCGAAGTCATTCCGATTGATCGCTCGGACCGTGTTCACTGCTCGGCGCCCCGTCATGGGCTGGACCGGTGCGCGGATGTCACGGAGTGTGAGAGTGTCGGATCGGTTCGCTGGTGATCGGCTCAGTCCCCCGCTCGCAGGTGATCGCGGGTCGAAGTCGGGGTATAGATACAGCTCACCCACGTTGGGAGGACTGTCGGGCGTCCGGCCGGTCGGGTGCAGCTGGGTTCACCAGCGGCGACGGTGGCCACAACTGCGGGTGGGACGTTCCCGGTGCGGCGTGCCCGTCGGGGTTCAGTGGCAGTCTTCGCTCCGATGGTTGCCAGGATCCAGGTTAGGACGTCGATTCCGGCATGCCTCCGACTGCGTGTCGTCTACGGGTGCCCTCCGCGAGCTAGGCAGATTTCTCATCGGCCGCATACGGCACCCATACCCGTTTCACGGGGTGTTGCCAGCCCAAGTTCCTATCGTCGCCAGCGTGGGCGGCTATGGGCTACCCCGAACGAGGAGAACCGGATGACTGACTCAATTGGCGACTCCCTGGCCAGGAACCGCGGACGAACCGTGGCC
>Ga0075026_100001232_pt1 | contig 10817 bp, 7 predicted proteins | sample Str012_2_FD_71392 | JGI IMG/M metagenome (GOLD analysis project Ga0075026, IMG submission 71392) | Freshwater sediment microbial communities in response to fracking from Pennsylvania, USA - Straight Creek_MetaG_SC_2012 | ecosystem: Environmental > Aquatic > Freshwater > Creek > Sediment...
AAAGAATAGTGAACCTGCTCGAAGAACCCAGGAACCTCTTGGCCGCTCTCGTGATTGCCAATAGCCTCATTAACATCGGCATTATCATCATATCCAATTTTTTGATCGACCAATTGGTCCCGCTCAAACAAAATCTCTGGTTCTTTGAATTTGTAATCAAAGTGGTGACAGTAAGTTTCGTGTTGATCCTTTTTGGAGAAGTAATGCCGAAAGTCTGGGCATCCCAAAATAACCTGCAGTTCGCTTATTATACTTCCGGGATCGTCGAGATTATTTTACTGTTATTCAGAAGAGTGGGCAGTTGGCTGGTATATCAGTCAGACAAACTGGAAAATCTTTTTGGCAAGAAAAAATCTGCTGCCTATAGTCTGGAAGAACTTGATCATGCGATCGATCAAAGCACTAACAATGACGCTACCCAGGAAGAGAAAAATATATTGCGTGGTATTATCAAGTTTGGACATATCACGGTTAAACAGATCATGAAAACCCGTCTCGATGTAAGTGGCATCGAAGATTCAGTAAGTTTCGGAGAGCTTAAAAAGAAAGTCGTTGAATTGCATTATTCCCGACTGCCTGTTTATAAAAAAAGCCTGGATGAGATTACAGGCATGGTTCATACCAAGGATATTATTCCTTATCTGAATGAACCGGATAATTTTGAATGGCAGATCTTGTTGAGAACCCCTCAATTCGTGCATGAGCATAAAATGATTAAGGACCTCTTGCAGGATTTTCAAAGTAACAGGATCCATTTTGCAGTAGTTGTAGATGAATTTGGCGGAACCAGTGGTATCGTTACGCTGGAAGATATTATGGAAGAAGTGATTGGTGAGATCAAAGATGAGTTTGACGATGATGAAAACACAAGCAATAAACTGGAAGACGGATCTTATGTTTTTGAAGGAAGAACTATGATTAACGATGTTTGCAAAGCGATGAATTTACCTGTAGACACATTCGACCAGGTAAAGGGAGATAGCGATTCACTTGCCGGACTAATGCTGGAACTGGCAGGGGAGATTCCGCAAGTGAATGACGTGATTCCCTGCGGCGATTTTCAGTTCGCAGTGCTGGAGGCAGATAGTAGTCGCATTAAGAAAGTGAAGGTGCTGATCAAAAACGGTTAATGAAGCAGGTATTATTCAAGAAAAAAAGACCCATTGCATAGAAAATTTTCGAGCTGTTCAATTACTACCATTCGCAGTTGGATCAAACCCCTGTCCGGTTGTTTTTTTATTTTTTTGATGGCATGCAACAGCGTGTATACCCCAAAACCCAGGGGTTATTTTAAAATAGAATTTCCAGCACATCAATACCGGTCTTTCAATAAACCGTCATTTCCCTATTCATTTGAATTTCCGGATTACGCGGAAGTAATACAGGATACCAGTTTCTTTGATGCAAAGCCCCCCAATCCCTATTGGGTGAATATCAATTTCCCGCGGTTCCATGCCCGCATCTATATGAGTTACTACCCCGTTGGAGCGATGACATTCGAAAAACTTCGTGAGGATGCCTATAAGATGAGTTATAAACATTCATTGAAAGCTACTTCGATTGAGGATTCGGCGATGAAAACACCATTGGGTGTTTCGGGAATTTTTTTCAATGTTGGAGGCAATGCTGCCACGGCCAAACAGTTTTTCGTAACTGATTCGTTGCGTCATTTCCTGCGCGGCGCCCTTTATTTTGATGCCACACCAAATGAGGACTCTTTGGGTATCGTAAACAATTTTTTGCAGGAAGACATGCGCCATCTTATCAACACTTTCAGATGGAACAATTAACTCCGGGGTCAGCGAAAGACGGTGCGAATTCTATTAATTTTGAATACAAATCAAATCTGTGATAGCGATCGATAATGTCCTGGTGAGTAATGCGGTAGTAGAGGAACAATTTGTATGCGACCTTGCAAAATGTAAGGGTGGTTGCTGTGAAGATGGAGATGCAGGTGCGCCACTCGAAAAAGAGGAGCGCGTAATTCTCGACAAAATCTTCGAGACAGTGAAACCTTATCTAACAAAAGATGGGATAGAAGAGATTGAAAAGAGGGGACTTTATTTTTACGATAAAGAATTCGGATGGGTAACGCCCACCATTGGCGGAAAGATGTGCGCCTATGGTTTCAGGGACAAACAGGGGATTATCAAATGTGGTATTGAACAGGCTTATTATGACGGGAAAATTGAATGGAAAAAACCGATAAGCTGTCATCTCTTTCCCATCAAAACAAAGAAAAGCAGGAACCGTGATCAGGAATATGTAAACTATGAACCGCGGGAAGGTTTATGTAACCCGGCCTGCTCTATGGGTAAGAAACTTAAGGTTCCTGTCTATGTTTTTTTGAAAGAAGCGCTAATCAGGAAATTTGGAAAAGAATTTTACGAAACCCTGGATGCGACAAAAAAACATCTCGACGAGAAAGTCAAGTAACATACAGTATGCAGTTGTGAGATTTTACTTTACTTCAATCAATAATTATGTCTGATGGAGCCGCGTCGTTTATTGCCAAGAGTGTTGTAAAAGCCGCCGACCTCGATCATCGGCGCAAAATCAACTTCAACATCAGCAAATACAATGCGGTGGTTCCGCAGGGTAAAGAGCAATTTGAAAATGTGAACCTGGTTCGCGAACGCGCCAAGAACATTAAGTGGCGGGCGATTGAAACATTGGACAAACAATTGGAAAATTTCGAAGCGGCATTTACCAAAAGAGGCGGAAAAGTTATCTGGGCCGAAGATGCGCAACAGGCCCTCAACGAGGTATTAGCAATTTGCAAAGAGAAAAACTGTCGCAGCATCGTCAAAAGTAAGAGCATGGTGACCGAAGAAATAGGGCTCAATGAATTCCTTGAACATCACCAAATCGAGAGCGTGGAAACGGATTTGGGAGAATATATACAGCAACTCGATGGCGAGGCTCCTTATCATATCGTAACGCCTGCCATGCATAAAAGCAAGGAAGACGTCGCCGAGCTATTCCACGAAAAACTAAATACTCCCCGACATCTCACTCCCGAAGAACTTACACTCGTGGCACGGGATCAGCTAAGGCAAAAATATGTAAAAGCGGAAATCGGCATTACCGGTGCAAATTTCATCATCTCCGATGTAGGCGCCATCGCCGTAACGGAGAATGAGGGTAACGCCAGACTCAGTTGCGCTTTCCCCAAAACACATATTGTCATTGTTGGGATCGAAAAAATGATTCCATCACTTACAGATCTATCATTGTTCTGGCCCCTGTTGGCTACCTATGGAACCGGTCAACGCATCACTGTTTACAATACTATTGTGAGCGGCGCACGGCAGGCTGGTGAGCCCGATGGCCCCGAAGATATGTACGTAATCCTTTTAGACAATGGCAGGACCAATATCCTGGCTAATCAAAAGGCCAGGGAAAGTTTGTACTGCATTCGTTGCGGTGCGTGTCTTAACGCTTGCCCTGTGTACAAGAATATCGGAGGGCACACGTACACCGCAACTTATAGCGGTCCCATCGGCGCTGTTATCACCCCTCACCTTAAGAAAATGGATGAGTGGAGGCACCTTAGCTATGCCTCCTCTCTTTGTGGTAACTGCACGGAAGTATGTGCCGTGAAAATCAATCTCCATGAATTGCTCCTGGAAAACCGTTATGAAGCCGTCGAAAGTGGTGCAACCGAATGGAGTGAAAAAATTGCTTGGAAGGCCTGGAAAAGAGCAAGTCTGAGCAGGGGCCTAATGAATATGGCAAATCAGAAAATGAAAAACTGGGTGGTGAATAAAGTATTCAAGGGTTGGACCGCACACCGGGCAGATTTGAATTTTGCCGAAAAAACATTCAACCAAATGTGGAAGGACCGGAAAAGGTGAAAAATACGGTCATCTCGCGTATATTTTCGGGACGGTAATTGTGTCGACTTCTCTACTTTTGGCCTACCCTTCCATGCTTTTATACACCCCAAATAATACACCTCGACTCCTTTACACTATTGGGTTTATTAATAAAGAACTTTTTGATGAACCCATCCGGCTCACAAACGACCGCCAGGAATTTGTAGCATATGAAGGGCCAAGACTGAATTACTCAGACGAAGAATTTTCTCTTCAGGAATTTTTTATCAAACGAACAGCGTTGCTTTTTGAGATAGGTATTCAACCACAAATCATTGAGTGTTTTGAACTCAACTATTATAAAGTTTTTTTCCAAACAGGCGGCGATCTGCCCTTTGATATTTTTGCAGCTATTTTTTACCTGCTCAGCAGGTACGAAGAATATCTGCCTCACGAAAAAGACGCATATGGAAGATATGCGCATACAAACGCTCTGGCCTTCAGGGAAAATTTTCTGCACCTCCCGCTCATCAACATCTGGCTGGTCGAATTTAAACGAGCATTGAATGAAAAATTTCCCGACCTGATTTTTCACAGACCTGCATTTAAATTTATTCCTACCTACGACATTGATATAGCCTATTCTTACCTGCACAAGGGGTGGAAAAGAAATGCCGGCGGACTGCTTAGATCCGTTAGCAGGGGTGAGTGGACCGCCGCGCGCGAAAGGCTGGCAGTAGTAGCAGGTAAAAGAAAAGACCCGTTTGACACGTATGAATGGCTGGATTCATTACATCTTTATTGCAGGGTAAGGGCCTATTATTTCTTTTTGCTTGCGGGGCAGCAAAAGGAGTACGATAAAAATATTTCTCCTTCCCACCCTGCGCTGAAGGATCTAATTCAATACCACGGTAAAGGGTATACGCTGGGGATACATCCATCCTGGCAAAGCGGTGACCAGGAGGAATTGTTGGAAGAAGAGATCAGTACACTGGAACTAATCACTGAAAAAAAAGTGTCCTATAGCCGGCAACATTATATAAGGTTTGAATTACCGGGTACTTACCGGCGGCTTTTGGCAGCCCGCATAGAGAAGGATTTTTCCATGGGATACGGCACCATTAATGGTTTCAGGGCTTCCGTGGCTTCTTCTTTTGCATGGTACGACTTAGGCCAGGAGAAAGAAAGCAGCCTTGTTTTGTTTCCTTTTTGTTTCATGGATGCCAATTCATTTTATGAGCAGAAATTTACTGCGCAGCAGGCACTGCGCGAACTCATGACCTATTATCATACCATCAAAAAGGTGAATGGTTTGATGGTAACCATCTGGCACAATAATTTTTTTGGTACCGATCCGATGTTTGCAGGTTGGAAAGATGTGTACGAAGTTTTTTTAAAGGAAGAAGTGTATTGGGATATGTAAGAATTATTTCCCGAACGAATGCTATCCTTTCTTCCCCTTCTTACGAAAGGTGACATCCACCAGGTAAATACCGAGTAAGGTGACCAAGCCTCCCATTCCGATAAGCAGCGTAAGTCTTTCGCCAAATAACAATGAACCTGTGAGTACGGCTACTACCGGGTTTATATATGCGTAGATAGAAAGCTGGCCAATTGGCAGGTGCTGTAAGGCATACAGGTAAGCCGCGAATGCGAGGAGTGACCCGATGATCACAAGATAGGCGATGGAAGTCCAGGACTGCCAGGGAATAGCTCTGAAAGGGATTAGCTGGCCGGTAGCTGAAGATACGCCGAACAGCAACATTCCAGCAATGACCATTTGAATTCCCAGGCTGAAATAAGGATTGAATTCATGAGCCTTGTGTTTGGTGTAAAGCGTCCCGAATGCCCAGGAGATCGAAGCCGTAAGCGAAATAAAGATGCCAAAGCGAAAATCCGGGTCGAGAAAATCGCGCAGGTGTTCATAGAAGATGATACAAACGCCCCCGAAACCAAGTAATAAACCCAATACTCCTTTCGATGGAACGCTGGTCCCAGGTCTGAATAGACTCAAGACCACCATCCACAAGGGAAATATAGCGGCGATGATCGAACCCAGTCCGGCGGAAATATATTTTACGCCCAATGTGGTAAGGCCGTTGGTGATGACTAAGTTGAGCAAACTCAGTACAAGGATATGAACCCATTCTTTGCCCCTGGGCCAGGCAGCCCCTTTGATGACGAAAAAAATGACATAACATACTCCTGCCAGAAATTGACGAATGGCAGCCAGTTGCAGTGCAGGCATATACCGTACGCCTTGTCTTGACGCCACCCAGGTAGTACCCCAAAAAAAACTCACAATGGCCAGCGCGATCAGCGCCTTTGCCTTTGTCTCACGTCGCCGTATAAACGAAGTGTAATTTTTGGGGTGATCCGTATCGGTCTCTTTCTCAAGACCCGCCACAGGCGGCAGAGATTCACGCATATTGATTGATAGGTCTGTTAAGCAGTTTTTTCAGTGCCGGAAATGTCGCATGCCTGTGATCACCATCGCCAGATTGTGCTCTTTGCAAAAGGCTATGGAATCTTTGTCCCGGATAGATCCTCCGGGTTGAATGAATGCAAGGATACCTTCAGCATAGGCCATACGTACACAATCATCAAAAGGGAAAAAAGCATCCGAGGCGAGCACGGCCTGCTTCAGTTCAAATCCGAATTGCCTTGATTTTTCCATGGCCTGCCGTAATGCATCAACCCGGCTGGTTTGACCGCAACCTTTTCCGATAAGCTGCTTATTTTTCACCAGTGCAATGGCATTCGACTTAAGGTGCTTCGATACTAAGTTAGCAAAAACAAGATCATCTTTCTCGGCCTCTGTTGTATTTCTTCCCCCAACTTCCTCCCACTTCTCGAAGTTCCCGCGATCAGTTTGTTGAACCAATGTTCCATTCAATACCGACTTGAACATGTTGTTTTGAACAGCTGTTGATGGTGAAAGCCTCAGCAAAACCCGGTTCTTTTTTGCCTGCATTATTTGTAATGCCTCTTCTGTGAAAGAAGGTGCCATCAGCACTTCGAAAAAAATCTCATTGATAGCTTCGGCTGTTTCACGATCTACAATGCCATTGGTCACCAGTACACCTCCGAAAGCGCTTTCGGGATCGCCGGCAAGCGCAGCCTTCCACGCACTGGAAACAGAGGTTCTTTCTGCGATTCCGCACACATTGGTATGTTTTATGATAGCGAAAACAATATCTTTTAATCCATCGAATTCGCGAATCAGTTGGATGGCGGCGTCAATGTCGACAAGATTATTGTAAGAAATTTCCTTACCATGAAGTTGCGTGAAAATTTCATTCCAGTTACCATAGAAGAGGGCTGGTTGATGTGGGTTTTCGCCATATCGCAAACTTTGCTGCTGCCCCTGGTTCAGAATCTTCCATTCATTGGCGGGGTGAAAATAATTGTTGATAGCAACATCATACTGAGCAACTACTTCAAAGGCCCTTGCCGCGAAGCCCCTGCGTTGATCTTTCGAGGTTGATCCGTTCTGTTCACGAAGCATTTGCTCCAGTGCACCATATTCATTTTTTGCTGCAATGACGACAACATCTCTGAAGTTTTTTGCAGCTGCTCTTATCATGGAAGGTCCTCCGATATCTATTTTTTCGATAACAAGTTTTTCGGCTTCTTCCGGGGTTCCGGAAAAAGATGCTGATTTCACCTGTGTCAACGTTTCTTCGAACGGATACAGATCAACAATCACGAGATCAATCTCCGGGATCTTGAATTCTTTCATTTCAAGGATATCTTTCTCCTGGTCCCTTCTTCCCAGAATCCCTCCAAATACAGACGGATGGAGTGTTTTGACCCTTCCGCCCAAAATCGAAGGATAAGTGGTGAGGTTTTCGACAGGCATGCAGGGAATGTTCAATTTCTCGATGAACTGCTGGGTGCCTCCCGTAGAATAGATGGTAATGCCAAGTGCATGTAATTGACGTACCAGTGAATCCAAGCCATCTTTATAAAAAACAGAAATGAGCGCTGACTGAATATTTTTATTCATGGTTGAGCAAATTGTCTTCCGGAATGCCCGCGAATCGCGGTTTATTAAGGAGTCGCAAAACTACATTAATCCATATTCATGACAAAAGCGCCTTTGGCTGCCACATTATAATAGCCGAGTTTTCTTTGATCGCATTCTTTTTCCCATTGATGAACCAATTGGATTTTGTTGGATGCGTCAAATACATATTGCTGGCAGTTAAACATCTTCTCGAGGTTCTGAATAGAAACGGGTGGATTCTTTGAAAGAATGACGCAGTCGAGGCTGATGCCGGTATTTAGATTTTTCGGGACAAGTGCATGATCAATGATTAAAATCCTTTTATGGTGCCAGGCGAAAAAGTACCCGATGCCCTTTATTTTAATTAGAGGACTTCCATGGGTAGTCCGAAATTGAGCTCTGGCTGGCTTGCAGTATGAGGTAAGCAGGTTAGGATTTGAATTAATACTTGTGTCTTCTTTCACGAAATAACTTCGACCTTCTAAGCAGTCAACAACCTGATGATGCGGAACATTATATACGATCAGTTTTTTTTGGGTGCTACTTTCAAAAAAAGAAATTGTTCGCAGTAGACCGAATCCAATTGTCGCCAGCAAAGCTCTGGTCAAATACTTTTTTTCCAGGTAGAAATACCAACCAGCGAAACAGGCAACAGTCAAATACATTAGCCAGCATTGTGCGGTCGAAATTTCCAACCCGTTCCATATGGAAAAGGGTAGCTGTGCCATATAACCGATAAAGTGATTGAGTAACCAAATAAGCCAGGACAAACAATGACCGATTATCGCGGCAATAAAGGGCACAAAGGCGATGGCGCAAATCAATAACTCCCCAAGAAGTATGACACTCGAAAGCGGTACCGCAACCAGGTTTGCAGGTAGGAAATAAATGGGAAACTGGTGAAATTGGTAAATGCAAATAGGAACTGTAAGTATTTGTGCTGCCAATGTAACAGAAACTGATTTCCAGATGAAGTCGACAATCCGGTTTTGGGAAAAAAAATGTTTATAAATGGGCTTCATGAAAATTACTATACTGAGTACTGCTGTATACGACAATTGAAATCCTATGTCCCAAAGCCAGTAGGGATTGTAGCACAGCAACAAAAAGGCCGAGGCGCAAAGGTTGTTGTAAATGGAGGCTTTTTTAGAAAAGCCTTCTCCCAAGGCGATGCAAGTGAACATCATCGCCGATCTGAGTACCGAAGGGGATGCACCGGATAAGTAGCTAAAACCCCATAAGGCAAAAATTATAAGTGCGATGCGTAACCATCGCCCGGATTTTGATGAACGAAGTGGACGAAGAAAAAAAGCAATCAGTTCATAGATCAATGCGAGATGCAATCCTGAAATGGCAATAATATGTACAACACCTGTATTGGAATAGGCGAGTGAAAGATCCCTGTCGAGATCATTGCGATACCCAATAAGCAATGCTTCTGCCAATGCAGTCTCCTGGTCACCGGAAAGAAAACGCCTGATCACCGTCAGAATTTTTTCGCGCGTAAGGATAAGTACACGCTGGAAAAATCCCCCTGTATACCATGATAGTTTTGACCATTCCTTTTTGTCCAGTAAAACGCTGAATCGGATTTGTTGGAGTCGGCAATACCGTTGATAGTCGAAAGCCGCTGGGTTGCCTGTGTAGTTAATGGTCTGGAGTCTTTTCCGGACAATGATCCATTCCCCGAATTGAACGGGTGCGATCGAGTCTAAAGGATTCTCTTTTTTGAAATAAAGAACAATCAATCCCTGCACAGATTCCCTGGCTTTTGCTGAAATCAAATAGTGCACGGAGGCTTTAGCCTGGAATGAATTAACTTTTTCGGAAAGTGGTTCTTCCAGTTTCGCAATGATATAACCGTCTCCGGTATAACGTTGCAACAAACTATTTTCCCGAAATGTATCATCCCTGCAAACGGTAACGATCCATCCCATGGAAGTCAGTAGTAGATTTAAGAGCATTCCCCGTATCCAAAATTGTCTGTAGTGAATAAAGGAAGTCTGTTGCCAAACTATCAACGCGATGAATGCGCTTCCCGCCAGGATGCACGCCACAGCAAAGGGAGGTGATAGATACCACTGAATGGCAATGCCTGCGATAAAGGGAACGACGAGACGAAGAAAGGGAGCTTCTTTCCATACTGGCATATAATTCATGAATCTGAGATTGAAAAATGGTTAGCCATCTTATCAGCGCCTGGAAACAGAATGAGATATGTAAGGGAAGAAATTATTGGTGCGAGCCCGGAAAACTGCACTTGAGAAGCATCGGATTTTAAAAACGGGGTTTAAAACTCTTGTAATTAAAGGTAAAAATGGCAAGCCGGGCCTCACAGGGATGAAATTTATGGGCGGTATTTTTTCTGTTGTTTTTCGGGGGCAAAGCGACTGTTTTTTCACGGGGTTAAGGAAGCAATTTTTAACTGGTTTTTATACCGTTTAATCACGGTTTATTTTGAGTATTTTAACCATTAAAGATTGATAATCTTTATCTTATAAATAATGTTAATTTGTAATTGATTGATTGATATTTTTTTGTATAGCTACTCTTTTTTTCTGGCAGATAATTTTAGGACCGGAACACAATTTCTTAAACCTAAAAATTAGTAGCCATGAACAGTATTCAGAAAAATACGTTAAGCGCAGGAAGTCAAGTTGACAATGAACATGTTGATTCTCTGATCAGAACCTACAAAAAAGAAAGGTGGGTGCAGAATTCAGAAAAAATAAATAAGGAGGATTCATTGAGTGCCTGGTGCGGTGTGGAAGAACTCGAAGATTTTATTGAAAAGAGCAAACTCCATGGAGCAGACGGTATCAAAATGTATTTTGGAGCATATCCGGAAGATTATGCTGAGATGCCTGAATATAGCGGAAGGCAAACGATCGTTATGGTAGCCACAAAAAGTAAGGAAACATCGCAAGGAACGATAAACAAAAATCTCTATTTTGCAGAAGGCGATACGCCTCAAATACTCGCCATAGGTG
>Ga0075026_100001233_pt1 | contig 10807 bp, 13 predicted proteins | sample Str012_2_FD_71392 | JGI IMG/M metagenome (GOLD analysis project Ga0075026, IMG submission 71392) | Freshwater sediment microbial communities in response to fracking from Pennsylvania, USA - Straight Creek_MetaG_SC_2012 | ecosystem: Environmental > Aquatic > Freshwater > Creek > Sediment...
GAAGCACCTGGCCAAGCCGCTGAGTGACGAGATCGAGGCCGGTGGCGTGCCGGTGATCATGCTGCGGGGCGACGGCCAGATGAATCCGGATGGCGTGCGCGATTTCGACCTCCTCGTGCCGGCCACCACCGAGACGCTCGTGGAGGAGCGGCACGCCACGGCGCGTGACATCGCGCTGGCGGCCGCCGATGCGTGGCGTGCGACCTTCGATACGGACGTGCCCGCGGACCACGGATGAGGGTCCTGCTCCAGCGGGTGACCCGGGCCGAGGTTCGCGTCGAGGGCGAGGTCATCGGTTCGATCGCCGGGGGGCTGGCCGTCCTCGTGGGCGTTGGACCCACCGACACGCCCCAGGTGGCCGTGGACCTGGCCCAGCGCATCACGGAGCTGCGCATCTTTCGCGACGACGAGGGTCGGACGAATCGGAGCCTCATCGACGCTCGCGGCGCCGTGCTGGCCATCTCTCAATTCACCCTCTACGCGGACACGCGACGCGGCCGACGTCCGGGGTTCACCGGTGCCGCCGCTCCGGACCTGGCGGATGAGTTGTACCGCCAGTTCGTGGCTGCCCTTCGGGCGCTGGATGTGACGGTCGAGACCGGACGCTTCGGTGCCGAGATGGCCGTTGAGCTCATCAACGACGGCCCATTCACGATCTGGCTGGACACCGACGACCGATAGTCCGGAGCCGCCGATCCGCCGAGCCCGGGGATCGTCTTCCTGCCAGATATCCATGACCCGACTGTAAGGCGGCGTGACTGGGCGCCCGTACGGGGGATCCATACCGCCCCACGCTCAGGACGGGCAGATCTGCTGTGGGGCGTGGCCCGGGTCGGGTCGGATCGCTCGCCCTGCAGTCTATGCGTGACGATCTGGCGAGTTCCTGCCAGGCTGGAGCGCAGCGCTCAGGGCGCGGCGATGAACGCCGCGGTAGCGGGATCGAACAGGAACTGCGTGCCGGCCGGGCTACGGACGACCAGCTTGCCGTCGCGCAGCGCCGTGATCGTCAGCGGCCCACCCTAAGCCGGTGGCGGAACGTAGCTTTCGGTCGGCTCGGCATTCGGGTCCAGGTGCGCACCGTCGCCGACGCCCGGCCTGCGCATCACCAGCATCAGCCCGCCGCCGCCGTACTCGGGCTGATCTCCTGCCCAGACCTGGATATAGGTCTTAGCGTCGACCCAGCCGGCCCACGCGTTCGTCGGCGTGAAGATCCCGCCTGGAGCCGGCGCATTCACCTGGCCGAGCATTCCGACTTCGGGAGGCGGATCGGTCTCGATGACGACCGGACGGCCGGGGTCGGTCGACTTGTCGGCGCGCGGCGCGGTCGACTGAAGAGCGGCTGCGGCACTCGCGATCGCGGCCTTCTCGGGCGGGAGCGTGTCCGCCCCACCAACGGCGCATCCCGACGCCACCGTCGCGAGGAGCGCGAACGCGAACGCGAACGCGACCGAGACCTTGGCCATCTCCGGCACTTTCTTGCGCTGACGCTGTGGAGTTCGGGTCCCACGAGTCTGGGGTGTCGCGTCAATGTCCGTCAGATTCCCATCCCTCGAGTGTTAGGTGAGGCAAGGCCAAGCTCGTGGGCGCGATATGCACCGATGCACGCTCAAGTGAAGCTGGTTCGCTATCCCATACGGGTCGATCCGGCCCACGGATCCGCCTGACGCTCGCCTAACGCCCACCCGGAGGGAATGTGGCAAAGGCGACCGAGAGCAGCGGCGGCGTGTGGCGGGATGCGCCCGAGACACAACGAACCGGCCGTCAGGCGACGACCGGTCGGGGTCCCGAGTCCGAAGTCCGCCGGTCCGGGGACCGGCGGCGGCTACTTGGCCGACTTCAGCTGGGTGCGGCGGCAGCGGGTGCAGACGAGGGCCTTGGTGGGCACACCCTTCTGCTGGATCACCAGCGGCTGCAGGTTCGGTTGCATGCGGCGATGCGCTCGGACGCGGTTCATCCCGGAGGACTGGGGGTTGAAGCCGCCCATCGATTCTTTGCCGCAGATCGCGCAGGAACGGGCCATGCGTGGTCCTTCGAACGGGTCAAGGTGGGTGGTCCGCGGCGAATGGGCGCGAACGGAGCGGTAGAATACCACAAGGCCTCCGACGCACTGGTTCGGACCCGCCCGACCCGCACTCGCGAGGAGGACGTCGCCCGCGTGCCATCCGATCCGATCCCCGGTCGCTCCCTGGTCACCCGTCGCGCCGTCGCGGACATCGTCCGCACCGCGGTCCTGGGATCGTACGGGGTCACCGGTTTCGCGGCCAGCGTCCCGGAGCGCCTCCTGGCCGTGCTGGGCCTGACGACGCCGGGCCTGCGGGTCACGCTCGGTGACGGGGTGGACGTGGCGCTGGACCTGACCGTTGCCTTCGGTGTCCCCATCGCCGAGGTCGGCCGCCAGGTGGACTCCGCGGTCCGCTACGCGCTGCGGCACGCCCTGGACGTCGAGGTGCACTGCCTGGACATCCACATCGACGGCCTCCGGTTCGCGCCTGCCGGTAGTCCGCCCGTGGAGGCGCACGCCGACCCGACGGCCGTCAGCGCGAAGGACCTCGCAGACAGCGGGACGGACGTCGCCTGATGGCCCGTCGAGCGTGCGACGGCGACGGTCTGCTGGCCGCCTTCCGCGCGGCGGTCACGAACCTCGAGGCCCACGAGGACGAGATCAACAGCCTGAATGTCTACCCGGTCCCGGACGGCGACACCGGCTCCAACATGCTGGCCACGGTCAAGGCTGCGCTCGAGGAGGCCGAGGGCGCCGCCGGTCAGCCGGCACATCGGATCGCGGCCGCGATCAGCTTCGGGGCACTGATGGGGGCGCGTGGCAACTCGGGCGTCATCACCAGCCAGATCTTCCGCGGCATGGCGGAGGCGCTCGGCGGCAAGACGCGCTTCAACGGGCTGGACCTGGCCCACGCCTTGTCCGAGGGCACCCGGACCGCGTACAGCGCCGTTGCGAAACCGGTCGAGGGCACGATCCTGACGGTCATCCGCGAGTCCGCCGCGGCGGCCGTCGCCGCCGCCGAGCAGGACGCTGACATCGAGGCGGTCCTGACCGCGACGCTGGACGGCGCCGAGAAGTCAGTCGCGCGGACCCCCAGCCTGCTCGCCATCCTGCGCGAGGCGGGTGTCGTGGACTCCGGCGGGCAGGGCATCTACCGCCTGTTCCAGGGGGCGTTGCTCCACCTGGTGGAGGGTGCTCCGGCATCCGCCCCGCGCAGCCGAATGCGGACCGGGCCGAAGCCATCCACGCTCGTCGCGCATGCGGACGAAGGGTTCGGGTACGAGACCATGTTCCTGCTACAGACCACGAGCTCCGCGTCGCTCGACGTGGACGCGATCCGCGATCACCTCGAGACGATCGGGGAGTCCGTCCTCGTGGCGGGCGACGGGCGAGCGCTCAAGGTCCATGTCCACAACGAGCGCCCGGACCTGGTCATCGGCTACGGGCTGACCCAGGGCACGCTGAGCCGGATCAGCGTCGAGAACCTGGACAACCAGGCGCGCGACGTCCGGGAGACGCGCGCTGCGGCGTTCACGACCGAGGACACCACCCTGGAGACTACGACGGTGGCGGCGCCCAGGACAGCCGCCGCCGACGCGCCCGCCCTCGCCGTGGTGGCGGTCGTGGCAGGCGACGGGCTCGGGGCGATCTTTCGGGAGTTCGGGGTCGCGGCCGTCGTGCAGGGCGGGCAATCCGCCAACCCGAGCACGGGTGAGCTGCTGGACGCCATCGGGCGCGTGGACGCTCGCGAGATCCTGCTCCTGCCGAACAACCCCAACGTGATCCTGGCCGCACGCCAGGTCGCCCAGATGACGGACCGGACAGTGGTGGTCGTCCCGACCCGGAACGCGGCGGAGGGTTTCGCGTCGTTGCTGGCCCTGGATCCGGGCCTCGGGGCGACGGACAACGCCGGCCCGATGACCGATGCGGCCCGTGGGATCCAGACGATGGTCGTCACCGAAGCCATCCGCGATGCGACCATCGGCGGGAAGAAGGTCAAGCGCGGCCAGACGATCACCCTGGACCCGGACGATGGGCTGATCGCAGTGAACAGCGACCGGGTCAAGTGCGTGACCGCGGCCGTGAAGGCGCTGACCCCCGGGTTCGAACTCCTGACCCTGTTCTACGGCGACGGCGCGGACCTCGCCGAAGCGGAGGCCATGGCACGGACGATCGGGTCCGTGGCGGCCGGCGTGGACGTTGAGGTCCGGCACGGCGGGCAGCCGTACTACCGCTACCTGATCGCCGCCGAGTAGCGGGTGGTCAAGGCAGCCCCTCCGGCCCCGCCACCGACCGACCCGGTCGAGCTCCTGTCGACCCCGCTGGCCCGTTCCGGGCTGGCCGCAGGCGCGACCCTTCGGCGGGCTGGGATCCGCCTCGGGTTCTACGACGTTCGCGACCTCCTGTTCCACCTGCCCCGGCGGTACGACGATCTGCGCGAGATGCACAAGCTGGGCGACCTGCTGTTCGTAGGCGACGGGGACGTGATCTCAGCCCTCGCGACCGTCGGCGATGTCCGGGTCGAGCCGGGCTTCCGTGGACGGATCCAACGGACGATCGCGCGGCTCGAGGACGACACCGGTTCGATCGACGCGACGTGGTTCGGTCGCCGGTTCATCGAGCGGCGGCTGCAGGTCGGAGCCCAGGTCGTGGTCTCCGGGAAGATCAAGCACTTCGGGCGACGGCTGACCCTCGACAACCCCGAGTTCCAGGTGCTCGCCGGCGAGATCGGCGAGACCGAGCTGCTGCATGCGGGCCGGATCGTTCCGGTCTATCCGTTGACGGCGGGGCTGACCGCGATCCGCCTCCGCGGCGCCATCCGCGAGGCGCTCGACAAAGCCGGTCACGCCTATCCGGAATACCTGCCGGACGAGATCGCCCGCGCCGAGGAGCTGGTGCCGATCGCTCGGTCAATCGAGGAGGCGCACTTCCCAGCCTCGTTCCCGGGTCGGGACGACGCGTTACGCCGGCTCGCCTTCGATGAGCTCCTCGCGCTCCAGCTCGGCATGGTCGAGCGTCGGCGACAGCGCGTTCGCGACGCGGCGCCGGAGATCCGGGTCGACGCGGGATCCGATGCGGCTGTCCGTTCGGCCATCGTGGGGGCGATCGGCGCCCGCGTCGGCGAGGCCGTCGACCTGACCGTGGACCAGGTCGTCGCCATCGATGCCGTACGCGACGACCTTGCGCGACCGACTCCGATGCTGCGGCTGCTCCAAGGGGACGTCGGGTCGGGCAAGACGGCCGTGGCAGCCTACGCCCTTGGGGCGACTGCTCGGGCCGGTCTGCAGGGTGCACTCCTGGCCCCGACCGACCTGCTGGCTCGCCAGCACCTCGAGACGGTCGGTGCGTTGCTCGAGGGTGTCGGTATCGGCGTCACGTTGCTGACCGGTTCGCTCAAGGCGGACGTCAAGACGAAGGCGCTCCAGGCGATCGCGTCCGGCCAGGCGTTGGTGGTCGTCGGGACCCACGCGCTCATCCAGGACGCCGTGTCGTTCGCGGATCTCGGGCTCGTGATCATCGACGAGCAGCATCGGTTCGGGGTGGACCAGCGCGGTGCGCTCGAGGCGAAGGCCGCCGGGCGGTCGCCTCACGTCCTGTTGATGACCGCGACACCCATCCCGCGGACACTCGGGCAGGTCCTGTACGCGGACCTCGACGTGTCCGATCTCCGGACGCCGCCGGCCGGTCGGGTGAGGATCCGCACAGGCGTCAAGCGCCCGGGCGATCTCGACGGGACATGGCAGAAGGTCCGCGAGGAAGCCGCCCTCGGCCACCGGACGTTCGTCGTCGTGCCCCTCATCGAGGAAGGCGCCGATGACGTAGACGGTGCCGTCGCCGCCGAGAGCGAGGCCGTGCGGCTGACCGCGCTGCTCGCTCCGTTGCGGGTGGGGATGGTCCACGGCAGGCTCAAGCCGGTCGAGCGGGACGCGGAGATGACCCGGTTCCGCGATGGCGACCTCGATGTCCTCGTCGGGACCACGGTTGTCGAGGTCGGCGTTGACGTGCCCGCGGCGACGTTGATGGTCATCGAGGGCGCCGACCGGTTCGGGCTCGCGCAGCTCCACCAACTTCGTGGGCGTGTCGGGCGCGGCCGGATCGAGTCGTTCTGCGTCCTCGTGACCGATTCGACCGACGAGACCGCGATGGAGCGGCTCAAAGCGGTAGTCGAGTCGAACGACGGCTTCGCCCTGGCCGAGAAGGACTTCGAGCTGCGCAAGGAAGGGGATGTCCTCGGGCTCGCCCAGAGCGGCTTCCCGCGCCTCCGGATCGCGTCGCTCCAGGTCGCCGAGCATCGGGAGCTCGCGGTCCGCGCACGGCAACACGCGGAAGCCCTGCTCGATGATGCCGGCCGCCTGGATCCGCGCTACCCGGCCCTCGCCGCGGAACTCAGTGATGGTTGGCTCCGACGGGTGGCCGCCGCGGAACCGGCGAGCGGCGCATGACCCATGGCTGACGCCGGACGTGTCATCGCGGGGACGGCCCGCGGCTTGCGCCTGGAGGCACCCGGCCCGGGGACGCGGCCGATCGGCGACCGGGTCAAGCAGACGGTCTTCGCCATCCTGGAGCCGGGCCTGGCCGGGTCACGGGTGCTGGACCTGTTCGCAGGGAGTGGCGCCGCGGGCATCGAAGCGCTCTCGCGGGGCGCCGGTTCAGCGACCTTCGTGGAGCGAGACGCGAAGGCCTGTTCGGTCATCTCGGCCAATCTCGTCCGTACCCGTCTCGCCGGGCCGGGGGCGAGGGTCGTCAAGGCCGAGGCGATCGCCTGGTTGACCGGTCCGGCCGGGAGAGCCGCGGCCCCCTTCGACCTGGTCGTCGCGGACCCGCCGTACGAGGACTCTGCCGCGCTGCTTCGAGCCCTGGAGCTCGTCCAGCCGTGCCTCGCGCCCGGTGCCCGGGTGGTGGCCAAGCACTTCTGGCGCGACCCGCCGCCGGCGGTCATCGGCCTGCTAGCATCCGAACGAGAGCGCCGCTTCGGCGAGACGGCCCTCACCTTCTATCGTCTCCAGGAGGCCAGATGACGACCGCGGTCTATCCCGGTTCGTTCGACCCGATCACGAATGGTCACCTCGATATCGTCGATCGGGCGACCGCCGTCTTCGACCGTTTGGTCGTCGGTGTGCTGGCGAACCCGCGCAAGACGCCGCTGCTCCCGGTCGCCGACCGGATCGCCATCATCGAAGCCGCACTCGCGGCCGCAGGCGCGCCGCTGGACCGCCTCGAGATCGCCTCCTTCGATGGGCTGACCGTGGATTTCTGCGCCGTCCGAGGCGCGACCGCCATCGTCCGGGGCCTGCGCGCGATCAGCGACTTCGAGACCGAGATGCAGCTCGCCCACAACAACCGGATCCTGGCTCCCGCAGTCGACACGGTCTTCTTCATGACGTCCAACGCGAACGGCTACATCAGCTCCAGCCTGGTCAAGGAGATCGCGTCCTTCGGTGGGGACGTATCGGGGATGATCCCGGCCGCCGCCGGCGGACCGCTGCGCGAGGCGCTCAAGCGTCGCTGACCGTACGGCTTGCGTGCGATACTGGACGCCACGTCCCGGCGATCCACCCGCCACTGCCGCTGGAGGGCACTCCGATCGACATCATCTTCCTGGTCGAGCGCCTCGAGTCGCTCATCGCCAACGGCAAGAAGCTGCCACTGACCACCAACGTCGTGGTGGACCAGAACGCCGCGCTCGGCCTGATCGACGAGCTGCGCGTCGCCGTCCCCGAAGAGGTTCGCGCCGCGAAGCGCATCAACTCCGAGGGCGAGCGGATCATCGAGAAGGCCCAGGACGAGGCGGAACGCATCGTCGCGAAGGCCCAGGAGCAGGCCGCCTTCCTGATCGACGAGCGCGGCCTGATGAACGTCGCAGACCAGGAGAGTCGCCGCATCATCGGCAACGCTCACGAGGACGCCGACGAGATCCGCCGCGGTGCCGACGAATACGCGGTGAGCGTCCTGATCGGGCTCGAGGCGGACGTCGTCAAGACCCTCCAGAGCATCAAGAAGGGGATCGCCCTGCTCGATGAGCGTCGAGCGGAGCTCCTCGCAGACGATGGACCGAAGGCCGCGCTGGATGCGGAAGGCCCCTCTGAGGACGACGGGCAGGAACCGCAACCCGCCCGACGATGAGCGACCGTCCCGGGGACGGATCGCTGACCTGGAATGTCACCGGCCTCCTGGCAGACGGTGCGGGTGCCGACCGGACCTATCCGGTCGCGGGCGTCCTGGTGGACCTGGGCGAGGATGTCCACCTCGCACAGCCGATCCATGGGCTCGTGCGCCTGGTTCGCGAGAACCGCGGGATCCTGGCCCATGCGAACCTGTCGACGGCGCTCAAGATGCAGTGCAGCCGCTGCGTCAAGGACATCAGCGTGCCGATCCGACTGGATCTCCACGAGGAGTTCCTCCCCTCACTGGACCTCTCGACGGGCAAGCCGCTGCCGGCCGACGACGAACCCGACGTCCTGCGCCTCACCGATCACCACGAGCTGGAGCTGGAAGCCACGGTTCGCGAGGCCATCTGGCTGGCCGAACCGATCGCGCCGGTCTGCCGACCGGACTGCCCTGGGTTGTGCATGGTCTGCGGCGAACGCGTGGAGGCCGGCGACCACGAGCATCCCGACGCCGATATCGATCCGCGGCTGGCGGCGCTGCTGGGCTTCCGCGAGGCCGACGGCTGAGCGACGCGTGACCAAGGCGTGACCGACGCGTGACGGGCCCGGCCGTCTTGCGGTAGACTCCGCCGTCGGCGCCACGACGCGCGCAAAACCGCGGTCGACACGGATCCGTCCGCCGCAGCCACGACCACACACGGAGAGCACGACCCCATGGGTGTACCCAAGCGACGCGTCTCGCATGCTCGCCAGGGCGAGCGGCGCTCGCACCTCGCGATCGACCTGCCGCACCTCGAGGAGTGCTCGCACTGCCACGAGACCAAGCGCCAGCATCACGTCTGCCCCAACTGCGGCTACTACAACGGCCGCCTCGCGATCGATCTCAAGCCGGCCGGCGGCGGCGACGCCGCGCGCTGACTCGATGAGCGCTCCGGAAGTCCTGCCGGGCGCGAGCGCTGACGCGGGTGTACGCCTCGCCGTCGACGCGATGGGTGGCGATCACGGCCCATCCGAAGTGGTCCCGGGCGCGATCGACTTCGCCCTCGGTCATCCCGACGACCGGGTGATCCTGGTCGGGGACGAAGGCGCGATCCGTGGCCTTGCACCCACGTTGCCACCCAACGCCACGATCGTGGCGGCGTCGCAGGTGGTCGGCATGGACGAACATCCCGCCCTCGCCCTGCGCGAGAAGAAGGACTCGACGATCCTCGTCGCCACGAACCTGGTGCGTGACGGTCATGCCGATGCGGTGGTCACCGCCGGCCACACCGGGGCCGGGATGGCGGCGGCGATCCTTCGATTGGGCCGCCTGCCGGGGGTCGATCGTCCGGCCCTGGCCGTCCAGATGATCACCGACGGCGGAACCCTGGTCCTGCTCGACATCGGTGCGAACCCGGATTCGACCGCGGAGAACCTGCTCCAGTACGCCCAGATGGGAGCGATCTTCGCCGAACGCGTCATGGGCGTCGCGAACCCGCGGGTCGCCCTGCTCTCGATCGGTGAGGAGAAGGGCAAGGGCGACGCCAGGATCCAGCGCGCGACCGAACTGCTGGACGGGTCGAACCTGCGCTTCGAAGGCAACGTCGAGGGCAAGGACCTGACCCGCCACATGGCCGATGTGGTCGTCTGCGACGCCGTCCTCGGCAATGTCGTGATCAAGTTCTTCGAAGGGCTCTCGACGTTCATCTTCGATCAGTGGCGAGCCGAGTTCTACGGCTCCCTGCGCGGAAAGATCGCCGGCATCCTGATGCGCCCGTCGCGGGACCGGATCAAGGCGACCTTCGACTACGAGCGCGTCGGCGGATCCATGCTGCTCGGCGTGAAAGGCACGGTCATCATCACCCACGGCCGGGCCAGGCGGCGCATGGTCGGCTTCGCGTGCGAGGTCGCTGCGACGACGGCCCGGACACAGGTGCCGGCACTGATCGCCGCGGCGCTCGCCGAGGATCACGCGTGAGTGGCCACGACCTGACGATCGGGCCGGGCGTGATCGCCGAGCTGGTCGCGTCCGCGGCTCTCGAGGTCCCAGGTGTTCTGCGCGTGGGCCGGGGCGGGACCGTCCTGCGGCGCTTCTTCGGCGAGCCGGCCGTCTCGGTCCGCTTCGACGAGGAGCGGGTCCGGGTCCGGCTGTGGATCGTCGCCCGGCCGGGCCAGGCGATCAAGCCACTCACCGGTCAGGTCGGGACGGCCGTGGCGGCCACTGTGGAGCGCCTGTTGGGCCTGGGGCTGGCGGAGGTCACCGTGCTGGTCGATGGCGTCGGGAGCTGACCGCGTCCGCGGCCGCCGCACCGGCCGGCGGATCGCCCTGTCCACCGTCTTCGAGGCGGACTTCGGGGCCCACACCATGGAGTCGATCCTGGAGCGCCACCTGACCGAAGAGGAGCGCGACGAGAACGCCATCGCCCTCGCTCGGGAACTCGTCGATGGGGTCGTTCGGTACCGCGACAGCATCGATGCGGAGATCGGTCGGCGAGCCCCCCAGTACCCCGTCACGGGCCTCGCGCGGATGGACCGCGCACTGCTCCGTACGGCCATATGCGAGGTGCTACACTCGGCGACGCCGGCCCGGGTGGCCATCGCCGAATGGGTCGAGTTGGCACGCACCTACAGTGGAGACCCGATGCGACGCCTCATGAATGGCGTACTCGGGAACATCGCAGCGGAGCCCAACGGCGAAGGGCCGTCGGCCTAACCACCC